>Ga0116226_10005488_pt1 | contig 11323 bp, 11 predicted proteins | sample S1TSphfallax_FD_89692 | JGI IMG/M metagenome (GOLD analysis project Ga0116226, IMG submission 89692) | Host-associated microbial communities from peat moss isolated from Minnesota, USA - S1T2_Fa - Sphagnum fallax MG | ecosystem: Host-associated > Plants > Peat moss > Unclassified | place: USA... | reverse complement strand
CAAGCCCATCTCCACGTCGAAATACTTTCCGAACGGAAGCGCCGCGATCGCGAACGCGTCGGGAACGCCCGCGAGACGCACGCCCACGTCTTCCGCGGCCTTGTAGATGAGCGGACGGATGTAGATGTGCTCTTCGTAACGATTCTTCGCGCAAAGCTCGACCGTGAGGTCGACCAGTTCGTCGACCGTGTGCGGGAGCTTCATCAGTAAAATGCGCGCCGATGCGTGGAGGCGCTCGAAATGCTCCCGCAGTTGGAGCAGATAAAGTTCCTTATCGTCCGGGTTGTAATAGCCGCGAATGCCCTCGAAGCAGCCGGTGCCGTAGTTGAGGCCGTGGGTCAGGAGGCCGACTCTCGCCTCATCGTAGCGGCAGAATCGACCGCCCGCGAAGACGATCGACGCGTTGAGGTCCATGCCCGTCACTTCGCGATAGCGGCCCGCGACGCATGCGGGGCCCGGGGCCGTTTTCCGGGAAAGAGAGGCCTATGCTCGAGGGTTCGCGGTCGTTCGACATTATCTGGGGAAGCGTCACGGCCACGCTGTGCCTCTCGCTCGGCGCCTGGGTGCTCTTTTCGTGGCTCCGCGAGCGCGGCAAGGGCACGCCGTCGATCTTCGGCGCCGCGATCGATCCCACGCGCCAGCTCCAGTTCGCCTGGGGCATCTTCGCGATGATGATGGGCGGCACGAACTTCGGCTGCCGCTTCATCGACCATCGATACCTCGAGGGCGTCCACGAGGGATTCTTTGGGTTAACGCTCCTGGTGTTTGCGGTGCTCTTCCCCCGGATGCTTTGGCTGCAGGTGAAGCGTAGCTCCTCGATGCCCGCCGAGTCTGCGCTCGCGGGCCCGTAACCCGCACCTCGACTACGGACTTTCTCTTTCGGTACGAGCCTCTCAGAGACCGTAGACCGACTTGAGATCCAGGATCGCTTGCGCGAGCACCGCGTGATAGTTGGCATCGGCGGCCTTGCCGTACTTCGCATCGATGTCGTCCATGACGGCGACGTGGATCGGATGCGTCACGAGACGGTCGAGCATGTACTCCACGTCGAACGTCTTCGTGTCGGGGTCGACGCCGAGCGTGTAGAGCGCCGCGGCAAGCGCCTTGCCATCGGTCGGCGACGGATCCGGCTGCGTCGGAAGCGGAACCTTTGCGGCCGTCACTTTCGCGAGCGAATCGTTCACGACGAAATCGAACACTTCGAGGAACGACTTCACGTTGTCGGCTCCAAACTTCGCTTGGAGCGATGCGACTTCTGCCGCGGTCTTGTCGCCGGCGAGGACTTCGACGAGTTTCGTGGATTGGAACGTCGCGGGGCCGCCACCGGCAACGATCATCGAGAGCGTGGTCGGGAGAGCGGGGGCGCCCGTGTAGATTGGCGCGCTGCTGAAGCGCGCGCGATCGCCCTTCGCGAGCGACGGAGCTGCCGATGCGACGAGCGCCGCGCCCGCCACGAACGCCATTGCGGCGGAACGAATGCGCTTCATCGAATCCCCACTACAATTGGGGCGGCGAGGGCCCCAATCGCCCCCAGCCCGGCACTCGCCGGGCCACTGACGTGTTGTGCGCGGCGCTCGCAGACACTAGCCGAACGCATGTAGATTGCGCGCGTCGCGTTCGGCATAGCGCTGCAGCGTAAGTAGCTGCTTGCGAAACATGAAGAGGTCCGCGTGCGGCATGAACGCGCGGAGCACGCGGCCGTACGGGCCGCGGGGATAGCGCACGAGCACCTTCGCGATCAGACGCGACCCGCCGGGGATCTCGCGTACCACATACGATCCCGCGACGTTTCCCATTACCGCATTGCCGAGACCCGACGTCGATTCGACCGTCAGCGACGTACCGAACGTGAACCCGACGAGCCGGAAGATGATCATGATGCGTTGCCCGATCGCGAGGTGCTCGAGTCCCGGTATGAGATGGGGCGGACTCCGGCGCCCGAAGTTGTCCAGCCAATCGTAACTGTACGGTGCCGCGCGTAATTGGCAGAGCCAGCGAAACGCGAGTGCCGGCGGTGCGGCGACGTCGATCGCGCGAAAAAACGTATCGTCATGCGCGAATCCGAGATCGTCGCACGGATAGGCGTCGGCGCATTCCGCCTCCGTCGCGCCCCACACCGCCGCGGACGACACGTTAGCCGGGCGTCGCAACGGGCACGACGACGACCGCCTCCGGCGCCGCGCGTCGAACGGTGACCGCCGCACTATAGAAGATCGCCATCGAGACGAGCGCGATCGGCGTCAACACGAAGATGTTGTCGTTGAAGGCATCCCACGCGCCGTGGAGCGCGGCGACGATGAGAAACGCGGCGATCGGGATCGCGATGCTGCGAAGACGATTGCGTTCGAGAAGCGCTTCGCCGAGAACGAATCCGAAATACGCGGTCCAGGCAACGTGCCCGAAGAACGTGCTCGGCAACCGCACGAGCTCCGAGGCGAGGCCGAACGCTTCACCATCGTGATGCGTGGCGTCCGAAACGTACTGCAAGATCGTCTCGATGAGCGTAAACGCGATGCCGACCGCACAACCGAGGACGAGACCGTCGCCGGGCGTGCGCAACGAGAGGGCTCGAAACAGCTTCGGTCCCGGAGGCCGACGCCGCACGAGCGTTCCGAGCGCGAGCGCCATCACGAGCGGCAACGCTTTGAAACTCTCCTCGACCATGCCGACGCCCACCGTGCACCCGGGCAAGATCGCCAGATCGTGCGGCGTCGTGCGGCACGGGTCCGCCGTCCCCAGCCCAAAGATCGCGCGCAGCGCCGACGCGTAGACGTCGAAGAAGCCGAAGACGAGAAGCGCCGCGGTCGTCAGGCCGAACAGAAGAATCGTCGGCCAGTTCTTCCGCGAGTGAACGTACGCACGCAGCGCGAACAGGACGAGAAAGCCGAAATACAACCCGAAGTCCCACTCGACCGCAGCGATACTCCGCGGTGCGAACATCGGAAAGAACACGAATGCCAACGTCGCGAACGCGGGTTCCCACATCGAAACGACGGCGCGTCGAACGTCGCTCTCGAGAAACGGTGCGATCTCGTCGCGAACGCGCGTGTCACTCATCGAGGCTAGCGCGCTTCTGCGAGCGCCGGGATGCGACCTCGCGATGAGCGAGGGCGATTCGCTCGCGTGGGCGCGGACGGAAAACGAGCGCGGTTCGATGTTGATGGATCTCGGCGATGCCGAGGACGGAACGCCGTTCCTCGAAGAGAGCGTCCGCGCGCTGCGCAACGCGCTGCGTGGATATTCGCGCGACGCGACGCCGTTGCCGTGGGCGACCACCCACAACAACCTCGGCGTCGCACTCTTCCGGCTCGGGCTGCGGGAGACGGGGACGGATCGCTTCCACGAAGCCGTCGCTGCGTACGAAAATGCCCTACGCGAGCGCACGCGCGAACGCGTTCCACTCGATTGGGCGATGACGCAATACAATCTCGGGCTCGCGTTACGTGAGATCGGCGAGCGAGAGCGTCGCCCCGAAGCGCTGCGCGAAGCCGTCGCCGCGAACCGCGCGGCGCTCCTCGAATATTCGCGCGAGCGCTTACCTGAAGACTGGGCAGCCGTGCAGAATTCACTCGGCAACGCGCTCGTGTCGCTTGCCAGATACGAAACGGCATCCGTGCATCTCGAAGCGGCGGCGGCCGCGTATCGGAACGTCCTGCTCGAACACACGCGCGGAAGCGCACCCGCCGACTGGGCGACGGCGCAGCGGAATCTCGGGCTCGCCCTCTGGACGCTCGGCGCAATCGTGCCGGGCACGGCGCATCTCGAAGATTCGGTTACGGCCTTCCGAAACGCGCTACTCGAATATACGCGTGAAAGTCATCCATCCGACTGGGCGACGACCGAGTACAACCTCGCGATGGCGCTAACGACGCTCGCCGCACGCGAACGATCGACACTCCGATACAGAGAGGCGATCTACACGTTCGAAAACGCGCTCCTCGAGTTCACCCCCGAAGGCGCGCCACGCGAATCCCGAACGATCCTAACACAACTCACCGCCGCCCGCCACGCACTCGCCGATCTCGAGGAAACGTAAGCCGCTAAGGCAGCAGCGGTTGACGATATCCGTTATCGAACGCGGAGTTATCCGGAAAGACACCCTGCATATCTGGCCACACGAATTGAAACACCGGTACTCGTTCCTTAAGGCGCTTCACGGTGTAATAGTACCAGAGATCCCAGCCAAGAAAGTCTCGGTACGAGCCAACGCTCGAGATGGAATCGAATCGACAGTGGAAGCCCTCGATCAAGTCGGGGTAAAGCACTCCCGTCTCAAAACGTTTGCCCTCCCGAATCTGATCGACAATAAAATCGATCATCGAATTGCGCCAATCGACCTTTTGGCCGAAAATGACGAGCTCTGGGTGGTGATAGCTATCGAACAGACCGACCGTGTACGAAAACCCGTCATCATCAGCGCTCGGGCTGACGTGCCAAAGATGAAAGCCGTACTTCTTCACGTTTTCGACGACGCGACGCTCCGTCTCGTCGAAACGGTCGGGATCGCGCACACGAACGAAAAACTGGCGAGCCGTTCTCTGAAATCGTTGTAGCAAAGGCCGGCGATGACCGTATGCTTGGCAGCAAGAACAGTCCGTGGGATGCATTCGTTCGTCGTCCACGGTTTCGTCTTCATCTCGCTCGTAGCGAGACCAGGACGCGGCCGTAGACTCTCGGCTCGCTGCGTGTCCGCGCGGTAAATCAAAGAGCGCGGCTAACGACGGATCCCTCTCCATGAGATGTCCCGCGTGAACGATCCGCATGCACGAGGAGTCGCCGGCGTGCTCGTCTCCCCCGCAGAGCAACTGCCATTCACCGTCGGAGTCGTGGCAGACGTAGAGAACCGGAGCCCGGTCGTCGAGAACCCGGCTGCATGTAATACATCTGGTATCGGACTGCTCCATCGACGGCGTCTCCACTTGGATTTCGCGCCAAGCCCATCCTTGATGGACGGCACGCGCGAGAGCCGATGCTTTGAAGCATGCATGGTGAGCGCGTGCGAAAGAAGCTTGCGGCGACGTTTCGGAGTAGATAACGATCGATGCTCGTGGTGGATCGAATTGCCCGATCGTTCGGGAACGTACGTGCCGTACGCGACGTGAGTTTTAGCGTCGAGCGCGGTAGCATCTTCGGACTGCTCGGACCGAACGGGGCCGGGAAGACGACGACCATGCGGACGATCCTCGGCATCTACGCGCCCGATTCCGGAAGCGTGACGTGGGACGGGGCGCCGATCGATCTCGAGCTGCGCCGCCGCTTCGGCTACTTGCCCGAAGAGCGTGGCCTCTACGGGAAAATGAAAGTCAAGGAACAGATCGTCTATTTCGCGCGGATGCACGGCCTCGGCGCGAAGCTCGCGTCGACACGAGCGGACGAGTGGATGGAACGGCTGGCGGTCACGCAATACGCGACGCGTGCGTGCGGCGAGCTCTCGAAAGGCAATCAGCAGAAAGTTCAGCTCGCGTGCGCGGTGTTGCACGAGCCAGAGTTGCTTGTACTCGACGAGCCGTTTTCCGGACTCGATCCCGTGAATGCCGAAACGATGCTTTCGTGCCTCCGCGACCTCTGCGCGGCGGGAACGACGCTCATCCTCTCGAGTCACCAGATGTTCCAGATCGAAGATGCGTGTAGCGCGTTCTGCGTCGTGGCGGCCGGCGAAGTTCGCGCGCGCGGGACGCTCGCGGAGCTGCGCGCGGCATTTCCCACGCGGACGCTTCGCGTGTCGCCCGACGTGCCGGAGATACGCGCCGTCTTTTCGGCGGCGGGCGCGGGCGACCCGGTACGAAACGGATCGGGCGAGCTCTCGTACGTGATGGACGCCTCGACCGACTTCGGCGCGCTCCTGCGGGCGGCTGTCGCAGCCGGCCCGCTGCAGACGTTCGAGCGACGCGAACCGACGCTCGGCGCGATCTATTTACGCGCGATCGGCGAAACGAACGGACTCGTGGCACGATGAGGGATCTCGGCATCGTCTTCGTCGCGGAACTCGTGCGAAAGTTGCGATCGCGACTCTTCTGGCTCGCGACCGCCGGCGGCATGTTTGCGATCGCCGTGTTAATCGAGGCGCCGATCTTCTTCTCGGCGATCGCGCAATCGTCGTCGAGCGACATCGTCCTCGCCGGACCACCGTCGCTCGTAGCGCGCGCCAAGACGCTGATGGAACGCCATAAGGACTATCGCGTCGTCGCGACGGTCGACGCACTCCCGGCACGCGTGACGAACGCCTATCTCGCGGCACACGGAAAGGCCGGCGCCGCCATCGCGATCGCGGAACGCGACGGAAAGCTCCACCTCGACGTCTACCCGCGCGACCTCTCGGCGTTCGATGGCGCGCAGTTTCGCGATCTCGTGCCGCTCAACATCGAACTCGCGACGGGCATCGCGGCGCACCGCATCGATGGCGCGATCTCGATCGACCGCGCGATCCATCCCATCGACGAAAAATTCGCGGACACGCGGACCGCCGCGCTCGCGCACGGCGTGGCGTTCGGGATGATCTTCATTCTCTACCTCGCGATCATCATCGCGAGCCAGAGCGTCATGTCGGCCGTGGCGGAAGAGAAGACGAGCCGCATCGCCGAGATTCTGGTCGCGACGATCTCACCGACCAATTTACTCGCTGGCAAAGTTTTTGCGGCCGCCGCGATCGCGATCGTCCAAGTCGGTTCGTGGTTCGCGACGGCGGCCGTCCTCGTACCGTTTGCCGCCGCATCCCCCATATTCGCGTCGGCCGCGACGGGTTCGGAGAAGACGGGCGCCGCAGCGCTCGGCATCGATCCGCTGCTCATCTTGTATTTCATCGCGTTCTTCGTGCTCGGATATCTTCAATACGCGACCACGTACGCGGCGGCCGCATCGCTCATCTCGCGCACGGAAGATCTCGGCACGGTCACGACGCCCGTGATCTTGCCCGTCGTCGGCGCGTTCTTCGTCGCGCAGTACGCGCTCGTCGAACCGGACGCACCGATCGTCGTCGCGTGTAGCTTCGTCCCCTTTCTCTCGCCGTTCGTCATGTTCACGCGCGTCGCGATCTCCGTCGTGCCGTGGTGGCAGCCCGTGCTCGCGCTGTTCATCGATGCAGCAACCGTAGCGGTGTGCTTCTGGGCGGCGGGACGCATCTATCGGGTCGGCATGTTGCTCTACGGACGCTTACCCTCGGCGAAGCAGATCTTCGCCGCCCTTCGCGCGTAGCGCGACGATCGATGCCGCGCTAGCGGCCGAGCGCCCGTCCCGTGGCGAGCCCGCCAAACGCCGCGACGATACCGAACGCGACGCTCCCGATCGCATAGCCGATCGCGGTGACGAGCGAGCCGGAGGTTCCGAGCGAGAGCGCTTCGAGCGAGAACGCAGAGAAGGTCGTGTAGCCGCCGATGATCCCCGTCGCGAGAAACAGGCGAAGGATGGGCGGGAATCCGGGTATGGATTGAGCGAGCCCCGCAACGACCCCGATGAGAAACGACCCCGTCACGTTGATGAAGAGTGTCGCGTAAAACGCAAAGCCGGCACCGGCCCGCGCGACGACGAGCTGCGTGATCACGAGGCGGGCCATGCCCCCGAGAGCCGCGCCGAAGCCGACAGCGAGAACCGTTCGGAGATCCACTACCGGCCGACTCGCGGTCCCATGAAAAGAGTTTTTCTCTGAACGCGCTTGAAGTAGAACAAATCTTCACTCCGGGACGACGGGGGAACGGACGATGACTTCTCGGTTGATACTTCGATCACTCGCCCTGCAAGGCTCGCCGACCGGAGTCCTCTCCTGATGGCGCGCGGCGCAGCGAACACCGACAACCGCTGGGCGATCGCGTGCGCGGGGGTTCTCGTGATGGTTATCGCGGGGACGGCGTATGCGTGGAGCAATTTCACCTCGCCCCTGATCGCCGCATTCGGCTGGACGTCGACGCAGACGAGCCTCGTCTTCGGCATCGCGATCTTCGCCGTCGGAATCGGCGCCGTCGTCGGGGGCCGCTGGCAAGATCGCGTCAGCCCGCAAACGGTTACCATTACCGGCATCGTGCTGTGGGGCATCGGAAACATTCTCGCGTCGGTCGGCCCACATACGGCACTCTGGTTCGACATCACCTACGGCGCGCTCGGCGGCTTCGGGAACGGCATGGCGTACATCACGCCGGTCGCCGCGGTCACGAAATGGTTTCCCGATAAGCGCGGCCTCGCGAGCGGCATGGTCGTGATGGGCTTCGGGCTCGGTGCGTTCTTCTACGGCTTCATCCTCAAAGCGATTCCGAGCTTCGTGACCGCGTCGAAGCACGCGGCGGCATTCGCCGACGCGAAAGCCACCGCGCTCAAAGCCGGCACGGTTTTCGATCCCACGTCGGTCGCGCTCACCCCCGACGACATTCACGCGATCCTCACGGTCTTTCTCGTGAGCGGCATCGTCTATGCGATCGTCGGCGGCATCGCCGCGACGTTCATTCGCAATCCACCGGCCGGCTACACGGTCGCCGGCGCGACCCCGGCATCGAAGGCGTCCGACGCACACTCGTATACGCCGACCGAAGTCCTGCGCACGCCGCAACTCTATCTGCTGTGGCTCATGCTCTTCCTCAACGTCGTCGCGGGCATTCTGATCGTCTCGAACGCCGTGCCGATCATCCGTGAGTTGATCTCGAAGGGCGTCACCGATCCCGATGCGATCAAGGCACTCACGGGCGAAGCGATTAGCGCGTACGCGTTCGTCGCCATCTTTAACGCGCTCGGGCGCTTCTTCTGGGGCGCCGTCTCCGACCGGCTCGGCAGAAACACCGCATACGCGCTCATCTACGGCGTACAAGTCGTCGTGTTCTTCATCCTCGCGAGCCTCCATGCGATTCCGCTCGTGTTGCTCGCGTTTGCGATCATTCTCGCGTGCTACGGGGGCGGCTTCGCCGTGATGCCGTCGTTCAACGCCGACTACTTCGGAACGAAGTATCTCGGCCAGAATTACGGATATATTCTCACGGCGTGGGGCGTGGGCGGCCTCGTAGGCCCCTATATCGCGGGCGTCGTCAAGGATCGCACCGGCTCGTATTCCGGCGCGCTCATGCCGATGGCGATCATGTTGCTCGTGGCGATGGTGCTACCGTTCGTGACGAAGAAACCGGTGCCGATCGCGTCACCCGTGCGCGCCGCGACCGCACCGTAGCGGCGACTAGACGCGGCTCGCGCGCTTCGCCTCGACGAATGCGAGCACGTCCTCGAGCGGGCGCGCGTTGAGCACTTCTTCGCGCGTGATCCACGCGCGACGCGCCTGACCCACCGCGAACTCGACGTTCGCGAGGTGCTCGACCGCGTGCGCGTCGCTATCGCACGAGAACGTAACGCCGAACGAGCGCGCGCGTCGCGCGAGGCCGCTCGGCAGATCGAGGCGACCGGGTTGCCCGTCGATTTCGAGTGCCGTTCCCGTGCGCGCGGCCGCGGCGAAGACCGCGTCGTAATCGAACTCGTAACCGGGGAACGATTCGACGTTGCGTCCCGTCGGGTGACCGATGATGTTGACGTACGGATTCTCGCACGCGCGAATCAGACGCTGCGTCATCGCGTCGCGGGAGATATTCATCGCATCGTGCACGCTCGCGACGACGATATCGAGTTCGCGCAGCACGTCGTCGTCGTACGCGAGCGAGCCGTCGGTCTTGATATCGACTTCCGCGGAACAGAGCGTTCGAATCCCGTATTTCTCGCCGAGCGCGCGCGCCGCGGCGCGCTGCGCGCGCAGTTCGCCGGGCTCGAGATGCGCCCGACCGCGACCCCACGAGTGATCGGAGATCGAGTGGTACGCGTAGCCGCGTGCCGCCGCCGCGGCGATCATCGCCTCGAGCGAGTCCGCACCATCGCTCCAGGTGCAGTGCATGTGAAAGTCGCCGCGCAGATCGCGTACCTCTACCGGCACGGGAAGCGTCCCGTTCGCGGCCGCTTCGATCTCGCCGACACCGAGTCGCATCTCGGGCGGAACGAACGCGAGGCCGAGCGCCGCGTAGACCTCATGCTCCGTACGGCACGTGAGGTTCGTACCGGCCGCCACATCGACGATGCCGTTCTCGCTCACGCGCAAACCCTTACGCACGGCGAGTTCGCGCAGTTGGATGTTGTGCTCGCGCGAACCCGTAAAGTGCTGTAGTAAATTACCGTAGACGTCGTCGGGGAGCACGCGCAGGTCGATCTGCAAGCCGCCGTCGACCCAAATCGACGCCTTCGTGATGCCCTCGGCGAGGACGGCCTGGGCGCGATCCCACGCCACGAAGCGTGCGATGACCGCAGCCGGCTCGTTCGACGTGCACACGACGTCGATGTCGCCGACCGTCGCTTCCGCACGGCGCACGCTTCCGGCGTACGCGAGGTTTTCCGCATGGCCGCCCTCGGCGAGATAGGCGAGGACCGTACGCGCGAGCGGGAGCGCCCGTCCGAGCGGCGTCCGCGTTTGGCGCCCCTTATATGCGAGGATCCCGCGCTTGATGTTGTCCAGCGACTTTTTACCGAGCCGCGGCATGCCCTCGAGCGCGCCGTCCGCGACCGCGCGCTCGAGATCGGCGAGCGACGCGATCCCGTAGTCCGCGAAGAGCGCCTGCGCGGTTTTCATGCCGATGCCTTGCACGCCGAGAACCTCGATCAGCGTCGGCGGATAGGTTGCGGCGAGCTCGTCCCGGTAGGCGATGCGGCCGGTTTCCACGAGTTCCGCAATGCGAGCGGCGATCGTCTTGCCGATCCCGGGAAGCTTTTGCAGTTCGCCCGATTCGATCAATTGCCGGGCCGGGGCCGCGTTCTCGAGCGTCTCCGCCGCGCGCTCGTAGGCCATGAACTTGAAGAAGGGTTCGCCCGCGAACTCCATCAGGATGCGGACCTCTTTGAGCGCCCGCGCGATTTCGACGTTGGAAAGCTGAGGATTCACCGCATGGCGCACTTCCGCATCGACGGTAGTACGCCCCGTCGCAGGGCGCTCGCGCGGCGTCGCAGTACGAAGCTTCATGCTGCGCGTCGAGCGCCTGGATCCGCGGATCTTCAACCTCCCGGTCGAAAAGATGCGCGCGGGCTACTATTCGGATACCTATTTCAATCGAGCCCGCGACATCTTGCGCCGCGACGGTCATCGCCCGCGCGTTCGCATGCAGGTCTTCCAGCGCGGACATTCCGTACTCTGCGGGATCGACGAGGCGCTCGCAATCGTTCGCCTCTGCAGCGGATCGCCCGAAACCGATGGTGGTTGGAGCGACGGCTGGGACGCGCTCACCGTGCGCGCGCTGCACGACGGCGACGAGATCGCCCCGTTCGAAACCGTGATGACGATCGAAGGCGACTATACGCTCTTCGCGCATCTCGAAACGTTGTATCT
>Ga0116226_10005487_pt1 | contig 11323 bp, 15 predicted proteins | sample S1TSphfallax_FD_89692 | JGI IMG/M metagenome (GOLD analysis project Ga0116226, IMG submission 89692) | Host-associated microbial communities from peat moss isolated from Minnesota, USA - S1T2_Fa - Sphagnum fallax MG | ecosystem: Host-associated > Plants > Peat moss > Unclassified | place: USA... | reverse complement strand
ATCCGAAGAGAACGAAAGCGATTACTAATTTCAGCCATTGCATCTATTAACTCGTCCTCATCCGCAGCTTGAATAATCTCAATGAGTGATCGCTTGAGGGACTTAGTTGACTGATTCTCCTTACCTAGCATCAACTGATAAAAAAACTGTCTAGACCCAGGAGCTAAAACTTCCATACCATCCAATAGTTTTGACAGCGTAGTGGTGCTAACGTCGCATTTTCCCCGACGAAACTCAGAAATGTGATTTTCTGAAACCTTTGTTTCGCCAGACAGCCGTTTGGCAGTAATCCTATAACACCTGATGGTCGTATCAAAGGATTCAGAGAGGGGAGACGGAGACACTGGGCAAGACATGGTGGAGACAGAGTTGTTAACTTTCATTGCTAAAATTAGCTTATTGGCTAATCGACTGTTAATGTATACAGCTATAGGGTGATTTAGAGTAGTGACCTCCAATATTGATGTTAAATCAACATCAGCCAATAAGCATCAGTTGCCATCAGTCATTTTTTTGTCCTTGACAAATGATTCTGTAGTAAAGCTTTTGGTACTTTCCACAAGAAGCAAGGCTTTTGTTTTAGCAATCAGGAAAATACTAATTTATCCTACAGACAGGCAAATCGCTTATATAGAAAGCGAATACTTTTGGTGAGTTTATTAACTTACTTTACTTAGGGTAAATGTATTGGGAAACCCAAAGATATCACCATCTCAAAAAACGACCGCCTTATTAAGAACAAGGCTTTTTTAGTGTATAGAACAGAAGATAAAGACTTCTCAAAAAGATTATGGCACAAGAGCTTACGAAAATACAAGGTGGCTTAGAAAATCTTAAGGAACTTGGTATTCTGACAGAATTAGCTAGTTTCAATATTTCTAATCTAGACCAACAGATCAGAAACAAATTCAAGAATAAATTCTGTGGACAAGCAGAAACAGAAACAGTATTTAATCAACAAGAAGGGGAAAATAATGAATAGGAAATTTTATCCCTTAGAACTGGATGAATGGCTAATTGCTTGTAAAGATTTGACAAAATCTCAATTAAGCGTTCTTTATTACTTACGAGCTACAGATCCCTACAGTAATGGACTAAAAATTAAAGCATCTGTAATTGCTGAAGAACTGGGTATTTCTAGAAAAGCAGTCTATGAATCAATTTCGGTTCTGAAGGAGAAGCGATACATTGAATTAGAGGATGCAGAGTATATCCTAAAAGTAATACCAAAAGGACGTAAGTATGACACTTTTCATGGTGTCACAGAGTTGTTACCTGGAGGTGAAGCAGTCACCCACAGGTTACACGATTCACCTCCAGGTAACAAGATTCACCCACAGGTTACAGCAGTCACCCACAGGTTACAATCGACGGCTGAAACATCTAAGGAACAAGGGTTTCAAAACTCTAAGATCTATAAAGAATTTAAAGAATCTCTCTCTGACAGCGAGAGAGAGAGTTTTTTAAACTTTGGTTTGGAGAAAGCCAAAAAACTTCCCCATCCTCCAGAACTTCCTAATAAATGGATAGAAGCGCACTGGAAAGAAATTTCAGCAGAGTGGATGAAGCTACAGGGTAAGATTCCTGCCATCCAGAATCAAAAATGGGAAACTCATCCCCAGAAGAATGAGTGGATAGAAAAAATTCGCTCTCTTGGACAATTTGGTTTCTACGCTGAGAACCGACAAGAAGAACAAGAACGACGGGAGTTTTTCAAGTGGGCAGATGCTAATAAATTGATATGGCTTAACTATGATTGATGATTTACCCCAGTTTGAACCAATTCCTGTGCGTCCTGAACAGGAATTACAAGAGGCGGAAATTTTCTATCCTCAGTGGCGATGTTTTTGTTGCCAAGATTCTGGTCTAGTCTCGTTGTGTTTAGTCCTACTAGTTATGCCAAAATACAATCCAGACCGGGACAAGTGGGTACTTTGTCAAGAAATCAATTGCAAGGCCTCTAAACGTTGGGAGAATGTACCAATTGAAAACTTTGATACTCGCTTTGTTCCCAGTATCTGTAAGAAGTTGGATTTAATCAATCGGGAAAACTGGCGTAATACTGTAAAGGAGCAAGTTAACATCCGCCAACTGGCTCAAAAACTGAAAATGCCTGGAAGCGTTGATCGGACTGAAGAAGATAACTACAGAATCCAACAACGTAAACAAGAAATTGAACAAATTTCTCATGAGGAATGGATAAAAATATCAAATGTAGATTTAAATGGAAAACAACAAGAAGATTAGTCATTTAAACTAACTAATTTCAATGCGTGATAGAACGTTAGCAAGTAACCCTCTGATGACTTCTCTTCGATTCGCTCGATCTTCAACATCCCAATTTCTGAATAACCTGAGATAATTCTCCTTGATCAAGGCAGTTGCTATACTGTATTGACGTAAACTATGGTAGACATTTAGAATAGGCGTGTCAACCGTGGTAGGCGAGAAGGAATTTCAGATTATGGCTGTAGATATTAATGATGTAGCTTACGTTCGGTGGAATACCGAGAAAATTGCTGTTGTTAGAAATGCAATGATAAAAAAACAAAACATGTCCGCAAGAGAACTATCTCAAGCACTACAAGCAATTGATGTTCCCTGTAGTCATCAAAATCTCAGTAAGCTGCTGAACGGTAAGTATTCAATTATATCCTTGGATATAGCCCGTGGTATTTGTGAAATCTTATCTATCCCTGTCCAAGAGTTAGTGAAGATTTATTCTTTTTCTGTCTATAGTGGTTGACAATGGCAACCAAGGTAGACTATAATAGTTATCAACAGGGAATGAGAAAACGAGTGTTCTACTATCTCAGTTTTTGAAACCCCTGAAAAATCAAAAGCGACCGCCCACCGTCCAAAGTTAGCGATCGCTTTCTAATCAAGAACCAACAAAAGATTCTATAAACCTATGATGACACAAGATTTCAACAATCAAGCGATCGCGCAACGCGAATTTGACCAATATATAGAGCAACAATCTCTACAGATTGCTCCCTTAGCTGATAACATCGAGTTCCAAGAAATAGACGGTTTCTACAACTTTGAAGCCACTATCAATCAAACAATCATCGCCACCATTTGGATCAATACCTCTGAACCCTCCAGTTTTTGGGTTGTCGAGAGCAGCGGAGTGGAAGTTTTTCACTGCGATCGCTTCTCTGATGCTCAAGACTTCGTTTGTAATGCCTATAGCAATGGCTATCTTCAGCACTCTAGCTCCATTGCTATCTGATAACTAACACTTCTGGAGAATTTTATGAAAGCTGGAATGATTGTAATTCAAACCCGACAAGTTAACAATAGATGGATTTTACTCTGTGGCACACAGGATCCTGGTGAATGGGCTACTTATGTATCACCACTTCCAGATACTTCTTACACAGAACACGGTCATTACTTTCCTAATTATTCCACTGCTGTAGCTGACTTCAATAAACAAGTCAATCAGCACAGATAACACTAAAAGGGGGAATTATTTCCCCTACATTATTCCCTTCATTACTTCATCACTAATTATTAAGAGGTGCTTTATGTTTGGTATCAGTTCTGAATTAGCTAGTCAAACCATCAGTAAAAATGTTGTTTGGGAATGTCTTACTACTCTAGGTAGAGTATCTGGAGATCTTACCCATGATATCATCAAGCGTATGACTGTAGAAGGCTGGGCTGTTGGTGTTCGTGTTGTCATCAAGCGCGGTTATGAAGGTGTCAAGGGACTTTCTACTATTATTTCTCCTCTCGACATTATTAGACACTTCATTAAACAAACTTTAAATAAAGCTTCTTTTCTAAACATAATTCGGAAAGGTGAGAAGATTTTTCTAGTAGATTCTTTTCAAGATGAGACAAAAAAGCATGTAGTGCTTGCTCATCCAGAAGGTTTAACTTGTTCTTGCATGAAGTTCAAATGTCTAAATAATAGAATGGATAAAGAAGCACCACAATTAGTTAAGGCTTTAGGTCAACTAATTAATGAAAATGGTGAAAAGATTTGTGTAACTGAAGTTTATGACCATGAAACTGGAACTATTGAGGAAAAAGTGCATTTACAATGCCATCATATTCAGGCTGTAATGCAGAAAATATTTAATGCTAATACCTTTCTAGAATATGTCCTCAACTGGAAGCAGAATATTAAGAATTATCGAATGCAAGAAAGGGCTAAGGAACAACAAGAGGAATCAGATTTATTTCCTAGTAATTGGGGAGAGTTTAGAAGAAAGACAGGTTAATTAACTCATCCCTGTAGGTAGGTGGTTAGACCTTCTTTGCACACTTCATTATTTAATTAAGGTGATTTTATGCGTAACAAATTCTTTGAATCTACTCCTAAGAATACTGGCTTAGTTATTCCTGAAATGGCGGTATTCTATCGCAATGATTGTAAAGAAGGTAAGTGGATGATTGGAGAAAGCGATTACCGTTCTAAGCTTGAGTTTTTCGTCATTCATTTTAGTCGTCGCGTTAGTGAGTATATGGATGGTCGTATTGCTCAAGGTCAGATCTGGTTCACTCCTGTTGCTGGTGATGTTCCTAAAGGCATTGTTTACTATACTCTGATTAAAAACTCCTCATCCGGTCGCAGTGGGTCTTTGAAAAACTTTGGGTATCAAGTTGCTATTGCTCAGTCTCAAGGATTCGATCCGCGTGAGTTAGTTTGGATTCCTAAGTTTATCAAGAAATCAGCCGCTATCACCAACGAAGCTGGCATTACTGAATCAGCTAGTTGGTATGTAATTGATTGGACTTGGAGAGAATGTAAGCAAGAGGAGGAGGAAAAGTTACTTGATAATTGTGTGGCTATTATTCAGAATCCTGCACAGATGGAAATGTTATTTGATATGGACTTGGAAGCAACAAGTATCTGTGTTGATGGTATGAGTCAGAAGGAGATTTTGACTATACTGAATCTGACTAGTAAAATTACTCTACCTCCTGCGCTGTCTGAAACTAACAGATAACAAATCTCACTAAAGGTAGAGACACAAAATAGTTGGTTTATTCATTTATTTGGCAATGACTTTATCTAGAAAGCTCATAAAATATTTGGGATAAATCAACTATTCTAATGTACAATTTAGGTATGTAATTAATTCAAGGACTAAGTTCAATTCAACAATTAATTAGCATTACTTTCAAGAAATCACATGACAATATATGAATACCAAAAACCCACATGATAGCTTTGCCAAAGATTATTTAGAAGAACTCCTTTCTCCCATTGGCAAAGTCACAGTTAGTCGCGAAATTAAGGATCAACCTAATCAATTTGATGTCTTATTCATTCCCTATTCCTCTCCTTCTCCTCTCCCTGCTCCTATCGGACTTCTCAGTGCTTTAGCAAGTCAGACTGCTATTATTGAAGTCTATCGCAATCAACCTAATGACAAAAAAGTACGCAACTGCTTGAAAAAGCTTTACATGTACTTTTCTGAGTTAAATCGCAAAGCAGGAAAAGATGATAATGATGAAACGGATGATCCAAGCGGATTAGGTAAATTATGGATTGTCACCACTACTGCATCTCAAAATCTACTTAATGATTTTGGAGCTACACTAGATTCAGAGATTAACTGTCCTGGTGTTTATTCAATGCATAAAGCTTTGAAGGCTTCAATTATTGCAGCTAATCAGTTACCAGTAACAGATGATACTCTCTGGTTAAGGATTTTAGGTAAGGGCGGAGTTCAAAAACGGGCGGTTAGTGAGTTTTTAGCATTGCCAGATACACATCCTTATAGAAATAACACTCTGAGGATGCTTGCTAACTTGCGCATTGTTGTTCTTAAACAGACAGATTTAAATGAAGAAGATAGGGAGGATGTAATGCAATTGTCAACAGCTTACTTAGAATGGGAACAGAAAACTCTTGAGCAAGGTAAGGAGCTACAAACACAACAGATAGTTAAAAGACAACTCAACCGTCGCGTCGGTGAACTCAATTCCTCTTTGATCCAGCAAGTTGAAGCATTACCTATTAAAGCTTTGGAAGAATTGACTGATGCACTTTTAGACTTCTCCTCTGTAACCGATCTCGAACAATGGTTAAAAGGTAGACCAAAACTAGTAAATCAAGGGTAAAATCAGTCACTAAATATTAGGGGAAGAGTTATTTCATTAACTTTTTCTCAATATTTAGAGAACAAGTTGCGGCAGTTATCAAACAATTGCTGGGAAATACATGAAAGACTGGACTAAACAACAGCAAAGATTTCAGAGAGACAATGTTCCTATCCGTTTAGGCAATATCGTCTTAAATCTATCACACATTAAATCTTTCATCAAATAGTGAATTAGTTGTCAGTATTGTAGAAGAAAGCAAGTTCTTGATTGAGTGGACTGTGCCAGATATGGATATAGACCAAGCAGATCAAGTGAAGAAGATAGGGAGGATGTAATGGAATTATCAACAGCTTACTTAGAATGTGAACACAAGACTCTTGAGCAAGGTCAACAAAACATGATTATACAGCAGATCAACTACCGATTTAGTGAAATTGACTCCTCTTTAATTCAGCAAGTTAGAAGATTAACTAGTGAAAAATTGACAGAATTAGGGAGAGCAATATTTAACTTTTCCACTGTCACTGACTTACAGCAATGGTTAGAAAGTAGACTACAACCAGTAGAACGAGAGTAACAATAAGTACTTGTACTAGGGACCAGTTATCTTAGCGATCGCAACTGCTCCCTTTAGTTTCTGTGAAGGTTATATTAGTAATATAACCAGTCAAATCGTTAGTTATTATCTTATTTCTAGAAGATATTCCAAGAGTTAATAAATATAACCATCAAACAATGATAACTGACCAGGAGAGATATTACTTTTTCCACCTCTATGATAATCAAGATGACAGGGCGCACAGAGAGAGACCAAGTTTTCTGGTCTATTATCTGATGGATCTCTATTCCAGTGGTGAACTTGTAAGTTGTAAGAGCGAGGCTTGATATTATTAGACTTCTCACCAGGACGTAAGCAACTGCGACCACATTTATAACAAGTCCAATTTGATTGCTGTTTAATTGATATTGTTAACTCGCCCCAGTTTTTAGGATATTGTCTCATAGTACTTTCTATGGCTCGACAGTGTGAATATAATTATCTGTTAACCTATCAGAAACACTAATATCAAGTGTTTTTATATTCTCTACTTATTATACCATTAATTAAGCATTAATTAATGGAAACGAATATTTATTTTCATTACTAATTAATGTCAAGTTGGCAAAGTTTTTTATTTGGAATAGTTTAAAATTATCTTAGTTCAATCAAAGAGTCAAAGCAATAGTGGGTAAAACTTTGCCTCTATCCTAAGACATATTTTAGAAAGTTATTCTGGATCTAAAGACAAGGATTGGCTTACTAGGCGGAGAATGCTTGACACACAACGGAGGGTTGATTGTGCCGAGTAAGCCAGTCCTTGTCCCCTAATAAAGGATTTCTAGGTAATGTCCCAACGAGGAATTTCTCTGGTGGCTTCGGTTCTAGAGGAGTATTTCTATATGCTTCAGATTGCTTGTTTAAGCATAATACCCATGAATGAAATCGTGTTAGTATTCTGAAGTTTTCGCCACTTGACAACTCCCATTTCTCTCAAAGTCTCCAAATAGAGGGTTTTGAGGTAGTGAAAAATTCATCACAATAATCCATCGCAGCTTATTTTTAAGCTATTATATACTTGAATGTAAATTTAGAAATAGTACCTATAGTCATGAGCTATCGCGACATTATTACCATTGAACCTGATAAACGCGGGGGGAAACCCTGTATCCGTCGGATGCGGATTACAGTTTATGATGTTCTTGGCTGGCTAGCTGCTGGAATGTCTGTTGCTGAAATTATTGATGACTTTCCAGAACTGACAGAAACAGATATTAGATCTTGTTTGGAATTCGCCGCCGATCGAGATCATCGTTTAGTTACTTTGGTGAGTGCTAATTGAAACTACTATTTGATCAAAACCTCAGTCGGAAATTAGTGACTCGCTTGGCTGATATTTTCCCTAATGCTAGTCACGTACAATTCCATCAGTTAGCAGAGAAGACAGATACAGCGATTTGGGAGTTTGCTAAGTTAAATGATTTCTGTATTGTGACTCAAGATGCAGATTTTGCAGAAAGAAGCCGATTATACGGCTCTCCACCAAAGGTAGTATGGTTGAGATGCGGAAACGCACCTACTCATCAAGTTGAATCGATTATTCGTGCTGGAGAAGAAGCAATTCAACAGCTTCAAGAAAGTTCTAATCTCCATTGTTTAGAAGTGCATTAGTTTTTTCTTCTGATTGGCATAGAAATTACATTAAGAAAATTCTAAACCAATAAGTTTTTAGGTGTATTTATTTCCTCTAATATACAATAAAATACGACTATTAGCGATTAATCGCGTGACTTAAACAATAATCGTTTTTGGGCGAATCAAGAATAATTCCTCAAGGGGGATTAATCGCTCTTTCAAGATATTAATCGGAGTTTTTATCGGATAAAAGATAACTTCTGATTATCTTGTGTTAGCGCTTAATATAGCAATTAAGCGCCACTTTCCTTCAGAGTTAAAAGCGACGAATTGGACAAATGAGCATCTAATCAACATTAGCCCACAGAAAAACCCCCTATTTACTAGTATAACCGGCTCTATTAGCAGTGTCTTTTAATACATCATATTTTCTTCTCGCTATCGAAAATAATCTTTTTCGATAGCGAGAGGGTATAATGGATTTATGGAACAAATCAACCAGTTAGTCCCAGTAGAAATTGTTGAAAGTTCTCCTATAGCAAGAGTTGGGTCATACTTTGCTGAGGCTTTGGAATCTGAGCCGGACATTCTCAGTGAATTGCTGAACTCCAAGAACTCTGAAGGAACGCGCCAGGAATACCGGAAAGATCTGACTGATTTCTTTTTCAGGATGACAGGGAGTAAACCAAAGCAAGAGGCGATCGCCGAATTCCTACGATTAGACGCGCATAAGGCTACTATTGTTGTCACTAAATACAGAGCTCAATTGAATGAATCAGGATTATCGCCTAATACGATTAATCGTCGTCTAGCTGCTATTAAATCATTAATCGCCTTTGGGCGCAAGACGGGTATCTGTACTTATACTATAGATGTAGATAATGTCACTGTACAGCCCTATAGGGATACTAGTGGGGTGACGGAAGAGGAGTTTATCAAGGTGATGAAGGGGTGCGATCTCTCTACTCTGGTCGGAAAGCGAAACTATGCGCTGCTCCTACTGCTTTGGGGAAATGCTCTTAGACGTAATGAAATCAGTACATTAGATGTGGGTCACTTTGATGCGAGTAAAGGAACACTGTCAATACTGGGCAAGGGTAAGCAAAAGCGAGTAGTGATACATTTACCTAAAAATACTACATTGGCTCTAATTGACTGGTTGATTGCTCGCAGGGCTGACATGTCCAGTAACTTTCCTTTATTTACCTCTGTAGATTTCCACCACTTTGGACATCGATTGACTGGTGATGGTATTTATAAGATAGTTAGGGGATTGTTTAAAAGTGCTGGTGTGGATAAGCAAATGTCACCACATAGGTGTAGACATAGTGCGATTACTGCTTTGCTGGAGAAGACTGATGGAAATGTGAGGAAGGCTCAGAAATTCAGTAGACATGCTAAATTGAACACGCTACAGATCTATGATGATAATCGGAATCGTGATCAACTAGAAATGTCCGAGTTGTTAATGGATGGGTTGTAGTATACTTTGTCGTGACACTTCAAGGAAATTTTTAAGCGACACTATTAATCGCTGACTTGCCTCAATTTACAGTCTGAATCCTATATACAGCAGGGATTTGTAGGCAAGATGGCACTTTATGCACAGTTGCTGATGCTGTTGGCGAAAGTGTTACAAATATGTAAACAAAAAAAATATACAAATAAAAGCAACAACCAGAGATAGGCGACGTTAGCTCGCGTGATACTTGTAAATCCAAATATGTACTACATTCGCCAACAGCACCGTTCACAATGAAAAACCACAGGTTGTAGAACTGGAGCGTATACCTATAGAATTATTCCATAAGTCCCACCCATAACTAGCCAGGTGGATGTAAAAGTATTACCTCAGAACCTGTGGAACTAGACCCCCAAAATGAAAATATGATTGTACTGAATGTGATGCCGTACCGTGATAAATCCCCGCAAAGACATAATACCTACCCACCCAAAGAATATTACGTCTCGTAATAAAGTTCGTCCAATTAATTATACAGAAAGACGGGTACAATGATATCCGAAACCTAACCCATACCGAGTTCGACCATGTAAGCTACCAGAAACCAAACCACAAATGATGACGATATTCGCAAAACAGTAGCTCAGTATCACCGCACAACTCTTGAGCGGAATCCGAGTGATATCACGCCTAACGCTCCCCCTAACAGTAAGTACATTCAGGTAACCCACCAGAAACCAAGCCTCAAATGATGACGACATTCGATATGCAGAAGATCAGTACCACCGCCCAACTCTTGAGCGGAATCCGAGTGATATCACGCCTAACGCTCCCCCTAACAGTAAGTACATTGGGAATGCTGACGAGTCCTGCGGAGGCGCTCGCGCCCCTCACCGAGACGTACAATGGAACCTCCTACACAATAACATTCGTCAATGGTTCGTATGCAGATAATAGCACCATTATTCAGAATAGTGATACCTGGCAAAACCAACCACTCGCGACATCACTCGCAGCCCTCGTAGGAAATTACGGATACCCCAACAGTGGGGGCGATGCGGGACCATACTTCGCGTACGCCCTATCGACGCAATATCCGAATCTCGTGAATTCTGAGGCATCCAGTGGCGCGGACGTAGATAATTTTGTTACATCTACATCTGATACATACACCACGTACGCAATCACTAGTGCTACCCCCATACCGTGGAGCCAACAAGGAACCGCGCAGTTCATACCATTATGTTCAGTATTAGCGCTAGGTGTAATGAGAACAGTGAAAAAGTTTCAGAAAGTGAAGGTCGAAAGATAGCAGTTTCAAAAAGTTGAAGACAACAAAAACAGAAACATGGTTCCAACCTCTAAGCAATACACCGCTTCTCACCCATATCCACCAGCGCTTGACATATTCCCCAATGCGACACAGAGTAGCACCTTGCTCGTAAAGCTGACGAACTTTGTCTAAAAAGCGCTGAAAAGTAACTTGCGCCACACTCAAACCCTGTGGCGCAAACCTATACCCCAAGAAATCAAAACATTTTGATATCCTCCCGATAAAAGTTTTATCTGGATGCTTCTGTACTTGTAACTCATTCAAAACCTCATTGGTAGCTTTTATAGCT
>Ga0116226_10005486_pt1 | contig 11324 bp, 8 predicted proteins | sample S1TSphfallax_FD_89692 | JGI IMG/M metagenome (GOLD analysis project Ga0116226, IMG submission 89692) | Host-associated microbial communities from peat moss isolated from Minnesota, USA - S1T2_Fa - Sphagnum fallax MG | ecosystem: Host-associated > Plants > Peat moss > Unclassified | place: USA... | reverse complement strand
GAATGGCCGATCGCCTGGATCGTCATCACCGCCGTCTTCCTCTACAAGCTGACCGTGAAAAGCGGCCAGTTCGAAGTCATCCGCGCCTCCGTCACCTCGATCACCGAGGACCAGCGGCTGCAGATGCTGATCATCGCCTTCTCGTTCGGCGCCTTCCTCGAAGGCGCGGCGGGCTTCAGCACGCCGGTCGCCATCACCTCGGCCATTCTGGTCGGCTTGGGTTTCAACCCGCTCTACGCCGCGGGGCTGTGCCTGATCGCCAATACCGCCCCCGTCGCGTTCGGCGCGCTGGGTATTCCGATCATCACCGCCGGCAAGATCGGCGGGATCGATCCCGCCATCGTCGGCGCGATGGCAGGGCGCCAACTGCCGTTCCTGTCGCTGTTCCTGCCGTTCTGGCTGGTCGGGCTGATGGACGGGCTCAAGGGCATCCGCCAGACCTGGCCGGCGATCCTGGTGGCGGGCGGCAGCTTCGCGCTGTTCCAATATCTGGTGTCCAATTTCATGGGTCCGGAACTGCCGGACATCCTGTCGGCCCTGGCCAGCCTGATTTTCACCACCCTGTTCCTCAAGGTGTGGAAACCCAAGCAGGTGTTCCGCTTCAATGGCGACGGGGCCAAGATGGCTGCCCGGACCGCGCATCAATACAGCTTCGGCCAGGTTATCAAGGCCTGGTCGCCCTTCCTGATCCTTACCGTGCTGGTCACGATCTGGAGCCTGCCCGCCTTCAAGGCGCTGTTCGGCAAGGACGGCGCCCTGGCCGGTATCAATTGGAATATTCCGGTGCCGGGCCTCGACAAGCTGGTCATCAAGGCGACGCCGATCGTCCCGGTCCCCACGGCCTATGGCGCGGTCTATAATTTCTCGCCCCTGGCGGCATCGGGCACAGCGATCCTGATTACCGCGATCATCTCCAGCTTTGTGCTGCGGATCAAAGCGGGCGACGTGGTGAGGCTGTTCGGCTCCACCCTGGTGGAACTGCGCTGGCCGATCTATCTGATCGGCTGCGTGCTGGCCTTCGCTTATGTCGCCAACTATTCCGGCGCGTCCTCCACTTTGGCGCTGGCCTTGGCGGGGACGGGTGCTGCCTATCCCTTCTTCTCACCGATCTTGGGATGGCTGGGCGTGTTCCTGACCGGATCGGACACATCGAGCAACGCGCTGTTCTGCGGTTTGCAGGCCAATACGGCGCATGTGCTCGGACAGCCCGATGTGCTGATGGTGGCGGCCAATACCACCGGCGGCGTCACCGGCAAGATGATCTCGCCGCAATCGATCGCGGTGGCCTGTGCCTCGGCGGGCATGGTCGGTCAGGAGGCGGAGCTGTTTCGCTTCACCTTCAAGCACAGCCTGTTCTTCGTGGTCCTGATCGGCATTCTGACGGTGGTTCAGGCCTATCTGCTGCCCTGGATGATCCCCTTGGCCAAATAAGAACAATTTTATGAAAATGACCGGCTAAGAGTCATCGAAACTTCTTGGCTGGTGCAGCATTTCCCGGGCTACCAATCGTCAACAGAAACGTCGGCGATTCGAGAGGGAAAAACCGATGCACCAGCGCCCTGTTCCATCCCCCGCCCCGGCGGGGGATGTTTTGTCCGTGCCAGCGCGCCAGACGCCTGAAACCCGCTTCGGCCGCCTGCGCGCCGATGTTCTGCGCATCTGGGCGACCGGCGACATTCCGGTCCTGTCCGACCGGCCGATCGGTTGGCGCTTCTATGGGCTGTCGGCCTTGGGCCTGGCCTCGTTGCTGGCCTTCGCCCTGTCCTATGGCGTCGGGGAATGGCGCATTTCCGCCGCCGCGCGACAACAGGCTGAATTCGGCGAGCTGCGCGACCGCGCCGGCGATTTTCGCGCCGATCTGCTGGCGCTGCAGACCGGGCTTACCGCCTATGTCGACCAGCATGATGCCGCCGCCGCCCAGCAGATGAGGCGCACCGCTGAGCGCGCCAGCGCAACCTTGAGCAAAATGAAGATTTTGGGCGTCGCCGAGGAGGACAAGGACAGTCTGGAGGCGATGGCCACCGGCACGGCCGCGATCGACGCCGATTTCACCAAGGTGGCGGCCGCGCAGGAAACGCTGGGCATGACCGACAATGACGGCATCCGCGCCAAATTGAACGCGTCGGCCAAGGCGATGCAGTCCGAAATCGATCTGTGGCCCAATCAGGACGCTCTGGCGGCGCGCATCCTGCAAATGCGCCTGGCCGAGAAGGATTTCATCCTGACCAAGGAGCCGGGCCGCCTGCGCCTGCACCGGCGCTGGTCCAACGAGGTCGATCTCAAGATCGACAGCGGCGGCCTGGACCCCAATACCCAGGCCAAGTTCCACACCCTGCTGACCAATTATCTGACCGATTGGGCCGCGTTCGGCGAAAATTCGCTGGCGGTCAATGCCGGCACGGCCGACATCCAGAAAATCGCCCGCGAGCTTCAGCCCAAGGTCGATGCCCTGTTCGACAAGGCCCAAGCCGCTTCCGAGCGCGCCACCCTGGCCGAAATCGGCATCCGCCGCCTGGTGCTGTGGTCGACCATGCTGATCGGCCTGGTCGCGGCTGCCGCGTTCCAGATTGCCGCCGCCGTGTTCCGCCGCTCGATCACCTTGCCGATCGCCGAGATGGAACATGCCATGCGCGATCTGGCGGCCGGCCGCCAAGGGGTGGAGATCCCCGGCCAGGGCCGCGGTGACGAGATCGGCGCGATGGCCAAGGAAGTGCAGGTGTTCAAGGATAATATGGCGGCGATCGAACGCATGCAGGCCGACCGCGCCCGCCAGAGCGAAGCGGTGGCCGAGCGCGGCCGCCGGCTGGACGCGCTGACCGCCGCCTTTGACCGCGACGTCGCCGAGATCATGCAAGGCGTCGCCTCCTCGATGGAGGCGTTGCATGAGCGAGCCGAGGCGATCACCGACATGGCCGGCCAGACCTCGCTGCAGATGAGCCAGGTCGATCAGTCGAGCCGCCAGGCCACCGACGGCGTCAATACCATCGCCGCCGCCGCCGAGGAACTGGCCGCCCAGGTTCATGCCATCACCGAGCGGGTCGGCGAATCCGCGTCCGTCACCAACGAGGCCGCCGCCGCCGCGGTCAATACAGACCGCCTGGTGGCCAGCCTGTCCGAGGCGGCCAATTCGATCGGCGAAGTCGTGGCGCTGATCACCTCGATCGCCGGCAAGACCAACATGCTGGCGCTGAACGCCACCATCGAGGCGGTGCGCGCCGGCGAGTCCGGGCGGGGCTTCGCCGTGGTCGCCAATGAGGTCAAGGCGCTGTCGGCGCAGACCTCGTCGGCGACCGCCAGCATCTCGAAGCATATCAGCTCGATTCAGTCCAAGACGGCGGAAGCAGTCTCCTCGATCGAGAAGATCGTCTCCACCACCGGACGCATCAAAGCCAATGCCGACAGCATCGCCGCGGCGGTCGAGACCCAGGAATCCGCCACGCGCGAGATCGCCCACAATGCCGGGCTGGCGGCGGGCGGCGCCTCGGAGGTGGCCGAGAAGATCAGCTTCGCGGCGCATCAGGCCACCGATATGGGCCAGGCCGCCCAGGTCATGCTGGCCGAAGCGCAGGCGACCGCGCTGCGCGCCGACCGGCTGCGCGAGACGGTTGCGGCGTTTCTGGGCGACGTGAGTGAGCTGCGGGGTTAGAGGATAAGCGCCATCTCTTCGCGGGCGACGATGGTGGCGGACCAGACCTTCTTCGCCTCGGCCTCGATCTCGGCCATCACCTTGTCGGTATGGTCGGGATTATGATGGAAAATGGCCAATTGGCGCGCGCCGGCGGCCTGGCACAGGCGGATGCCCTGCTGCCAGGTAGAGTGGCCCCATCCGACATGGTGGGGGAATTCCTCATCCGTATAGGTGCAGTCATAGATCACCAGATCGGCACCCTTGATCAACGCGATCACCGTCTGGTCCAGCTCACCCGGCCGATGCTCGACATCGGTCACATAGCAGACTGATTTCCCATCCCAATCAAGGCGATAGGCGGTGGCGCCATCAGGATGGTTGAGCGGACAGGTGCGCACCACCAGCCCGGGGAACAGATCGGTCAGCGTGTCGCCGGCGTGAAAATCGACATAGTCCATCTGGGCCTTCAGCGCCGCCAGCGGCACCGGGAAGGTCGGCGTGGCCATCTGGCTGGCCAGTACCGAATGAATTCCGCCCTTGTCGGCGAGATGGCCGGCCATCACGCGGAAACGGCGGCCGGGCAGATAGAACGGCGTGAAAAATGGGAAGCCGCAAATATGATCCCAATGGGTATGGGTCAGCAGCAGGACACCCGACGTACCGCCGGTCTTGGTCAGCTCCTGGCCAAGAGCGCGCAAACCGGTCCCCGCGTCTAAAATCAGGCGGTTGGTGCCATCGGACACCTCGATACAGCTGGTATTCCCGCCATAGATCATATGGTCCGGGGTCGGGCAGGCTATGCTTCCTCTGACGCCCCAAAACTTGACCTTCACGGCCATGCATGTCCTCCGCGCCCGCAGTGGTCATCTTCGCCGATCCTACAACCTGCTTGCGAGGCGGTATTCTTGCTAAGATTGCGTGTTAACCTTATCCCCGGCCCATCAAAGGTCAAATGATTTCCACCCCGCTGCCCGGTCCGGCCGCCAGCGCCACCGCAGCGCTGCCGCCATTGACCGCGATCTCGACCAGCCCGGTCGAATTGCCGTACCACAAGGCCTGGCCGCGCGGCACGGCCGAGAAGGTCTCGGCCCAGACGATTACATGCGGGCCGAGGCGAATCCTGGCGCTGCTCGGAATGGTTGCGCTTTTGAGGCCGGTCATCAGATTCCCATAGCGGTCCTGATAGATCACCGACGCCAGCTGGTCCGGCCAGTCGGGGAAGCGCGGCGGCTCGGCCCGGCGCAGCCCGACCTGCTCGGGCGCGATGCCCGCGGCCAGGCGCGCGATGACGGGCGCGAACAGGTCGCGCCCATGAAAGCTGGCCGAGAGACTTTCCGGGCGCCAGTCGATGATATAGGCCTCGGCATCGGGCTGGCCGCGATAGACCATCTCCAGCAACCCATTGCCGGGCCCGACGAACCAGGACTGATTGATCTTCAAGGCGACGGGCGGGCGCTCGCCGCCGACGCCGGGATCGACGACGCAGAAAAAATGGCTGCCGGGCGGACAGGAGCTGACATAGGCCGCCAGCAGATAGGCGGCCTCCATCGGGCGGCGGTCGGGTGCGTCGGCGAACAGATCGAACATGGCGATCCCCGGCGCGGTCTGGTGCAGCACCGCTTTGACCTGGCCGAGATAGGGGCCGTCGAAACCGAAATCGGTAAACAGAAAGATCATCGCGCCGCCTTTTGTTTCAAGGTACTTTCCCCCTCATGTCGCGTCTCACCCTGCCCTCTATCCGTCTGATTCTGTTCATTTCCGCGCCGCTTCTGAGCGGCCTCCTGGCCCTGGCGGCCGGCATGGATGGCAGCTGGGATCTGCGCAATTACCATTACTATAATGGCTGGGCGCTGCTGACAGGCCATATCGAACGTGACCTTTTGGTGTCGCAGGTGCCGAGCTTCTATAATCCGTTGCTCGACCTGCCTTACGCCTGGGCGGTCGGACATGTCAGCGCCCGCGCCATCGCCTTCGCCTTGGGCGTCCTGCAGGGCGGCAATTTCATCCTGCTGACCCTGCTGGGTGAGACTCTGCTGGCTCTGCCGGACCAGCGGCGCAAGCTCGCGATCGCCGCCACCCTGGCTGCGGCGGGCTGCGCCGGCGCGGTTGCACTGTCCGAACTTGGCACGGTGTTCTACGACAATGTCACCAGCCTCGGGCTGCTCGGCACGTTACTGCTGCTGGTCCGGCGCTGGGATCGGCTGGTCCGGGGCTCGATCCTCGACGCGCTGATTGCCGGGCTGCCGCTCGGCCTCGCCTTCGGCCTCAAGCAAACCATGCTCCCGTTCGTCGCCGGCACCGGCCTGGCTCTGCTGCTGGCCCTGCCCGCCCAGCCCTTGCGGCGGATCTCGGCCGGTTTCTGGTTTGGCGTCGGCGCGGCTGTTGCGATGGTGGCCGGCGGCGGATTCTGGATGGTGCATCTGTGGCACCTCTACGGCAATCCGCTATTCCCCTATTTCAATCAGATCTTCCAGTCGCCCTGGGGGCAGGCCGGCGATTACCGCGACGTCTATTACCAGCCGAAGGACCTGCTGCATTGGCTGTTCTTTCCGGTGTTTTTTACCCTCGACAGCCGGGTGGCGGCCGAAGTGCCGTTCTTCGATGCCCGCGTGCTGGCGCTGTTCATCCTGATTCCGCTATCGCCCCTGTTCGGGGCGCATAAAAGGTCGCGCAGCCTGTTCCTGCTGCTGTCGATCGCGTTCGCCTATGTGGTTTGGCTGAAGCTGTTCTCGATCTATCGCTATCTGGTGGTGCTGGAGATGCTGGCACCCCTGGCGGTGATGCTGATCTTCGAAGGCTTGCCCCGGCGCTTGGCCCTCACCTGCGGCCTGGCCGTTGTGCTGCTGCTGTGCGTGACGACCCGGCCGGCTGTGTGGATCCGCCTGCCCTTTGCCGAGCGCGCCGTCGCCGTCGATCTGCCGCCGATCGCCGATCCCGAGCACACCCTTGTGTTGATCGCCGGACACGAGCCGCTCTCTTTCCTGATTCCGGCCTTCCCCGAGAGTATGAGGTTCTTGCGCATCGACAGCACGTTCACCAATCCGGACCAGACCGATGTGCCGTTCAATCGCGTCATGAAAGAGCAGATCGACGCCCATCAGGGCCCGTTGCTGGCTTTGTTCATCCCGAGCGAGCGCCATGATGTGGTCAAGCGTCTCGGCAATGACGGGCTGGTCTTGCAGAGCGAGGGATGCGGCAAGGTGACCTCGCCGATCGAGGCCACCGATTACGCCCTGTGTCCGGTTACCCGTCCATGATCACCCGCCTGTTCGGATTGTCCTGGAAAATCGAACTGTCGCAATTGCTGGCGCTGGCGGTGCCGCTCGCCGTCTCGCAGGTCGGGCTGATCGCCATGAATGTTACCGATTCGGTGATGATGGGGCGCATCTCGGCCGAGGCGCTGGCGGCCGGCGGTCTGGCCGGCACCGTAGCCTTCTCGATGCTGATCTTCACCCAGGGACTGCTGATGGCGCTGCAGCCGATCCTGGCCCAGGCGCGGGGTGCTGCTCAGATCGAAGCGGTGCCTCGGGTGCTGGCCGCGACCTTCGCCATGGCGCTGATCTGCTCGGTACCGATCATCCTGCTGCTGCTGCTGGTCGATAAATTCCTCATCCTGGCCGGCACCGATCTGTCGCTTGCCAGGATGGCGCTCGATTACGAGAAGGGCTTCGTCTGGGCGGTGCCGGCGGCCCTGTGGCAGATGACCTGCCGCTATTACCTGTCCGCGCTGGAACGGCCGCGCATCATCCTGATCGCCACCTTGACGGCCTGTCTGTGCAACGTTCTGCTCAACTGGATGCTGATCTATGGCCATTTCGGCGCCCCGGCCTGCGGGCTGCGCGGTTCGGCCTATGCCACGGCGCTGTCCTGCTGGGGCATGGCGCTGTCGATGACGATCTATGCGGCGCGCTGCAAGCTGCTGCCCGAGGGTCTGCTGCAGGTAAATCTGCGCGAGTTGGGGCGCGGCATCGCCGAATTGTTCCGCATCGGCTGGCCGATCGCCTGCACCATCATCGCCGAGATGGGGCTGTTCTCCGTCTCGACCGTGCTGATGGGGCGGTTCGGCCCGATACCGCTGGCGGCGCATCAGATCTGTCTCGGCATCTCGTCCCTGACCTTCATGGTGCCGATGGCGGTCGGTCAGGCCAGTACGGTGCGGGTCGGCTTTCATATCGGCGCCGGTCAGCCCTATCTGGCCCGCCAGGCCGGTTTCCTGTCGCTGGCGCTCGGCGTCGGCTTCATGGCGCTGTCGGCGACCTCGCTGATGCTGTTCTCGGGGCCGGTGATCCGGCTCTATCTCGATGCCGCCGATCCCGATATCGGGGCGGTGCTCGAGATCGGCCGGCAAATGATCACCCTCGCCGCGGTCTTCCAGCTGTTCGACGGCGCGCAGACCGTCGGCTCCGGCAGTCTGCGCGGGCTTAAGGACACCCATATCGCGATGATCTTTGCCTTGTCGGGCTATTGGGGGCTGGGCCTGCCGCTTGGCGTGCTGCTCGCCTTCTTCCTGGGCGTTGGGCCGACCGGCCTGTGGTGGGGGTTCGTCGCCGGCCTGGCGGTGGTTGCCCTGCTGATGAACACGCGCTTCGCCGCCAAATCGGCGCGGCTGATCTCCGCCCTAAATAAAACATAAGTTTATAGTGAAATAATATTAAGTTGACTCATTTAATGGTTTAATAGTTCAATCCCCGTGATGGCGATGCACTATCTCGGGAGTTGACGATGCCTCATGGTGAATGGACACGCCGCCTTTATGGCGAACCGGCCCTCCAGGATCTGTTGGCCGACCCCTGCCTGCATGCGGTGATGCGCCGCGACGGCGTCGAGATGACCGCCCTGCTCACTGTGATCACCGCGGCGAAATTGCGCCTGCGGAGGGATCTTTGCCGGCTCGCCGCGTGACGCCATGGATCTCGATCAGCGCACGATCCTGTTCGTCGGCGGATTGAAGCAGCAAGTGCCGCATATGCGGCGCTATGTCGAAGAGCATAATGGCAGCCTGTCGCACCATGATGGCGGCATGGAGGACAATATGAGCCGGCTGGCCAAATTGTTCGGCCGCGCCGATCTGGTGCTGTTTCCGGTCGATTGCGTCAGCCATGCCGCGCAGACCGAGGTGAAGAAACTGTGCCGGCGCTGGGACAAGCCCTATCTGCCGATGCCGTCGGCCAGTATCAGCGTGTTCAAGCAGGCTTTGTCGGCGCTGCTGGCCGCCGGGCCAGCAGGAACGGTACAGCCCATAGAAGCTGCATGGCCGACCAAAGGTCCATCTCGCGATTCCAGACCAGGGCTTTGAGCAGATAGGGCAATTGTTCCTGGAAGGTTGGGTGGGCGATGAGGAAGTCGCGTCCAATGCCGAGCGCCCAGGCTTCGCCGATAAGCGACAGCGGCGCCATGATCAGCAGCAGCCAGCCGAGCAGCCGGCTGATCCGGCCGTGATGGCGGCCGGGGAACAGCTGGTCGAGACTCAGCGCATCGCGCCAGCTCTCGCCGGGATGGCGCGCCGCGGTCAAGCGGACCGCCGCCATCACCAGCAGGCCGCCAACCGGGAGCGCGAAATCGAATTCGGGAATGTCGCGGTAGCGACCGTCGAACAGCAGCAGCAGGCTCCAGCCAAGGGCATAGGCAGCAGTCAGCGGCATCACTAGATGACCGCGCCACAGCCGGCTTGCCTCACTCTCATCTTGGATCAGCCAATCCTTCAGCCGCGCCAGCATCGCGCCGAACAGCAGCACAGGCAGGGCGACGCGCAGAATGAGCCAGTAATATTGCCACGAGCGGAACGTCACCGCATGGTCGTGAAAGATGCCGGTGATCAGCAACCAGGATAGACACTGCGCGGCGACGGCATAAGCCAGTGTTGCCCCGAAGCTCGGCAGCGTACGCGCGAACAGCAGCGTTGCGACGACACCCAGCGCGATCGACCAGCCGGCGCGGACCCGCCAGTCAGCGACCTGCAGGACAGGCCCCTTCATGGGGAATTTCTCGATGCCCTTGCCATGGTCGCGGTCGGCCTCCAGTACGCCCCAGGCGCCGCCGACGGTGTTCTCCAGCGCGGATTTCCAAGGCTGGTCGAAGGCTTCCAGGATGTTGTAGTCGAAGTCTAGCCGCGCCGCGAGTACGGCCACGCGACGGATATAATCTGCCTCATGCACCACATCGACGACGGCAGGACCCCGGTCGCGGCCGATCGAAGGCCAGCAGGTCTCGGCGATCAGCAGCGGCTTGCCCGGGAAGGCCGCATGGGTCTGGCCGACGATATCGATCAGATGCTGTTCGGCCTCGTCGATCGAGACCGGCACGTCATCCCAGAATGGCAGGACATGGATCGATATATAGTCGAGCTCGCGGCCAACCTGGGGATAGCGCAGCACGAAGGACCAGACCTCGGCGGTCGAGACCGGCTGCTTGACGGCTTGCTTGACCCGGCGAATATAGCCGATCAGCTCATCCGGCGTCAGGTCGCCGCGCAGCAGGACCTCGTTGCCGACCATCAGACGCGCCACCGAGTCCGGATGCTCGTTGGCTTCCTTGATGCCGGCGGCAAGCTCGGCCTCGTTGATGGCTTTGTCTCGGCCCAGCCAGATGCCCAAAGTCATCTTCAGCCCGTATTTCTCGGCCAGTTCGGGCAGATGCTCCAACCCTTCGCGGGCGGTATAGGTGCGGATGCCTTTGGTGCGTCCGACCAGCACCTGGACATCCTGCTCGACCTCGAACGGGGTCGGATAGACCCCGGTGAGCGGGCTTTCGCCGCTTCGATAGGCGGCAAAGGACATGCTCGAGAAAGGCTGGGAATATTCGGCCGCAACCGGCACCGGCCGGTCGGCGAACCACCACACCGCGCCCGCGGCACTTGCGGCTAAAATCACAGCCGCGACAAGACGGAAGAAATGCATGGCCGAACCTTACCAGCAGCGTTACGGTGCCGCAATGTCAGCCATACATATCCACTGCCGGGGTCACGCCGCGATTACCGCCACCGATTCCCGCACCTTTGAGCTGATCGATGCCGAGGATTGGGCCAACCGCGACGGCGCGATCGGCTATGACGCCAAATTCGATCCGGCGGCGCTGGATGGTTTGCGCGGCCGCGTGCTGATCGAGTTGCGCTGTGGCGAGGCGACCGATCGGTTGGAAGCGACCATCTCGCCCCTCTTCCATCGCGGCCAGCCCCTGCTATTCCGCCGCGATTCGGCCGTGCGCGCCCGCAGCTTCGCCTTTCTGGCCAGCAAGACCGCCGCCGATCTGTCGCGCGACCTGGTCGCGGCCTTGCGCCAGCCCGGCGCCCAGCTCGACATCGCGCTTACCCCGCTGGCCGAGGATCCGCCGCCCGGCATGCTCTATCTGGTGGCGTTGCCGATCGGGCATCAGGGCGATCTGTCGCCGCGCGCCGTCGACGTGCTGTCCAGCGTCGATCTGATCCTGGCCGAGGATACCCGCATCGCCCATGACGCGCTGGCCTGGCGGGGTATCCGGACGAAATTGCAAAGCTGTTTCGCCCATAACGAAAAGAGCCGCGCCCCCGACATCGCCCGCCGGCTGGCCGAGGGTCAGCGCATCGCCCTGGTGTCGGATGCCGGCATGCCGGTGGTGTCGGATCCCGGTCAGGAGATCGCCGCCGCGGCACTCGCCGCCGGCGCCGAAATCCGCGTCATTCCGGGCCCCAGCGCAGTGCTGACGGCGCTGGCCTTGTCGG
>Ga0116226_10005485_pt1 | contig 11325 bp, 14 predicted proteins | sample S1TSphfallax_FD_89692 | JGI IMG/M metagenome (GOLD analysis project Ga0116226, IMG submission 89692) | Host-associated microbial communities from peat moss isolated from Minnesota, USA - S1T2_Fa - Sphagnum fallax MG | ecosystem: Host-associated > Plants > Peat moss > Unclassified | place: USA... | reverse complement strand
TTACAAAATTTTCCACGAACAAGATGAGAACATCACACTATAGTAAAAATCAATCGGGAGGATTGTTGCATTAAGAATGAATGGGAGGCATGTTAGGCACAATTTTAGTGCATCTCTAACCCTTGACATGGGTCACTCCCCCTTGCCCCCTTGGAGATTTTCAAAGGGGGGCATCACATTTTGTTACCTAATCCAACCCTTGGTTCTCAATTTTCTAACCTAAGCAAACTTCTATTACTCCTAAACCAATCACTTCCCACTAACATTTTGTCATGCCATGGTCCAAACCTTATCTATACCAATTAAAATCTCTTCCTTTTAATTACTTTCTTCTTCTTTATTCTTTTATATTCAATTTTCCTATTTGTTGCATATACTAGTCATACCCTTTCCTACCACACATTTATCTTTGCATTTAACCAACTACAACCCTAAACTAAACTAGCCTCATACAAGCTTTTACATAAGTGCCACACCTCCAAGATGTGGTTATAATGTAGTTTTGGTTCAATTTGCAAGTCTCCATTCCTTTCTCCTTATTAAACCCTAATATCATCTCTACATTATTATCCTCCACTATAATTTTACCTCACCACTACCTATATCTCCAGAATTCTCTACCACCCCCCAAAACAATTTTTTTCGCACCCTACCCATGTTGGATAGCCTAAGCTCTAATTCTTCTTGTTTTTGTTATGTAACGAAAAGGTGGACCTTTTTTCTTTGCTCCTTAGGTCCAATAGCCAACACTCCCCATTTTTCCTCCTTTCTACTCTTCTCTTCTTGCATCAACCTAGTCAAAGGTACCTCTTCTTGACCTTTCCCCATTCACCTCTAGTCACCATGCTCATGAAGTGCCTCCATTTGAATAGCCACCACCCCACCATTTGATGATCTTGCCTCCATTTTCGAAGGTGATTGTTGATTTGATTACCCTTGAAAAGTTGGCTTTTTCATGGTGTTGTAGCCTCTTCATTCCTTCACCTACTTGCCCTTTCATGATTTGCCAAGATCCCTTTTCCCATTTTATAACCATCATCATCATTCCTTTTTTCTCACAACCCCTCAAGCCCCACTCATCACTCTAGAAAAAGAAAAGTAGGTCAATAATCCCCCCTCTCAACTCCATGGAATTGCTAATAGTATTTGTCTTGCCTTAACCCTAATTACTAAAAGCTTTTAAGAGGCATACCCCCCTTGTTCATGCCCCTTTATCCAACAAGTTTGGATAGTCTCAAACAAAGATAAGGTTGCCCAACTTTATTTTAATTTGGCCAACTTGCTTCCCCCCCTTCAATCTTTTGCATGAATACCTTTTCATGCCACCATAATCAACCAAATGAGAATAGTTTTTAAAAAAAAAAAACCTATCAACTCACCGTTAACCAAGAGTAATTGGCCCATCATCTAAACATGTGAATCACTTATGATTCACCAAATTTCATACTAAATCCATCACTGCACCCCACCGCCTCTCACACACATATCCTTTCAACTCTTGTGCAAATGTTAATCGAGAGTAGTTCGCCCATCATCTAAACATGTGAATCACTTATGATTAACTAAATTTCATACTAAATCCATCACTGCACCCACCACCTCTCGCACCTATCTTTTCAACTTTTGTGCAAGCATCAACCAAGAATAGTTGGCCCATCATCTAAACATGTGAATCACTTATGACTCACTAAATTTCATACTAAATCTGTCACTTCACCCCATTGCCTTTCACACATGTATCCTTTCAACTCTTGTGCAAATAACACAACAACGCACTCTTCTATTTTCATAAACAACATGCTAATGGATAACATCTATCTAGTTTTTTTCGACTATTGACTTACAACCTAGTTACTTCAAAACCATCGCCTTTTCAAAATGGCCCTGCCAAAAACCTAATATTATGTAACACACTTGAAAAATTTGAAAAAAGATCTTATTGACTCCACCTCACCACCTATCAATAAGAAATTCAAGAAAATGGAACAAACTTGTTACCCAACCGAAAACCAACTTCGCCTTTTCGACCTTTATGGATACAAAGGTTACAACAAACCTCTAGCATTCGATTATTCAACGAAAGCCAACTAGTTTGTTGATGATTAGGCCAACAAAAAAACAAAGTTTTTGGAAAACCACAACAAAATGCCAACCCTAGGTATTCTCTCTCCCATAAAAAAAATTCATTCCATTTGTTCCTTGAAAATAAATTCATGTCAATTTCGTTTTTTATTGTTGTGCAAGCCACAAAAAATTGATCATGGATGTGTTGAACACCTTGTATGCCAAAATTGAAGATGAACTTATGGCATACACAACCTTTGGCATGATCCACAAGGAAGTGTTTGGAACATTTACGCCATACCAAATGGTTGGATTCCTCATCAAATTCAAAATCACAAACATTAGCATTTGGTCCGATTTGACATTTAATCAAGTGAAACAACTCCTAGAATACCTCCAAAACAACAATGAAATGCCCACCTCAACAATGAAAAAAACCAACTTGTCCACTGTTGGCACCAGTGATGCAGCATGTACGAAAGTGTCGCTGTCAACGGTGATGGGATCAAAAACAAAAAACAACCATCACTAGCAAACCATCGTCAACATAATGTATATATAATCTTTTGTATACCAACACAACAAGTTTATGTTGGCTAGACCATTGACTTGACAAGAAGGTTTCAACAACATCATATGAATCAACCATCTTGAATGTGATCAGATGTGGCATGCTTCCTACCTTTTGAAAACCACTTTACAAAAAAAATTGTATGACCAAGGCATTGGTAAATGGCAAGACAAGGTACGTTATTGTGCAAATGCATAGTTTACAATTAAATCTTGGAAGTTTGAAGGTTTTGCAAAGATTTTTTAGACTAAAAATTTGCATATACAAACCATACAAGGATGTAAGAAAATTTTGTAACATAAATGTTTTTTGTTCACCACATATTTTGAAGTCCCTTTCATATGTAGATTTTGTGATTCAGTTTGTGATTTAATTCACATGGAATTTGAATTTGTTTTAGAATTCAATTATGTGTAATTGGACTATCAAATTATTATTCTCTTAATCCAAAACTAGAACCAATGTTTAAAAAAAAAAGTCCAAGTAGTTGCCAATGTGGCTACACAACTTAGACATAAAATAACAAAGGTGGCTATTTTTTAAAGTGGAATCACTTTGGCGAATTTCTTGGGTTTAGAGTGGCTATGGTGGCAAATCATCACTTGCAAATGTCTGTAGAATGGTGACAATTATAGGAAGCCCAATTGAACAATTTGGTGACATTTATGTGAAGAGGGGGAATACATTTGGCTACAAGGGAATATTAATTCCAATTCCAAATCTAGGAAACATTAATTTGGTAGTCAAATGGTTGTAATTCCAATTATGGATCTATGATAACACTAATTCTAGTTCTAGATTAAAATAATAATAATTTGACAATCCAATTACACAAAATTGAATTATGAAATAGATTTGAAATTAAAATTCCATGTGAACTGAATCATAAACTGAATCACAAAATCTACATTTAAAAGGGACTTCAAAATGCGTGGTAAACAAAAAACATTTATGTTACAAAATTTTCTTACATCCTTGTATGGTTTATAGATGCAAATTTTCAGTCCAAAAAATGTTTGCAAAACCTTCCAACTTCCAAGATTTGGTTGTTAGCTATTCATTTACACAATAATGCACCTTGTCTTGCCATTTGGCAATGGCTTGGTCATATGGGAAATTTTGTAAAGTAAATAATTATTAACTATGGAACCTAGTGCACAAATCAAGATGTGTGCTCAAATGATTACACAATTTTTTTTCATGAAGGCAACAATGCTAAATGTTTGCTTGTCTTCAATTGACCCAATAACTTGGACAACGGTAATTTCGGCCAACTTTATGTATTCCGAAAAGTAGAGATTGAAGATAACAAATGCACTCCAATGATGAATGGAATAACATTATTTCTGAATTGCATGGTCATGCTTGTCTGGTGGCCTTGGCAGACATTGGACTCGTCACAACCAATGCTCACCAACTTTCTAATTAGTTCTTCCACCCTTAAACCACAAAAATCTAGCATACATTTAACCATCAAAGAAAAAATATTATTAGAAGTGGTAGACAAACTTACTGCCTCAACACATAGGAGGATGGGAATGCACCTCCACTTTTGCACCACATATAAATGGATTGACAACCATTGTGTGTTATCAATCGTGGTGACTTCATCAACACTAATTGCAATAAAGGGGGTAACATCAAATGTTTACTTTGGTAGCCTCCAACAATACAACATGCATGACCTCTACCATCCCCCACCCTGATGTGTCAGACCAATGCATTTTGGAAACACTTTTGACCTTCAAAAGTTGAAATAGATCTTTCAAGTTTTCATAATTTGTCATGGGACATCCATGAATAAGAAGATGAAAAATAACCACAAATTGCACATATTTTTGTCTATGCTCAAAGGGCACATCTACTTGGAGTTGGTCCAAAATAATAGTGTAAATACGTTCATTATGAGCATGTACATAATTTTTGTTGAAGTATAATGATCTTGCATCAACACCAAGCATCAACACTTTGGTTTTTTGACGACCTTGGTGTTTCAACAAGCTATCAAACTTGGCAGCTAAGAGCTTTTATTTCCTTTCAACAGAGGTGCAAACCTTACACTGGACTTGTTACACTTCACCCTTTTCATCAAACATAGATTCTGCCCATGGTAGCTTGGTTGTCCAAGTATCTTGGAATTTCCTAGATTTTTCACACAACTTGCTTTTCTTCCTTCGTCCATCTTTCTTTGCCATCTCCAATTCAATCCCAAAAGTTGAATTAGGATTGGACACAACACACTTAAATCTAGGGTTTAGAGAAGTAAGTAATGCAAATTATGACAATGATGCACTGATTGCTGATTTTTGAATAGGGTTGCGAATAAGGAAGATCAAGTGGAATCGGAATTTTTTTAGCATTTCCAAAGGAGCCATAGTCACATTGTAGATTGTAGTTGATCAAGCCTCAAGGCATAAACCTTAAACTTCAAACTCAAAGAAATTACAACGTTAATAAACCCTAAACCATTAAGTAGCAACAAATTTGAGAGACATGAAAAGCTCACAATAAGTTTGGAAAAAGAAAAACTTTTAGCAACTTTAAATATTGAAGAATCAACAATGAGCATGGAAAAAAAAATACATGTTGGTTGTGAGGTAACTTCATGAGTCATAACTTATAAGTTCCAAAAATTAAAATCCATATTCTCTCAAAAAAAATTCAATGAAATTCTTTGGAGTAATTCCATGCCCATTATTGATCGACCAACGGCTAGCCTAAACCTCCACCTTGTAGACTATAATAGTACAACAAGTATTTGGTTTTCCAAATTCCAATGCAACATTCATGAATCATCAAGCCCCATCTCTCATAATCCATCCCCTTGTCATCATTTTGGAAAATCTAACCTCATTAAATCCCATCATGATGCATCATGAATCCCTAGAAATTTCTAATACTACTAATTTCTAAACATAGTGCTAGCGAGTTCTTCCTCCTCTTGCAATGCTGTTGTTGGCAATGTACATAGGACACAAGAAGCAAAGGTGCCAAAAAATTCATGTTGGTAGGGTGTAATGATGGTAAACAATGGTTAGCATTGTGATAGTGATAGGTGATTTAAGGTTTTGATTGGGATGTAGGGTGGTGATCTAGTCACTTCACATTCATTGTATTAAGCAAAAAAATTTAATTTTACCCCTGGATTTTACAAAGGCCATGTCACACTGACTTATAATTTTTCACCTTTTGGCAATTTTTCGCCCAAAAAAAATGTTGGTGCAAACACAATAAAATGACTTGTGGTCAACTCTTTTGTTTTGAATTTTTAATCTTGAATGATTCTTTAATAAGTTGATATGACAAATTGAGATTGGTGAATCCATTGGTTTTTTACTACTTTTAATTTTTTAAAATTATGTTTTAAAGCACTAATTATATATTTTTTAAATGGATTATTTTATATTCATTATATTTATTTTAAATTTATCATAATATTAAAATGTTATATTACAAACATTGTTACAAAAAACACATCGCACATTTTCAACATTAACTTATTTTACCATTAAAAAATGTGTAAATTTAAATATTGGTTATACCTTGAGTGGGTCATTGTACTATATATATAATGCACCCATAGGTGGAATTAGATTAATGGTGAATAAAATTTTAAAACTCTGTGTCTACCTCTTTATATGCCCTAGTTTGATCTTGTTCAAGAAGGTGTACATAACTAGTTTGTTACTCAAGGCTAATTTGCACTTATCTCCTTGCATGCATGAGTTTGTAGTTATTACAAGTTATAAAATAACTTGCATCTTACTTGCATAATTGTTGGTTGTAGTTGGGTACTTGGCTTCACTTGTCTTCTCTACTTGTAGGAATGATTAGCTATTTGTTACATTAGCTATCATGGAGACGAACTTGTCTAACTTGGTGACATGTCATGGAGCCTATTTGCTTACTTGAATAGTTGTTGGATGTAGTTAGGCACTTGGCTCAATTGTGTTCTCTACTTGTAACGTAGACAAATTTGCTATTCTTGTATGTCAATCTTCTCAAATGTCTTAAGCCACAATCAAAACCACGAAGCTTGACATTTCCCACTATGACAAAAACACCATGAAGACAAAATTGGCATAAAAAATGCCAAAGGAATCACAAGGGGAGGGAGTGAGGGAGAGAGGGAGAGAGGCAAGAACAAAAAGGTGAAAAGAAATGATATAAATGCTTCTAATGCTATTTGAAGATTGATGTAGATCGTCGAATTGAAGCCGGTTCTTCCCTTGCCTGAGATTTTCCAAGGGATCCTTGTGCAATTGGGTTGTGGAATTTGAAGTAAGAAGAAGAGCAAGTTGCAGCGAGGGTGGATGCTTGTGGTGCTTTTTGGGTAGGGAATGAGATGAGTTGGAGATGTCATGGTCAAAACTACGCCGAATTGGTGTCGAATTTGCAGAGTAAAAATCTCTCTCTCTCTCTCTCTCTCATGCTTGCTCGCTTCATGTTACAGGGATGTTCTTTTGGTTGTGTCCATTCTACTGTGGAGAAGATCAAACATCTTGCCACAAAAGCTTTGCACCCTTTGGAATTCTTGGTGGATTGGAAGAGGTATTCTTGAGAGAGTATGTTGGATTGGGGTTTGGGATGGGTAGAGCATGGTATTCTCTCGTCACCAGAGGCGGCGGCAGCCATGTCCAAAATTGATCGCAAGCTGTTTGTGCCTGAAGGTGGCTTGCCATATGATGATGCTCCCCAAGTCATAGGTGTGGGTTCTACCATCCTCTGATTCTCCTTGAATTCCACTACACAAACCTTTGTGAAGAGCTTCAGTGGAAAGAAATGTTCTTCAGGTTGTTTCCCTTGCAGTGAGGAATGTTGTGTTTTCTTTGCAGTGAAAGAATGCCATGTTTTCTTTGCATTGAAAGAATGTCATGTCGTGTTTTCTTTGCAGTGAAAGAATGCTGTGTTTTCTTTGCATTGAAAGAATGTCATGTTGTGTTTTCTTTTCAGTGAGAGGTTATCAGGTTTTCTTTGCAGTGAGGAATGTTGTGATTTTCTTTACAGGGAGGAATGTTGTGTTTTCTTTCTTGCAGTGAGGAATGTCATGTTTTCTTTGCAGTGAAAGAATGTCGTGTTTTCTTTGCAGTGAAAGAATGTCGTGTTTTCTTTGCAGCGAGGTGTTGTATTTTTTCTTTGCAGTGAGGAATGTCATTAAGGGATCAGTTCTGGGTCTGCAGGGTTTGGAGCGACGATTTCAGCACCACACATGGTAAGTTGCTGAGATCGTGTATCATCAATGTGGGGCATCATGAGTGACAATTCTGTTTGTGCCATCTGTAAAAAACTCACCTAAGGAAATACTTGTTTGAGGTCCTTACCCTGCTGGGCATCATCTTCTTGTTGGTGGAAGCACACTTCTATTATGAAGCTAGATTGGGTTGCCACCAACATCTGTCCATAACATGTCTACAAGCAAAAGATTCTGTCTAACCAAGCTGGTGAAGAACAAGTAAATTTTCTTGAGCCCCAATGTTACATATATATCTGTTGAAGGTTTATCTTTTGTCATGGTGCAGCATGGCTACTGTCTATCGATGTTGGCTGATCACTTGAAGCCTGGTATGAGTGTCTTGGATGTTGGCTCTGGCTCAGGCTACTTAACAGCTGTGTTTGCCCTCATGGTTTGTGTCACCCTTCTTACCTTTTCCCCTCTGTCCCATTTGTGGCGGCAATGAGAGGAAATTATGAACAAAGAAAATATGAGTAGCCATGGCAATATCAAGAAAAGCTCTGTAATGCTTTTATTACTGTAAAAGCTGGTGATCCTGTGATTTCATATATATATATAGGGTTTGCCATGTTCCAGGTGGGTGAGACAGGATGGACAGTTGGGGTCGAGCACATCCCTGAGCTTGTTGATCACTCTATTGTTGCTATCAAACAAACACCTGCTGGATCTCTTCTTGACAATGGTCATCTCAACATCTATGGTATGTGATGAATATTTGAGCACCAATAACATTGTCTCATGTGCATTAGGCAGCAGAGGTTGCTGTCAGCAATGCAGTGATTGATTGTTGTATCTTTTTCTCTACTCTTTTGTAACACCTCTGGAATTGTACTCTGTAAGTTTGGTCAAGTCTCAGCAGTGGGCTCCTTCCCTTTTGGACGTATGGCAAATACAACACAATAGATTTTCTAGCTAGTAAGATCAGTTGGATTGTCTTTGAGTTTTTTCTCTATATCTCTGACTGGTGTCGTGACTCAGAAATTTGCCATGTTCTCTTGTTGCTAAAGTGGGTATTTAGGTCATATTCTGCTGAATGATTCTTTTGCCATCCTCATGTAGATACTATCCAGTTTTATTAAGTAGGAATCTATTTCTCTGCTGCCTGCTTTAGGAGTGTGACTGAATTTTGATAATTGCTAGTTTTGCAGTGGCTGATGGAAAGCTAGGATATGCAGAGGGAGGACCATATGATGCCATCCATGTTGGAGCTGCTGCTGCAGGTCTAGAAACTCCACCTTTCACTGTTTTCACGTCCAGTCCAGACCAATCTGTCTGCCCCAATTTCCAGTATATTATCTGTCTCTCTCTCTCTGTGTCTGACATGCGTTCTATTGATGAAGCAGAGTTGCCAGATGCACTGGTGAATCAGCTCAAGCCTAATGGCTGCATGGTGATTCCAGTTGGAACATCCTCCCAGGTTTGGTTTTTCTCTGTTTCTCACGAGTTCTCCTCTTCATTTACTTTGACCATTATGTAGTAGTTGCCCCTTTGAGTACCCATTTCTCAAAATTGGAGACTTGCTCTTGTATAGTGAGTTGGCATCTGTAGTGTCAAAATGGCACTCTTTTATCCTTTCAGCTGTGCTTCTAGCACAATTTCTTGTAACAATTTTTCGGTGCCAATTCATCTATAGTGAGTTGGTATCTGTGGTGTCAAAATGGCACTCTTTTGTCATTCCAGCTGTGCTTCTAGCATGATTTTTTGTAACATTTTTTCAGTGCTTAAGAGTTTAATGACAAAGAGCCATTTCTTGACACTCCTGCAACCCTAATCTTTCAAAACTTCAAACCATTTCAGGATTTGGTCATTGTGGAGAAAATGGGTGCTTAATGGTATAATGACAAATTGCCATTTCTTGACACTACTGGAACCCTAATTTTTGATGACTCAAACCATTTCAGGATTTGATCATTGTTGACAAATTGCCATTTCTTGACACTATTGGAACCCTAATTTTTCATGACTCAAAACCATTTCAGGATTTGATCATTGTTGACAAATTGCCATTTCTTGACACTACTGGAACCCTAATTTTTCATGACTCAAACCATTTCAGGATTTGATCATTGTCAACAAATTGGAGGATGGATCAATTCGGAAGACAGTCAAGATGGGTGTGCGCTATGTGCCTCTTGTTTGACCAAATAAACCTCAGCTGAGTTCAGAAACTCATGTATTTTATTTTTTGTCAGTTTCTTCTAGAAGTTATTGCTCAGAGATCAGGTGTATTTCTTATCGTGTACATTGATAGATTTTCCATTCTGAAATTAATTGATTCTTGCTTGTTTGAACAACACTTGTATTGCTACAATTCATGAACTCTGTTCTTGTGAGAAAATCTTCTGCAAAACTAGTTCTGGAACTCTTTTATTGGCTCTGGCCTGGAGGGAAGAGACTTCCACCAATTTTTTAGGGTTTTAATGATGACAGTGGAATGTTGTCACCATTTTTCTTTCTTTTCACTAGTAATGACAAACTTACTTCCACTTTGGTCTGACCTTTGCAGAACACACGGTGCTCTCTTAGGCTTAGCCCTCATCCAAGGCAATGAAACTGAAACCATGATCATGTTTGAGCCTTTGTACATGAAAGTAAAGTACATGGCTCTTGTGTAAAACTTTCATTCTCAGCAAATGAATAAGGTGACAATGTCTGTGTCAGCACTATGTGGGCATCTCTGTTTCCAGTTTCACGTGCACTCACCCTCAACTCTTTGAAAATTTTCCTAAATGATAATAACCCCATTTGTCACTACTATTATGTTAGGACCAATCCTCCTGAAACTCTGTCATGCCTCTTTCAAAACTGTAGCACTAGGTAGCACAGGAAAATTAGCAAGAGGAAATCGACGAGCAAACTCTGTGTTGTTGCAATCAAACATGTCTGAAAGGCTGCAGCCATTGGCACATTGTTGGAGCTTCCTGTACCGAGGCTCGATTGTTCGCCGCAAACTGGAGCTGAAATAAGCAGGGTAGTCTACCACATCAGCCAGTGGATGTCTCATCACCTTCACCAAGAAGTCAAGTTTTGGCTGTAGTGAGTGATGAATGCTTATGATGAGTACAGGTGGGTAGCCTGCAGCAATGGTGGCCACCTGCTGAGAACTGAAACCAAGGTTGTGTAAGTGCTCAACCACAGGTCTGAAAACCTTGTCTGCTTTGCGGCACAACACATGTGGGAAGAGAGTCACCACTCTTTGTAGCTCATCCTTCTGGATTCCAAGAGATTGCAAGAACTTTATGGATGGTTGCAGTCTGTTCTCAATGCTGTAGCCGAATATGTTGGGACAATGTGTGAGCAACCTTCCTATATCCTTAATTGTCAGTCCAAGGCTTTGCAAGAATTCCACTGTTGGTCTTAGCTTGTGGTCAATGCTGTAGCTAAGGAGCCGAGGACAATGCAGTAGAACCTATCCAGCAAAGAGAATGATGTTAGATCAACAAGAAGTGTGCAACTT
>Ga0116226_10005484_pt1 | contig 11325 bp, 10 predicted proteins | sample S1TSphfallax_FD_89692 | JGI IMG/M metagenome (GOLD analysis project Ga0116226, IMG submission 89692) | Host-associated microbial communities from peat moss isolated from Minnesota, USA - S1T2_Fa - Sphagnum fallax MG | ecosystem: Host-associated > Plants > Peat moss > Unclassified | place: USA... | reverse complement strand
CGGATATGTACGACCGCAGGGCCGACCTTATCCACCAATTCACTGAAATCAGTAAAACCAGCAGCAGCCGCAGACGAAGCTGCCACCAGGGTTGCAGGCGACGCAGAACTTGCGAGAGGCGAGGCCGAGAGCACCAAGGCCAGCAGCAAGGGGATATGACGGGGGGCGAAGGGATGCTTGATTCTGTTCATGGCACTCTACATTCATCCAGAGCGCCACAGGCACTATTGGACTGGACTCGATATCATCAGGATAAACTTGGCGACACCGCAATTTCGACCGTAAAAACATCGGAAAATTGCAGTTGCAGCCATGAATGTGGGTACATCATGGCTATTTGCAAGGTCAAGTGTAACCCAAGTATATGGCAAGTCCACGGGAAGGTTGTAACCCATTGTTAGAACCAGCGTGCAATCTTGCCATGCAGGGGGAGGGTTTTCCGTCATGACAGATCGCAAGTACCTGATTAGTCCTTGGCTTTAAAGTCATCATGGCAAGACTTGCAGGTACGCTGCAACTTGCCAAACTGGGCCTTTACCGCAACCTGATCGCCGCTTGACGCCACGTTCACGAGTTCATTTGCCTCTTTGGCGAAGGACGCGCCTAGCTCATCGAAATGCTGGGTATCCTTGAAAATTTCCGCCTTGGCAGCCGTATCATGCCAACCTTTACCCTGCTCCGTACCCGGCGCAAATAGCGAGCCCAAGCCGGATTTGGACAAAGCTGCAATAGTATTGGCAGATTTGATCACATCGTCCTTATTGTACTGCCCATCAACATTGGCCTTGATACGGCCGGTATTCCATGCAATGACCTGGAACACCGACTGGCGCCATTTGATCAGGGTTTCTGGCTTCGGTGCCTGTTGCGCCAATGCAAGCCCGGAGGATGCCAATACCGTGACGATCAAGCTTGAAGCAATAAAAGAGCGAGATATTTTTTTCATCGATTTCCTTTATCAATAGTGAAAATAAAGACCCTGCAAGCAGGGCCTGTGCAGTGTTAAACGAGAAAGCGAAAGTGGGATACGGAATAGCGACTCAAACCGACATCAGGCTCGCAAAGTCTGACCGAATAGCGTCAAGGTACGTTGCCAAGCCAGCTTGGCGGCTGCATCGTCATAGCGCGGCGTCGTGTCGTTGTTGAAACCGTGCTCCACGCCGGGATAGACATAGGCCGTGTAGTTCGTATGCGCCGCTTTCAAGGCCTCTTCATATTTTGGCCAGGTTGCCAGCAGCCGATCATCCTTACCGGCGTGATGTACCAACACGGTAGCCTTGATCTTGGGTACGTCCTCCAAGGCAGGTGGCGCACCGTAGAACGGCACCGCAGCAGCCAAATCCGGCAAGCGCGTTGCCAGCAGATTGGCAACGCCACCGCCGTAGCAGAAACCTACCACGCCCAACTTGCCATTACTTTCTGGCAGCGCCTTCAAGGCCCCTGCTGCGGCAACAAAATCTTCACGTGTCTTGGCTTGATCGAGTTTTGGGAATAGCTCGCGCGCCTTATCTTCATCACCAGGATAACCACCCAATGGATTTAACGCGTCCGGCGCAAAAGCAATGTAACCTTCTAACGCGAGACGCCGCGCCACATCCTCGATATGCGGATTCAAGCCACGGTTTTCATGCACCACCAGCACTGTCGGCAATTTACCCTGAAACTTGGCCGGATATACCAGATAGCCATGTACCTTGCCGTAGCCGTTCGGTGATGGATAATCGACATAACTGGCCTTGATACGCGGGTCGCTCTGTGGTACCTGCTGCGCCAAAGCGAAATTCGGACTCAGCGCCGCCAACACGGTTTCCGCCCCAACGGCACCAGCGGTAAAGCGCGCAGCCGAATGCAGGAAGCCACGACGGCTTAATCCCCCATGCACATACTGGTCAAACAACTTCATCACTTCAGGATGGAAATCCTTATTCGTCAAGCGTGTCATTGCCTTGCTCCCGGATTGATATCAATGTTCTATTTTGCCGCAGCCAATTGCTGTACTTTTTCCAGCGCCTTTTCCACATTCTGCTCTGGCGCCAAACCACCAATCGTCGCGGCGATCTTGCCATCTGGTGTTACGATGAAAGTGGTACGTTCGGCGAAGCCATGATCGATTTCGACACCACGTGTATCCTTGTGCCCCGCTTCTTCCTTCACTTTCAAATCGTATGCCTTAGATATCTTGCCATCAGCGTCGGACGCCACTGGCAACTTGCCAGCACAATAGTTAGGATCAGCAGAAAAATCATTCAAGCGCTTGATGCTATCCAACGACACACCAACCACAGTCGCGCCAGCTGCAGCAAACTTTTCGTGATTCACTGCAAACGTATGCGCTTGCAGATTGCAACCGCCTGTGAATGCAGAGGGGTAGAAATACACGACCACCGGCCCCTTCTTTAACTCATCCTGCAATGAGAAAGTGAACGCCTTGCCCGCTAATGAAGCCTGCGCGGTGAAGCTTGGCGCAGCATCCCCTTCTTTCAATGCCGCGGAAGCTGGCAACGCGATGGTTGCTGCAAGCAATGACGTAATCAAAATTCGTTTCATCTCAAATCTCCTGTTTTGTGAGTGGTTCATCGCATTGTTATGGCTGCAAACGCCCGATGCCTGACACATATTCTGCCAAGGCAGTGAATTCCGCATCAGTCAGCGATTTGGCAGCGAGATTCATCACACCACCAGCACTGTTGCTGCGTTCCCCACTACGCCATGCCTGCAATTGCAGTACCAGATAAGCACTTTCCTGCCCCGCAATCACCGGACCTACAGCCTTGCCAGCTTGATTCGCTTCATGGCAGCTTGCGCAAGGCAGAATGTTTCTCCCGGCATCGCCATTCACAAACAGATTCTTGCCGATATCGTTGGCACTCTTTTCACGATCACCATGCATCACCGGCAAACTGGCGTAGTAAGCAGAGATATCGGCAATATCCGTGTCTTCCAGATTGCTCGCAAGCATCGTCATGAAGTCATGCTTGCGGGCGCCACTGCGATAATCCTGCAACTGCTTGATCATGTAAGCAGACGTTTGCCCCGCCAGTTTTGCATATTTCCGTTCAGGCCGCTCGCCGTAGCCATCAACGCCATGACACTCGTCGCAGCGTTGATCCAACATCTTCGCCTTACCTGCGACAGCATCCCCCGCCCTGACATGCGGGCCAGCATAGACAGTCATGGAAATTGCGATGGCGATGACGAGCGAACCTGCACGTGCATATAAGCCCACCTATTCATTCCTTCTTGTAGAAGGTATGACAGGTACGGCAATTACGTGACAAGGCAGTGGCCGAATTGCTGGCGCTGTCGAAATCATGTTGATCGACAGCGTGTGCAATCTGCAAAGTCAGATCTTTACTTTTACGTGCAAGATCAACCGCATCATCCGCCCCGCCTTTATTGACGAAATAGGTTTCGACTTTGTTGAACATGTCGTTCAATTCCTTGCTATCGGCAGAAGCAGCCTTGACATCCTTCAACGCAATATTTGACGATAGACTTTTATTGGTATCGTCTATCGATTGCATCAAATCGGTATCCAGTTCCGATTCTGCCGAATGCACACTCGCTGCCAACACACTCAACAAACTGCAGAGCACAATTACTTTACGCATAACACTCACTGGTTCTTTACTTACGGCTTGATCTGTCCACGAATTTCCCCGCCCTTGTTGTCGGCACTATGTACATTGATGTACAGATCGCCCTTTTGATAGCTCGCATATTGCTCATCAGTCAGCTTTGAGCCTTCCGGCACGACCCATGAGCCATCACCGGACTTATTCAGCGAAATAACTGGCGGGCCTTTTTGACCGGTTGCACCGAGATGAATATGTGCAGCAGTGCCACTCAGACCTTGCGTGTTCACGCTCCCGGTCACTGTTTTGTCAGCACTGACCGTAATCGATGCAGTGCCGCTCGCCGCTGTTTTAACCGGAGGCGTTTCTTCCGCGCCAGTCAGGTTGACCTGTACCGCCGCATAGGAAAATGCCGCCACCAGAATGCCAGCAAGCGCCAGTGATGCCTTCAAGCCTGTTTTTGCGAATGAGATTGTCATGATTTGTCCTTGTTAGTCGTATCGCGTTTATTGATTTAATAGGTTGAGTTAGGCCAGAATGTCCTTGATGACCTTGCCATAGACCACTGTTGGTCGCTCCGACCGGCCGTTGTTCAGGAAGGTCGTCTTCAGGTGATCCAGGCCGAGCAGTTGCAATACCGTCGCATGCAAATCGTAGGTATCGACGGCCTTGTCTTTGTCTGCAGTCTGCAAGCCAACTTCGTCCGTTTCGCCGTAGGTATAACCAGCTTTCAAGCCGCCACCTGCCATCCACTGTGTGTAACCCCAAGGATTGTGGTCGCGACCATTGCCACTCTGGCCGTAGGAGGTACGACCGAATTCGGACGTCCACACCACCAACGTCGAATCAAGCAGACCACGCGATTTCAAATCGGCCAGCAAACCGGCGATAGGTTTATCGACCATCTTCGCCATAGTGCCGTGGTTCTTTTCCAGATCGCTATGCGCATCCCAGCTGCGTTCGCTCAAACCATCGGGACCAGCGGACACAACCTGGATAAAGCGCACACCTTGCTCGACCAGGCGACGCGCACGCAGCAGCGTTGTGCCGTAGCTTTCGCTGATCTTATCGTTCAAGCCGTACAACTCCTTGGTCGCATCGCTTTCTTTCGACAGATCGACTGCCGCCGGTGCTGCAATCTGCATACGATCAGCCAATTCATATGAACGCAGACGCGCCTTCAGTTCAGTATCTGCCGGGAAGCGCGCCGCGCTTTGTGCATCCAGACGTTTCAACAAATTCAGATTACTGCGCTGCTCGTCGGCCGATTGCAATTCCGGGCGTGACAGATACAAGATAGGCTCTGCCCCTGGACGGAATGGGGTGCCTTGATACACAGCAGGCAGGAAGCCGGAACTCCAGTTGACCGCGCCTGCACGTGGCTCGCTTGAGCCGTTGTACATCACCACATAAGGCGGCAAATCAGGATTGGCCGAACCAAGTGCGTAAGTGATCCATGCTCCCAATGATGGACGACCAGGATTCAAATCACCGGTATTCAGTTTCAGGATCGAGATGTCATGCGTCGCGCCGATCGTCACACTCGATTTGATGAAGGTAATCTTGTCCGCATGCTCCGCAATGTTTGGCACCAGATCAGAAAACCATGCACCGCTTTCACCATACTGTTTCCAGGTACGGTTCGATGCATACAACTTACCGACACCGCCTTGCGTACTGGTCTTGATGCCTTTCAGGAACGACGCAGGAATATCCTGCCCGGCCAAGCGTACCAACTCCGGCTTGTAGTCATACAAATCCAAGGTACTCGGCGCGCCATCCATATGCAACCAGATCACCGATTTGACCTTAGGGGTGAAATGCGGCTTTTTCGGTGCCAGCGGATCGACCAGTTCGTCGGCAAATGCAGCCTGGATCAAGCCACCACCCGGCAAAATGCCGGTCAGCGCTGCTGCTCCAAGACCCAAACCAGACTTCAATAAAAAGTCACGACGCGAATGTGTGCACATGGTGGTTTTCCTTCTCTCTCAATATCAATAATGTTGTCGGTATGGGTAGTATCAGAAGCGGTAGGCAAAGTCGTTGGAATTGGCAACGGTATGCACCAGGTCCACAAACGCCGCGTTGCGTACTGGATCAACCAAGGCCACATCCTTCAGGCCGGTCGGTTCCGCAACTTGGAACTTGCCAGTCGCCGCTTTCTTTGCAATCACTTTTTCTTGCTCAGCAAGGAACCCTTTCAATTCAGTCTTCTCAGCCTTGTTCGGCTCGCGTGAGAACAGGATTTCATACAAGCGATCCAGTTGCGCATTCTGATCATTGCCTGCCTCACGGATCACCCGCCCCGCCAAGGCCTGCGACCAACCGAATACGATGTCACTGTTAAACAGAGTCAATGCTTGCAATGGCGTCGTCGTCACTGCACGTTTTTGATGCGCCTTCGATGGATCAGCCGGATCGAAATTCGCTGTCAGGGGATACGGAATGCTGCGACGTACGAATGTGTACAAACTGCGACGGTTTTGATCCTTCGGATCAGTTGCCTTCTCCCACAGATTGCCCGCATTCAGATTGCCTGGGATGCTTGGAAAAACCGCCGGGCCGCCCACCGTTTCATCCAATTGACCAGATGCATACAGCAGTGAGTCACGAATTTCCTCCGCTTCCAGGCGTTTGATCGGGAAGGATGCCAATAGCTTGTTATCCGGGTCAATCTTCAACGCATCGTCGCGCTCTGCCGAAGATTGACGATAAGTACTGGAGAGCAAAATCTCGCGTTGAAGCTTCTTCACACTCCAGCCGTTCTTCACGAAATCTGCAGCCAGATAATCGAGCAGTTCGGGGTTACTCGGCTTTTGTCCAGCACGACCGAAATCACCAAGCGTTGGCGTAATCCCGCTGACAAAGTATTGCGACCAGACACGGTTCACATAGACACGTGGCGTCAGCGGATTCTTCGCACTGGTCAACCAATTCGCCAATGCCGTACGACGACCTGACGAGGTGGCTGTTGGTACGATCTTGATATCACGGTCGCCGCCCCACAATGCGGGGATAGCTGGATCGACGGCATCCAATGGGCGCTCGTGCACACCACCGAAGCGAATATTGGTTGGTGGTGCATCGGCATGGCCCAATTCAGTTGCCGTAGTGAAGTATTGCGAGCCATGTGCTGTTGGCTTCAGCTTGTCGAACTTCTTCAATTCCTCCGTCAGCTTTTGGTATTCTGCCCACTTTGGAATATTGTCTGCGTTGTACTCGGGGCTACTCTTGTCTTCCGCACTTAGCTTCAGATAGCCCGTGATCTCAGCCTGGCTCGCAACCGCTTGATAGCGATGATTGACCCAGCGATCCAACGCAGTCCAATCTGCTTCCGGCTTGAAGATGGAGTCTCGACTGTCGGTCAGGTAACGCTCTTTCTCATACTTGACACCTGCTTCGCGTATCGTATCGAGAATCGCTTTCTGCTTGGCACGAATATCCTTGGTCGCCTCTTGATAAGCTGCTTGCTGCTTTTGATATTCTACATCCCAGGTCGTTTCTGTACCCTTATTCAACTCGGCTTTTTCGTCGAAGCTGGTGTTGGAGAAATAGGCTTGCAGCTGGAAGTATTCCTTCTGGCTGACCTTATCGCTCTTATGGTTGTGGCAGCGTGCGCAACCCACCGTCGATGCAAGCACCGCCTCACCAACCATGTCGGTCATGTCGGTTTCGATCTGATATTTACGTTGCACCAGATCGCGCGAATTGCTGTTGTCCGGGTAGCCGGCAAGGAAGCCTGTTGCGATCTTCGCTTCCTGACTATTCGGATATAACTCATCGCCAGCGATTTGTTCACGCAGGAATTGATCGTAAGGCTTATCCTGATTGAATGCCTTGATAACATAATCGCGATAACGATAATTATTCGGGCGGGTATTATCGTTCTGGAAGCCTGCGCTATCTGCATAGCGCGCCAGATCAAGCCAACGACGTGCCTGCCGTTCGCCGAAATGTGGCGATGCCAATAAACGATCTACCAGTTTTTCATACGCATCGGGAGAGCGGTCTTTCTCGAAAGTTTTCACTTCTTCTGGCGTCGGCAACATGCCCCAGGCATCCAGCGTTGCACGACGAATGAAAGTACCACGATCCGCATCCCCCGACGGCTTCAAACCTTTCTCTTCCAGCCTGGCGAGCACAAACGCATCGATAGGTGTGCGCACCCATTTCTTTTGCTTCACGCTTGGTTGTGCCGGTTCCACGACTGGTTGATATGCCCAACCCTTGGTAGAAGATGTAGAAGAAGTGGATGCCGCAGGCGCGTTATTTGCATCAGGCTTGGCTTGCGCCGTGACAGATTTTTCTTCATCTGCCGAAGCAAACACCGTAGCCGAAAAACCGAGCACTATTGCCGCATAAAGAACTTTGCGCTTCATCGACCTTCTCCCGTAACACGAATATTCTTTTCCACTTTGACGACTCCCAAAATTGACTGGCACGCTGATGCGAACACATCAGCCACACACGCCTAAACACGCTCTGCACTTCTATTGGCAACTATCGTGCCAAGCTAAATACATCACATCGGGGGGTTGCAATCGACATGTAACACATTGAATACAAAGGAATTTCCATCATCAACACATGAAATCAAGTGAACATCCATACTGCGCCGCCAGCAACATCTTGATTACCAACTGCTGTTGACTGATAGACAGCCATGCTTCGACGTCAACAGCGGATTTCCAGCAACACGCGATTTATTTGACGACATATGCGTTGTTAGCGATGCAGCAAATACCTGTGCTAGCTGCTGCAAATTCAACAATCGCAATCGCATTTTGGTTAACGCACTTCATAGCGATATGAGGTAAATCCAAAACACACAGTCAGCTAAAGCCCTTGTACATCAAGCTTTTCTACTTGCACGCCAGGTCTGGAAAATTCTTTGGCACGCTAGTTGCAATGGGTTTGGTCAATAGCAATCCCATCCCAAACACAACAAAGGAAGAAGATGAAGCACACAAGCAAACTGCTGGCGATTTTATTGACCGCAAGCCTGGGCATAACAACTACTTATGCACAACAATCCCCTGCCAATAAGAGCGACACAGCAGCGCCAGCAGCACAACAACCTTGGGCATACAAGTCCAAACAATTGAATCGCGCCGAAATAGACGCACTGTTGGCTAAGCCGGAAAAAGTATTGGTGATCGATGTACGTCGCCCAGACGAAGTAGTCAGCAAAGGTAGCTTCCCGGTTTTTCTGAATGTGCAGATTGATGATCTGAAGAACGAACTTTCGTATATTCCGAAGGATCGCGCCATTATCACCGTGTCGAATCGTGCCCATCGCGCTGGCGCTGCTGCAGATATCCTGACTGCGGCGGGCTTCAAGGTTGCAGGTGCAGCAGGTTCGCAAGACTACGAAGAACAAGGCGGCACCATCAAACGCATCACACCACCGCCACCAAAAACGGCAAGCAACTAAGCATAAGAATTGGCGGCCATGTATCCCGTGGCCGCTTTCGCAGGAAACAGGATTGAAGCATCATGAGCAACAAGGAATTGGTAAATCGCACACGCATTCCCTTATGGGATTTGCCACTACGGATTTTTCATTGGTCGCTGGTCATTGCCGTCACAATCGCTATCGTCACGGCAAAAGTAGGTGGAGATTGGATTGAATGGCACGCCAAAGCAGGTCTGACTATCATTGGCTTACTGGCCTTTCGCCTTACCTGGGGCATATTCGGATCAACGCATGCGCGCTTTGCCCAATTCGCACCAACACCTGCTCGGGTGATCCGTTACCTGAAGGGGGAATGGCACGGTGTAGGACATAACCCTCTGGGTGCATTATCGGTATTCGCGCTTTTGGGTTTGCTTGCAGCGCAAGCTATTACTGGACTTTTCTCCAACGACGATATCGCATTTAACGGCCCCCTTTCCGTCTTGATTAGCAAGGAATTTTCTGACCGCTTGACGGGCTTGCATCATCAACTGTCGAACATTCTGCTCGGCTTCATTGGCTTACATGTAGCAGCGGTGTTCTTTTATTTGCTGGTCAAGAAAAATAATCTGATCAAACCGATGATCACCGGATGGAAGGAAATCGAAAAAGAAAAACCGATATTCAATAAACCTGCCCGCGGCAGTTTCACCGGCCTGCTCTCTTCGATTATTGTCGCACTGCTAGCGGTCTATGCCGCCAATGCGTCTGGATGGGTTAATACGGCATCAAGCGAAGCTGCACCTATCGCGCCCACCGTTACTACTGCTCCTGCCTCGACGACGACGGCAAAACCAGCTCCTGCATGGTGACATTCATTCTCACTTGGTCTTGTAGGTGGTAACGCCGTCCCAATCCATGCCAGGAGGATTTGCACGATACTCGGCAATATCTTCGAGATAGTATTCGTACAGTTTACGTTCAGGAAATTCGCTGCTCAACTCCTGAATGATGCCTTCGGCGGCATCCCAGTTTTGCGCACGGAACAAGTCCAACGCGATATGCCAGCGCGACAATTCACGTCGCGTGGTTTCATTCAATTCGCTATCCAGGCCAACCGGCTCGAAGATCGCCACGGGTTCGTTCTTGCCTTTGACGCGTACCCTATCCAATTCCCGATAAGCGAACTCAGGTGCCTCGCGCCTCGTGATCTCGCCAACCACAATACCGACACCATATTCCTTGGTGATTCCCTCCAGCCGCGATGCCAGATTGACCGGGTCGCCCATCACCGTATAGGCGCGCCGTATCTTCGATCCCATATCGCCAACACGTACTTCGCCCGTATTCAAACCGATACCGATTTTCAAAGGTGGCCAGCCGCGCTGCGAAAAATTGGCGTCCAGTTTCTGCGCCGTCTTTTGCATTTGTAATGCAGTGGCGACGCCGCGTCCTGCGTGATCTGGCAGCACCACGGGCGCGCCCCAGAATGCCATCACGCAATCGCCGATATACTTGTCGAGCGTGCCACGATTGCCGCGTATGTCTTCCGACATTTCGGTCAAATAGATATTGATGAATTCGCGCAGGTCGTTTGCTTCAAGACTTTCGGAAATCGACGTGAAATTGCGCACGTCTGCAAACATGATGGTCAACTCGCGCTTCTCGCCTTCCATGTTGTAGTGTTCAGGATCGTCCGCCATCACCTCAACCAATTCCGGTGCGACGTATTCGCCGAACAGGTTGGTCATGGCTTTGCCTTTGCGGAACTCAAACCAATAACCCCACGCAACGTTTAGCATGAACAGCGACACGATCAACACCAACGTCATGGCAACTGGCAATACCAAACCATGCGCCCGATAAATCCAGAAATTGAACGACAACACGCCGATACTGATACCCACCGTCAACAGGATGGAAAGCAAAGGACGCAATACCGACAAGGCGACGATAAGGATCGTGCCGATCACAAATATCTGCACGAGGTTGAAACCGACACTGTAGTCAGGCTTTTGCTTGAAATTGCCATCCAATATCGAGGCGATGATATTAGCGTGAGCTTCGACACCGGGGAATTCGTTATTCATCGGCGCGGCACGCAAATCGTTCAAACCAGCGGCAGTTGTGCCAACCAGTACAATACATTGCGCCAATTGCTCGAACGGTACACGATCATGCATCACATCAGTTGCAGAGATATAACGGAAGCCGCCACCATCCGGCCCACCTTTACCGTGATAATCGATCTGTACCCTGATCTTGTCTTCTACGGCGATACGTTTTGCGTAGGGCCGATTATTCAGCAATAGCGAATCCAGCACGCCATAGTTACGATCCGATGTGTTCAGGAAT
>Ga0116226_10005483_pt1 | contig 11326 bp, 14 predicted proteins | sample S1TSphfallax_FD_89692 | JGI IMG/M metagenome (GOLD analysis project Ga0116226, IMG submission 89692) | Host-associated microbial communities from peat moss isolated from Minnesota, USA - S1T2_Fa - Sphagnum fallax MG | ecosystem: Host-associated > Plants > Peat moss > Unclassified | place: USA... | reverse complement strand
TATCTTCCTGGAGTTCGCGCGCCTCTGAAAAAGGCGCCGAGGTCGCTAAGCTCGATTTTTCGCCCCATTTGGGCCAGAACGGCTCCCCCATGAAATTCCTCGATCAATGCAAGATTTATATCCGTTCGGGAAACGGCGGCGGCGGCGCCGTCTCGTTCCGGCGCGAGAAGTTCATTGAGTATGGCGGTCCTGACGGCGGCGACGGCGGGCGTGGAGGCGATGTGTGGATCGAGGCGGTGGACGGCCTCAACACCCTGATCGACTATCGCTACCAGCAGCATTTCAAGGCGGGCACCGGCGGACATGGCATGGGCCGCAATCGCCATGGGGCCGGCGGCGCGGATGTCGTGCTGAAGGTGCCGGTGGGCACCGAAGTGCTGGATGAGGATCGCGAGACCCTGATCGCTGATCTCGATTCTCCAGGCGTGCGGCTGAAGCTCGCGGAGGGCGGCAATGGCGGCTGGGGGAACACCCGATTCAAGGGGCCCATCAACCAGGCCCCGCGCCGGGCCAATCCAGGACAGGAGGGCGTTGAGGCGGTAATCTGGCTTAGGTTGAAGCTCATCGCGGACGTGGGGTTGGTAGGCCTGCCCAATGCCGGGAAATCGACCTTTCTCGCGGCGGTGTCAGCGGCCACACCGAAGATCGCTGACTATCCCTTTACCACCCTAACGCCCAATCTTGGCGTCGTGGATCTTTCGACCAATGAGCGGTTCGTGATCGCCGACGTACCAGGCTTGATCGAAGGCGCCTCCGAGGGCGCCGGACTTGGGGTCCGCTTTCTGGGTCATCTGGAACGCACGGCTGTACTCATCCATCTGATCGACGCCACGGGGGACGATCCGCCGGAGGCTTGGCGCGCTATCCGAGGTGAACTGGCCGCCTATGGCGAGGGGCTGGATGAGAAGCCCACGCTTATTGCCCTTAACAAAATTGATGCGCTGGAACCCGGCGCCAGGGACGCGGTTAAGGCGGAGCTCGAGAGCGTCTGCAACGCCCCTGTCCATCTTGTATCCGGCGTCTCGGGCGACGGCGTCCGTCCGCTCCTGTGGGCCGCCTTTGCCGAGGTCAAGGCGCGGGCGGAGGCGGCCGCGCGGCCCGAGACCGCTGAGATCTGGCGCCCGTGACGGCGGCGGTGTCGGCCCCATTCACGGCCTTGGCCAGCGCCCGCCTGATTGTCGCGAAGGTCGGCTCGGCTCTGGTGGTCGACACGTCCACGGGATTGGCCGATGTGGCATGGCTTGAGGCCTTCTCGGGCGACGCGGCGCGACTGCATGCGGCGGGTCAGGCCCTCGTCGTCGTGTCCTCGGGCGCCGTGGCTCTTGGGCGTCAGCGGCTCGGCTTTGGCCGCCGCGCCCTCACCCTCCCGGAGAAACAAGCCGCCGCCGCCGCCGGTCAATCCATTCTCATGCGGGCCTGGGAGACGGCGCTGGAACCACGCGGCCTGCGCGTGGCCCAGGTTCTGCTGACGCCGGACGACACGGAAAACAGACGGCGGTTTCTGAATGCCCGGGCCACCTTGAAGACCCTGATCGATCGCGGCGCCGTGGCCATTGTCAACGAGAACGACACAGTGGCTACCGAAGAGCTCCGCTACGGCGACAATGACCGTCTCGCCGCTCGGGTCGCGCAAATGGTCGGCGCTGACCTGCTGGTCCTGCTCTCCGACGTTGATGGGCTCTATTCCGCCGACCCCAGGGTTGACCCCGCGGCCCTACACATTCCGCGGGTGGGTGGCGTGGACGCCCATATTGAGGCCATGGCCGGCGGGGCCAATGCGGCGGCGGGCATGGGAACCGGCGGCATGGCCACCAAGCTCGCCGCGGCGCGGATCGCCGCCGCCGCGGGGTGCCGTACGGTCATTACGCTGGGCCGTCGGGACAATCCTCTCGGTGATCTTGAGCAAGGCGCCCGCCATACCTTGTTCGAAGCTCAGGCCACGCCCGCGGCCGCCTATAAGGCGTGGATCGCCGGCTCCCTGACGCCCCTGGGCGTCCTGAGCGTGGATGCCGGCGCGCTTCGCGCCTTGCAGGCCGGCAAGAGTCTCCTGGCCGCGGGGGTGACCGGCGTGGAAGGGCGCTTCGGCAAGGGGGACGCCGTGGTGGTGCGTGACAGCGACGGTCGGGAAGTCGCCCGAGGGCTGGCGAGGTATGATGCGGCCGAAGCCGCGAGGATCCTCGGCTTGCGCTCAGAGTCGATTCCAGAGGTCTTGGGTTACGCCGCCGGACCCTTGATCCACGCTGATGATCTGGCGCTCTCCCAACTGGCGCGGCCGCCGGAAGCATGATCGGTCGCACGCCGCACGCCCGGCGAGCGCCCAGCGCGGGGCGCCCCGCAGCCCTTCGCGCGGGCCTGCGGCTGGCGGGCGGCCTCAAGGTAGGTCTCTATGGGGGCACCTTCGATCCGCCCCATGAGGGTCATCGTCATGTCGCCGAGGAGGCGCGCCGTCGCCTCGGTCTTGATCGCGTCATCTGGCTCGTGACCCCTGGCAATCCCCTCAAGACGCTGCGGCCGGCGAGCCGACTTGCCGAGCGCCTCGCCCTGGCCCGACGCGGGATCAGGGGGCCAACCTGGAGCGTATCGGACATCGAAACACGGATCGGTTCCCGCTACACCGTCGACACGGTCCGCTGGTTCAAGGCCCGCTATCCCGCCGTGCGATTCGTCTGGATCATGGGCGCCGACAGCTTGGCCAGCTTTCATCTTTGGAAGGGTTGGGCGGACCTGGCGGCGGAGGTCCCCATCGCCGTGATCTCTCGGCCGCATGTGGCCCTGCGAAGTCGTTTTTCACCCATGGCCCGGAGATTTGCCGGCGCGCGTCTGCCCGTGGCGCGCGCGGCGGCCCTCGCGACGTCGCCGGCGCCCGCCTGGATCTATATTCCGGCGCCATTCCTTTTCGTGTCCTCGACGGCCCTTCGCAATTCAGACCTGAAAAGCCTCGGCGCTCGTGCTATAAAGGGAGCTGATTTTTCTATTGAGGCGCCCCCTGACCCCTGATCGAACTTCGGAGAGAGGCTCTTTGGCCAAACCCGTCCCGGCTAAGGCCCCTTCGCTGGCGCCGCCCACGCATACCAGCAAGGGTCCCGGCAACCTGGCTCCCAGCATAACGAGTGGCGCCGACATGGCGCCGCGCACGCCCCTGGAAACGCTTCTCCTGGATCGTCTCGACGACGAAAAAGCCCAGGACATCGTGTTCATTGATCTGGCCGGCCAAAGCTCGGTGGCCGATGGCTTGATCATCGCTTCGGGCCGCTCTCAACGGCATGTCGGCGCCATGGCCGATCACCTTTTGCGGACCTTGAAAGACCAAGGCTACGGTCGGGCCCGAGTCGAAGGTTTGCCCGGATGCGACTGGGTGTTGATCGATGTGGGCGATGTGATCGTTCACCTCTTCCGCCCAGAAGTGCGCGGTTTCTACAATATCGAGAAGATCTGGTCGGTGGATTCCGGCCATCGCGGCGTCAGCGCCCACTGAGCCTGAAGATCTTACTTCTTTGCGTCGGGCGGCTGGGGGACTGCCCCGAGTCCCGCCTGGCGGCGGATTGGACCGCCCGGGCGACGATCACCGGGCGCGCCCATGGCTTGGGGCCCGTGGAGATCATCGAGGTTGAGGGCCGAAAGCCTGGGAAGGCGTCCGAGGCCGAGGCCCTGAGCGCTCGGCTGGAAGATGGCTTTATCATCGCGTGCGATGAACACGCAGCCAGCCTCCCCTCGCGCGGCCTCACTGACCTTTTAACACGGCTAAAAGACGATGGAATCGCGCGCCTCGTCTTCGTGGTGGGAGGCGCCGATGGCCTGGATGCGGCGGTTCTGTCCCGGGCGGACCGGAAGATCGCCTTCGGCCCTCAGACCTGGCCCCATGCCCTCGTCCGCGCCATGTTGGCCGAGCAGGTCTATCGCGCCGCCACGCTCATGGCGGGTACGCCCTATCATCGGGATTGAAGGCCCCTGTTCAAGCTGGGCGTTCTGTAGGAATGTCCTAAGAAATGGGGACGGGCCGCCTCAATTTCGGCGCGGCGATCGGACATGGCGTTGATTATGAGAAAATATCTGCTGATCGCCGGCGCCGCGTTCGTGCTTGGCGCGGGGTCCATGGCCTATTTCAGCCAGAGAGCGGTCGCGACTCCCGAACCCCACGCCCAGACCTATCATATGCTCGAGCTGTTCGGGAACGTGCTCGACGAGGTGGATCACCAATACGTCACGCCGGTCGACAATAAGAAACTGATCCAGGCCTCCCTCAAGGGGATGCTGACGTCCCTCGATCCCCACTCCGATTATCTGGCGCCTGACGACTATCAGGAGATGCAGGACCAGACGCGCGGGGAATATGGCGGTCTCGGCATCGAGATCACCAGCGAAGATGGCGTGGTAAAGGTTATCTCACCCATCGATGGCACCCCGGCTGCGCGTGCGGGGATCAAGCCCGGCGACTACATCACTGCGGTGAATGGCAAGACCATTCTGGGCCTCAGCGTCAATGACGCGGTCAAGCAAATGCGCGGCAAGGTTGGCGAGGCCGTGACCCTAACCATCGCGCGCGAAAAGGGCGACCCCTTCGATATAAAATTGGTGCGTGAGGAAATTACACCCAAGTCCGTCACCTCTCATTTGGAGGGCGACTATGGCTATGTGCGTCTCTCAAGCTTCAATGAAAAGGCGACCGAGGAGACCAAGGCGGCGATCGACGCCCTCAAGGCCAAGGATCCTCACCTCAAAGGCTTGGTCTTCGATTTGCGCAATAATCCCGGCGGCCTGCTCGACCAGGCTGTTGGCGTATCGGACCTCTTTCTCAATGGCGGTGAGGTCGTCTCTCAACGCGGGCGGGACGCCAAGGATATCGAGCGCTATAATGCCAAGCCTGGAGAGAAGCTGGGCGGTCTCCCTGTGGTGATCTTGATCAACGGTGGCACAGCTTCGGCAGCAGAGATCGTGGCGGGGGCCCTACAGGATCGCCACCGGGCGCAACTGGTGGGCCTCACCAGCTTCGGCAAGGGATCGGTTCAGACCGTCATCCCCCTCCGTGGCGGCCTTGACGGCGCGGTCAAGCTCACGACAGCCCGATATTACACCCCCTCGGGGCGGTCGATCCAACGGACCGGCATCGTGCCTGATCTCGAAGTGGCGGAGACCCGAGAACAGGCCCAGGAAGTGGCGGATGAAGCTTTCCAGTTTAGCGAGGCCAGCTTCAATAACGCCCTTAGCGCCGATGAAGGAAAGTCGCGCATCGCACCGCATGAACCGGCGGAAGAACCGCCAACCGGCTTTGACGCCAAGAAGGGGGACTTCCAGCTCACGCGGGCATTGGATGTGTTGAAATATGGTTCGGTGCAGGCGACGCCAAAGATGACGAAACCGAGTGCAACCCTGGCTCAGGCGGCGATCCTTCGGGCCACCCACGGTGCGGAAATCAAACCTGGGGCGTCGGCGCCCACGCCGCCGGTGAAGCCGAACTGACGGCGGCTTGACGTTTCTTGACACGACCGGCGCGATGACGCTTTCCCCGGGGCCATCTTTAGACCTCTACAGGCCGAACGTGGGCATCATCCTCGCCAGGCCCGATGGCCAGGTGTGGCTCGGTCGGCGTGCCGGGGCCCCCGGACCGCTCAACTGGCAGTTTCCGCAAGGCGGCGTAGACGAGGGCGAGAGCCTCTTTGAGGCCGCGCGGCGTGAACTTCACGAGGAGACGGGCGCTACATCTGTCACGCTCCTGGGACGCACGGAGGATTGGATCGCCTATGCCTTTCCGCAGGGATTTCGGCGCGCGAAATACTCGCAAGGCTGGATCGGCCAAAAGCAGATCTGGTTTCTCTTTCGCTTCGATGGGCGCGATGACGAGTTCGATCTCGCCTTGCACAAGCCCCAGGAGTTCGATCAGTGGAGATGGGCAGCGCCTGAAGAGGCGCTGAGAAATATCGTGGCGTTCAAGCACAGCACCTACCGCGCGGTGCTTGAAACCCTGGGCCCACTGATCAGGGGGCTTGGCGCGACAACAGCGTCTTGAGGGGAGTTTCCGACGATGGGCGGTGTTGGGGGCGGCGTCGGGAACGCCGGGGCCGCGTTGAAGGCCCCCGTCATCATGGTGCATGGCGCGTTCTGCGGCGGTTGGGCCTTCGACCAATTCCGCGCGCCATTTGAGGCCGCGGGACATCGGGTGATCGCCCCAGACCTGCCCGGCCATGCGGCCCATGAGAAAGGCCGGGGTGTCGCGGGGCTCTCGATGACGGACTATGTCCGGCCGATCGTCGCCCTGATCCAGGAACAGAAGCAGCCGCCATTCCTCATCGGACACTCATTAGGCGGGCTTGTGGTGCAAATGGCCGCCGCCAGGGCGCCGATCGCCGGGTTGATCCTTCTGGCGCCCTCCGCGCCCTGGGGCGTCGCGCTTTCCAGCCCGGAGGAAGCCCTCTCCGCTTTCAGTCTGTACGCCCTAGGGCCATTTTGGTCCCTGGCTGTGGACCCCGACAAGGCAGCGGCCCGGCTCTATCTGCTCAATCGCCTCCCCCCACAGGCGCTTCGCGAGACCTATGCGCGCCTTGTTCCGGAAAGCGGGCGGGCTCTGTTCGAGACCTTGAACTGGTGGTTCGACCCCTTCGCCACTACGCTGGTGTCAGCCGCCAGAGTCCGCGCGCCGGTTCTGGGCGTCGCCGGCGCGAACGATGTCATCCATCCGCCGGCCACCGTGCGGGCGACTACGGAGCGTCTGGGCGGACAGGTCCTGATCGCCCCAGGCGCGAGCCACTGGCTCCCCGCCGAACCCGGCTGGGAGGCGACGGCCCAGTTGTGTCTCGACTGGATCAAGGGACCAGCCCTGGAAGCGGCCGCCTGAGGCACAAGCGTGCAAGATCAGGGGCCGGGGCGGGCGTTCAATTCGATGCTGACACCGTTCAGGTCGGTGATGAAAATCTGACGGATCTGCGTGTCGGGAATATCAAGAGTCCGATAGGCAATCCCGGCCGCGTCCAGTCGCCCCAGGCAGGCGTCATAGTCATCAATCCGAAATGCGGCGTGATCCATGGAAGATGCGCGGGACGGACCTCTAGGCGCCTCCAGTTCCACCAGATGCACCACCGCCGTCTCACCGGCATAGAGCCAGACGCCGCCAAAGGGAAAGTTGGGTCGCCAGCCTTCGGTAAGGCCGAGCACCTCCCGAAAGAACGCGGTCGTGGCGGCCAGGCGGTCGGTGCCGATATTGATGTGATCAAGACCGCGGATCATGGAACGCTTGGCTTCTCCTGTGATCGAGCTCTCGCCCTTTCCCACAAGCGACGGGCAAGTCCGAAGATCGCCACGGCGGCCCAGCTGGCCTCCATGAGGAACGCCGAGAGGTTGAAGGCCCGGCTGAGCGAGACCATGATAAGACAGGCCCCCCCGAAATTCATCAGGAGCGATGTCACCCCGGTCGGGTCCAGTCTGCGCAGTTGCGCTGCGGCGTAGGCGATCAGGATAGAGAAAACACCAGCCAACCCGATGGCGTCAAAAAGCCCCATTCGCCGATGACCCGGGCCTTAGGAGGCGTACTTCACGGCGGTATAGAACATCTCAGAGGTGTCGCCGTTGCGATCAGAAGGAGTGTCATTGGCCTTGCGGATCGTGGTCAGAACGAGCGCCTGATGCAGACCATCGGCATTGAGCACCCACGACCTGGTGATGAATTCCTGGCCATCTTCGGTGTGCTTGTCGTTCCGATCCAAGGCGAAGCCGTGGGCGAGCGCCGCCCAATTGTGCAGCGCGGCTACAAGGGGCTTCGCCGGCTCAGCCTGGTCCACGGCGTGCAGGAGTTCGACCTGACAAGTTGTGGGATTGGAGCCAGGAGCCAGGACCGTGAATTGGTAGCCCGGGCGCTTAAGGACAAAATTGTCGCCGGCCTTGCGGAAACCCGCCGCCTTGGCGAGCTTAGCGAGATCGCCGTGGTTTACCGCGGGCATGCAGATGCTCTGCAACGTGTCCAGAAGCTCGATAGCGGCCGGATCAGTGGGGGGCGCAGGAGGCGCGGCAGGGACGTCCGGAGTCGCGGCGGGCGAGCTTGTTGGGGATGTGGGCGGCGCGGCTTCGGGGGCCGTCTGGGCCACCGCCAAGGAGGCGAGGCCGGCAACGCCCAACAAGACGATGGTGGCAAGGCGCATGACGAGATTCCCCTCTCAAATTGGTGTGTGGCGAACACGCGTTCCTGGCAGTCCCGCCCGGCGCCATTTAGTCAATCCGCCCAGGCGTTTCGAGGCGCTTATCAGGTCACTTCGTCCGCTTTTTCGGCGAGAATGGTAAGGCCTTCGGGCGTAACATCGGCAAACCCGCCATGGATGTCGAAAGTCCTCACAGCGCCTTCCGCATGCACTTTCACCCAGCCTTCCTTGAGCGTCGTCATGAACGGCGCGTGGCCCGCGAGCACACCGAAGTCGCCCTCGGAGCCTGGGGCATCGACCTGATCCACCTGGCCGGAAAACAGCTCCCGCTCAGGCGAAACGAGCGAGAAATGGAGTTTAAGCGCCACGGCGCCTAGCCCTCCGCCGCCAGGCGCTCGGCCTTGGCCGCGGCCTCGTCGATCCCGCCCACCATCCGGAACGCGGTCTCTGGCAGATGATCATATTCGCCGTCGCAAACCGCCTTGAAGGATTTGATCGTGTCCTCGAGGGACACAAACACGCCTGGTTGATTGGTGAAGGCCTCGGCCACGTGCAGGGGCTGGGAGAGGAACTGGCTGATCTTTCGGGCGCGCGCCACGGTCAGCTTATCCTCCTCGGAAAGCTCATCCATGCCCAGAATGGCGATGATGTCTTTCAGGGCCTTGTACTGCTGCAGGATTTCCTGAACCCGCCGGGCGACCATGTAGTGTTCCTCGCCCACCACCAGGGGATCAAGAATCCGCGAGGTGGAATCCAGGGGATCCACTGCCGGGAAAATACCCAGGGCGGCGATATCGCGGCTGAGAACGGTCTTGGCGTCCAGGTGGGCGAAGGAGGCGGCCGGCGCCGGGTCGGTCAGGTCGTCGGCAGGCACGAAGATGGCCTGAACCGAAGTGATCGAGCCCTTGTTGGTGGAGGTGATGCGCTCCTGCAGATTGCCCATTTCGGTGGCGAGGGTCGGTTGATAACCCACTGCTGAGGGGATCCGGCCCAGTAGAGCCGACATTTCCGACCCCGCCTGGGTGAAGCGGAAGATGTTATCGATGAAGAGCAGAACGTCCTTGCCCTCTTCGTCGCGGAAATACTCCGCCTGGGCGAGGCCGGAGAGCGCCACGCGGGCCCGGGCGCCGGGGGGCTCGTTCATCTGGCCGTAGACCAGGGCGCAGCGAGAGCCTTCGGTGGACCCGCCGTTTTCCTTGGGGTCCACGTTCACCTTGGATTCGATCATTTCGTAATAGAGGTCGTTGCCCTCGCGCGTGCGCTCGCCGACGCCGGCCAGAACCGAATAGCCGCCATAGGCCTTGGCGATATTATTGATCAGTTCCTGCATCGTCACGGTCTTGCCCACGCCCGCGCCGCCAAAAAGGCCCGTCTTTCCCCCCTTGGTATAGGGGCACAGAAGATCGATGACCTTGATGCCAGTGACCAGGATCTCGGCCGAGGTCGTCTGTTCAGCGAAGGGCGGCGCCTCGCGGTGGATGCTGGCGCGGCGATTGTGCGGAATGGGGCCGGCCTCGTCCACCGGCTCGCCGATCACGTTCATGATACGGCCGAGGCACCCCGGTCCCACGGGGACGGTGATCGGTCCGCCGGTGTCGAGGACCGGCTGCCCGCGCGTCAGCCCCTCGGTGGTGTCCATGGCGATGGTGCGCACGGTGTTTTCGCCCAGGTGTTGGGCCACCTCGAGGACCAGGCGGAAGGGCTCGCCCGTCTTCTGGTCGGTATTGGTGGTTTCCAGGGCGTTGAGGATTGCCGGCAGGTGGCCCTCGAAAGCCACATCCACCACGGCGCCAATGATCTGCACGATACGCCCCGTCGCGGTGACGGGGACGGTGGTGGTCTCGAAGATGGTGTCGGTCATGGTCATGGGAAGATGGGCTTTCGACTAAAGGGCTTCGGCGCCGGAGATGATCTCGATCAACTCCTTGGTGATCTGCGCCTGGCGGGTACGGTTCATGATAAGTTTCAGGGCGGCGATCATCTCGCCGGCGTTGCGGGTGGCGTTATCCATGGCGGCCATCTGGGCAGCGAAGAAGCCAGCCTGATTCTCCAATAGCGCGGCGAGGATTTGCGTGGTCAGGTTGCGGGGCAACAGGGCGGCGAGAATGGCCCCCGCATCCGGCTCATACTCATAAGTCGCGCCCCGCAGATCGATAATGGGCGCGGCCCCGGCGATCTGGGCCGGGATCAGCTGCTGGCGCGTGGGAACCTGGCTCACCACGGAGATGAAGCGGTTATAGAACAGAGTAACCACGTCCGCCTCGCCATTCTCGAAGCGCTGGCTGATCAGGTCGGAAATCTCCTGGGCCTTAGCGAGCGACGGGACCCCGGCCTCCAGCGTCGCCACGAAACGGTCGCCGAACAGACGCTTTAGCTGATCCTTGGCCTTACGACCCACCGGGATCACCGATACCTCACGACCCATGGCGATCTGGGCGGCAATATAGTCGCGCGCAGCCCTGGCGATAGAGCTATTGAACCCGCCAGCGAGGCCCTTGTCGGCGGTGGCCACCACGATCAGTTCGCGCCTCTGAGAACCTGTCCCAGCAAGCATTGGCGGCGCGCCATCGGCGGAGACGCCGGCCGCCAGATTGGCGATGACCGACGCCATCCGTGCGGCGTAGGGTCGAGCGCTTTCGGCTGCCTCGCGGGCCCGGCGAAGCTTCGCCGCGGCGACCATCTGCATCGCCTTGGTGATCTTCTGCGTGGAGCTGACGCTCGTGATCCGGGTCTTAAGGTCCTTAACGCTGGCCATGTAGCGGCTCTGCGTCCCTTAAGCGAAGATCGCGGCGACGGAGTCGAGCACGACCTTCAGTTCGGTTTCGAGGTCGGCCGGAAGGGCCTTGCTCACGCGGATCTTTTCAAGGACGCCGCCAGTCTCGCCCCGCAGTCGGGTCAGCAGCTCATTCTGGAAATTCAGAACCTCGCTCACGGGGATCTTGTCCAGATAGCCCCGTGTGCCGGCATAGAGAACGCAGACCTGCTCCTCCGCCTGAAGCGGCGCATATTGTGGTTGCTTCAGCAGCTCGGTGAGGCGCTCGCCCCGGGCCAGCAGACGCTGGGTGGAAATGTCGAGGTCAGAGCCGAACTTGGCGAAGGCGGCCATTTCCCGATATTGTGCAAGCTCGCCCTTCAGGGGGCCGACGGCGGTTTTCATGGCCTTTATCTGAGCGGCCGAGCCGACGCGCGAGACCGAAACGCCC
>Ga0116226_10005482_pt1 | contig 11328 bp, 12 predicted proteins | sample S1TSphfallax_FD_89692 | JGI IMG/M metagenome (GOLD analysis project Ga0116226, IMG submission 89692) | Host-associated microbial communities from peat moss isolated from Minnesota, USA - S1T2_Fa - Sphagnum fallax MG | ecosystem: Host-associated > Plants > Peat moss > Unclassified | place: USA... | reverse complement strand
GGCAGGAAGTCGGTTGCGCCACTGCCAGTGTGCAGCTAGCTAGCTAGCTGTACACAACAATCCACGCGCCTGCGTGAGTAGGTACCACCGATCTCAGTTATGGGCACAAAGAAAAAAGTATGGGCTGGTGGCGCTTGGCTTGCTCAATTGTGTGAGTGCACAAATTTCTGACCATCACTCTTCCATGTTGAATATTGAAAGGTGAGGTGTGTGAATGTTTGAACTTCGAATGCACAGTAGCTAAGGGCTGCTGTCAGTTGGTATTATGTTAGGTCCTTCATAGTTTGGTACTTTGTATGAGGTTGGTATTAGTGATGCAAGATTGGTCGATACCAATATACACTTCAATATTAGATATCGAGGTTGGTCCTTATGTATGTAGCTATACAACGTTGCTACCTATATAATTTTGAATATCCCTCCGAGAAAAGAGGAGGGATATTACATTTTTCTCATTAAAAGTGGGTGAGATTTTACACTCTATTCCTCATGTCTCCCAACTTAATGCCCACAGCCCATTTTCAGGGTGAAGAAAAGTAATGGAGTGGAGATGAACAATGAAATCTCTTGATGAATAAGAAGAAGATCCCCTGAGCAATTCCTAATTTCCCTCCCAGTTCTATATGTAAAGCCCTCCATTATTAGTGTACTCATTTTGGGCTAGGGCCTTACATATGCAGTAGTGCCTAGCCTGGTTAGGCACTACTTAATTATTTTTGGAATTGCCTTTTTTTTTTCCAAAAAAACCTATCTGCCATGCCAAAAATCTGAAAGACTCTCAAGCAAACTAGCTTCATTATTTAATATAGTGCCTACTTGAAAAATATCAATTGGATGGATGCTGCTTAGAACATCAATATCAATACCAATATCAGTTTTTTGGTGCCAGTTAGGTTATTCATATTTGTTGGGTAGGCACCTTCCATTCTTGGAAACAGTCACAAAGCTTTAAAGGACTTATACACCATCTAAGTATTCGAGGTGCACAGTTAAGACGGTTTTAAAAAGAGTTGGAAGGTAAAATATCATAAGATGCAGAGGAACTGCCAAAAGCAAAGAAGCCTGCTCTGAATGTAGATGTCAAAAGGAGCACTTGGTTGTCGGCTGTAGAAGATAATCAACATTTGTTATAATATAATAGGTTCAAGGGAAGCATATCAATAAGCATATATAGGAAGCCACAAGTGATTTCTTGACTACAAGCACATATAATCCTTCCTCACAGTTCAAATGCACCAAAAGTTTCTGTGGGGAATTGATGTCTGAGTCTTCAGCTAGCTATAAGTTTGTCATTCAAGCAATGTGACTAAATTCCTTCCCTGGTACACAGCATGAAGCAGCTTGTAAGACAAGATTGTTGAAGTTCTTCCCAGAAGTGTGCACATACTGCCTCTTTTGAGGAAGCAAAATCCCCCATTTTTTTGCTCATACCATGTGATCAGATGAAAACCGAGTACTGCTGCAACACCCAAACACATGGGGGGCACTCTCTTCAGAACACTCAGCAAGGAGCAAGAGCTATGGATCCTGATAGCTCATGAATATTGGAGATGCAACTGATGTCAAGATCTGACAGAAGGGTAGACACGGACACATGAGATGGAGTGGGGAGCATAACAAAAACATAAGAATCATGGAATTGTGTGTATTGTGGCTTACAAAGGAGCCTGATGTGAATCATAGATGGAGGATGTCCCAAATGGTCTGAGAATGTGGAGCTCATGGTACTTCAAATTGAGGCCCCCAGCACTGCCAAGAGTCAGGGTGCTGTGGTCTCTACCAGATCCAGTCCCTGTATTGTGTTGCTGCAAAACCTCCATGGGGGTCTGTCCATCCTGGGCATTTTGGGCACTTTGAGACTTACCAGAATTGCTACCCTCTGCTGCCCACAGTGTAGAAGTTTCAAGGATTTGCTGGCCTTCCAATTGACCACTTCCAGATAGCCGAAGTAGGTGTGATGATGGCCCAAAATGATTTGGCTCACCACCAGGATTTTGTTCTCCAGTCAGACTTCGAAGCGTCCATTCTGAGCCAGTTATGTCTCCAGATGAGATCTGCAGTGGTAAAAGATTCTGGTCATTTGGGGGAAACACCTGAGCATCAGGATCCTGCAACCCATTATTCACCCACCTGTGAAAACTAGAACTTCACAAACAATGTAGGTAATCAGTCCATTTCTGAGCAAAACAAAGCAGCTTTTGCTCGGGTTTCTTTAAGTCATTTTGAAGTTTCATTGCATGGGTTCTCAAGAAAGCTGCATGCTAAAAATACACAAAGGAAAGTAAAGTAGAAAAGATAATCAAACTTGTATGAACAGAAGACATCCAGGTCCATTCCCAAGTGCCAAGAATGGAGGTGATTTCTGGTACCCGAGTGTTTGAGTTGGCTGCAGCTGAAGTGATACTCTGATGGGGAGACTGCCCGATTTTAGAGTCAGTGAGATGCTGAAGATTCAGAACCCCTGGTCTTCCTACAACCTGGTCCAGGTCTGAAGCCTGTGAGGTTATGATCTTCATCCATGGAACAGGTGCATCTATCCCCTTGTAAGTCTGTCCTGGCATGGGCTGTCCATGAGACTGAGGTTGATGGCCTTGCCCTCCAAGGGAAGAAAGAGAAAGGCACGGGCCAGACTGGCCCGGGTTAAATCCCTGCAACCAGCATGAGATTAGTAGCTCTCAGAAAGAAATCTGGATTCTGGATGGTGGCAAATTACAAATTGTTTCAAACAGAATGCTATGAATGAACTACACCTTTTTGTACATGGCTCAATCCAAAACTACAAGAAAGACACTGATTTAAATATGCTTTTAGCACCAGCACTGTAGCAATTACATACCTGCAAATACTGTTGGTATACTGTGGCACCCTGGGAATGGTTGGCTGTCCCTGTCATCATTGGCAGCTGATGCTGCTCTGCATTATGTGGCATTGGAGGGGCCGGTGGGGAAGTTGACATTGCAGGTAGTAACTTACTTTGTGCCTCTGAACTCCTCATGGGTTGAGAAGTCATCCGCATCACAGACTGAGTTGAGTGCTGATCCTCCCCAGGAGCTCTTCCCAATGTCGCACCAGAAGTGTGCAATTGCAGCTTATTTCCAGCAGATCCAGGGTGTTCATCAGATTCTTCAAGCGAGGCTGAGCTTGGAGACCCGGACTTTTTCAAGAGCATTGACTTTCGATCTGCTCCATGACAAAGTGGCAGATCATTTCTCAGGCAAATGGTTGGTGACACAAATAGAATGGTTCACATCAAATTGTGCTTGTGATGTCACTTCACAGACCAGCAGCAGGTGCTGTGAAGGGCAGGAAATTCCATCAGAAGAGGAAAATGCCTTAGGCTGCGTGTTATACTCTGATTACACTTGACTCAGAGTATGTATCACTCACCTGTAGCATGAGAACCTGAGGGATCACCCTCTTCACCCTTCATCCCCATGCATTCAGATATTGTTTCAGAAGTTGAAGCACATGGCTGTGGCTTGCGGCGCCGTCTATTGTGGTCTGCTAGCCGCTTCCTACAGCTCCGTTTCCCATTGTCAAACTCACCAAGGAAGTGGAATCTGTTTACAGAAGGTATCATGTGCAGAGAAAAACACAACCAGAGTCTTTCAGAATAAAGCATATATCACCTTGAGATGCAAAAGTACGGAATTTGGTATGGTGAAAATGTTTGGCCTTGTTCTTGGAACTGGCATAACTACTAGCAAGCAGTTACCATACAAAAATAATCTCTTATGGGTAGAACATGTGTAAGACCAAACAGAAGACTCTGATCTCTACAGGAATCATATCTTTTTTTTTAACAAAGTTGTAATATATAGTTGCTAATTATGACAAAATACCTGCTGCACTGCTGGCAAAACCTCTGAGGATGACCAGAAGCCACAACATTGGGGGCCTTTGAGTGAAGCTCGCACACTTTATGGCGACGATGGTAGTGCTTGGCTGTGCTGAGATCCGCCTTACAACCTTCTGCCTGGCACATGGGGACTCGTGACCCAGGAGAACCTGCTCGGTGTCTCTTCACAAGTTGCCCCACAACATTGTCATCCATGGAAAAGTAGGTGCGTACACCAAGGTTGAGTCCTAGGGGAGTACCAAAACCATCAGTGACCTGCAAAGTTTGCACTGGACTTGAGAAAACTCCAAAAAACAGAAAGCAGTCCTGGTCAGCTTTTGAGAAGCCAAGATTAGTAGATGACCAATTTGTGAGATTCATTTGGCCTGAGATCAGCTGAACTGTACATTATGACCACAACATGAGATCAGGATATGGACGTACATTTTGTTGGGTCCTCACACCATTCATAGAAAGTCCTGTATAGCAGTGACTTATATCCTCTCTCTTCACCATATGATGATCCTGCTGCATGCCAGCATAGAACTCTTGGTGCTGCTGATCATGGAAAGAGCTTTGAAGATCACCATGGAGCCCAGCCCTACCAGTAGCTGCAAGTCCTGGGATGTCTGATGATCCGAGGACGGTATGAATTGCTGATGGTGTCGGAATGTTGCCTGAGGTACCCACAGTTGCATAGTTCCACATTGCAGCAGAATTAAAAGTCCCCATAGAAGTCTGTGTGAAGTTGGGTGGCAGCCTTGATGAAAGCATGTTGTATGCCCTTAAGCGTGAGACTGTGCCTGAAGCATCCACAGAGTGAGAAATTATACATGATCATGCAATCCCAAATTACTGCACTGGCTTCTGCACTTCATCTCCATGCTGGAAGCTCACATTGATCATCATAGTCCCACCAAGTTCATGATGCAAACATGGACAACAAGACTGCATGTTGATTTTAGGACTCAAGTTCTTTGCAAATTCTTGGAGCTCACCAGCATGAGTAAGATGGTTCTTGCAGTCTCGATCACCACAATCACTGGAGCATCCACTTCCTGGATGCTGTGCTAGAATCATTGGATCACAGTCCAACCACTCGGAGCGGTTGGCTGTGTACTGGCATGTGGTTTGATCAAGGCTGCCAGTTGCACCAGATTGGTCCCAGTTCACTGTTGCCCAGTTGGGATCACCTTGCAGATTGCTGGTATTTGCAGAAGAGTTCATCCCATGCACCAGTGAGAAGGAACTTGGAGTACGATGCTTGAAGAGAATTAGAATTCTAGATCAGCCCTTGCTGATCCAAAAAAATAAATCGGCACTTTGACAGAAGAGAGAGAACACGCCCACACCAAGGGCAGAAATCTCAAAATATTGAAATCCAAGAGTTCAGAAAATTTTCTTCAACTTGGATCACTTCACTGAATGATCTGATGATCATTACCACTGGTAATGAGCAATCCAGAAAAATGGGTCAAGCAAGCAGGACCTATGCAATGCTTTTCCAGTAACCAGGATGAGTGACATGCTGTGACTTCAGAGGATGCCTAGGTAGTTGAGATTTCATAATGCTCAGGAACACCCAAAGCAGAACCTCAAAGACTTAACAAAAGATTGAACTACTAGAACTGCTTAGAAAACTTGTTGAACATTCTGGTTCTATGGACTGGCACCTGATCAACCCCTGGCTGCTCATCAAGCAAAGAAGGAAACTTCCATAGCTTGGTCAGAAGATTGAACCAAGTTGTGCACCTGTATTCTTAGAAGCACTGAACCGCTATGACTTTGACAATGGACCCTCTTGGGGTGCCATCATGGGCTAGGACAATAGCAGCAACACTCTGCACAGCTGCAATATAGGGAGTCATTGCACATGAAGTTGACCTCTTTTGTACATGTCATTGAGGTTTCTCTCTGTGTCCAACACAATGAGCTTGGACCTGTGCTAGAGTAAGTGGTGCAAACCATTGATTCCTAGTGCAGCAACTACAAGCTGCAGAGCAAGGAAACTTGATTACTGTCACTGTTGATCTGCCAGTGATATTGGGCTCACATGAGTTCTCCAGGTATATAGCTGGCTCCACATAAGGAGGTTGGATTCTGAAGCTTTGAGTCCCTTCTGTTCAACTCTTTGCACCAACATGTCATATGTTGAACGGTTTCCCCCTCCGTGTCCTTTGGCAAAAGAGGATGAAGCTGGTGGTGTGATTGCAACTGAGCAGGAGGGGGCAATGAGAGAAGAATAAGCAAGTGAAGGAGAAAGAGATGCCCAGCCACCAGAAAGTGCTGCTTGTTTATTTGGCTAAGGAAGAAATGTATGCAGCGGTGCATTGACGTTGTTTTGATTCTTTTCCAGCTCACAGTTCACGAATCAATAAGAGGCTCTAGCTGATGATCTCCACTTGTGCTCTGATAGCTCTGCAATGGTGTGCTCAACATGCTTCAAAGCAAAGATCTCTACAAGAGTAATTCTGCAGCACATGGTGATCAGCATAGATTAGTCTCTGATATGTCTGTCTCCATGGGCTTGAATCTCACGACTGCAGCAGCAAAAGGGGAAATGCAATGATGCATACTGCTCATACAACAGATTGGCGTACCTTCCTGGAATTCAGTTTGATGCCAGGGAACATGGCAGCAGAACATGCCCAGTAGCAAAGTTCACAGCATGATGCATACATGACTGAGTCCTCCACTTATTGAAGCTTGTTACCAGCTGCTGCAGGAACACCAGGAATCTAGTGCCAGGTGGTGGTGCAGGAGGATCACCATGCTCATGTAATGGGAGAGTGTGATGACAGAAACTTGTTTTCTGCCTTCATGGACTCCTGGTCCTCTATCAAAAAAGTAGGCATACTCATGTCCTTAGCGATTTCCAAGGACATGGGGTTTCTGCTAGGTACCACAGCTCAAAGCTCCCAACATTCCACACCTGGTATTCCCGGCTGCTCAAGTCCCAACCAGCATTTGCCCTTTCACGAGACGCTTATGGTTCGCATTGGTTACAGTGCTGCTTTGCGTCTGGTTTGTTCAGTGACTGAGCTTCTTCTTGGTCTTAAGCAGAGTCAATGTGTGGCATGGGGACTCACACTATATCCCGGGCGATTACGTCGTGCATGAGCATAGCCATTGCAGATCCCAGTGACAAGACTTTTTTCCTCAATTCATCCTTGTCAACTCTTGAAGAAGAAGGCCCCAGCGTCACCTTCTTCACGTTTGACCTGCTCTCTCTCGCCTCTCTTCCTGATCACGGACTGATGATGAATGTTCTTCCGAGGCGCGCCGGCTTTGGAGTCTGACAAAGCTGAAACGCTCACTCCTTCCTTCAATGCATACACATACACAGCTGGACTTCACCCTGCTGCTCTTCCTAGCCTAGATTCAGACTTGAAACTATTCGCGAGTTCACGCATCGGACAACCTTCAATATTGTTCCAACTGGAGGATCCTCGATTTGCTACAGTAATCAGATCAGACTAGCTCTCGCAACAGAGTCGATCAGCAGAGAGATATGCAACAGGATCGCTCTCTGCTACTAACAACACCTCGCCATAAAACAACGTTCCAGTAGAAATTTACCTCTTAGAGCAGAGAGTAGACACGTCCGGCGGCAGCAGCAACGGCAGCCAGACACCAACCAAGCAGCCAGCAGATCAACGCCTTCTGTTCCAGTTTTTAGCTTGGGACGTCAGACTTTTGCAGCAACTTTACACCGCCCTGCATGATCTACCCGGCCACCCGCCCGCTTCATTCGAAAGCACCACCACAAGCTCTTTGCTAATCACCTTTTAACAAACTTCCGCAGCTCTCGATACTTGTATTATAACAATAACACACCAAAAACACTCCGACACCAACAAAACGTGCAAGAGAAGAGAAGAAAGCAGACACCGAAAACAAGCAAATCGAGTCCGAAAAAGTTTGCAGGAAAAGAAAAAAGAAAAAAAAAGAGAGACAGAGAGAAGCTCAATATATTGAAGCAGTCAAATTGTTGGGGTACAGTACTCACTCTGTGACGCACACCAAGCCTCGACATTCAGATTCGCGGCCGCGTCTACCGCTGCATCTTCTCGTGCGCGCACAGCGCTCTCTCTCTCTCTCTCTCTCTCTCTCTCTCTCTGTGGCTCTCGCTCTCGCGCGCGCGCGACAAGCAAGGAAGGAAGGGAGGAGGTGGGGTCTACAGAACAGTCTCCTAGACTAGGCTAGTAGGTACCTACTAAATGCCATACGCTACAGTTTAGCTTTGTCGGGATGGGGGAAAGTAGGCTGACTATAGCCCACCAGTGATTTTTTTTTGGCGATTTGATTTTTCAAAATGGCGAAAATATCTGTTTTTTCGAAATTTAAAAGTCGCCAAATCTCGATTTGTCAGATTCTAACAGCTAAACTACGTTCCAGTAGTTGGTAAGCCAAAAATATAGAAGAATGAGCTCGAAAGGAAATTGTTTCAAAAATTATAATCGCCAAATATGGCTAAATCCGTCTGATTCATGATCGCCACTACTTTCAGCTCCATCACAAATTTAAATTTAATAAATAAATAAATAAAAACCCTGATATACACAGCCTTATTGGTAGGCTTATATCGTAAGGGAGCTACTACTGGTCCTAAAGCTAAAGCTTATGATTTAATTTCCTTTTGGCAAAGATTTTATTTTAGGTGGTATAGGTTACACCTAGTAGTGTCAATTTTTATTACAAAAAGCCCCCCATCAATCTTACTGAACAAACTTTTAGGGGCCCTACACCCTACTACCACCCTATGGAACCTCTAACCATAGTGGTGCCAATGTCCTCTAAAAATATGAGAGAAGAGACTTGGATGGACCTAAGTTTTGGGAATCCCATGGTTTTTTTAAAGAAGGTTGGGGGGGGTGGGTTTAGGGTTCATCTTGGTGGGGGAATGAGTGGTATGGGAACATTGCGTTTTATGTGAGGCAAACCCCCTCATATGACCTACTCAATAAATAAATTTCTACTATATTTCCAAAAAGTGGCTAAAAATCTAAGGTAAGATTAGCTATCAACTTCCAAGTATATTATTGAGCATTTTCAAACAATATGGCTAAAGTCCAGAAGTGAACCTGAAATTAGATGCCAAAAAAGTTATTGCATTATTTACAAATAATCATGAAATTCCCCTTCCCCCCCCCCCCCCTTCTCTCTCTCTCTCTCTTCCAAAGGAGCAAAAGCGACTGGATGCATCATGCAAATGTGAGGAGGCCCCATCATGAAAACCTTGCCTGCCTCATACTCTCACCAAGTTGGTCCCAATTTTACTCTAAGAATGATGTCCAGCCAAAAAAACATCCCAGACTTGCAGGCCACCACCACCACCCCCTTTTTTCTTTTTTCCTGTGAGTAAAAAAAACAAAAACAAAATCCCAGTGAGAGAAATGGAAAACAACAACCTCTGGTCGTCCCCCCAGGCTCAAGTCCCAACTTTTATTTTTAATAGAAAAATGTTGAAAAAAGAATCCCTTGGTTCTGGGGTTCAAGGATTTTTAAAAGAATGGGGTAAAGCACTTCGAGAAAAACACGATTTGTATCCTTATAATGTTGGAGGGTACCTTAAAATATCCATGAATTTCCCTCTTAAGAAATCGGTAGGGATGTATATATTATGCCTATTCCTCCTCCTCAAGGGTGGGAGGAAAAAATTACACTCTACTTAGAGTGTAAAACCATCCCATTATTGAGGAGTAGGTGTAAGAACCCTCCCTCCCTCCCATTCATTCATTCATTTCATTGGTCTCATGATCTATGTAGGTTGGTTCATGATAAATTTTGTTTCATGCTTTACAATAGGTGAAAAGCCTATGGGTGGGAGAAATTCCCCAAATGTGGGGCTGGACTTGGCTATCTCCTCATCCGAACCTATAGCTCAAAAGTGATTTTTTTCCTTCTAATTACATTAAACCCCCCCCCTTCCTTTATAAGCATGCCCATTTTAGTCACATTCTTGTTAGTAGAACATTGTTCATTATCACACTCGTTAGTAGAACAAAATATTTGCAAAGCTTCTTTATAAATGTGACTATAATAGAAGAAGTTATATATATATATATATATATATAAGGGTTTTGTAAATTGTAATTCCTTTTGGCAATGTTAGTGTTATTTTGTGTTCAAGTTGTGCAAACTAACAACAATGAATCCAGTTGAAAAGAAAAGAAAAGAAAAAAAACAACAACTTTCTAGTGCAAACAAGCCAAAAGATATGCAAACTTGCCAAGACAATAAAAAAAATTTAATTAAAAAAATATAGGTGGCAAGATACACAAATTAATAGCTAAAGAGCTCAAATTCAATATAAATTATCATATTAAAACTGGCAAAAAATCAGAACCTTCTTGAAGTCTAATAATGCATAATAAAATGTATAATAATAACCCATGTAAAAAAAATTTAAACAATTGACACCTTTATTCTAGCATAAAAGAATAATTTTGTAATTTTTCTTTTTGTTGGCCTATAGTCACAATCTTGTAAAGGTTTATATAGAATGTGATTATACATGTTTAAATCACACAATTTGTTAATGTCACACAAAAAAGTGGTTTATTTTACATTTCAATTTTGAATATGATTCCCAAACCTAATCAATTTTCCACTTGCCAAAATCTATCTATACAACACCATTAAAAAAAAAGTTTGTTCAAAATTTGCATGAACCCAAGAATATGGGCACCACAACATGAACTCACCCGCTCCATTCATGAGAAGCTCATTAGGAGCTGCTACTTTTAGTCTTTTGGAAAAAAGTGTATTCTATCTCACTCAGAAACAAGAGGGGTACGAGGTCCTACACCATCATCATCATCCCCCACCACCCTGACCTTCCAAGTTCCAAAGTTCTTAGCTTATAACCCAATAGGAACATATATATATACATATATATATCTAGGAATCACCCATGTGCACAGAAGAATGTCCTAATGTCTCTGTGTCAAAAGGGAATATGTATGTGATTCATTCACCCTAAATCCATTCACCCGGAATAGGTGATTATTGCTGAAACATCACTATTCCAAATTTTACTATGGGCCAATAGAAATGGGTAGCTTACACATCTTGTTTTGCAAGAGTAATAAATGCAAAAAATTTAAGAAGACCAAAAGTGCAAAACCAAACGACCAAAAGCACAGACCACACCAATAGGATACCAAAAGATGGCAAGAGGGGAAAACACCAAAGGCCGTCAAAATATCAACCTAGGACTTTAAAACCATCACTACTTGCATGGAGAATATCCAATGAGGAGATGGGTGGGAAACCCCTTAAAAGAGGTCTCCCTAGCTACAAATGGCTTGCTTAAATATGGAGGTGGCCTCAATTGTTTACAAGATCACCAATACCTTCTACCGATAAAATGAACACAAAACCAACAAAGGAGGTCCTCTAGAACCTTTGGCTAAATCAAAATGATGGTAGCACATCAATGAAAAGAATTGTTAGTTTGCTTGTGTGAACATCCAAATATTTCTATG
>Ga0116226_10005481_pt1 | contig 11329 bp, 6 predicted proteins | sample S1TSphfallax_FD_89692 | JGI IMG/M metagenome (GOLD analysis project Ga0116226, IMG submission 89692) | Host-associated microbial communities from peat moss isolated from Minnesota, USA - S1T2_Fa - Sphagnum fallax MG | ecosystem: Host-associated > Plants > Peat moss > Unclassified | place: USA... | reverse complement strand
TGCGCACGCCGTCGATCATCAAACAACAGAAATCGTTGAAAGCCTTCCCTCGGGCCAGCGACTTCAGCGTCCGGGGGCCGCAAAACAGGGCATCCCAGAGGCTGACTTCTTCAGGGACTGTTGCCTGTAACGAATACAGGCGCAGTACAACCGACCCGAAGCGGGCCTTGATGGTCGGAGACGGGCTTCCCGGGGAAATCGTCTCCGGCAAATTCGAGAGCGCCTGCTTGCAGTGCATGAACTCCTTTTGGACTCCGAGCGGCATCACCCGAGGCACCGAATCCGAAGGCTCGGACTCGCTCTCTCTGGCAACGGTAGCGTCTGCCCAAACAGGCTCTACACCACGATGACACAACGCCTCAAGGAGTCGCTGGGCCACGGAAACCTTAACCCTTGGCGACAACTGAAGCGGTCGCCTAAGAGTGAGTTCGAAATAGCGTTCGGCCGCTTCCTCCGGACTCATACGCCAGGCATAGCCCGGATGATGCATCAGTGGCTCGGCATACCGCGTCGCCAGCGCTTCCGTCAGAAGCGAATACAAGGAGGCCTCGTCAATACTGATGTACAAAAGATCCTCACTATTTAAAGTGTGCGCCAAGAAAGCAGCGAACTTGTCACAGGGATATTGCATGTCGATTTAACAAAATTCTCTGACGCCAAACGTTGATTGCCAATCCCGACCTATCGGGATGGTTGCACGACAGGGTCACCTACTGCTTACAATTTGAAATGCCTGACCGTGCTTCTCCAGATCCGGGTGCTGTTCGTGGTGGAACTCGGACCGGGCAATTTTGGGCACTTCGCTCTCCACGTATCCCCCGAGGTCAGTCGTATTCACCGTGCCGGTTTCGCGGATGTCTGCCTTGCCACCTAGGCCCTGCAGAAGAACCCAAGTGAACAGCCCATGACCCTCCTCGCCCTCCTCCGCAGTCTCATCCGAGGTCGAGGCTGACAGCACCGTGATTCCCATGGCAGTGGAAATGACGTTCGCATCGACATTCGTTGATGACAGTGCTTCTCCGAGCGCGCCCGAAGCGCAGGTATCCAGGAGTATTAGCTTCCTGGCTGCGGGGATTTTTCCAATCAGTTCCCGCAGCTCCCCCGCCCCTAAAGCATCGCTGCCCAACGCCGCCTCGGTCGTCGCCGACCAGCTTGAGGGAATGAGGTAGTACTGCCGCGCCTGCAGGTCTGCGCCGCCTACGACGCCATGACTGGCAACATAGAATACGAACACATCATTCGGGCCCACCATGCTGCGATACCGCTGAAACGCGCCGATGAGAGCCGTTTTGGTGGTTTCCTCAGGCTTGGTCAGTACATCGATATTTACGCTCTGGAAGAGCGGTGAGGCCCCGCTCTTTAACGCCTCGCCCACCGCCGTGGCATCCGCTACGGCGTAGTGAAGATTGAACGTCGGGTTGGCATACCTCTCAATGCCCACGACGAGGGCATAAAGTCGCGGCTTGCCCTGCGGGGTGTACCGAGCCATGACCACAGCGTGTACCGACTCCGAATGCACGGACAGGTCCGAATTGAACGCGTAGACCTCGATGTCATTGCGGCCGGCCACGAGCCGAACCGGCAGGATTCTGGTCTGGTAGCCCGCCGCCGAAGCGACCGCAAGGTCCCGGGCAGGAGCCTGGTTAACCGCGGTGTCATTCACGAAGACCCGGACATCTCCGACTCCACCGCCGCGGTCATTGAGGCGCAAATTCAGGTTCAGAGTCTCGGCATTCGATTCCACCGGCACATTTACCAGCGCAACCCCCGGGGCAGGCTTGACCTTGTCGATAGAGTCGAGGTTGTCCGGCAGTTTCTGCCGATCCAGTGACCGTCGCAGCAGATCAGGCCTGTAGAACGTCTCACGGTACGCACTGATATCAGAAACGCGATCCCCCGTACGCACATTCAGGTGACCTTCAGCCCTTTCACCCCGGTAATCGTAGTAGCCCTGCGGGGTGATCTCCACGCTGCTGCCGTCGTTGAAGGCAATCAGCCGAGCCAGCTCTACGCCGTCAGCCGGATCCCAGACACGGACGGTGGCATCAAGGCTTGCGGACACCAGTAGATTACCATTACCCGAGAACGCGATGGAACTGACCTGATCCGAGTGGCGCTTCAGGATCTTCGGCTCCGCCGCCCCCGAGGGGTCCCAAATCCTGATCGAGTTATCCCAGCTCGCGGACGCAAGCTGCCGCCCGTTGGGGGCGAAGACCAGTGCATCGACCGCCTGGGTATGTCCTGCGAACGAGCGAAGCAGGCTCCCCGTCGCGACATCCCAGAGCCGCACGATCCTATCGGCTCCTCCAGAGGCAAGTTCCCGACCATCCCGGGAAAATGCCACCGACGCAACCCAGCCGGTATGCCCGGAGAGTGTCCGGACCTGCGCTCCGGTCAGGGCATCCCAGAGCTTTATCACTCCCCTTTCGTCCGCCGATGCGAGAAACCGACCGTCAGCCGAGAAGGTAACCGCCTGAACAACACCTGCGTGACCGACAAAGGAACGCAGCTCGTGGCCTGTCGCTGAGTCCCAGAGCTTTAGCTTCCGGTCTGCTGTTCCGGTGGCAATCACCGCTCCATCGGGGGAAAACGCGATTGAGCTGCTGCCACCGCTCGCATGCGCCTGCGCAATGGAGTAGAGCGGATGCCCTGCATGCATGTCCCAGACCCGCACAGTGCCATCCCCGCCGGCGGCGGCCAAGAGCATTCCGTCCGGTGAATACTCCAGGCAATCGATCCAGCTGGGGAGCCCAGACACTACCTGCCGAAGGTGCCCGTCCGAGCCGTTCCACAACCGGATTACCTGATCCGTGCTTGCGGCGGCAATGGTTTGGCCGTCCGGAGAGAGCGCCACCGCCTTGACGAAACTGGCCGACCCGCTGAGCACCTCAGGCAATCCGTTAGCCAGGTTCCACAGAATCACTTTGTGATCCGCGCTCGCCGATGCCAGTAGTGTCCCGTCAGGGGAGTAGGCGACCGACTCAACCCAGCTGGTGTGGGCCCTGTAGGTGTGGATAAGACGGCCGGACGTTCCATCCCATCGAGCCACCGTGTGATCGTAGCTGGCGGCCGCCACGGAACCGTCCTTCGCGCATGCAACAGACCACAACTGGCTTCCTTGGCCGGTAAGGGTCCGTACTTCACGACCGCTGGTGAAATCCCACAGCTTGACTGTATGGTCCCAGCTCGCCGAGGCCAGCAATCCACCCGGACAGAAAGCAACCGAACTCACCAGGTCTGCATGTCCGGTCAGGGCCCGCTGCTGCTGTCCGGTAGTCACGTCCCACAGGTAGACCAGTTTGTCAACACCACCGGAGGCGAGGGTGGTGCCATCAGGCGAAAATGCGATGGACCGGACGGCGCCGTGATGCCCGCCAAGCTTCCGAAGTGCCACGCCCCTCTGGGAGCTCCATAGGATGATCGAATGGTCATCAGCGGCCGAGGCAAGAATATCCCCGCCGGGCGAAAACGAGACCGAATTGATTTGCCCGGCATGCCCGGTGAAGGTACGGACCTGCTCCCCCGACGCAATGTCCCAGAGGCGGACCACCCCGTCACCACCGCCTGACGCAAGCGTGAGACCGTCCGGCGAAAATGCGACTGAATCCACGCCATTGGCAGTTCCCCGAAAAGTTCGAATCGCCCGGTGCGTTGAAACATCCCACAGGATGATGCCGCTGTCCTCGCCGGCCGATGCCAGCAGGCGTCCATCCGGGGAAAATCCCGCCGCATGCACCGCATTAGAATGCCCCAGCTGGGGGAAAACGTCTGTCCCGCCCCCCGCCGTGACGGCGCGAGATAGAACCAACAGCAATATCGTCCAAAGTCCCGAACGCCTCGCTTCACCGCGCATCTTCATAGACTCCCGCTTCGCGCCAATCCCCTCTGCAGCGGTCGGACCGCCGCCGGACTGTAACTACTGTCGTTCCTCCACATCGATCATAGCGGCACCGAACGAATTGGAACAACGTCGCGCTGCGCCTAAATCCCGTTCTTTTCCGATTCGACACTCCGGATTCTTCAGCGCACTCGATAGGGTGGCGACCTGATTCAGCCGGCCAGCCGCTGTCGGCGTACTGCCGATTCTGCCGAACGGTCCGTTAAGACTGATGTACTGCTCCGGAAGTGAGTAGTCGCCCAGGTCCCGCGGGGTCTGCGTAACCATGACAAGCAGGTGATCCGTGCCCGCAGGGCCCAACGCGTTTACTGTCCAGCTGGGCGCCGGCAGCCGCAGGGTTTCACCCGCGTTGATGCGGTTCCCTGCGTCGAGCTGGTTTGGATAGAGCAAATAGAAGCTGCCCGGACCGGTTCCTAGGTAGAAAATGTAGACATACCCGTCTCGATCCGACGTGATCTGAAGATCCAGGTTATCCGACGCGATCTTTATCGACGGCCTGCTCGACGTAACATTCACCTGCCAACCACCGTCGCGTCGCGCATAGATGTCCATCAGTGTCGCCAGTGCGTCAGTCTGTATGGGCTGTGGTCCGGGAGGCGCAGGGGCTGGACCCGGCTGATCGGTCACCGGCGCATCGTCCTCGAATCCGGGAATGAGTGCGCCGTTGCCGATCAGTTCCAGGTGCTGCAACGTGCCCTGGTCCTGTTGTTTGGCCAGCCGGTCTTGCACACAGACCACAAGCTCCTGCATGGAAACTTCACCACTGCGGTCACTATCAACCGCCCCACCCTTGACACACTGCAAAAAGGTGTACGTCATGGCGCCGCCCTTGCTGGTATCCCAGGCCACCTCGTCTTTCCGAGCAGCGGCAAGAACGATCAAATTATTTTCCGGGACATCGAGCTCAATACCGCGCGTTCCAGTAGCGCGCAGGTTTGCCGGATTGGAGCACTCCGCACTGGAAACCAGCGCGTCGTATTTAGGCCTGCTCTCCAGAATTGATTTCAGGTCACGGGTCACTGCGCGCTCCGCGACGCCGCCTGAATGACAGGAATCCAGCATGACCACGGTTTTGTCGGCCTTGGCGCTAAGCGGCTTGATCATGTCCGAGAACTCCTCGTTGGTGACCAGCTGTTCATTCTGCATTACAAGCGTCTCGGCGCACTGCTGGGTCGCCTTGTTGAACAGACGCGCACCGTGCCCAGAGTAATAGATGAAAAGGTTGTCACCCGGAAAAATCTGCTTGTCCATCGCATCCAGGGCGCGTTGCAATCCTTCCCGGGTGACCTCTTTTTCCGACAGGTAGACGATATTCTCGTCTGCAACGCCGAATCGCTTGGCCAGCTCAGTTGCAGTGCTGCGATCTGCCTTCACGCCCGGCAGCGGGCTTCTTCGATAGCCTGAGACGCTGACGATAAGGGCATGGTTGGACGGGAGCAGGGGGGAGCGTATTCCCGTGGTCTTAATCCCGCGGTTGCCCATTTCAGTCGGTGGGTTTTTCACGGCTGGAGGGGGTGAGGGCAGCACGTGCTGTGCTTGTTGAGCTGCGCATGGAATAGAACACACAACACCCAGGACAAATGCAAGGCAATTACGCATAAGTGCTCCAGCTCATTGTTCGAATGTATCTAGGGTCACGATCGCAGCGCTTGTGATACGTGCATGCTGCAGAACCCGCCGATAAGCCGTAAGCAGCTGACGGTCATGGACAGGAAGATCTTCGCCCAGTAACGGCAGATCCGAGGCGAGGGCCACGACCATCTCACTGCCGTACGGCGGGGCGACTTTGTAGTGGACCGTCCTGGGTCCCTCCCCAAGGCGGAAAACGGATCTCGGTGGGGTCAACCCTGAACCGGTCGGCCGCAGGAGAAATTTCGCAGACCCATCCGCCTGCACGTAGGCCACGTAGAGGTAGCTCGGGTAATCCGGGCTGCGGACCGCGAAGGAGAACTCTTCTCCCTGGGTGAAATGAGTCTTGTCCGGCGTCTTCGTCACGATCATGCCCCGGCTGTTCACTAGGGCATTGCCAAGGGTCAGGAGCGCTTCGCATTGCGGCCATGGGCGGAGCACGACTTGGCTGCTGTCCACACTGCTCACACCGGGCTTCTTAAGTGCGGAATCCTGAATGTTCAGCAGGTCCTCCCGCTTACCCACAAATCCGTTCAGGGTGATAGCAAACCCGCTTCCAGAACGCACTTCTGTCGAGGTGGTGCGACTGCAAGGCGCCGACGTATCGATCAGCGGCGGATCGACGAACACCTCTGGTACCGGCGAGGGTGAAGGTTGCGGGAGGGGCGGCGGCTCAGGAGGACTCGCGGGCGGCTCAACGTCCATCACATACCCTTCAATCCAACGCGCTTTTGCCGAACGGTAGCTCAACCAGCCGAAACCCTTTTCACCCCAGGCCGTCCCCCAGGAATTGACGAAGTGGAATGCCTGCTTTTCATCGTCGTAGCCAACGATCACCATCGCATGGCCGCATTCCACGCAGCCACCGTCAGTGGTGTCTATGACACCAGAGTGATAATGGTCCCATACCTTTCCGCCGGCATTCATGGCAAAGATCACCGGGTTATCGCGGTAGATTTCGCCCTTGACGTCATCTTCATCCTTCACCCTCCGGAAACCTCGGATCCGGAAGCGATCCCCGTACTGAGAGAGCTGCTGCTGAGTAGGTAGAGTCAGGCACTGATTGGCGTCATAGGGAAGGACGCTCAAAGGGACGCCGCCGGTTGTCTGCAAGAGTTTCAATGCGGCGGGCAGCTGCACTCCGTTTTCGCAGTCACCCCCAGTCTCCTTCAGGCTATTGTAGATGAATGCGGGGCTGATCTGGTTTTCCTTCTTCGATACATCGACGGCGTAGTAGTGCTTGAGGTAAAAGGTTCGTGCGGCGTAACCCACCGCCCATGCAACGCACGAGGCCTGATCTCCCTGATTTCCAGGAGGGGGAATGTCAGCCGAAAGGTCATACTTTGGTGGAAGGTAGTCGCGGAACGCTTGGACGGATTCGGTGTTTCTATACCCGACGGGATCCGGGACATATCCGCGGGCGTGCCCCACTACTCTCGGGTTTTCCGCATCAGCGGACTTCTTGGCGTTCTCGGCCTGGGCCGGGTGCGGTGGCACGAACTGCAGCACTCCGACACACAGCAGCCACGCGACCCGCACTCGACAATGCTTTGCTTTACCTTGGAAACGCATTTGTGTTGCTCTTCTCGCTGTGCCCGTCCGCAAATCCCTGCCGCAGAAATACAAATATCCGTGAGTAATCGCTCTAAGTTTATTGCATCAAACTCCGTCGCGTAACCCGCACGGATTTCGCCCCACCCGCATCGGGCGCAGCTTGTCTCCGTGCTTCTATCGGGATGGCCTCCAGAAGCCACCTCTTCCGGCGGTGCCGACTAAGTCTCCCTGACGGATTGGCTGTTGACTCGCGTCGCCTGGATTTTCGCGCGCCATCCGCAACGGCGTGACCGGGTCGGCCAAACGATGTTCGGCGCCGGGACGCTTCTACGTCTTACTCGCGATCGCTTGCTCTAGCCAACTTTTGGGACCAGTTCATTTAACGGTGTGCTGGCGGCGCAGTAGATCATTGCACCGACTGAAGTTACCTTAACTCCTGATGATGAGGCCCCTACTACCGGACTATCCCGATTGGATTCTCGTGGCAAGCAGATGCACAGCGGGTGAATCGGCCAAAACGATCGGTGCCACCGCTTGCGCTTAACGTGGAATGGGAGCAGCCGTTGCTTCCGCTCAGGAAACCTCACACAGGAGTTAAGAGAATGCGTACGTTGGGAATCATCGGGGTGGCTGCCGTTCTTTACATATTTTTGATTTCCGGGCCGGCGACGGGTGCAACTCAGATTCCCGACACCGCGGATTCCGATGATGACGAGGTACAGTTCGGTGACTGGCAAGTCAGCTATACAGACGACAAAAATTGGATCCTCGCAATCACAATAAACGACAGCGGAAACTCCTTCGGCAAGATCTGTCAGCTATCGAAGGGAAAGTGCTACTGGACATTCACCGCATCGTTTCCTTGCAAAATCGGAGACACCGGTTTTCCGCTGCTCGCAAACGCGAATGAGGACGGGGCCGCCTCGGTGGACGTGGTATGCAGCGGAAAGACAGGGGATGACAGCTACAGATATATCTTCACCAACTGGAAGGCCATCGAGTCATTGATCCAGAAGAGCACTCGGATCGGTTTCGCCGTCCCGATGCAATCAGACAATTTTACTGTTGTTCGGTTCTCGCTCGATGGAATGGCAAAGTCAATTGAGAACATAGAAAAGGTGGCGCTAGATGTCAAGTCGAAAAGTACCGAGAACGAAGTCCTCTAAAGCTTCGTACACCGACCAGATCCTCGACATTTGGCCTTCTTTTCTCAGGTATTGAATCGGACAACACTGCCGGAATTTAACGTCGAGCAGAGATCTAGTGGGCCGCACTACGCAGAAGCAACGGATATTTTCTCTGAAATCTTCGTCGCGGGGTGGGGGCAGATCTTCGTCCGAGAACTTGAGCTGCCCCTATCGCGACCGAAACCTCAGTTACCTGTTCACGCTGAACATATTATTCCATCCCGATTGAGCGTTCGTGACGAACAGATATCAGGCAGAGTCACCGGCACTGGAATGGTTACTGCCGCGCCGCTTTCTTCCGCTTAAACTTAAAATGACTAGCATGCATCAGTCGCTTTTGCTCACGGTTTGTGCTGTACTTCAAGGTAAATATTGATATGAACCGCCCAATGAGTTCGTTATACAAGCGTGTGGCAGAAACAATCGCTGCTGGATTTTTGCTTCTCGTACCCATGATTGGCGGCGCTTGGCAGGCTGCCGACGCAACAAGCTTGCAGCAGATGCTGGAGGAGCAATTTCCGACTGCGGGCACGACACCCGATGGCCAAGATCTTGTCAGTCCCGGAGCTGTGGTGGTTCTGCAAAAGGACAATCTCGTTGCAGGCATGACCGTTCAGCTTCCCATCCCCACGCCCAATTCATATGCCAATGGTTCGGTGACACAGACGGGCCTTCTGGGCTGGTTGGCCAAAGGCGGAGCCAATGGACCAAACAAACATTCGATCAACCGGGTTTTCAAAGCTGGGGATAAGTTTTGGGTAACGAAGATTAAATCCGCAAAGGATAATGTCTCTTTCACTCTGATGAGTGACCCGATCGATGGGTCTCGCTTTCACGCCTCTCTCAAATTCCCATTTGAGAAGGGTTCCTTCCCGACGCCTGAACAAGTTCTGGCCGAGATATCCGAGGTTCTGAGGAGAGACTCCTCCCTCCAGGCCACCGCTCAGGTCGCGGTCGCTCGGGACCCCGTCCCAACAGCCGATGCACCATCCACAAAAACCAAGACCATCGCCCCAGGGCAGTCCAAGGCTCAGGTCGAAGCGCTGTTCGGATCTCCTACCCGTGTTTTCAAGAATGGGGCGAAGGAAACCTACTTCTATCCCGATATGAAAGTGACTTTCATGAACAACAAGGTTACCGACATCGAATAGCGGAGCCAACCGCATAGACCCGCGGGAACCTCGAGGACTCAGGAAATTGAGATTTGCTGAATGCCAAGACAAGAGAAATGGATGCCAAACTAGGAAGACTTTGTAAGGATACGCCCCGATGAACCTGATTGGTGTGCGAGCGGTAGCGATCATAGCCCCTGAATTTCTGTTTCTTACGCCAATGATAGGCGTGGCGCAGCAAGAGTCCGCAGCCACAAGTCTGCAGCAGCTTTTGGAGGCGCAATTTCCTCCCGCAAGAACAACACCCGATGGTCTGGACCTCGCAAGCCAAGGCACCGTGGTGGTGCTGCAGAAGGACAACCTAAAGACTATTACAGCCGCGTTGAATAACGCCGTGCAAGTTAATGGGCAGGGCCTTCCGTTTGCTCCTACGCCGAATGCCTACGTCAATGGTTCAATAAGCGAATCCGGAGTCATCGGTTGGCTGAACAGGAAGATCGAGAAGCTACCCGGCGCCGCTGATCCGAATACCCACATCTTCAACGCCGGCGGGAAGCTCTGGGTAACCAGAATCCAATCCAGGACGGAGGGCGTCACCTTCAGCCTCATGAGTGACCCGATTGCCGGAGTTCGCTACTATGGGACTCTCAAATTTTCGTATGGAAAGGGCGCCTCCCCGGCGCCGGAGCAGGTTCTGTCCCTAATCTCCGAGGTCTTGCGGAATGACTCACAGTCCGCCCAGGTAGCGAGCTCGCAGACTGCGGCAGAACTTGAACCCACACAAACCAAGACGGTCTCCCCGGGGCAATCCAAGTCCCAGATCGAAGCGATGCTCGGGCCTCCTACACGCACCTTCAAAATCGGGACAAAAGAAACCTACTTCTATCCCGATATGAAAGTGACCTTCGTGAATAGCAAGGTCACGGACATCCAGTAACTACACCGCAAACCGAATGAATCTGGGCAGCCCTCCGCGACTCACAGGGAGAGGGGATCGCCCTACAAACAGGGAGAAATATCGTGTCAGTTTCATCGCACAAGACCACCAGTTCTCTTTCCGTGCGCCGCTGCGCCTGCCTTCTTGCCGTTCTCAGCATCATTGGCTCCGCGGCAAGCCTGGCGGGCGAAAAGAACGAAAACAAAGCGCCCCCGCCCAAACCCGCGGCGGCGCATCCTGCGGGCACGCCGGCCACGGTGCCCGCGGCTAACGGGGCTCAGAACAATGGCGGACACTCTGGTGGCGGCCCAATTACGATGAACCAGCACCCTCAGCCTGATCACGGCGGACCAGTACGCCCAGACACGTCGCACTTTCACGGTCCCGGACCGGAGGTGGGTCGTCAGTATGTCGCCAATAACGGCGCGGTTTTCGTAAGGAACTCGAATGGAAGCTCCCGCTTGGTTGATACCCATCGAGGAATGACCGTTGAGCATTTTCCTGGCGGCCGCAACCGTGTAGTTGTCGATCATCCCGACCGCCGGATCGTCTCCTATGGTGGACGGGGGTACGTGCAGCGTCCCTTCGGCTTCAATGGGCACGAATTTGCGCATCGCAGTTATTATGACCACGGACGTTCCTACGAGCGGATTTACTCCCGCTATGATTACCATGGGCTTCACATGGAAGCCTACCGGCCTTCGCGCTATTACAGCGAAGGATTCTATCGTTGGGCTGGAAGGCCCTGGGGTTATCCGGTGCGATATCCCTGGGGTTGGCGGTCGGACCCTTGGTATCCGGCCTATGGGTACTATTTCGCGCCCGCTCCGATATATGCCACACCCTCACTGTGGCTCACCGACTACATGATGGCAGCGAGTCTCCAGAGCGCCTACGCCGCGCAGAATGACTCACCGCAGGCCAACTACCCGCCGCCATACGGCAACACCGGCCTGACGCCTGACGTCAAACAGCAGATTGCCAATGAGGTTCAGCACGACATGCAGATGGA
>Ga0116226_10005480_pt1 | contig 11331 bp, 10 predicted proteins | sample S1TSphfallax_FD_89692 | JGI IMG/M metagenome (GOLD analysis project Ga0116226, IMG submission 89692) | Host-associated microbial communities from peat moss isolated from Minnesota, USA - S1T2_Fa - Sphagnum fallax MG | ecosystem: Host-associated > Plants > Peat moss > Unclassified | place: USA... | reverse complement strand
TGGCCCATTTTCTTGTCCGGCTTGCCAAAACTCATGCCTTTGGTCCCGGCTGGAACGATGAACGCGCTGATCCCGCCCGCCCCCGGCACATCAGGTTCGCTGCGCGCCATCACGGTGAACATGCCTGCCCGCGGCGCGTTGGTGATATAGCGCTTGGTGCCGTTCAGACGGTAGACATCGCCATCCTTCGTCGCTTTGGTCTTGATGGATGCAGCGTCCGACCCGGCACCTGGCTCGGTCAAGGCAAACGACGCCATCTTCTCGCCGCTCGCGAGCTGCGGCAGCCATGTCCGCTTCTGCACCTCCGTTCCGTCGATCACGATCCCTTGGCTGCCGATGCCCACCGTGGTGCCGATTACCGAGCGATAGGCAAGTGCCGTGCGGCCGAGCTCGTAGATCACCTCCGCCTCCTCGGACATGCTCAGCCCCAACCCGCCATATTCCTCGGGGATCGAGAGGCCGAACAGGCCCAGCTCCCGCATTTCCGCAATGATCTCATCCGGAACGGCATCGTCGGTTTCAAGCCTGTCCTCGTTGGGTACCAGGCGCTCGGCCACAAACCGACGCACGGTATCGCGCAGCGCCGAAAAGGTCTCTTGGTCCATTTTTATGCTCCCGGAAGCTATGTCGACATAAACCGACAAATCGTTCGTGCCAAGATAATTCCGCATTGAGGAATTCAATTCTGCATGTTAGGTGATGGTGTGAAGGGTGCGTGTCCATGGCGACTGATATAACGGCATTACTCAACCCAAATTCGGTCGCTGTTGTCGGCGCTTCCGCTGACCCGCGCAAAATCGGCGGCCGGCCGATCGATTACATGCGCCGTCTGGGCTTTCCTGGCCGCATCGTTGGGGTCAATCCGGCGCGGCGCGAGGTCCAGGGGATTGATTGCGTCCCAGACATCGCAGATGCCGGCCCCATCGACCTGGCGATCTTGGCGACGCCCCAGGAGGGGGCGGAGGCATCGGTGCTGGCCTGTCTAAAGGCTGGGGTCCGGGCCCTCGTTTTGTTCACCGCCGGCTATGCGGAGGTCAATGCGGATGGACGCCGCGCCCAGCAGCGCCTGGGCGATGCCGCGCGTGAGGCCGGCGCCGCGCTGCTCGGCCCGAACTGTCTGGGCGCTCTCAATGTACCAGGACGAATGCCGGCGACCTTCGCGACAACGCTCGAAACCCTGGTTCCGAAGCCCGGGGGGTTCAGCTATGTCGGCCAGTCTGGCGCGCTCGGAGCTTACTGGCTGGAAATGGCGGACGCCGCCGGGCTCGGCATCGCCAAATGGATGACCACCGGCAATGAGGCGCAGGTCACCAGCGCGGATGCCATCGCCTATCTCGCGCGCGACGTGCAGACCAGAATCATCGGGGCCTATATTGAGGACGTCAAAGCGCCGGATGCCTTCGCCGCCGCTGCGCAGGTCGCCCGAGACGCGGGCAAAACCATCATCGCGATCAAAGCCGGACGTTCCGCCGCCGGCGCACGGGCCGCCGCCACGCATACCGCCGCGCGTGCTGGCGAATACCGCTTTCACGCGGATTTTTTGGACGAATGCGGGGTCATCCGGGTGACGTCGCTCACCGAAATGATTGATGTCGCCCGTCTCGCGGATGTCGCACCTCGTGCTTATGGCGCTGGCCGTATAGGCATGGTCACGGTGTCCGGCGGTGCAGGTGTTCTGGTTTGCGACGAAGCCGCTGACCAGGGGCTCGCAATGGCCGAGTTGTCGCCGCAAGATTGTGCGGCATTGCGGGACTTTCTGCCGTTCTATGCCGCCGCCACCAACCCCATTGATGTCACCGGCGCTGTCGTATCAGATCGTAGCTTGCTGCCGCGCGCGATAGCCATTCTCGGCGAAGCCGCCGCTTGCGATGTGCTGCTGCTGTTCTATGGCGGTATGGCGAGCATCGCGGAAGATCTGGTGGCTGCCGTCGACGGGGCTGTGGCCTATGGCAAGCCGGTGGTGGTGATCTGGATGGCAAGCCCCGCCGCAGCGTTGTCCGCCATTATGGCGCGGGGCGTACCTGTATTCACCGATATCCCGCCCGCGATCGCGGCCATTGCCCGCTTGGCGGTAACGCCACAATCTTGAGGAATGACGCGATGAGTTTACGAGGGAAAACGTTGTTCATTTCCGGTGCCAGCCGCGGGATCGGCCTTGCGATCGCGCTCCGCGCTGCGCGGGATGGCGCCAACATTGTCGTCGCCGCGAAAACCACTGAGCCGCATCGCTATTTACCCGGTACCATCCACACTGCCGCCGCCGAGATCGAGGCAGCGGGCGGCATCGCCTTGCCGCTGGTACTGGACGTGCGGGACGAAGCATCCGTCACCGCGGCCGTGGCGTCGACGGTAGCGCGGTTTGGCGGTATCGACATCGTAATCAATAATGCGTCCGCGATTTCCCGCACGAACGTGCCGGAGACCGAAATGAAGCGCTACGACCTGATGATGCAGGTCAACGCCCGCGGTGCCTTCCTGCTTTCAAAATCCGCTTTGCGGCATCTTCTGCAGGCCGAAAACCCGCATGTCCTGACGCTCTCGCCACCGATCAACCTGTCGCCGCGCTGGTTCTCCGGCCATGTTGCCTATACGATGTCGAAATATGCGATGTCGATGGTCACGTTGGGCATGGCTGCGGAATACCGGGAAGCCGGAATCGCCTTCAACTCGCTCTGGCCGCGCGTTGGCATTGCCACTGCGGCGATCGAGTTCGCTGTCGGCAATGCCGATGAACTTCGCAAGTGCCGCAAACCGGAGATTATGGCAGATGCAGCCCATGCCATTCTGAGCAGACCGTCGCGGGAATGCACGGGCAATTTTTTTATCGACGACACGCTGCTCTACGCCGAGGGTGTGCGTGATTTTGCATCGTACAAAATGGACCCAGACGCCGGCTGGCGGCAGGGCATGTTCGTGTCCGATGATGATCTGGCACCCCCTGGCGCATTATAACGGAGAAAAATCCCAATGATCAGGGAAGCTTTGATTTGCGAGCCGGTCCGCACGCCGGTTGGTCGCTTTGGTGGCGCTTTTAAAGACATCCCGGCCCATGTGCTGGGCGCCACCGTCCTGCGGGGCCTTTTGGATCGCACCGGGCTGTCTCCTGGCGCAATCGAGGACGTGATCTTTGCGCAATGCTATCCGAGCATGGAGGCTCCGGCCTTGGGGCGCGTCGTGGGGTTGGACGCCGGGTTGCCCATCGATATCGGCGGCCTGCAACTGGACCGTCGCTGCGGTTCCGGCTTGCAGGCTGTCATCTATGCGACCATGCAGGTGGCAACCGGCGCATCAGATCTCGTGCTGGCCGGGGGCGCCGAATCCATGAGCAACGCGCCGTTTTTCACGACCGCGGGGCGGTTTGGCATGAGAGGTGAGGGGATGATGCTGCACGATTCCCTAGCCCGTGGGCGCGTCACCGCTGGCGGCGCGAATTATCCGGTGCCCGGCGGCATGCTCGAAACCGCCGAAAATTTGCGGCGCGACTATGAAATATCTCGCGATGCCCAGGATAGATATGCCTGTGAATCGCATCGCCGCGCCGTCGCTGCCCAAGCAGCCGGCTGCTTCGCTGACGAGATCATTCCAGTCATCGTTCCCGGCCGAAATGGCGACAGCAATATCGACACGGACGAGCATCCTCGCCCGGACGTCACCGCTGCAAGCCTCGCGGCGTTAAAACCGATTCTCCTACCCAGCGATCCGGCCGCGACCGTCACGGCCGGCAATGCGAGCGGCCAGAATGACGCCGCCTCAGTCTGTATCGTCGCGACGCGCGAAATGGCCGAACGTCATGGCCTGCGGGTTTTCGGTCGGATGTTGTCATGGGCGGTCGCCGGGACACCGCCGAACATCATGGGGATCGGGCCGGTCCCCGCCACGGCAAAAGCACTTGCCCGTGCAGGACTCACCTTGGCGCAAATCGACCTGCTCGAGGTGAATGAGGCGTTCGCGGCCCAGGTTCTAGCCTGTACGCGCGCCTGGAATTTTGCCCCAACCGACTTCGAACGCTTGAATGTCAACGGCTCGGGCATTTCGCTCGGTCATCCGGTTGGCGCCACAGGCGGACGCATCCTGGCGACTCTGTTGCGGGAAATGTCCCGCCGCGAATCTCGCTATGGCCTTGAGACGATGTGTATCGGGGGCGGCCAGGGCCTCGCAGCGATTTTCGAGCGTGTACCGAGATGACCGTACCGCCAAATATTTTGCCATTTCGCAAATCAATTTAGGATTGACGGTGCAAGCCGCCGCGCCGCAGCCTGCGCGCTGAAAATAATCGAGGACAGCCATGGATCACGAAGCGAATCGCGCGACTGCCATCCGTTTGATTAACCGCCTGGCCGATGGCTTCATTGATGAAGAAGTGGTTACGGAAGACGCCACTTGGTGGGTGCCTGGCCGTGGCGTTTTTACCAAGACCGAGTTTGCGGAAATCGCCAGAATGTTCAGGTCGCTCCTGAAGGACGGTATCAAGATGACGATCCATGGCATTACCGCGGAGGGCGACCGGGTTGCGGTCGAGGCGGAGACCTATGGCGAGATGAAAAACGGAAAGATCTATAATAACAGCTATCATTTCCTCTTTTTGTTCCGCGACGGCAAGATCTATCACGCCAAAGAGTATAATGATTCCCTCCACGCGGCTGAAATCATTGGCGGCGCACTCTAACCTAATCGGCGAGCCGGCTCAGGGCGGTCTGCTGGCGATGCCTGCTCGCATCCAGTGCGAAGCTGCGGCTGCGTTATTTGAAAGACCGCTCCATGATTGACGATATAGATCATCTGAAAAGCTGGATCGGGCGCACCGAAATCGTCGGCGATCACATTACACCAAGGCTTGTTTCCGAATTGAATGCAACGCTGGACCTGCAGGCAGTATTGCCGGAGTCCGGTTCCCTCGCCCCGGCAATGATCCATTGGTGTCTGGGTCCGCAAATCGTCGCGGCCTCCGACCTTGGCCCCGATGGCCACCCAACCCGTGGCGGTTTTTTGCCGTCCATCCCGTTGCCGCGCCGGATGTGGGCCGGCGGGCGGCTTTTGTTCCATGCGCCGCTATGGGTTGGCGACAATGTCGAGAAGCGCGTCACCATCCATGATATCACCGTAAAGCAGGGCCGTGCCGGGCCATTATGTTTTCTTACGATCCGCCAGGAAGTCTTTTCGCCGCGTGGACTGGCGGTGGAGGAATATCAGGACATCGTCTATCGCGGAGCCGAGTCCGCAGCGCCGCCCCCTGCGCCGCCGCCACTGCCAGAGCCGGCTTGGTCGCGCGACATGCAGGTAACCCCCGTGATGCTTTTCAGGTATTCCGCCGTTACCTTCAACGGCCATCGGATCCACTACGACCGCCCCTACACCACCGAAATCGAGAAATATCCGGGCCTGCTCGTCCATGGTCCTTTGCAAGCGACCTTGCTGGTCGACTTCGCGACATCCGTCCAGGGCCGCGTGCCGGCGCGGTTCACATTTCGTGCAATCCGGCCACTTTTCGACGACGTTCCCTTCCGGCTCTGCGCAATCAAACAGCAAGGCGAACTCCGCCTATGGATTGAAACACCCGACCGTCGCGCGACGATGCAGGCAGAAGCGGTTTGGTAAGGGTGGACCGATCCCCGGACGGAGAAAGCTCCGGCGCGCATCATTTCAATCGAGGAATCGATGGCCGCGAAGGCATCGGCGGGAAAAACTGCATCTCGTCATCGGGCCGGTCTAAGCGGGCAGGTCACGTCGCTTAGACCTCCACTCTCACCGCGAAACGAGCGAGATAAAACTGAAATTTTTCGCGGACGCGCGTTGCGTCCAGCCCAAAGTCGCGGCGCAGATCATAGTCGATCGAGCCATGCTGGCCGCGGCTATTGGCGGTAACAAATTCCGCCATCCTGGCGCGCAGCTTATCGCTAAGGGGCAATTCCGCTTTTGCATATATCCGTGAGACCGCGCCCAGAGGATCAGCCATGAGGTTATGGAAATAGACATCCTCTAACTGAGACTCCGGAAGCGTATCGCGATCGCGGATACAGGCCCGAAGAAGCTTTTCATACCGAGCTATCCAGTACGCAGCGATACCGGGAAGGTCGATCGTTTCGGTGCGAATGCGTGAGGAATAGGCGATGGAGGTGATCGCCGACTGGATGGAGGCGACTGGGTCGCGATGGTTCAAGACGATCGTCGCATCCGGGAACACGGTATATACCGCGCGCAATTGCTCCATATGTTGCGGGCATTTTAGCAGCCAGCGGTTCGGGCCGCGAAAAAATGTCAGGATTTGCAAAATTTTCTTCAGGTAACGATAGGATGCAGTCTGATCGGTTGCCCAGTAATGCTCTGTCCAGATCGCGTGCGGTGCGATCCACTCCAGATAATACGTTGAAAAATCGATTGCCTGCAGCTCGATGTCCTCGGATATATGGTCGGGATCAAAAGGGTGGATCGCCTTGATAAAGGGCAGCATCGCATCCATCTGCGCCCAATTTTCGGCTGCCACGGCATAACGCGGGTCGGTCGCGGGGTGCCCCGTCTCGGCGGCCGTGGCTGGCACCGGACGTAACGCCTCCCAATAGGGCAAGGCGCGTAATTGGTCGTCGGCGCTCAGGAAGTTCTGAAGATACGTGGTGCCGGAGCGTGGCAGGCCTGCGACGATCAGCGGCCGGTCGATGACGATGTCCAGAATTTCTGGATGACGAGCGAGGATGTCTTCAACCCGCAGACGATTCTCCACGAAACGAAGCATGTCGGCGAACAATCCGTGTCGCGCCAGTTCCGTGAGGTCTGGCGAGGCGTTGACTGCGGCAGCCCATAGCCGAAGCCTTTCGCGGAAATCAACAGGCCCAAAGTTGGAGAGGCCCGTGTTGGCCCGCGCGGCGTTCAAAATAGCCTGTTCCGAAATCGTCACCGGATTTGCGGCTGCACCGGAGAGGGCGGCCCTTTGCACTTCGGACAATATGGGTGCCCGCAGGTCTGCGATAACGATCCGTCCAGCGGACAAAGTGCTCATCTCGCGTATCGCACCAGAACTTTGGCCGCGTTTTCGGCCCGTTTGGCGGTCTCAAACGCCGCCATAAAATCGGCCCCGTCAAAGTAGTGGCTGACCATGGACGAAACATCGACTTCGCCGGAGGCCAGCATCGCAATCACGTCCGGAAATTCATCCGGATAGCCCATTGCGGCGGTGATCGTCATTTCCTTGGCAAGTACGGTCTGAAAGTCGATGGGCACTGGCTTTTTCTGAATGGAGACGACCAAAAGACGGGCCTGGAAGCCGGCGCAGCTCACAACTTCCGGGATCACGGCCGGTGCGCCAGATGCCTCTATGAACACATTGGTGTTAACCACCTCTCTACCCCAGAGGCCCGCAGTTCCATGGGCATCACTTAAGACTTCACGCATTGTCATCTCGCGCGGATCGACCGCCAACCGCGCGCCAAGTTTCAATGCACACGCACGGCGATGCGGCGACAGATCGAATACGACGATATCGGTCAGACCAAGCCGGCGCAATGCGATGACGATGCCGAGTCCGATCGGCCCGGCGCCGAACAGCGCCACAGTATTACCTGCTTGCAGGGCCGCGCGGTTGATGGCGTGTTGCGCCACCGCCAGCGGTTCGACCAGGGCGCCCTGGTCGAATGAAAGGTGGTCCGGCAAGCGCCAAAGCGATTTTGGTTGCGCCACGATGTCGCGCACGAGCAGCAGATCTGCGAAGCCACCTTCCGGGCCGCCATTGCCAATGGCGTTGAATAATGGGTTTACGATCACCCGATCACCTGGCGTGAAATCCGTTACCTCGCTGCCGCAAGCCTCAACCTTGCCGGAAAGCTCGTGGCCGAGCGGTATCGGGTGTGATCCTGGTCCGGCGATGCCGCCCATCGCGACATAACCAATATCACTGCCGCAAATACCGACCGTGGCGACCCGGACCACCACATCCCGTGCCCCTGGACTTGGTGGAGGAACCTCGTCCAGCCGCAAATCGCCGGGCCCGTGAACAAATGGAACTTTCATGCCGCCGCTCCTGTCATACGCTGCTTAGCCTGTTCTATTTCGCCCTTCAGCCAATACTGATACCAGCGGTTGCGTCGTGGTGCCGCGCTGAGCAGCGCTTCATGCGCAGTGACATATGCCGCCAGCGCGATGGGTTGCGTGGGCTCCGCTGCGAGCGCGATTTCCGCGAGATGGATCGCCTCTAATGCCTTTCCCTCCCGCGCCAATTCATCCGCCCGCGCGCCCAGCGCAGCAGCGCCGGCGAGCCTGGCGATCTCATCGTAGAGGTCGTGCACCGGGATACCGTAGAGTTCGGTCGTGGAGCGATAGTGAAACCAGCCGGCATAACCATGCCAGATCGCTTCCACGGCCCAGATCACCGTACCGTAATCCTCCCCCACGCGTAGGGTTTGCGGAAGCGCGATCTCGCGCTTCAATTGTGCGAGATTGTGCCCTGCATTCATGCCACGCACCGTTTCGTCATGCACAAATTGTACTGCGTCGCGCAGGCGGGTGATCTCCTCGGCGATGAAATCCGCTCCTCGGATTGGCATAAAATGTCCGGTTACGAGAATCTCCGGGCGTAAATCCAGAATGCGTTGATAGGTGGCGATATATGGCAAAACCGGGCGTGGGCGGTCGCCACGTATGGTGTGCAAGTTTGGCATATGCGGAAAAAGCGGCCCCATGGCATTGCCGGTAAACACAATACGCTGCTTTGGCAGCCAAACGGCAAGCGAATCCAGCGTCTCGCCGCCCGGCAGCGCGATCACTTCAAAATCCACGTCGCCGAGACTGAATCGGTAAGTATCATCAACCAGGATGTCAGCGTCGATCTTGGAGTAGACGGAGGCCATGCCTGCCGCCATCGCCCGCCGATCCGCGTCGCTCAGCGCGCCCATCTCATTGGGGAAAAATCTTGGGTTACGGCGGTCCCGGAAGCCCTTGATGCGAGCATCATCCTCTTGGCAGGCTGCGGAATTGCGATGCGTGATCACCCGGCTTGCCGCGCCACGGAACGCATTTACACCGCCGATAATGTCCAGATGCGCCTGGGTCAGGACGATCGCTTTCACAGGGGCGCGGCTGACCTGGTCGAATTTTTGGCGGAAGATCATGCCTTCGACCGCGAGACCGGTGCTAATGACGACATCGCCTTCGGCTGTGGTAATAAGATAGGAATTTGTTACGCCTTGCGCGACGTAGACGTTATCCGTCATCTTATAGAGCGGCGTTGCCAGACTCGCCATCGACAACTCCGTCGAGCCGCTGCGCCTTTGATACAGGGGCACATCGTCACGCTCATCGAAGATCACCGGTTGCACGCTCATGCGCTCTATCCTTTCACGGAGTAGCCACCGTCCACCGAAAGTGATTGGCCGGTGATAAACGCGGCCGCGGGGCTGGTGAGAAATAGCACGGGGCCCGCCACATCCGCCGGCGTGCCAACGCGGCCGAGAGGCGTGCGTGCGATTGTCGGATCGGTAAAGCCGGGTGCGTCGATCGCAGCCTTTGTCATGCGGGTTTCGATCAACCCGGCGGTGACCGCATTGACTCGCACATTGTGCGGCCCCCAGGCAACCGCCAATGCGCGCGTCAGCCCGAGCAATCCGGTCTTGGCTGCGCCATAGCCAGGCACCATGTCTATGCCAAATAACGATGACATCGAGCCGATGCTAACAATCGCGCCACCGCCGGTACGCCGGCTTGCGGCCAACCGGTCCAGAAGCAACTTGGACAATCTGAATACGCCGTTCAAATGCATGTTGACGGCGCGCTCAAAGATATCTGGCTCCCATTCGTCCAGACCGGCACTGGCAAAGGCGATGCCGGCATTGTTGATCAGAATATCCAGCGCGGGAATTGAAGTGACCAGATCCGCGATGCTGGCCTTGTTCTCAATATCAAGCTGCCGGTAGTGGTAAGCCGATAAATCGGCATCGTAATCCCCTTTGCGCGCACGCGTCCCGGTAATGGTCACCTCCGCCCCTGCAGAGACATAGGCAAGCGCAATCGCGGCGCCGATGCCGCTGGTACCGCCGGTCACCAGCGCGCGCGCAGATTCGAAACCTGGTTTCACAATCCCGCTGGTCATTTGCTTCGCATCCCGTCCTTTGCTTTTTGAATTCGGTCTTGGACGTAACGCACTCAGCGAAACCCGCGTTCAATCGGTCTGTCAAGAGCAATTCGTTGTATCATTTAGCGATCTGAGGTAAATGGGAATTGGCGAAGCGCTAGGCTGATCGCGCCGCCCCAAAGGAGGACACGAGAATGGCGGATCAACCCTATCTGATGCGCGGCATTAAGGCAGTTTCGACCGATAGCAGCACGCTTGTCAGTTCATCGAAATATCTGAACGATCCGCGTATCCGTGATTGGGTGTCGACCCATATGTTGCGCCGTAGCGGACAAGACCGTCCCTCACCATCGGATCCTGCCGCGCTGGTCGGTTATTTGATGGAAATTCAGGACGGGGAACGACTGAACACCCTGTTGCAGGATGAACGTAAGAAAAGTCCGAAGCTGGACGCTTGGTTCCGCGAAGGTTTTGTATCAACCTACAACGTACAGGACCTCGCGAAATACAAGCCGGGCACGGTCGGCGGCATTTTTTACAATTATCTTACTCAAAAAGGCTTTGAGGTCGATCTTGTGCCGCGTTTCGTTCCAAAGAATGACTACCAGTATTATTTGCTGCGTAATGGCCAGACACATGACCTTGAACATATCATCGGCGGCGGCGGCTTTGACTATCTCGGCGAGCTTGTACCGTATTACATCCGGCTCACGAATGTCTTCAAATACTTTGATTCGGAATTGGCGGGTGAACTGTCGGTCCTGCAAATCCTTGGCTCGACACGCATCATGACGCGTGCAGTGTTGCACTATCCGCAAACCTGGCCAACCGTTGTGGAGACCATCGAACGCGGCATTGCGGTCGGCAAGCAGTCCGATGAGATTTTCATGAACCGCTATGAGGATGTGTTTGACATGCCGCTGCACGAAGCCCGAGCGGCGCTTGGCGTTCGAGGCGCGCGCGATGCTGATACCAGTGATGCTTCTAACATTTGGGAAGAAAAAGTGCTTAACCCCGGGCCGGAATATCCGGACGGCGTGCGCGCCGGCTGGCGAATACCCAAGGAATAATCGAAATAGCGCAGCGGAAAACGGCCATACGTCGCTCACCGTGGCTCGAGATTGGACCTCGTCAGGCGAAACCCGTCCACGGCGATATTTAAATAGGAAAAGCTGAATTGGACACGAACTGCTTAGGGGAAATGGTGAATAAAAATCTCTTAAATCTAAACCGTTACGTTCAGGAATAAGCAAATGCAAGTTGAAAAAGATGTAAAC
>Ga0116226_10005479_pt1 | contig 11331 bp, 8 predicted proteins | sample S1TSphfallax_FD_89692 | JGI IMG/M metagenome (GOLD analysis project Ga0116226, IMG submission 89692) | Host-associated microbial communities from peat moss isolated from Minnesota, USA - S1T2_Fa - Sphagnum fallax MG | ecosystem: Host-associated > Plants > Peat moss > Unclassified | place: USA... | reverse complement strand
TAATAAAATTTGAACACCATGAACGTGATGCAGCAAAATCTGGATTTCCAGTTAATTCTCTCATTGTTGCTAATGCATAGGAATGAAAATCACGATTATTTACACGTTCACCATTCTCTTGTCGTGTTTGAATCCATTCAAGTATACGCGCATGTGCTTCTTTATTTCTTATAGCTGATGTACGTTCACCATTTGGTTTTTGATATAACCATGAAGCAATAGTTGATGGTGCAACTTGAAATAATTTTGATGCTGCTTTAACACCATGTTTTTCAGCATATTCATGTATTCGTACTTTTTGTTCAGGTGAAACAAGTTTATATGAACCACGTATACGTTTTTGTGCTGGACGTTCAATTTTACGTTTACGTTTATTATTTTTATTTTGATAATCAATTTGATTTATTGGTGATGATAATGAAGATGTTTGAACTGTTGATAATCCAGATGATGGTGCGAGTAATTGTTGTTGAACAGCAGCAGCAAATGCATCGAATTTATTCAGTGATTTTGATGAATCATTCGATTGTGTTTTGATTTTTAATGTTGGAGAAGTTGCTGTTGATGATGAATCACTTGGATCAAGTTGAGGTAAAACAGCCATAAAATCCTATTTTTTTTTGTAAATATAAACAAAATACATTTTCTGAAATAGTTAATAAAGAAATTTTCAGCTTACAGCAATCATACTTTCATCAGCTGTATAGTCAATAGGTTCTACTTTTTGATGATTTTGATTAGTTAAAGTATTTGCTACCGAGCCTAATGGCATCGATGCATGTGAATTTGCCGTTTTCGTCGATGTTGAATGATCACTCATCGAAATAGAATATGGCTAAAAAAAAAGAAAAACAATTATTTTTCTCTTCGACATATTATCCGAAAATATTCATAGACATTCTCTGACACGAAAAAGTGATCATAGACTAGATTTTTTTCCTATTGACGCCATTACCTGCTTTCGCTACTATATGTTCTTCGCACAATAAAGAAAATTTGATAGAGTAAGTTCAGTCAGCTACTACTACCTTTTTTTCCCTATACTGAAATGAATGACAGAAAAAAGTATGTGTGTGGAAGGAAAAGACAGAGAAAAAAAAAGAACGAGACGAACTTTTTTTTTCTGTTTGCTACCGAAGTGCTCAATTCGACTTCTTTCATTATATATACTAGTCACCGAGCGCAAGTTAAAAAAAAGTGGAAAGAAGAGAAGAGTCGTGTTCAACGACAAGACCACTCTTTTTTTCTATTGTGTATGTGTGTTCGTCTTCTTCACCCTCAGTCTTTTTTTTTCTGTATGTGTGCGCGCATTTGGCGTCTGCAAATACATCAATGCGAGCGAGAGTAGACAGATAGAAAAAGAGGGAAAAAAGAAGAAAAAAAAATTGGGGCCGAAAACGAATGGGAAACACACGAACTCTTTTATGCTTTCTCGATGTTGATAATAGTGAAGGAAGAAGAGAGAAAGGGAACGGAACCAAAGAGAAAGAGCAAAACAGAAAAGTAGGGCAACCAACCATCAGAAAAAATAATCTGCGAGAAAAGAAAGAGAAACAAAGTCGTCTGGAAATGTGTATAGATGTGGAGTATGTACAAAAAAAAATGCACACGAACACATATAGCAGCTATCCCTAGAATTTCTCCCTTCTTGAACTTCCGCACGCACGCGCGCTCGCTCGCGTGTTCTCGCACTACGAAACGTTGCGAATAGGGAAAAAGAACGGACGCAAGACGACATATATGGATTACGTCGTGGTAGAAATAGTATAGAATAAAGATAAAAGAAAAGAGTTCACCATAACCATCATTATCATTATCAACATATCAACAAAAAGATGGAAATGAGTACCTAAATTGATTCTAACAATACATATAACGAACATTATTCTCCGACAGAATAATAGAATAAACCAACATATTTTCGACTTAAATTGCACAGCGATATATATTATGGAAAGCATAATGCACTCGGCAATGACAGAAGAACGAGAAGAGAAGACGAGGCGAAAAAGCGGACGGAACGGAAAAATGTGTGTCTCGCGCTCGGAAAGTTGACGACCGATGATGGCGGTGGAATAAGCAATGGTAGCATCTTTTATTCTGCTGCAATGTTGTTCGTCGGGAACGAACGAGCATGCGCACACATACACACAGCGACGAAGAAGAAAAGTTGAGTATAGTCGTATAGGTTTTTCCGTACCGCATCTGCTCCCGTTGGTGTATTTACTTTACGTGTATGTGTGCTCTCGCTCTCTCTATGTTGGGGACTATATAACGGGAAAAGTCAGACGTGTATATATATATATATATATATGCGTGTGTGCTTCGATGATGAGCAAGCGATGTTGAGGAATATAAGCTTTGGTTATATGCACACGCGTTAGTGAGAGTAACGCCGTTTTCACATCATCAAGAGAAAAAAAAGATGAATGATGAATGAATGTGAGAAAAGACGGAAATGGACGTATGGGCATGCAGACAACCAGCAAAAACCCTCGTGACAATAAAATAATATTGTATATTGCTGAATATATCTTTAAATTTAATGAATTTTGCATTCCATCAACTGGTTTTATATGAGCATGGAGACACAACTTCATCAATGATTTAGTTTAAATGCAACCTAAAGAACCAATTGCTTTAGTTTTAAATTAAAAGAAGACGCTCTCATTTTCAGACAATTTCGTATTAAAATTTTGAAAATTTTACGAATACATGTATGACGAATAACGCTAGTTAGTCCCATGATATTTTCATCAATTGATTCACGACAATTGTATCTCAATTGGATAGTATAGCTGCAAGCTAGATCATGAGAACCTAATTACTTCAATATGTCACACAATATCAAATTAATGATTCATAGTGTAAAAAAAAATATAACTGCGAACATTCACACCTGTGTAATCTTTTGATGATTGTTCGAGAATACAAAAAAAAAATTTTTCCGACCGTTGAATGTAATAACATGATTGACATAGTTTCGATGTTTGATAAGCGTGCCCTAGTATGATTATTCATACATTAATTAGTTATGTTGTTATTTACGCTTCACTGAATCGGTTTCTTACCGATCATAGTATTTAATACAGATTCAAAAATATTTTTATTCATATTTATCTTATTTGATAATATAAACACATATATACATCAATGGGAGCTCGCCAAAGTCGTGGAGGATATCAGCAATGGGATATGAACGAATTATCACGAGCCACTGGTCTACCTGCTCAGCGGGTTCATCAAATTTATGAAGAATTTATGCAAGCAGCTGGTCGTGATGGTCAATTGAATATGAACGAGTTTGCTAATTTATATAGACATTTCCCTGGTGCTCAACAACAAGATTCACAATATATGCAACAACAACTTCCTCGCATTTTTCGTACATTTGATCGTGATGGTTCAGGTGCACTGACATTTGATGAATTTCTTAGTGCTGTTGTTATGATGAACCAAAATATGTCTCAAAGTGATCGTCTCGATTTTCTTATTCGACAAAACAATGGCCATGGACGCCAACAGGGCCATGGAAACATCTCAGCTGAATATGGTCAACAAGTCTTTCAACGTCTCAATGATTATTATGGTTTACCTGCTGGTTCAGAATATGAATTCTGGAATCAAGTTGATCAAAATAATCGTGGTTATGTCACTCACCAAGAATTTGTTAATTACATCAACCAACTAGAAGGCTACAATCAACAATATCAATACTAGAATTTTATCATCTTAATTGATCACATAAATCTCAAATACAAAAATCATTTTCAATTACCATTGTATTTTTGATATAGGTTTTAGATAGTTACATACAAATTGTGTATCAATTTGAAATAAAAATAAATTATATAATAAATTGAAAGTGATACTAAATAATAAAAATGTTATTTTAATTGACACACATATTCTCATTATGGACGATGAATAAACATTGTCGATGTGATGTCTCATGTGATACATTCACGATGTCCTTCAATAACAGACAGTATAAAGACAGAAAGAAAAATTATTATCTTATGTAACATATAGATTGATTATAAATATGATATAAGGACAAATTTTGTAATCAAAATCGTGGTTGATCATGATTTGTACTGTAGTTTCAATGTATTCGACACGTAAGAATATCAATGTCGATACATCTACAAAAAAATATTTTTTCTTCCTACTCATATTTGCAAAAGAGTGTTGTAATTATACTATTTATTATTCTATTGGACTTTAACATACCTAAATTTATGTACAAGTATGACAATATCTGGTATTCATACTTATAAAATATTATGAAACATTTTTAAAATGTTTTTTTATTGTAATGATTCATCACTAGATAAATGATTTTGATAAATATTTTTGCTCGAACATAATATGTAAGCTTGTCGATTCATATGGAATCTATATATTTATTCCGGTATTGATATTTCTATTTTATACTCCCTAACTTTCATACTTCGATATGAAAGAGTGCTCGTTGAAGTCGTGTACAATCGACTAAATGGGATTTGAATCGATTGGCACAAGCTACTGGTTTATCATGTGCTAAAATTGAACAATTTTATTTGAATTATGTTAAAGCATCTTGTACTGTAATTTCAATGCATCTTGTCTTCAACAATCGTGTATCAAATGAAACATTTGCGTTAGTATTTAGGAAACTTTGTTTTTTCCTTGAGTTATTGCCCATTTTTCCTTTAAAATCTATGTAACTAATTTCAATTCTCGATAAATTAGCGAGCAAAATGAATATTAAATTCACTCAAATGAACATCGAGACATACAAAAAAACTACAATAATAACTAGTGAATAGATATCAATTTAGATTACTGCTCTGCGATAAACTATCCTACATACTATTTATTAAAAGTAGCACAAGCGACAAGATCGATTTAATATCTTTTTAATATTTGGATAAAACAATGTTTGTCACAAATATCAAGAAATATTGTTCCGCCGTTGCTATCACGATTAAAACGAATTTAATAAAAAAATAATCAGAGTTAACGAGTAGAAATGAATGGTAGCAGTAAGTCACTATTTTTTGTTTCAACGATGGTCATATTAATTAGTCCTTGCATCATTACTCGTCGAAGTTACTTGTGCAGCTGACTGCGATGACTGTGCTCTTCGTTCAGTCTCTTGTCGTATCATCTTCTGTTGAGCATGCATTGGTAAGCCAGGATTCAAACTTAATGCATATGGTACCATTGTTTTCGGCATGTTTTCAAAATCGACTACAATTTTAATAAACATTGTGTCATCTTTAACGTACGGATTATCAGGCTTTTCAAATATAGATAGCAGAACGAATTTTGGAATTCCACTCGCAATATTCATATCCGAACGTGGTCGTTGAAAACTATTTGATTTTATGTCCGGACGAAATGAATCGATGATATGACGTTGTTGGCCAGTTTGATCGAAAAGACAGAAAGTCACTTTATAACTAAATGGGAACTGAAGTATAGAATCGTGCGGACCACGGATCAATACAAAAAATAGAGACATATGAGTACGACGAGCATTTCCATCTCCATACAAATATAGACGAGCACGCATTTTATAGCCTGTCGGTGATGAACGAAACGCTGGGGAGTATATGGATACTTGACGTTCGGATTGTGCATCAACTGAAAAGAAAACAATTCCCACGCTGCTTCATTATAGTTTGGTGTTTTTTCCTAAAAATCTTCTTCTATTAACTCTCAAATAAAGTGACTAAAGTCTATTAAATATAATTCATTAATAAATAACTATCTAGAATGTTTTTAATCATATGTATTGACTATCTTAATTATTCTATTTCTTCTAATTATTCATATTACTCATAGCTAACTCATTAACCGATAAAAGTCATACTTGTCATGAAAACAGATTTTTCTTGTTGAAAGAAGAAAACGTAAACCTTTATCGCAACTATCGAATATTCTTACTCATTTTCTCTTGAAATCGAGTAATTTTCCATATCAATGTTCCATCATAGGAAGTGACCTGATGATCTTCATAGTTTTGTTTCAATGAAGATAAGTCCTGCTCTAGGAGCATTAAGTTAGTATTCATGGCGCTTAAAACGTTATTCGATTCTTCCATGGATATTTTTATCGTTGACAGAAGTTTATCTGCCATTTCGAGGGGTTGAGCTTCTTGTAACGATTCACTACTCAAACGTATCACGTCGTCATTCAATGTATGAATAACACTGGAGAGAAGATCAATCATCTCGTGAAAATTTTGTAAGTCCTCGCTAAGTTTCTCTGTGTCACTTGTTGTAGATGATACAGTAGTAACTTTAGAGGAGGAGTCTGACGTCTCCATTTCCATGTGGGTGTCAAAGATTGCAGATGTCTTAGATCGTTCTGTCCACTGTGAAACAAACTGATTGATACAGATTATAACAGCTCTTTGGTGCTCCTCCGTCAGGTAATGCCTTTCGAGATCACTACGAATAATCTACATAAGAGAAATAAGATGAAAACTGATATCATATATAGAACAAACCTGTTCTTTACATCCATATCGCTGAAGAAGACAATTTACAAGTATTTTTGTACATGATTTCTCTTTGTGTTCTTCGAGCAATGATACAGAATTAAATATTGCACTACAATATGAACATTTAAATTGACGATGCGATTGTTGGAGATGCTCCTGAATTTAAACAAAAAGTTTCAATACATAATAATATAATACACTGATAAATACCTGATAATTTCTTAGTGGTCCCAACCATTCACAAGCTATGCAATACACTTGCAATTTGTACATGTCCTTCTGAAAGCCTTTATCGAGTTTTATCTTTAAAAAAAAGTAATGCAAAATAATATGACATAAATTAATGATATTGGATTTACCTCTGAAGTTATGGTCTGCTCTTGACACTCCAAACATTGAACATAACTGATTATGAAAAAATTGTGAGTGACATGGCAGATGGAAATAAGATTATCTTACTTATCCGTAGGTTGAACGCATGCCTGGCATATGCGATGACCACAAGCCAATTGAACTGGGTTTTTGAGCAAATGTTCGCAAACTAAGCATTTATATTTTGCTTCAAATTCTTCAATCTTTTTAACAATATATCCATTACTTGATGAATCACACTAAAAGAAGAAATGTTTATTTCAACAAAATGTTTTTTTAAATCACTTACCATTGTTATGACGAAAAGAATTACACTTGTTAGTGTTGATTTAAAAGGATGTCTAAGAACTCAAATGAAAGATAAAGGATGAGAATAGCTGAGGAATCTGTAAGACATAATAAAGACAAGCATTTTTATTTTTGCAAAAGAGGATAATAGAATACTATAGATGAATAAAGTATCATTTCCATGTTAATTAAGTACATATTCAACGAAAATGTGTCCTATCTTGAGATACAATCTACCACGCATTCTTGATATGTGGTTCGAACGTATTTTCCAGCTTTCAAACTATTTCCGTGGCAAAACTGCTAATGAATGGTTTTGATCTTAATTGAATTTCATCAAATTCTCATCTCTTTCTGCTATTTCTCAAACAGAAAAATAAGATAAGATGCAATCACTTCGAGTCCATACGGTTGATCTCTGCCGAACCTCTTCTACACAAGTAGACTTTGACTATCGACCACTTAATGTACTAGGTTGGAAATAATATTTTTCCAGAGGGATACAGCTCAAACTGCAAGAGATATAAAATTGGATTTCATACCAAATGAAAGCCTGTCAAGAACAGGATTTAGGAGTATAACTGGTCATTTATAAGATGAGAATTGTCTATACAACTACCCGAAGTTTCAAAATTTTAGGCGTAGAATTGGACATTTCCATAGGTAGTCAACCACAAAATATAATGTTCTTATGAAATTTCTTTGTTGATTAAAATTTGTAGAGCTCTCTTCAATGATCGTTTTGATCAAAAAAGTTTTTCAATTTGATCAATAAATAACGATACTACGGTCAAAATACTGAAAATCCCAAACTGCTCCGGTTGATAGAACTCAGGTATTAATGAGTATTTAATTGTAGCATCGTTATTTATTGATCGAATTGCAGAACCTTTTTTACCAAAATGATCGGTGAAGAAAGCTCCACAAAGTTTAATCAACAAAGAAATTTCATAAGAGCATTATATTTTATAGTGGACTACCTGTGGAAATGTCCAATTCTACACCTAAAATTTTGAAACTTGCCGTAGTTCTATAGACCATTCTCATCTTCTGAATGACCATTATACTGCTAAATCTTGTTTTCGACAGGCTTTCATTTCGTATGAAATTCACTTTTATATCTCTTGTAGTTTGAGCTGTACCTTCTGGAAAAATATTATTTCCAACCTAGTATTTTTGAAAACCGAATAGTCGAATAATCATCTAAAACAAATAAGCATTTTGAATATATGTAAATGTACTATAATCGGCTGTGTTGCTTATATGTATCTGAAAGCACAAGACAAATGAGGGAATATATGGCGAACAAGTAGTTCATGCCACAATTTGTTGGTTATGACGCATTTTACTTTTAGTGCTTGCGACTCATTATAAGCCTTTTTTCCCATTCTCTCTCGTATCTATCTTAATTTGCAGCATAAATAATTCATTATTCAAACTTATATGTATACTTTTCTCACGCTAACTAATTTTTGAACGAAAATAACTGAAAATTTATGTGGCTGAAGAAGGAGGAGAGAAAGCAGACTCTAGTGAATCAGATTGTATTCCAAGAACCACAGGATTCCTAGAGCAAAAGAGTCAAAATGCGAGATCACAAATCTCATTGGACTACAGGAGATCGGGTGACTTCAATACATACATTATAGGATTCATGAGGAACCTAGAATCCTGTTTTCGCTTTTTCTCCCTCTATACACCCTTGGATCAATCCTTCTATCTCTCTTTCTTTTTATTCTATAGCTTATCTGTTTGGTCTCAGAAAAATGTTACTTACAAAGATGACTTAAGTATTGAATTTCATTACAATTTATGACTGATTACAATTTGCTTCGATGAAGACAACATGTCTCCCGATACTATTAACAAATTCCACAAATGAATTTCTCTTCCATTTTAGAAATTCTTAATTATTTGACTTTTTTAACTTAGGAGGGAATCGGCCGAAGCGATTCAGAGCTTTTGAGCTGATATTTTGTTCATAAGTAGAGTACGGTCAGACTAGAAAAACCCTGAAAGGATAAGGGCGCAGAGACCTTCTTTATCGAGTACTGGCCATTTTGCTGAGTTTACCGCTTATGAAAAGGACTCGCCGAAAAATCAAATTACCGAGTTTCGATCTACAATTTCGCCCACATGCAGTCCTTATGGTCCGTATATTAGTCTGCAAGTTTCAGTCAAAATGAATGCCTCTTTCTCGAAATATTGCGTTCTCAAGAAAACATTACCATGTGTCGAGAAAATCAATTTTTTTTGGAAACTCAATATTTCGAGAAAGAGGCATTCATTTTGGCTGAAACTTGCAGACTAATATACGGACCATAAGACCTGCATCTGGGCGAAATTGTAGATCGAAATTCAGTAATTTGATTTTTCCGTGAATTCTATGCCATAGGTGGTAAACTCAACAAAATGTCCATAACTCGAGAAGAAAGGCCTATGGGTCCTTATCCTTTTAGGCTTTTTCTATTCTCATCGGACTCTACTTACGGGTAAAATATCAGTTCAAAAGCTCTGAATCACGTGGAACGGTTCTCTCATGAGACGTGTAGTCTTCGTTGAAGCAATTCATCATCAGTCATACACCATATTAAAATTCATTTTATTTTGTTTAGTGTTAGATTGATCCAATAGCAATCCTTTTTGACATAGATAATAATAGAATTAAAATCTATTCTACCAGGAGAAATTTTCGAAAATTCAATAATCATCGAAATAATGTACGTAAGAATGTCATTAAGATTATTCTTGATCTTTAGCAGATTTCACTGGAATTTGTATATTCAGCAAATTTTTCTGTTTACTTTCGTCAAATCATGTAGAACATAAGTAATATATACTTAGATTCCTGATCTGCACATTTTCCGTATCTACGAGACGAAGCATAAAGCGATACTATTGAAAGAAGACTATCGAGTAGTGCTTACTATGTATGAACGGCTTCTTTTGTTGAACTATGATCGAATTGCGTGCAATTTCGTAATGGTCACTTGTCCGACGAATGTTAGTTTTCAAGATTATTTACAAAGTGTTCGAATCAATTGATAACAAAACGGATTCACTTTTTTCAAATCTATGGAAAATAATATTCAATTTGGTGACATTTCTGACGACTTCGTTTAATCATGATATTGTTGCACTCACTAACTATCTTCATTGTCTGGAACGGAGTCTTAAATCCAAAATAATTTTATGACTTCTGTTTTGGTTTTGAAGTGTATGGTGGCTTAAATCGAAGAATTAGTATTAAATGTAGAGATATTGGAATACGTATTTGCTTCATTAGATTCTTCAATGTAGTGGTTGTATATTTTGACATTAAATTGTTTACTCCGAAGATTTGCACAACATATCGAGTATAATGTCCATAAACATCAAGTATAAAATATTGTATATATATATAGAATGACAAATGAGTCACAGATATTGAGATTCAAGCCTTTGTGTATAACTATGAATTCAGACATTCAGTCTTAATCGAAAAATATGCAAGGATCAACTAAATATCTTGTTAAAACATGACACAGAAGTGGTAAAACGACACTTTATAAATAGAAATTTGAGATGAGTGTTGTTTTTGTAAAACGGCATCATCCGCTTTACTTTGATTTACGGTTGGAATTTTCATCGATTAATTGAAAGAGACAGCAATAAGGTGAGAGTATTCTGTTGCAAATACCAAGCTGTCTGAGCGATACTATCGGTATTGATTTATCTTGCATAAAATCGACTGTAGAATATAAGATCAACGCTGATTATAAGATAAAGATGTCTCATTACATCATATATAGTTGTTCAGAACCATTAATACACCACAGCTATACGCTTCCACAGTACTGAATATTGAGTGAAAAGATAAGATAGCTTATTGATAATCACTTTCTTTGTTACTTTCCGCGAGGAAACGCTAAGAATAATACTTTTAGTAGATTTCAGCCGTATAATTTATCCGCTGACGATGCAAACATTAAGATTAGACTTGCAGAAGGAATTAAAATGTTGTGAAACAATATGACAGAGAATGGCGTTGTCATAGATAATCAAACCATAGCAAATCTTTTAGATAGTTCACATCTTTTCAATAGATTTGAATAACACCGAAGCTAGATTTCGTTGCCATCGATAATCTTGATAAAACTGACTGCATAAGATTACTATCAGTATAGTATGAAATGTCT
>Ga0116226_10005478_pt1 | contig 11333 bp, 10 predicted proteins | sample S1TSphfallax_FD_89692 | JGI IMG/M metagenome (GOLD analysis project Ga0116226, IMG submission 89692) | Host-associated microbial communities from peat moss isolated from Minnesota, USA - S1T2_Fa - Sphagnum fallax MG | ecosystem: Host-associated > Plants > Peat moss > Unclassified | place: USA... | reverse complement strand
GGGGTCGTGCCGAGGGCGGCGGCGGCGGCCTTGGCGGTCGCTTCCACGGCGCGTTGGCCGGCAATGCCGTTGAACACATTGGCGTTGCCGGCGTTGACGACGAGGCCGCTGGCAAGGCCGCCGGGCAGCATTTCCCGGCACCAGGTCACCGGCGCGCCGGGGCAGAGATTCTTTGTGAACACGCCGGCCACGGTGGTGCCTTCGGCAAATTCGGCCAACAGCACATCCGTGCGGCCCTGGTAGCGAATTCCGGCCTGGCCTGTGGCGAACCGCACGCCCGCCACTGCCGGCAGGGCCGGCAATGGCAAAGCCAGGGGCGAAACCGGGATCGGCGCCATCAGTTTCCGGAGGGCGGCGGCGCCAGGTTGACGTTCGGCTGGCTGTTATCCGGCTGGCTGTCGTCGGGCTGGCCGCCCGGCTGCTGGCTGGCCGGCGTGCCGTCCGGGTTGAACAGCTTGATCGTCACCTTCGCACGCACATCGGCCAGCGTCGCTTTGATGGCGTCATCCGCCAGCTGCTGCCGGATCTGGTCCTTTACCGTGTCGAACGACGCCGGCGGCGCGGTGCGCTTGCCTTCGCACAGGATCACGTGCCAGCCGAACTGGGTCTGGATCGGCGTCTTGGTGTACTGGCCGGGCTGCAGCGCAAAGGCCGCGCTGGAGAAGGCAGGCACCATCTCATCCTGGCTGAACCAGCCCAGTTCCCCGCCATTCTTGGCGCCGGGGTCGATGGAATCCTTGGTCGCCAGCGTGGCGAAATCCGCCCCCTTGTTCAGCTGGTCGATAATCGCCTGCGCCTCGGCCTGGGTTTTCACCAATATATGCCGCGCATCCACTTGCTCTGGCCCCGGCTTGTTGGCGTAGTCCTTGTTGAACTCCGCCTGCACCGCCGCGTCGGTCACCTGCGGTGCCACCTTCTGCTGCACATACGCGTTTTCCAGCTTCTCGTTGGCGGCGTCCTGCATCGCCTGCTTCACCGCCGGGTTGCGGGCCAGGTGCTCCTCGGTCGCGGCCACCAGCAGCGCCTGCCGGTCGATCAGCTGGTTCACCAGCAGCGGCAGCAACTGGTCGGGCGGCAACTGCTGCATGTTGGCCGGCAGCTCCGACGCCGCGGTCTGCGCGTCACTCAGATGAATCGGCTTGCCGTCGACCGTCGCCAGCACCGGGTCAGGCTGCGCCGCGGGCTGCCCGGCCGGGGCGGGGGCGGCGGTCTGCGCCAAAGCGGGCGCACCCACCAGGGCAGTCGCCACGGCGATGGCGGAGATCAGGGTCGTACGGCGCATGGGCAAACCTCTTAAAAATCATTCAAATCGGCGCTGCTATGGGCCAAGCCGCTCCAGCGGGCAAGATACGGACTGCAAGGAGACGGAAAGCGGTTCTTTTTTTCAAAAAGCGCCGCTTTCTTTCTCTCCCCGCCATTCCCGCTTTGATTTGACCCACCCCACCCCCGCGACTATGTGAGGCCGAACCAGTTTTTTTAGCGGATCACGCCCAATAATGTTCGGAACCATCGCCCGCGCCGTCTTTGGCACCAGCAACGACCGCGCGCTGAAGAATTTTAAGCGGCAAGTCGCGGCCATCAACGCCTTCGAGCCGGAATTCGAGAAACTCAGCGACGAGGAATTGCGTGGCAAGACCGACGCCTTCAAGGCGCGGCTGGCCGAAGGCGAGAGCCTGGATGATATTCTGGAGGAGGCGTTCGCGACGGTAAGGGAGGCCGGCAAGCGGGCGCTGGGGATGCGGCATTTCGACGTGCAGCTGATCGGCGGCATGGTGCTGCATTCCGGCAAGATCGCGGAAATGAAGACCGGCGAGGGCAAGACCCTGGTGGCGACGCTGGCGGTCTATCTCAACGCGCTGTCGGGCAAGGGTGTTCATCTGGTGACGGTGAACGACTACCTGGCGACGCGCGATGCGGAATGGATGGGCCGGCTTTACGGCTTTCTGGGGTTGTCCACCGGCGTCATCGTGCACGGCCTGGATGATAACCAGCGGCGCGCCGCCTACGCCGCGGACATCACCTACGGCACCAACAACGAATTCGGTTTCGACTATCTGCGCGACAACATGAAGTACCGGCTGGAGGATATGGTCCAGCGGCCGTTCAACTACGCGATCGTGGACGAGGTCGACTCGATCCTGATCGACGAGGCCCGCACGCCGCTGATCATCTCCGGGCCGTCGGACGAGCCGACCGAGCTTTACGCCAAGGTGGACGAGGTGGTGAAAAACCTGCTGCTGCGCCCGGTGGCGGAGGATGGATCGGACTCGATCTACGACAAGGACGAAAAGTCCAAGACGGTGGTGCTGACGGAAACGGGTTCCGAAACGGTCGAGCAGATGCTGCGGGAGGCGGGGCTGCTGACCGAGGGCAATCTGTACGACATTTTCAATATTTCGCTCATTCACCACGTCCAGCAGTCGCTCCGCGCGCGGGTGCTGTTCACGCGCGACGTCGACTACATCGTGCGCGACGGCAAAGTCGTCATCATCGACGAATTCACCGGCCGCATGATGGAAGGGCGGCGCTATTCCGACGGGCTGCACCAGGCGCTGGAGGCTAAGGAAAAAGTGGTGGTGGAGAAGGAGAACCAGACGCTCGCCTCCATCACCTTCCAGAATTATTTCCGCCTGTTCCCCAAGCTGGCCGGCATGACGGGCACGGCGATGACCGAAGCCGATGAGTTTGAGCAGATTTACAAGCTCTCGGTGGTCGAAATCCCCACCAACGTCGCCGTCACCCGCAAGGACTATGACGACGAAGTTTACCGCTCCGCCGCCGAGAAATACGAGGCGGTGGCGAAACTGATCGCTGAATGTCGGGAGCGCGGGCAGCCAGTGCTGGTCGGCACCACGTCAATCGAGAAATCCGAAATCATCTCCGCGCTGCTGAAGAAGAAGAACGTGCCGCATAGCGTGCTGAACGCGCGCTTCCACGAACAGGAAGCCACCATCGTGGCGCAGGCCGGCGCGCCCGGCGCCATCACCATCGCCACCAACATGGCCGGCCGCGGGACGGACATCAAACTCGGCGGCAATCTCGACATGCGGCTGAAACTCGAACCGGCCGCGGATGAGCAGAAAATCCGCGACGAAATCGACGCCTATCACGGCAAGGTGAAGGAAGCCGGCGGCCTGTTCGTCATCGGCACCGAACGCCATGAAAGCCGCCGCATCGACAACCAGCTGCGCGGCCGCTCCGGCCGCCAGGGCGACCCCGGCGCCTCCCGCTTCTTCCTCAGCCTGGAAGACGACCTGATGCGCATTTTCGGCTCCGACCGCATGGGCGGCATGCTGCAGCGCCTGGGCCTGGAGGAAGGCGAGGCCATCATCCACCCCTGGATCAACAAGGCACTCGAAAAAGCCCAGAAAAAGGTCGAAGCCCGCAATTTTGATACGCGGAAAAACCTGCTGAAATACGACGACGTGATGAACGACCAGCGCAAGGAGGTTTACGCCCAGCGCCGCGAATTCATGAGCAGCGAGTCCGTCTCCGACTTCGTCGCGGAAATGCGCGAGGACGTCATCACCGGCCTGGTCACGCGGCGCATTCCCGAAAAAGCCTTTGCGGAACAATGGGAGGCGAAGGAACTCGCCGACGATTTAAAACGGCTCCTGAATCTGGACCTGCCGGTCGCCGACTGGGCCGCCGAGGAGGGCATCGACGAGACCAATATCCGCGAGCGCGTTCTGGAGGCCGCGGAAGCCGCCGCCGCGGCGAAGGCGCAGCGCGTCGGGCCCGACCTGATGAATTTCGTCGAAAAATCCGTGCTCCTGCAGACGCTGGACCAGGTGTGGAAGGAACATCTGCTGGCGCTCGACCAGCTGCGCCAGGGCATCCATCTGCGCCAGCTCGGCCAGCGCGACCCGCTGAACGAATATAAGCGGGAAGCCTTCGTGCTATTCAACGCCCTGCGGGAAGACCTGAACGAGCGCGTCACCCAGCTCCTCGCCCACGTCGTCATTGGTGGCGACCCGCACCAGCCCGGCCAAGCCCAGCCGGCCCCACCGCCACCACCTCGCCCCCCAGCCATGTTCGAAAACCACCCGGCCCCCGAACAACTGGTCGGCGCCGGCGCGGGCCCAGCCCCCATCGCCCCGCCGGCCCCGGTCGCCACCCCATACCGCGCCGACGAAATCGATCCCAACCGCCCCGAAACCTGGACCAGCACCCCCCGCAACGCCGCCTGCCCGTGCGGCAGCGGCAAAAAATACAAATACTGCCATGGCCGGGTGTGACCGCTTCTGGATAAAGTCGGCAAACCCAGGGGCAGCTTCCGCCAGGTCTGGCTTTACTTAACGGCCTGCGTCTTCAGCAGGTCGCGGATTTCCATCAACAGGCTTTCGGTGGCGGTGGGCACAGGGTCGGCGGGCGGCGGCGCCTTGTAGAGCTTGGAAATCAGCCGGACCATCCAGAAAATCGCGAAACCGACGATGAGGAAATTGATCACGGCGTTCAGGAATACGCCGTAATTGATGGTGTCATCGCCTGCCTTCACAGCGTCGGCCAGTGTCGGCTGGGGGGTCCCCTTCAGGATGATGAACAGATTCGAAAAATCCACGCCGCCGGTGAGCAGGCCGATAACCGGGGTGATGATGTCCTTCACCAGGCTGCCGACGATGCCGGTGAAGGCCGCACCAATAACCACACCAACCGCAAGGTCCACCACGTTGCCGCGCATGATGAACGCCTTGAATTCATCCACCCAGGCCGGCGTTTTGACGGTTTTCAGCACCTGCGACATCCAGAAACTCCCACGGTTACTATTTCCCTGTAGCAAGCCAGAACGTACTGTCTGTTCACGATTTCGCCAACATCCCGGAGCCAGGATTGGCAAATTTTTGATGATATTGTTGACTAAAATGCCATTATTTCGACATCAGACAGGAATGTAACCACAATGAATGACGCGAAGACCGAGCTGGGGCAGAAAATTCTGAAGCTGAAGAAGCATCTTGGCCTCTCCTGGAACGACATTGCCGCCAAAATCGGCCATGCGCCTGTCTGGACCTGTGCGGCCTGTCTGGGCCAGATGTCGATGACCGCGGCGAGCGCCGCCGAAATCGCCGACCTTCTGGGCCTGACGCCCGAGGAGACGGAAACCCTCCAGGCCATCCCCTATCGCGGCTCTCTGCCCACCGCGGTTCCCACCGACCCGTTGATCTACCGGTTTTACGAACTGGTCAGCGTGTACGGCACCACCTGGAAGGAGCTGATCCAGGAGGAATTCGGGGACGGGATCATGAGCGCGATCGACTACGACATGACGCTGGAGCGCCAGCCCGACCAGAAGGGCGACAGGGTGAAGATTACGATGAGCGGGAAGTTTTTGGCTTATAAAAGGTATTAAAAAAGTAACTTCCTAAGCATGCGCCCCAACGACATAGGCGCGCAAACTGTCCACCTCATGCTCCTGCTGGTCGATCCGCGCTTTCACCACGTCGCCGATGCTAACCAGCCCGACCAGGCGGCCGGCTTCCATGACAGGCAGATGGCGGAACCGGCCGTCGGACATGATTTCCATGGCCTCCGCCACGCTGGCGTCCGGCGTGGTGGTGGTGGGGCCGGGGGTCATCAGGTCGCCCGCGGTCATCTTCAGGGTGGCGACGTCCGACTTGGCGAGCGAGCGGACGATGTCGCGCTCCGACAAAATGCCCACTAGGTTTTCCTGCCCGTCCAGCACCAGCACGGCGCCGATGCGTTTTTCGGCCAGCATGTGGACGACGTCGGTAATGCTTGCCCCGGGCGTCACCGAGAATGGTTTGCCGGTTCGGTTCTTCAATATAGCCGCGAGTTTCATGGCTGCGTTCTCCTCAAGACCACAATTATGGCGCTGTGTCGCGTCACAAATCAAACGGTTTTTTCCAACTGGCTATATTGAATCGTCGCTGCGCCGCACCATGAGCCGCGCCGCGGAATTGGTTATTCATCATTTTTTCGCCGGTGTAGCCGTTCAGGCGGCGGCGCCGAGCACCAGTTGCATTTCCACCAATGCCGCGAAATTGCCCCGCCGGGCCAGCAGCTGTTGGAAATTGCCGCGCTCCACGATGCGGCCGTTATCGAATACGAGAATCTCGTCGGCATGGCGAATGGTCGAAAGTCTATGCGCGATGACGAAACTTGTTCGTCCCACCATCAGCGCCCGCAACGCGCGGTTGACTTTGGCCTCGGTGGCCGCGTCTAGCGCCGAGGTGGCTTCGTCCAGCACCAGGATCGGCGGGTCTTTCAGGATCGCGCGGGCGATGGCCAGGCGCTGGCGTTGGCCGCCGGAGAGGTTGACGCCGCGTTCACCAATGATCGTATCGAAGCCCTGCGGCTGCGCAAGAATGAAATCCAACGCTTCCGCCATGCGGCAGGCCTTCAGCAGTTCCGCCTCGCCAGCGCCCGGTTTACCCACCAGCAGGTTTTCGCGGATGGATCGGTTGAACAGCATGGCGTCCTGGAACACGACGCCGATGGCGCCGCGCAGGCTGTCCAGCGTGACGTCGCGAATGTCCTGGCCATCGATGGAGATTTTGCCGGCCGAGGCATCCCAGAACCTCTGCAGCAGCGCCATGGTGCTGGATTTGCCGGCCCCAGTTTCGCCCACTAGCGCCACCACGCTACCCGGCCTTGCGGTAAACGTAACGTCGCGGATCGTCGGCACGCCTGGTACGTAACCAAAACAAACATTCTCGAACTTCACTTCGCCCGCATGGACCGATAATTTTTTCGCGTGCGCCGCTTCACATATCGTCGTCTGCGCATCCATCACGCCGAAGAATTCCACCAGGCTCGGTAGTTGCATGAACAGGCGCGAGGCAAAGCCCATCGCGCCGGTCAGGCGGCCGATAAGCAGCATGGCAAAACCCATGAAGGAGACGATCGCGCCGATCGAGGCCGCACCGCGCAAATGAAGAACGGTGCCGACCATGAAAATCGTGATGACGGTGATGGTGCTGGCCGCCGAGGTAACCACGCTCAGTACCGCCCACCAGTTCAGCACCGGGATCTGGTTGCGCAGCACCATGTCGCCGGTGCGGCGAAAATTGGCGGCCTCGGCGGTCAGGCGGGTGAAGGCCTGCACCACCAGCACATTGGCCAGCGTGTCCTGCGCGGTGCCGGCCAGCGTGGAATGAAAGCCTTCAACCTGGCGCTGCGCCGTTTCGGTATTGCTGATCACCAGCACGGTAAACGTGCAGAACACCACCACCAGTAGAATTAACGCGATCGCCAGCTGCCAGTTCAAAATAATGGTCAGCGGCAGCAGAATAATGGTGGCCAAAAACGTTGCCAGATGTTCGCGGAAGAATGAGAGCCACATCCAGAACAGCCCATCGGCGCCCGAAAGCATCATTTTCAGCAGCCGGCCGGACTGCAGGTCGTGATGAAACGATGGCGGCAAAGACAGCACATGTTTGAAAAACCTAGCCATCGCGCGCAGGCGGTTGCGATGCGCCAGGCGTTCGGCCTGCATCGCCAACATAATGTTGGCGCCAATGCCGCACAGACCGATGACCGCCCATATTCCGAGCAGTTTTTCGGCCCCGCCCATCACATGCCTGTTAGACATGCTATCCGACAGGCTGAGCAGATTGATCACGCGCCCGAACAGCACGGGTTCGGCGAACTGAAATCCCATTACCACCAGGTTGGCGATCACCAGGCCGATGGCGATGCCGCGGTCTTGCTTCAGCAGCCCCAGCACGCGGGCATACACGGTCAAAAAATTCAAGCCAGCGGCTCCGCCAGAACGAGTGGTCGATGCGCCATCAGTTGGTGGCGGCTGGCCACCAATGCCAGTTCATCGGCCGCCAAATTTTTGGTTTGAATCAAAACTTCTTGTAATAAAGCGCAACTCTGTCCCAGCGCGGCGCGCACATCGCGGTCGGCCAGATAGAAGCTCAGGAACAATGCGGCAAACAGGTCGCCGGCGCCGGAGAATTTGCGGTCGATTTTGGGTACGGTGACCCGCCAGGCGGCGGCACCGTCGACCGCCAGCACATCCAGCGTGTCCGGCGGCGTGTCCCGCCCCTGGAAACTTGTCACCACCACGATTTTTGGCCCCAACATCTGCACGGTTCGCATCGCCGTCACCGCCTCCACCCGGTCTGCCGGCGCGTGGCCGGAAAGCTGCGCCAGTTCGTACGCATTAGGTGTGAGTATGTCCGCGAGTGTGGCGAGATGATGCACGCATGTGGCAATTTCAGGGCTGACATAGCGCCGCCCGTCATCGCCCATGACCGGGTCGCACAAATAAACCGCGTGCGGCCGGACGCGGCGCAGCACATCTTCGACAAGCCCCGCCGCGGCTTGGCTACCCAAATAACCCGAAATCACCGCCTCGCAGCTTCCGAAGCTGCCGCGGAATGCCATGCCCTCCACCAGTTCCGCAAACCATTCCCCCGCCACCACCGCCCCGCGCGCCCCGCCATGACCGGGATGGTGAGACAGCAGCACCGTCGGCACCGCGCACACCTCATGCCCGCGCAGCTGCAGCGCCAGCACGGCGGCGGAATTGCCGACATGGCCGGTGATGACCTGGGATTGGATGGAGATGATCGCCATAGGAGGAAGGAAGCACTTCTTTTTTTGAAAAAAAAGCGCTTCTTACTTCCTTTTTCCTAAGACCAGACGGTGAAAACCCCGATCAGCAGCAGCGTCACCACGCACGCGATGACATTCCAGAGCAGGAATTTGGTGAAAAAATCCCAGCCGCTCTTGGCCATTTTGTCGAACTGCGCCAGTTCGGCCGGGGTGTCTTCCCGGTGCTTGTGCTCGGCCGCCGCTGTCTGTTCCACTTTGCGCAAACCTCTCTCAGTCCGATGTAATTTTACCGGCTGGCCTCGCCTTCTGGCAAGGCCCGTTGCATTATGTATCGCGCCAGCGTGGCTGGGTATAACTGATGTTCCTGCTGCAGCACCCGCGCCGCCAGCGTGGCCTCCGTGTCGCCCGGCAGCACCGGGACTGCGGCTTGCGCCAGAATCGGGCCGTCATCCATGCCGGCGGTAACCAGGTGGACCGTGCAGCCATGGGTTCGCTCGCCCGCCGCCAGCACCCGCGCATGGGTATCCAGACCCTTATAGGCCGGCAGCAGGCTGGGATGGATGTTCAAAATCCGGCCCGCCCAGCGCTGTACTAGATGGGGGGAGAGCAGGCGCATATAGCCCGCCAGGCAAACCAGCTCGATTTGTCTCGCCGTCAGCGCGTCCTCCACCGCCGCTTCGTGGGATTGTTTGTCTGTCCCAAAATCCCGGCTTGGGATGCAGGTGGCCGCCACCCCGGCCCGGCGCGCCACGTCCAGCCCCGCGGCGTTTGCCTTGTTGGAGATCACCAGGGCGATTTCGGCGGGATAGGTCGGGTCTTTTGCCGCCTCGATCAGCGCGGCCATATTGGAGCCGCGGCCCGAAATCAGCACGGCGACTCTGGTCTTCACGAAAACAGGGCCTCCTGGTGCTCGATGTGCACGCCGGCGCCGGGCTCCACATGGCCCAGCAGGAACGGCGTTTCCCCCTCCGCCCGCAGAACCGCCATCGCCGCCTCGGCCTCCCCAACCACCAGCGCCATCCCAACACCGCAGTTGAAAACCCGCAGCATTTCGGCGGTGGCCACGTCCCCGCCGCGCGCCAGCCAGGGGAACACCGGCGGCATGTTCCACGGCGCGTGCAGCCGCGCGCCCAGCCCGGCCGGCAGCGCCCGCGGCAGGTTACCAGGCAACCCGCCGCCGGTAATATGCGCCGCGGCCTTCAGCAGGCCAGCCTTGTGCAGCGCCAGCATCGGCTTCACGTAGATCCGGGTGGGCGTCATCAGCGCCTGGCCGATCGTCATGCCGTCCACGAACAAAGCCGGCGTGTCCCAGTCCCACTCCGCGGCGGCGGCAATTTTGCGCACCAGGGAAAACCCGTTGGAATGCACGCCAGCACTCGGCAGCCCCACAATCGCGTCCCCCGCCGTCACGCCGGCCGGCAGCAGCGCCCCGCGCTCAGCCGCCCCAACCGCGAATCCGGCCAGGTCATAGTCACCACCACCATACATCCCCGGCATTTCCGCCGTCTCCCCCCCCACCAGCGCGCAGCCCGCGATCTCGCAGCCGCGCGCGATGCCGGCGATCACCCGCGCAGCCGCCGCCACGTCCAGCGCCCCGGTCGCGAAATAATCCAGAAAGAACAGCGGTGTCGCCCCTTGCACCACCAGATCGTTGACGCACATCGCCACCAGATCGATGCCGACAAAATCATGAATCCCCGTCTCAATCGCGATTTTCAGTTTTGTACCCACCCCGTCGGTGGTCGAAACCAGGATCGGGTCCACAAACCCGGCGGCCTTCAAATCGAACAGGGCGCCGAAACCGCCCAGCCCGCCCATCACGCCGGGGCGCGTGGTCGCCTTCGCCAGCGGCCTGATCGCCTCGACCAGCGCATCGCCGGCTTCGATATCAACGCCGGCCTCCCGGTACGTCACCCTGGTCATGCAAGCCTCCTTCGCGCTAAAGCCTGGGTCATGATGGGAAGCACCGCGACAAGCAAGCAAGCACTTCTTTTTTGGCAAAAAAAGAAGCAAAAAAACTCCGGGCCCCAGCACGTGCCGTTTCCACCGCCCGACCAACCTCCACCCGTCATGGCGAGCGAAGCGAAGCAATCCATCTTTTCGCCCCCCGCACGTCGCCCCACGCCCTCACCATGACCACCGCCTCCAACAAAACCCAATGGCAGCGCCTCGCCCTCACCGTCGTCTTCATCCTCTGCGCGTGGGAGTTTCTGCGGCTGTTTTCCTCCGTCCTCACGCCATTCGTCGTCGCCGCCGGCGTGGCCTATTTTCTAGACCCGGCGGTCAGCCGCCTGGCCAAGCTCGGCATTCGCCGCACCATGGGCGCCGGCCTGATGCTGGTCGCGGTGCTGCTGTTCATGGCCCTGTTCATCGTGCTGCTCTACCCGGTCATCGCCAGCCAGGCCTCCGTCTTCGTCACCAACCTCCCCAACTACATCAAAACCGCGCAGACCGATTTCGCCGACATCATGGCCAACCTGCAGCACCGGCTCGGCCCCGGCGCGATGAGCCAGCGGCTGCAGACGCTGGCGTCCAACCAGGCCGGCGAGATTCTCGGCTTCGCCGCCGGCGCCGCGGAAAATATCATTGGTGGCAGCTTCGCGGTGGTGAACCTGCTCACCTTGTTCATCATCACCCCGATCGTCGCGTTCTATTTTCTGCGCGACTGGCCGGACATCGTCCGACACGTCGATAGCTGGCTGCCGCGCCCGTATGAGGGCCTGATTCGCGCCCAGGCGCTCGAGGTCAACCGCATTCTCGCGGCGTGGATCCGCGGCCAGGCCATCTGCTGCATCGTGCTGGCGGTG
>Ga0116226_10005477_pt1 | contig 11336 bp, 13 predicted proteins | sample S1TSphfallax_FD_89692 | JGI IMG/M metagenome (GOLD analysis project Ga0116226, IMG submission 89692) | Host-associated microbial communities from peat moss isolated from Minnesota, USA - S1T2_Fa - Sphagnum fallax MG | ecosystem: Host-associated > Plants > Peat moss > Unclassified | place: USA... | reverse complement strand
GAGGAACAGGCATCCCGTCGTAATCAGACAGTTGGCCACCTTGAGGAAGGCACGGTGCTCACGGGCACTGTAAAAAACCTCACCGACTACGGTGCATTCGTAGACCTCGGCGGTTTGGATGGTCTTTTACACATCACTGATATGTCCTGGGGACGTTTGACTCATCCACGTGATCTGGTCAACGTCGGCGATGAGATTCAGGTGAAGGTGCTCAAGTTCGACAAAGATAAGCAGCGCGTCTCTTTGGGCTTCAAGCAGTTGACACCAGACCCGTGGCTGGATGCGGTAGAGCGCTATCCCGTAGGCGCTCAGGTTCGTGGCCGTGTTCTTTCGGTTACTGACTATGGCGCATTTGTGGAGCTGGAGCAAGGCATTGAGGGCCTGGTTCACGTATCGGAAATGTCTTGGTCGAAGCGGGTAAAGCACCCCTCCAAAATTGTGAAGCCGAACGATGAAGTGGAGACAACTATTCTCACCGTAAACCCTGCTGATCGTCGTATCTCCCTGGGTATGAAACAACTGCTCGAAAATCCCTGGGAGCAGCTTGAGGAGAAGTATCCGATAGGTATGACAGTGGAGGGCCGCGTCCGCAACCTGACAGACTTCGGTGCATTTATTGAGATTGAGGACGGTATTGATGGTCTGGTTCACGTTTCCAACCTAAGCTGGACCAAGCGCGTGAAGCACCCCTCTGAACTACTGAAGAAGGGCGACAAGGTAAAAGCTGTCGTGCTTGGCGTGGAGCCGGAAAACCGCCGTCTTTCGCTGGGTGTGAAGCAGTTGGAGCCTGATGTATGGGAGAGCTTCTTCGTACAACACCGCGTTGGTGACGTGGTGCATGGCAAGGTGCTTCGCTCAGCGCCGTTCGGATCATTTGTTGAGATTTCAGAAGGTATTGAAGGACTCTGTCATGTATCGGAGGCAACAACTCCCGAAGGTACTCCTGTAACACTGGAAGATGGCTCAGAGCATGATTTCAAGATTATCAAGATGAGTGAGGAAGAGAAAAAGGTTGGTCTTAGCCTGCGTGCCGTGGGTGATGAAGCCAGTCGGGCTGAAGTTGAGCAATACAAGCCCAAACCAGCCAAGTCGAAAAGCAAGTCAGGTGGTCAGCAGACACAGTCTTCGTCTTCCTCCTCATCCACCACCCTGGGCGATCTAATCAACTGGAAGCGTGCTGAGCGCGAGTCAGACTCCAACGAATAAAACCATCAAACTCAACTGAAATGCCGCTCAATATACGAGCGGCATTTTTACTTAATAAATAAATTTTTCAAATGAGTTTATTTAGTTGTATCTATTCGTAGTCGTACTTGAAAAAGGTTCGTAATGTTGTCAAATGAACTAAGAAGTTTTTCAGGGCTTTTCTTACCCTTATATTCTGCCCAAATTCGATAGTCAGTTGAGCGTAAAAGCTGTTCGTAATTGAAAGCACCAGAGTTGTCTGCAAACAAGTTCAGGACTTTCATTGTATTCATGTCTCTAATGTAAACAATGGCTCCAGGAATCGCATTGTCATTGCTGTCCAGTACTTTGCCTTCGACATTGCGTAATGGCGATATCTTATCAGCAGCAGAGGCAATGGGCATCACGTATCCAAGAGTAATCATTATCAAGGCCGATACGCATATTGCGCGAGAAAGCATCACAGATCGCAAACAGGATAAATGGGAACATTTAACAGACATGCTTGTTGTATATTTCATCTGTCCAGTATAAGAGCAATTGTCTGGAAACCGACTATTCTTCCTCTTCGCCTTCAAACAGCTCGTCCTCGTCTTCATAGCCTTCCTCAACGCGTGCCAACTCCAGTGGGTCTGCACTGACCACTTCATATTCTGCGCCACATTCATCACAAATCACCGCATCACCTTCAGTGATTTCGTCCTCTTCAATGTCAAGAGCACTTTCGCATTCAGGGCAAACTGCCATTACTTTTCCTCCATCCGTTTTAGTTTTACCACCGGATATTCAACCCACTTCGCATAGTTTCCCGTTGAAGCCCGCTATTCGTCAAGTAGAGCTTCGATAAATTTTTATGTTTTCTTATTTGAATGTGCTTGTGTCGTCAATAGTAATTTTCAACAGCCTTTACAAAAAAATCTGCTTACCAAGGTTTGCAAACTTTTTTCAGATGTCATAGAAAGCCGTATTGGTCCTTTAGTTTTTTCTCATTTCTGTTGTGGCCAATTTACACGATCGAAGCAGTACACTTGAAATGGAGCACAGCAATCCATGCCACCCTCTACTTCGCAAATCACGCTCTCATTGCCCAGCTTTAGTGGTCTGGTGAAAAAGCTAATTTTGGCCAATGTAATTGTTTATTTCTTCATCCTTTTAGTTGGCCTGGTAAGCCCGGGGTTAGCCGCAGATTTTGATGTTTTGTTTGCACTGCGCCCCTATGATGTCATTCATGGTGGCACTATATGGCAGTTGGTCAGCTACGGATTTATTCATGCTGGTCTGACGCACATCCTGTTCAACATGCTCACGCTATGGTTTGTCGGCGCGCAGTTGGAGTCCGACTTTGGCCCACGCTGGCTGGGCGAAAACTATTTCGTTTCGCTAATTGGTGCAGGGCTAATTACTGTTGGACTGTCCTACCTACCAATGCTGCATATGAATCCGCACAATGCCACAGTCGGTGCCTCCGGCGGTATTTTTGGCCTGTTGATGGCCTATGCTGTCTACTACGGTGAGCAAGAAATGTATCTTTTCTTCGTTCTGCGCATGAAGGCAAAATACGTTGTAGCACTTTTTGTTTTGATTTCACTTGCAGGCATGATCTCGTCCTCAAGCAATGTGGCCTATGCTGCGCACTTGGGGGGTGCATTTTTTGGATACGCCTATGCCAAGTTTGCTCCACGCCGGGGATTTGGTTTTGGTCTCGGAGAAAGCTATTACGGTCTGCGCAATGCCTGGTACCGACGCAAGCGGCAACAAGCGGCGAAAAAATTTGCAGTCTATATGGGTAAGCAATCGCGCCCAACTCACATCCCGGATCCCGATACGAAGCGAGATCCGAATGACCGTCGCTGGATGAACTAAGGTGCTGGCATATGCCGAGGCCTATGCTAGACTATAGTCGTATTAGGATGAAGGTTCCGGATGAGAACTTCAAGTTCAAAACGTCAAGTCCGTCTCTTCAAAAATGGCCGGAGCCAAGCTCTGCGCATACCACGAGAGTTTGAACTGCCCGGTAACTCAGCAATTTTGCATCGCGACAAAGCTGGCCGACTGGTAATAGAGGCAATTCAGAAGCCTTCCCTTACATCCTTATTAGATAAATGGGAACCGCTTGCCGATGCTGATTCAATGCCGACTATCGAAGACATGCCCGCCGAACCGGTTGATTTTTAGATGGCTGCTCGATACATGCTCGACACAAACATCCTATCTGACATTGTCAGAAACCCTAGGGGAGTAGCTGCAACCCGTGTTCGTCAGATAGAAACTAAAACCAACGTAGTCCTCAGTACAAGCATTATTGTGGCAGCCGAATCCAGATTTGGTGCGCTCAAGAGGGGTTCAAAAATCCTCTCGCAGCAGATTGATGAGTTGTTTAAGACAATTCAAGTGCTACCACTCTCAGTAGATGTTGATCATGATTATGCTAGTTTGCGCGTTGATCTAGAAAAGCGCGGGCTAATCATTGGCGCGAATGACTTATTGATTGCCGCCCACGCTCTGGCTACAAATTCAGTTCTGGTGACAGACAATGTTCGCGAGTTTGGCCGTGTAAAAGGGCTGACAGTGGAGAACTGGCTGAGGGGATGAAATTCCTCAACCAGTTACTTTGTCCTAACCTTTTACTGTTGGCCGTAGATGCAATTCCTTCCACTGGGCATCGCTGACGGCTGCGGGTGCGTCCACCATCACGTCGACTGCCTTGGCAGTCTTGGGGAAAGCGATGACTTCCCTCAGACTTTGTGCGCCCGCGAGAATCATCACGATGCGGTCCAGCCCGAGGGCGATGCCGCCATGCGGAGGTGTGCCGTATTCGAGTGCAGTCAGAAAAAATCCAAAACGCGCTTTGGCCTCTTCATCACTCATACCGAGTGAACGGAAAATTTCGGCCTGCACGTCCTGACGGTGGATACGAATGCTGCCGGAACCAAGCTCCATGCCATTGAGCACGATGTCATAGGCCAGTGCGCGCACCGCGCCCTTGTCGCTGGTGAGCAGGCCGGCCTCAATGTCCTCCTCATGCGGGGAGGTGAAGGGGTGGTGGGCCGCGTCCCAGTTGCGGGTCTCTTCGTTCCACTCATACATCGGAAAGTCTGTGACCCAGAGGAATTTGTAGTCATCTGCACCGCCCTTTTTCTCAAAAGCCCTGTGGCGGTCGGCGAAACGCTGCGCCAGCAGCAGACGAATTTGTCCAGCCATCTCATAGACCTGGCGCTGATGGGCACTGAGGCGTTTTGCACCGGTCTTATCGACGGAGCGGCCAGCTTCAAACTCCCACGCAATGGTGGTGGCACCGCCGACGATGTAGAGCAGATCGCCCTCGACTGCGCCAGTCCGTCTGCGGATTTCGGCCACTGCTTCTGGAAAGGATTTTTCCAGCCGTTTGAAGTCATCGACTACCGTGGCACTGTGGACTGTTTTTTCGGGATAGAGGGCGCGGACATCGTCGCGTTCCTTGCGGGAAAGCTCGCCGACACCGGGGATGCGAACCACAACGAAGGGCGAACCCGGGGCGAGGCGGAGGATGGTGGCCTGCTCGGGCGTAAACAGCTCGGCGCACTCAACCATGGCAGGAAGGCGAAGGTCGGGTTTGTCGATGCCGTAGAGGCGGATGGCCTCGTCATAGGTCATTCGTGGGAAGTTATTGCCCAGTGTGATGCCAGCTGCGCGAAAGGCCGCTCCGAGAAAGCTTTCCACCACGCGGAAGACCGTCTCCTGTCTGGGGAAGGTCATTTCGAGGTCAATCTGGGTGAACTCCAACTGACGGTCGGCGCGGAGGTCTTCATCGCGGAAGCAGCGCGCGATCTGAAAATATTTATCGAAACCAGAGATCATCAAAATTTGTTTGAAGATTTGCGGCGATTGGGGCAGGGCAAAAAACTCCCCCGGATGAACGCGGCTGGGCACGAGAAAATCACGGGCACCCTCAGGCGTTGAGCGAGTGAGCATGGGGGTCTCGATTTCAAGAAATCCCTGCTGAGAGAGGTTGTCGCGGATGGCCTTGGTGACATCGTGGCGCATCTTGAAGTTGCTCTGCATCTCCTCGCGGCGGAGGTCAAGAAAGCGGTATTGGAGGCGGACTTCCTCATTGCCGATTGCACCCTCGGCGGGAGAAAACGGCGGGGTCCTGGCATCACTGAGCAGACGCAGTTCGGTGGCAATAATTTCAATCTCGCCGGTGGGCATGTTTGGATTTTCAAGTCCGGCTGCACGCTGGCGGACGGTGCCAATGACGGCCACCACAAATTCCGGCCGGGCTGCCTCGGCACGTTTATGGGCCTCACCGGACTTCTCAAGGTCAAGCACAATTTGTGTAATACCATATCGGTCGCGCAGGTCGAGAAAGATGAGGTTGCCATGGTCGCGGCGGCGGTTGACCCAGCCCATCAGAGTGACGGTTTCTCCGGCGTTGTTCGTACGGAGTTCTCCGCAGGTATGTGTGCGTTCTAAGTTGCCCAAAAAGTCTAATTGCATGTCATATCTATTGTACGAAGCTGAACGTGATTATGCGAAGTCTATGGCGTAATGAGAAACTATAAACAAATAGGTGTCCCACTTGAGCGATTCCCCCAAGGCAACTCTCGCCCAGGCAGAGAAGCAAGTAGAAAAAAACATGTCCCACGCATGGCGGGCACTGCGCCATCGGAATTTTCGTCTATTTTTCGGCGGGCAAAGCATATCGCTGATTGGCACCTGGATGACCCGCATTGCCACCGGGTGGCTAGTGTATCGGCTGACCGGTTCGGCGCTGCTGTTGGGGACCATCAGTTTTGTCGGACAAATCCCAACATTTTTGCTGGCACCGTTTGCAGGCGTGTGGGTTGACCGGCTCAACCGCCGACATGTGCTGGTGTGGACGCAGGCGCTTTCGATGGTGCAGTCGCTCCTGATGGCGGGCCTGACACTCTCGGGACATATAACGATTGAGTGGATCCTCTGGCTGAGCGCGATGCAGGGCATAGTGAATGCCTTTGACATGCCGGGGCGGCAGGCCTTTCTGATGGAGATGGTTGAAGACCGGCGCGACCTGGGTAACGCCATCGCGATCAACTCGTCGATGGTGAACATGGCGCGTTTGATTGGACCATCCCTCGCCGGTATGTTGATTGCTGCCACTAATGAGGGCTGGTGCTTCTTGATTGATGGCATTAGTTATATCGCCGTCATCGTTTCATTGTTAATGATGCAACTCCACCTGCCAGTGATCAAGCGAGCGGCCACATCCATGCTGCACGAGCTCAAAGAGGGCTGGACGTATGTGTCTGAATTTCTGCCAGTGCGCACCATTCTTCTGTTGTTTGCCATTGTCAGTCTGATGGGGATGCCGTTTGTAGTGCTGATGCCGATCTTCGCCCGCAATGTGCTGCATGGTGGTCCGCATACACTTGGCTTTCTGATGGGCGCGATGGGGGTTGGCTCCCTTGCTTCTGCGCTGTCACTGGCGGCACGGCGAAGCGTGATCGGGCTTGGCCGTATGATTGCACTTTCTTCAACTATATTCGGCATCGGACTCTTCGGATTTGGCTTTTCACACTACTTCTGGCTTTCGATGGCACTGATGTTGGTCGCCGGCTATGGCATGATGCAGGGTATGGCCGCCAGTAATACCATCATCCAGACCATTGTGAGTGAGGACAAACGCGGTCGGGTGATGAGCTACTACACGATGGCCTTTGTGGGGATGGCACCCTTTGGTAGCCTTATGGCTGGCGCAATGGCAAGCAAGTTTGGCGCACCCATCACAGTCTCAGTGAGCGGATTGATTGTACTGGTGGGCTCAGTGTGGTTTATGACTCAGTTGCAGGCAGTGAGGGAAGCAATCCGGCCTATATATCGCCAGTTGGGGATATTGCCCGCTGAAGTGGTGGTGGCGGCCATGAGCGAGACCAGTGCTGCGGATTAGAATTGCTACTATCGAATAATTTTTACGTTGCAGGGAACCTCAAGTTGTCCCCAAATTCGGTCTGCTGTGTAAACATCCGCATTCAGGCTGATACCCAACGCCAGGCAAGAGCGATCCCCCAGCGAAAGACCTGCATGTGCTGTAGCTGGACGTAGCATCCCTGCAATTTCAGCATGTTCTAGACTGAAAGGAATAATTTCCTCAATTGCAAACAACATTTCTGTCATGGCCTCTAGGCCATTTCTACCCCTATCGGACAATTTGGTGTAAATCTCTGCAAGATTAACAGTGCTAATCACGGCATTAAAAATCACGGCGCGAACTATGTCAGCACCAGGCTCTTCGTCAAGTACAGCTAGGAGGGCAGAGGCATCCAGCACGATTGATTTCAACGGACTTGCTCAGTAGAAACTTCTGCTCGACGTTCAGCAAGTAAGTCGTCTACCAGCGAATGGCTTGGCTGGCGATAGGGACGCATCAACTGTTGCGCCCGCGCAATGGCTGCTTGCGCGGATTCAGGTGTTCTAACTCGTATTTCTTGGCTTGCCTGGGCTGCTTGCAATGCTGCACGAAGCACAAAGCTATTCACAGAGCGGTGTTCGCGCTTAGCCGCCTCAGAGATTAGGCGATGCTCTTCAGGCGTGGCGCGTATACCGAGTGGTTTGCGCTGAGTTTCATTGTGCGATGTACCCTTCATGTCATCATTATATATACATATTGATGACATGCCGTCGGGTTATATGTTTCGAGAGGTTATTTTAAGTTGCTCAATTAATATCTCGCGGGGCAGTTTTACCTGCTGGCCGGTGGCAAAGTCTTTTACGGTCAATTCGCCGGAGCTGGCTTCGTCCTCGCCTATGATCACTATCTTGCAGGCAAGTTTGTCGGCAGTTTCAAAGGACTTCTTTAGGCGGAAACTTCCGTCGCCCACTTCGATCCGCAGTCCAGCCGTGCGTAGTTCCTTGGCCAGCGCCAGCGCATAAGGGTTCTGTGCCTCGCCCATGGGTGCCATGTAGGCATCCAGCTTATCTTGAGGTACCTGTGCGCCAGAGGCTTCCTGCATGGCTTGCAGTGTCAAGATGAGACGGTCTTCGCCGATGGCGAAGCCAATTCCCGGTGCCTTTGGCCCACCGAGCATTTCAGAAAGCCCATCGTAGCGGCCACCACCGAGCAAGGCATTTTGTGTCCCGAGGCCGGTTTCAATGCTGAATTCAAAGGTGGTGCGGGTGTAGTAGTCCAGTCCACGCACCAGCCGGGGATTCAACTCATAGGGCACTCCACATGCATCAAGAGATGCCAAAACAGCAGCAAAATGTGCCTTTGATGCCTCATCGAGATAATCCGCAATCTGAGGCAGTGTGGCGATAATTGGCTGATCCTGTGGCACTTTGCAGTCCAGCACACGCAGTGGATTAGTTTCCGCACGACGTTGGCAGTCGATGCATAAATTCGCTTTTACTGGCTCCAACGCGGCCTTGAGTGCGGCAATGTAGCGTGGACGCTCACTGGATGAGCCGACCGAGTTGAGGTTAAGTACCCAGCCTTTGATGTCGAGTTCATTTAGCAGTGTGGCGAGCATTTCCAACACCTCTGCATCACGCAAAGGAGACTCCGACCCAGAGGATGGTGCACCAATTACTTCGGCGCCAATCTGGAAGAACTGGCGGTAACGGCCTTTTTGTGGACGTTCGCGGCGGAACTGCGGCCCAATGTAATAAAGTTTCTGTAACTGGCCCGTCTCGCCGAGTTTGTGCTCAATGTAGGCTCGGACGACTCCTGCGGTGTTCTCTGGGCGGAGGGTCAGTGATTGGGCCTTTTCACTCTGGGCCCGCGCACGGTCCTCCCACGTATACATCTCCTTGGAGACGATGTCGGTCTCCTCGCCCACACCTCGAGCAAAGAGTTGCGTGTCCTCAAAAATCGGTGTGCGCACCTCACCAAAACCGTAGCAGGCAAAGACGCGCCGTGCCGTATGTTCCACATGGAACCACAAGTCAGTTTCAGGGGGAAGAAGGTCACGCGTACCGCGCACAGCCTTAATGTTTGCGTGTTGTGGATTAACACCCATGAATCAACAGTTTAGCTGAATTGAAGGTATCTAGTCTGGAGCTTTCGGGTCGTGGTGCTTTTTCTCCTGAACAAATTCATTGAAAAGGTGCTGACCAATTCGGATAGAAATGCGAACACGCGACCCGATTACTCCATTGATTGGTCCCTTTCCCGGCACAGCAAAGGAATTAACCATAATTGGTCCGGTCATATCAGAAAACAAAGGAGTTAGAGTAAAAAAGCGGTGGCCGTCATCGTCATGCCTTGCCGTGACTTCTGCCAGCAGGGCATTTTCAAGCTTCTTAGTTTTGGAGCAGCCATGACATGGAATGTAGCGCATGTCCTCATGGAAAACTGTTTCCATTCCATAGCGCACATTGCCGTTGATAATTGTCGAGGCTTCTCCCCAGCCAAATCGTTGACCAAAGCCCACCCAATTCTGGCCCCAGACAGATGGCGCATCAATTCCCTGGCCGTAGGATGCTCCAACTAGAGTTCTTACGAACCCCGGCAAACCATAGGTGTCCTTAAGATAGTCGTTAAACTGTTCCTTTGCAGTTGGTCGCACATAGGGGCGACCATTTACCATTGCCGGTGCAATCATCTTTTTTGCAGGGACAGCGTTATTCGCCGAAGTGCTCGCGCTGGGCGCATCTGGAAAAGGCGAAATCGATTTTGATTGTGCAAATAACTCATGCACTGTGACCAACAGCGCCATGCCGCACAATACAGTGCGCATCGTGTGAAAATATCGACGCGATACCTGTAGAACCATCGTGACACTCCCCGATTGATCCTGCTGGAGCTTTCTTTTATTCCTGCTGGATATATTTACTTTACTGCACAATTCAATCCATGCAAGCAGAAAGCTGCTGCTCGTTATGAGTAAGTTGTGCAAAGAAAAGTAAACCAACTGAATGATAATTAGACGTTTTCAGTGAGATAAATTTTGCTGAAATCCAGATAATTTTTGGCATACATTAGGATCATTTTGTGGTCCTGCTCGCCCAACTCACGACGCACCTTACCGGGAACACCCGCCACCAGTGAACGTGGCGGAACAATCATTTTTTCTGGGATAACTGCGCCGGCCGCAATAATCGACCCTTCTCCAATGCGCGCGCCATTCAGAATTACTGCTCCCATTCCAATAAGGCAAGCATCCTCCACCACACATCCGTGAACGGTGGCATTATGACCAATGGTCACCCAGTCGCCTATGGTTACCGAATATAGGTCTCGTTGACCATGCAAAACGGCGCAGTCCTGGACGTTAGAATTGGCGCCAATATGAATGGAATTTACGTCTCCACGAAGTACAGCGTTCATCCAAACGCTGGTGTTCTCGCCTAATATGACATCCCCATTAACTTGCGCCGAAAGGTCAACATAGCAGCTTGCGGGTATAGTGGGGGTGATGCCTTGGAATGATCGGACCATAATTACGGAATTGCCTCAGGTTGAATTGTATTGGAAATGAGAGCGGCCAAGGAACTGCCACGTTTGTAGTGCAAAATTCAGTTTTGTATTACTTTTGTTCATAAATTTGTTACATAAATTACAAAACTTATTTATTTAACCTTTGAAAAATAATCAAATTTTCAAGTAGTCTTAGACTATCCATCTTGGGACGGTCTGGAGGTGTTTTCAATTGGCAGAGGTTCGAGTGCAGGAAGGCGAACCCCTTGAGAATGCACTCCGGCGCTTTAAGCGCAAAGTGCAGCAGGAAGACATCATCAAGGAAGTTAAGCGCCATTCTTATTACCTAAAACCAGGTGAAAAGAAGCGCGTGAAAGAGGCTTTAGCGCGGAAACGAAACCGCAAAAAGGCGCGCAGGGAGCAGGACTAACAACTCCCGGCTGATTGTGTAGCACAATCAGCTATAACAATTCGGAGCCGCTCTCCCGAGTGGCTCCGGTAACCATAACCCCAACCCCCTCCACCCAAAGCTTCAACGATTGGCCAAACCGGGCCATCGGACACGTGCAAGATGCAACACAAGAACTGATGTGAGCCGCACCATAGCGGCAGGGCCCCTGAACCACACAGTACAGCTGGAAACATACCAGCCCACTCGACGTGTATCTGGCGAAATGGTCGATGGGCGTATAGGAAACATTTTTAGATGTATTTTTGGGGAGGTTTCAATGAACTTTACTGACAGGATTCTCAAATGTTGTGACTGTGAAAGCGATTT
>Ga0116226_10005476_pt1 | contig 11337 bp, 5 predicted proteins | sample S1TSphfallax_FD_89692 | JGI IMG/M metagenome (GOLD analysis project Ga0116226, IMG submission 89692) | Host-associated microbial communities from peat moss isolated from Minnesota, USA - S1T2_Fa - Sphagnum fallax MG | ecosystem: Host-associated > Plants > Peat moss > Unclassified | place: USA... | reverse complement strand
AGGAGGGCCCCAAAAAAAAAAAAAAAAAAAAACGTGTTTTATAAGTTGGAAAGTTTATTTCTCTTCTTGTTTTTTTTCATTACTTATTTTCCTTTGCACTTCAAAGATTATTTCTAGAACTTGAAGCAACATTCCCATAACATTTTAAATCACTCAAAATGAAACATATATGATGAAGATATAAATAACTAATGAATATGTATCCTTATTAAGTTATAAGTAGTTGTTTTACAGTCATAACATAGTTGAATAGTGGTACTTTAGTAATGGTGCACTAGTGACCATACTAATCGTATCAATGGGAATCATAATTAAAAACTAGTTGCAAATGTATCCGATAATGGGTGGTGGAGATGTGGACATGTGGCATAATTGCATGTACGTACATTGTACACTAATTGCAACATAGTTGTTGCTTTAGTGACACATTTATAATAGTTCTAAAGTAGTTGCCACATGCAACTACAATGCAACTCAAAAAATTAAACATGGTTGACTACATATGTATGTACAATGTGTATAAATTATCGTATAGAATACCCATTTCTAACTCACTTGTAACTATAATACAACTGGCTAATTTTTTGATCTGACAATTTATTTATTAATACACCATATTTCTAAAGGGATAGTTGCATAATAGTTGTATATGAGTTGTTTTTTGAGTTTTAGTTATAGGGTATTGTGGTTTTAATGGACACAATTTTTCATAGTGTATGTTGTTTCTCCCAATGTTGCCCATTCAATTTTGTTCTCCAATAAAGTTCGTGCTCTAAATGCTTTTCGTTTTTACGCCCATATGCCACAAATCAATAGTTAACATTCTACGAAGATTTATCCTTATAACATACTTTTGCACATGTGTCCACATGATGCCCCAATAGATGAACCCCATGTACTTGTGTACTTAAGACATATCAAGGCAATTAAAGTTTAAGGACTTGATTAGATGACAAGTTGTCCCTATTATAATACCAAAAAGATTTTACTAAAATAATTTTTGCTAGCTTTGTCTTGAATTCTAGAAAAAGAGGTTAGTAAAAGATCTTGGATCACATATAGCTTTTGCAATAGGCATGTCTTCCTATTGTAATTTTGATAGTGTGTTTTTTGCAACATCTAGGGTTGCTTGGGCCTCCTCCACCACTTTCTTCCTCTCACCCAAGTTATATTTAATGCCCAACAATTTGGTGGATGCAACACCTTCATCCATCTTTAGAGACTTGATCTTGGCCTTGAAGATAGTTAGGAGTTCCTTCTTTAATGCCAATAGTTTATTAACCTTCATGATATCTTCAAATGACATTCTAGTGGGGAATTTGCTTGTAGGTAATGACATTTGTTCAATGTTGTCATCACCAAGAACAACATTAGTTCCATGTTCTAAACCAACTACCACAAATTGAAAAGGCATGTGTTGATCAAAATTAAAATTCAAGCTCCCACCACTTAGTTCCAAAGTATCCATTATATGTTCTTTTTTTACTACTAGCAAGCCAATCTTCACTACATCTTGACGTGCTTTCTCTTTTGCAGTTAATTTTGACGCTTTTGCCCAATTAATGGGATGGCCTTTTGAATGGAAGATGAAACCATGAGCTATCGAAGTAGGGATCTCATTGTTAGTATTATGCTAGTTCCAAAAACCCTTCAATAGATGTCCTCTATTGCAACCTTGTCTTCCACCTTCAGAATGAGGGAATTGATTTTGAATTTCTTAGAACCCCTAAACAAAAAATTGCATTCTTCTACAGTGACATGTTCATTATCCAAATCATATTTTGGGTCCAAGCCAACATTGTCTAGTTTTCTAACAATGGAGAAGAAAAAAACATTTTGGTTTCTAATGTCCACCAATGGCCAATTTGCCAATAAGAACTCTTTTTGCGATTTCTCACGATTGACTTTTTTCGACATGATTGCCTTATAAAAACCTTTTAAAAAATGGTAGTTGTTATTAAAGGTAGCCATTGCTACACAAAGGTCACAATATTCATATCACTTTTAACATAGTCCTTGAATGCTTAAAACCAAGACTTATTGTTGCTTCTTTAGCAATCCCAAATACCTAGTGCTTAAACCCAGTACTTGTTGGCCCTTGAAAACCATTACCCTTGCTTACTTAACTATGAATAAGTGGTTCCCAAGCACCCTCAATGGTTGGAAATGACAAAATTATGGGAAGGTGATGACTAGATGACATGGTTAGTTATACTTGTAAAATGTTTGAGCATCAAGTTTATCCCCTTGTTTTTTTTGTTGAAACCTACACAATGCAACCCATATTTGTGTTGTGAGAATATCTTATGTGTTCCATTCCCCACACAAAGCATTTGCAAGTGGTACATTGACACCCATGACCCCAAGATAATCAATTCATAGATTGAATTAATGTGTTGGCTACATGTACATGTAGACAATGATTGATGAGCTCAAACAGTTCTAAAACTAGGACTTATCGTGCTTGAACCAAGCACCTAGGAGTCCTTATAAGTGATGCCATCAACATGTTAGTGCTTATTGAATCCTAACCATAATTTACATTTATTTAAATAGTCTTAAACTAGGACTTACACTCCTAAACCAAGACTACATGTAGTTCTCAACTAGGACTTGTAGTCCTCAATCAGGACATATGGTGGTTAAATAATCATGGACCATGATTCATAATGCTCTTCAAGCACCTTCAATGGTTTGTTAGCAATTACATGTGCTGCCATCAACCTCTGAAGTCCTTATTCAATATTGGTTAGTGTTTTCCAAACACTCTCCTTCCTTAATTAAAGTTAAAGAGTGGTTTCCAACTTGTCTTAGTGCTAAGAAATGACATATAGTTTACTTCCAAAGGACCATGAGAGTCTTGTAACCAATAAGAGTGTTTATATAGGACTATCATTACCTACCAAGTAGTTTAAGGTGTTTGAAAAGGATTAACTAGTGATATCTACCATTACCAAGTACTTGACAAGGGCTTTTTCAACTAATAAAAGACTTCTAGTTGTGACTCTAAATGTTTGTGTAGGACTTTCATTAGTTACATAAGTAATCTAATTCTTAAGTTATCTAACATTACCTTGAATACTTGACAAGGACCAGTTTTATTAACAAAATATGCTTAACAAGTTTGACAAGCACCTTTCATGACAACAATGGGCTTGGAGGTGGTTCAACTTCACTCTAAGTGATACAATGATTACCAAGGACATCAAACCCATGTTTCTAAGATGATTAACACATGTATTCCACAAGTTATTGAATTCACTAACTTGGTTCAATTTCAACCAAAACTAGTGAACAATTGCAAATTTTTAGAGGAATAAAGAAAACTTGTACCTTGACCTGAATCAACACCTTAGACAATCTCGTCAAGTTGCCAAAATCTGCACATCATGATAAATCATAAAATATGATAATTAGTTTGAAGTATCCCCATATAATACATTTATTGAACATATGGTTGTACTTTGTTGATATCAACAAAACTACAAAGATTACGGGACAACCAAATAGAGTTAATCAACTAGATATTCAAATGACATTTTACCTCATGGATAGCCCATCATATCACAATAACTAGCAAGCACAAATTGACCTTTCCAATCGACATAGAACCTAGGTCCAAGCATATTGTATATAATTAACTTCAAGTCATTATCCCATGGTGAACAACTTGGGTAGAAATTACTAATGGACTATAGTCCCCCCACTTCACCATAACAAGGACAATTTCATATGTGCCTAATATAAATGTCATTTTCAATTACCTCTTTGTGGCTTCTCCTCACACAACAAGTGTTTTGAGAATTTAAGCTCCTTCCAAAGCTTTCCTATCCACCTTCCAACAATCTTAAAAACTAGTGTCAATCTGATCCAATTACCAAATACTTCAAACCTTCTACAATTGCAAGCTTGTTTCCATTCTTCACAGTTTTAAAATTGCAAGACTACTCCAATTATTTGTAATGCAAACTGGGCCATTCATTCAAATTGAAATACAACTTGGCATGGGACCAAATACTTGCACCTAAAAGACATGATCAATCCATTTATGCCATCATTCAAGCTTAGTTTGTTGTGAATAATTGAAGGAATAACATCAACATCTTTTTTATGTATATATCAAATCTACTTTGAACTATACTTAAATAAAAATTCATTGTAGTATAATCATGTCAATCTTGACAAGAATGACAATTTTTCCAAAACATTTTGGTTATGTAATAGACAATGAGGATATGGGATTATTCAAATAAAAAATAGAATTACATATGGAGAGAAATGAAAAGGTAGAGAAAGGAAAAAAGCGCAAGAAGGTTGACTAATTAATGAAGCCTATGTTTGAATGTAGCCTTTGTCTACATATCTAGCAATATGTATAAAAAAATGTTTACTTAATTATGTAATTTACCATGAGTATTTTACAAAAACTACACACACGCACATATACACATTGACAACTTGATATGTTGTTAAAATGTAAGACCCATGTACCAAGATCATCAAGTAAACAATATTTTAAACCCTAAAAACTTACAAAGAACACCATCTGCAAAGGATTCTTCAAATTTCTTTGACACACCCAAAACATTTTTCAACTTTTCTAAGCATGGGGGATAAAATATGTGTGTTTTTTTAGAATTGCACCTCAATTTCTTGTTTGCACTAAATATTTCCAACTACAAGTTTCTGCAATGGCTTGTATTCACATACTTTTTCAAACCTTTCCTCCCACCAATGTAGGAAATATAAAATTTCAAGCTTCCCACCTTGAAACAATCTATTTAACCTTCAACAAACATAGAAATTAGTGTCAAAAGATTGTATAGACATGCTCAGTTGCATATATGACCCCAAACATCTCAAAAGAAAACTTTGAATGATGGATTGGTTTGCATCACCACATGGTCGCTTTCAAACACCTCAAATCATTGAAGCCCTTACAAATGCATTCTACTATTTTATAAACAAATAGTGGTTTCAAAGGGTTGTGGGAAGGGAATATTTGAGAAGATCCATGAAGGCATTCAAGACAATTCCTAGAAACCATAGTAGAAAATGAATCTAGTACTATTTCAAAACATTGGAAGTTTTAGAAAGTTAGAGGTGGCATCTAGCAAAATGAAGGCAAGAACCATTCTAGCACCTTCATTTGTACAAAAGAACACATGAACCTTGGAAAAACCCACAAATAGCTAGGTAGTCTTGCTTCAAGTTCACTCTTGGTGCTTTCACTTGAATGAAAAAAAACTTGTGTAGATGTCAAAAGAACTCAAACAAATCGATAGTTAGCTTGTTCCTTTCATTACCAGTGCCTCCATATAAACCTTAAACCCACAAACGTCAAAAGAACCCACCAACATTGGAAGAACCCAAACAACTTGGTAGTTAACTTGCTCCTCTCCCTCCTAATGCCTCTATTCGCATATAAAAACCCATAGACATTGGAAGAACCCAAACAACTCGATAGTCTTGCTCCATTCACTTTTAATGCTTCTGTTTGCACAAAAGAACCCATAGACATTGAAAGAAAACTTATAATCTCTTCAATAACAAGGACCTTAAAAAAAAAAAAAAAAAAAATGGATACAAAAAACTTCATTGACAAAGGAAAGGAAGTAAAGAAGACAAAAGCTTAAACAACTCTAGTTGAAAGCTAGTTGACAAAGGAAGTGAGAAGAACAAAAAAAACAAGTTTTAACGACAACAAGTTTAGGGTTTAGGACAAAAGGCATTGCGATGAGCTTCGTCATATTCATGTTTGAATTGAACACACTAGAAAGTGGGCACGTGGCAATGGAAAAATTTAAACCATTGAATCAAAAGGAGGGGTTTGTTTTTATCAAGTAACCCCTTTGGCTCATTTGGTTGTGATTGCACCTTCATCCTTATCCTAATCTTTCCACACATCCCATTAATTGGTTGGATAACAAATATCAATCCTTATCCTTCTTAGAAATCCCCACATGATTGGTGGATTACCCACCAACCATTCATCTAATTAATCCCATTAAAGCTTCATACTTTGATAAAAGATAATAAGTTATTACCACTAATAACCCTTTAGATACTATGGTGCCCATGGCACTAATTAACTTAAGAAATTCTACCTTTAACATTCATGTTATATTCTTCAATAATGAAATGAATTCAAATCAAGAGCCAATTGCCATTTATTAACAATAAATTTTAACATAGCCTTTATTATTGTGTGTGGTGTGTGGTTTGAGAAAAAAATGCATAGGCATTACAAAGAGATTATTTTAACTTCAAGGATTATGTCCTTTTTCAAGTAGACCTATGTAAATGTGATTGTTTTTTCCACCAAGTTATCCAAATGGTTGAATTTCGTCTTTTTTTTCTTCTACCATGGGCTTCATTGTTTCAAGTCCAAATGGATCATGTGGTAAGAACAAATCAAATTCTTTTTTCTACATTTGACTTAAAAGGAACATATAATTCAAATGATTAAGTTTTAGGATTTTGTTCTTGAAGTACATGCAAACTTTGTTCCACCAATCATATTTGTTCTTTAGTAGGTGTGACATTACCAATTGTTTCATTTAATTCATATTCAATTTCTTTAAGTTCATTTGGCAGTTATAATGTTACTATTTATTTTTTGATGACAAGCCTTTTTTATTGGTTCATCATAAATAATATTTGTACTTTGAATATATTTGGTGCATATATTGTGTGTAGACCAATGCTTTTTCACCTAATTATATAGTTTCCAAAGTTGAACATGTTGACAAAGGATATGGCATAAATTTACAACATTATCTCACATCATCCTTTGTTGCATACAAAAGTACCCAATTTTGACCATTATGTTTTTTTCATACATTGTCCAAATGAAAATAAATAAATTTCGTTCTTAAAGATTTTAAAAGATCTACACATCTATAAAAGGAATTTAACAAAAATATCAAGTAATTTGATTGAAAATGCACTTGAATCTTCATTATTTCATACATTTGAACAAGAATGATATCTTGAAGATTTTTTTTCATAAAACAATTTGTAAGTAAACATATTTTAAATCAACATGAATTTTTTTGGTATATATATAATATTTTCCCACCTTTTAAAAATATAATGAATCAATAAAAATGGTATAAATGTTGTGTTATATTTATTTGTAATTACATAAAATATTTTTAAATAAAATATGTTATCTATGTAACATATATATTATTTTCAACATTTGAAAAATTTACACAAATTATTTAAATGTCGTAATTATTAATTTATACACTTTTTTTAATTTCGTAATTTTTATCAAATTTTATTATGAATAATAAATTTTAATTTTTTTCAATTCATTAAATTTGATTTAATATATATAAAATATGAAGAAATTCCATGTTGTGACCAAATATTTTGATAAATTACTAAAGACCAAATTTTATATTCTTTGTTACCCATCACATGGAAACATGAAAAACAATGCCATTTTGGGGCATCTAGATTTCTTTTGAAATTCATTGGATATCATTAATAAGAATATATTTCATAATTTAATGTCAAAAAAATCCAAAAACAATTCATTGGAATAAAAAATTGAGCAAGAGTCTTAACTTAAAATTTTAAATTATATTCTAAGCATCAATTTTTATTTAATTTTATGGTTTCAAGAACTTTGACAATTTGTTTTCTATTTTTGGGAATGTTTAAAAAAATGAATACAAATTCCCCAAAATTTGTTTTAGCCACTATCCAAAAATTCACATTAAATAATTAATGACTTTAAGGCAAAAATTATAAAAATTATGAGGTATTAATTATTTACTTGTGCATTAATTATGTGTTTGATAATTTACAAGTTTATAATATGCTTACTAGGTACGTATGTCTACTTTCTATTTTTTTCCCTTTTATTTTTTTAATGTTTGAAATTGTATATTATTAAATAATTATATGGTGTTCACGAAAAAAAAAATTAATCACGTATTCTTATCCATGAAGACTTTTAGTCATGTAGTCATATCCATGGTTACACAAATACAATTAGGCACAAAAACATGGCATATATGATTGTATAACTAGAAATGGTCATTAGTTATATTTTTCATAATCATAAATGTCAAGTTTTGGTGTAGTGCCACTTTTCACTAAAATTTTTATTTTTTAAATTTTGCAATTCCAATTTGTTTTGGAGTATAAGCAATAGTGAATTGCACAATTCCACCATGTTCACAAAATTAATTAAATTCACGTGAAATATACTCACCACCACCATTTGATCATAAAACTTTTATATGTTTTCATCATTATAATAGGAAAAACCCATTTTGCAACTTGTTTTAAATGACTAAAAATGTTATTTGTGACCATTTTCGAGCCCTATTTTCTCTAGTGCATGTGTGTTTTCCAAAATATACTTTATAGATATTGAACATATCAAACATTTCACTTTTTTGTTTTAGAAAATATATTATGGTGAAAGGTGAATGCACACTAAGGTGTCTCACTTTTTGAATCACTATGTCCATTTTTACAAAGTGTCTTTTCTTTAGACACCTACAATGAATAATAAAACTTATCAAATTGAGAATTTGAAATTGATTATAGATTAGCAACTTGATTATGAAAATGCCTATGTAAATACTTTTCAATAAAAGTACACCCACTTTTCACAATGGACTTTTGAAGCACAAAAATATGGACTAGTTGGTAGACTAGAATGGTAGAAAATAAAAAGGTGCATATTGAATTCCATTCCATATTATCTATAGTTACTCAATATATGGTGTAACATCAAGATTTTTTTTTTAATGTGAAAGTCTTCCCTCAAAATTCATACTCAAATTTTAATTAAGCACTTTTGAATGGTCAAAATTGAGTCATTTTCATAAGGCCCTAACATAATTTTATTTTCTTCAAATTTTAATTATTTTTTCTAAAGGGGCATATTCTCAATTTAAGGTACCTTTTTTGGAGATAAGACTCAAAGATTTTGTTTTGCTATCTTTCAAATATAGAATCTAAATGGAATAAATCTAAGTGAGAGATATTGGATCATTCAAATTTTGATAATTTTCATGGTGGTGATGATTTTGCACATTTGTATGTAATTATGCATAAATATTTTAGTAGAAAACCAAAAATGCAAAAAATGAATACATAAGTTTTTAAATATAATTTAACATGTTTTCTTGCATGAAACTTTTCTTCACATTTTGCTGACACTTGGGGCCACAAATTAAAAACCTAGTGAATACAAAAAATCAACCAAATGGGAAAAAAAAAATCATTTTCCTTGTTGCCCTTTCAAAATGGATTTTGTAGCCTTCAAAAAATTTACATCATATATTATTTAATCAAATCCATTATATGAACATTACCAAACATAGATGTATGCATTACTTATCCATGAAAGAAAATTGAAGACAATTGCATTGTATAATACATTTTTTTGATTCATTTAAAATGAAAATTATAGTTAAGACAATGATTCAAATTATTTAAAAGGACTCATAAGAACATTTATATTATATCCAATCTATTGTTGGATTTGTTACCAGATTAACATGATATCATTATAATTATAGTCATATACCAATCCACTATAATCATGAAATAGTAAATGTAATAAAAATCCAAAATAATCCTTTGCAATCTTTTTTTCGTTAAACCATATTTTTGGGTACCCTGATTGTGAATATGCTTAAAGATGTATATATTTGAAATATGTAGGTGGGCTCTTATTAATACAAATTTTACTACCATTGAACCCATGGTACAAAAAAATTCAAAAGTTAACATTATAAAATGGACTTTTGTGGTTTCTTACTTTCTCAAAAAATGAACCGTCTTAAAGTACATACATCCTAAAGCATGATTCTCCATTTAAAAATAAAAATAAAAATGACAAAGTACTTGGCTCTTCTTAATGTTTAAATTTGGACAACATATATTTAAATGTGTGATTTCAAGCATTTCAATTGCATAAGTTTTTCCATCATGTGGAAATGCACAACAATGTTGTTTTCCTACCAAAAAACTTTGGCACATAGGTAGTTTTCTTATTGGTCCAATGATACCAATAACCAATTTTTTACTTTGCATGTTTTTTATGGTTATTAAATTTAAGCGACCCAATCTTTGATGCCACAATAGAACTTGGTTTTCATGTTTTGTTAACATAGATGGACCAACTTCTATTGTAGGAAAACCAACTCAAATTGGGTGTAGTAATCCTTGCATTGAACACACAATCATAGCTTTAAGATTTTTTACCTTTCTTATGATGCACTTGTCTACTATAAACTCAAAGTTTGTACTATATTGAGTTGATTTGCTAATAGAAAACAAGTTCTTTTTCAATTGTGGTACATGAAGCACATCATGTATTTGGGTTTTGAAACTTGTTGATGTACAAATTGTTACTATGCCTTGTCCTACAACATGTTGAGTGCTATCATCTCCTCTCCCAAGAATATTGATATTTGATATGGGATATTCAGAAGTTTGACAAACCATGATCTATTATGATTCATTTGTTGAAATGCACCATATTAATCCAAATACCATATATCCTTGGAAATGGTGTTAATGTACAAGTAAACAATGAACAATTGAATACTAATAATATCATTGGAGTTTGTTATATAAGTTTAGGATTTAAATATCACATTGGTTCTATCAATTGTGTTTTTGTTGTAAGTAGCTACAACATTGTGCCCTTTTTAATTAAAATAAAAAAGGTCCTTTCTTTATGTTGTAATCATTTTAGTTGTCAAAGGAATTTCCATTTCCATGTAATTCTTAATTTCATTTATTGAATTTTTTATTTTGAAAGTTACCTTTGTTCCATCTTTTCCTAATTTCCTACCTAGATGGTTTGTGTAGAATGTAACTGAAGATGATGCATTCCTTTTTCTTAAGGAATTGTTATTCATGACTTTTTCCTATTGTAATCTTCTACATAAAATTGAATTTAGGAAAATTTAGAGTTGTTAATAGTTGTTACAAATGACTACCATGAAGGAGGCAAGTTCATTAATCTAATTGTATTACAGGGCAAAAGCATATTAAAATATACCAATTGGTCATCCCTACTAACAAGTAAAAGTAGATTTGGAATCTTTTGCATTTAAAACATTTTAGTCATGCCATAAATTTTGGGATGTACTTATCATATTAAATAAATCTATATGGTCATTCTTAGTGTATGTTATTATTCTCACTAATTTATTTACTTATTAGAAATTTATTATTTGGTTTATATTGCACATTTTCCAAATCAAAAAATTCAAACATTATGCACCTTGATACACATTTTTGAAACTTGATATTTTGGATTATGAAAATGTGAAGCCTCTCATAAGTAAATTT
>Ga0116226_10005475_pt1 | contig 11338 bp, 10 predicted proteins | sample S1TSphfallax_FD_89692 | JGI IMG/M metagenome (GOLD analysis project Ga0116226, IMG submission 89692) | Host-associated microbial communities from peat moss isolated from Minnesota, USA - S1T2_Fa - Sphagnum fallax MG | ecosystem: Host-associated > Plants > Peat moss > Unclassified | place: USA... | reverse complement strand
TTGGCTTCTGACGCAATCAGATCGGCCGCCTGTAAAGAATATAGTTCTCGGAAATCGCCGTGTATCAGCCCAAGCAAATGCTTCGCGATATTGGGATTCTTGGCTTTGAATCCTTCATAAAACATTTCGTATTGTGCTTTTTTCTCGTGGGGACCAGCAACAAAGGCGACGTGCGCTTTTGGATCGAATTCGACAATCTTGCTCGCCGCATCGAAAGCCAACTCTTGAATGAGGTATGCCCAAGGGTCCTTGTCTAGGTACTTCTTTGCTTTTTCTGATTCATTTCTCACTCGCTCATAGTCGGGGACTCTGAGTGCTAATGCATAGCAATTCAGAGTGGACCGCGCGATAGCGTCCAACAAAGCCTCTCGCTTGTTCCAGGCGGCTTCCTTTCCTTTAGGTTTTGGCCATTTAGAAGCGTTGCAGAATTGGCGAAATTCCCCGTCCATAGAAGCGAGTTCTTTTTGGTGAAAATATTCAATTCTGGGTTCCGCGCGTAGCTGTTTTCGCCAAGACTTGTTGAAGCTCTTCCAATCTGCTTTGTTGCCGACCAGGCATCCAGCAATTATGAAAACGGCTTTGCACCCGTCTCCACTGTCATCCAGCGCGACGGTCCACAGGCTTGACATAGTATCCCTTTCCTCTAAGGCCAAGACGGTATACAGATCATCTACGGTCAGTTAACTCAGGACGCACATCGGAGTTACGCTCCACTCTATGAGCGTTTCACCGACGATCCCCGTTCCTTCCGCCAAGAATACAACGGGCGATTTTGATGCGTTCACGGATTTTGCGCGGCGCGTGGTTTCTGTGCCGCATTCCCAAATCAAAGCTCAACTCGACGCCGAGAAAGCGGCGAAGACGGATGTTCGGCGCATTGACCGCGAGACAGCTATGCGAATTCTTACCGCGCTGGACCGTTTTGCCCGCACCGGCGAGAGCGATGTGAAAGCGCTTCAAGGACGCGACGAATTTCGTTTTCAAATAACCGACTATCGGCTTTTCTTTATTAACATCGCCGATGCCCTCGAAGTCCGCCGTGTCCTTCATCGGCGCGAAGCCTATAGGGTAATAATTTCTCTGGCTATGCAACCTTATTTCCAAAGGGGTAGGTCTTCCCATCTGGAAGGAAATCCAGCTTGAGCTATATTGTTTACCTTGGAGGTAGGAAAAGTGGCTATATGCATCTTTAATCTTTCTCCCCATGTCGAAGTGGGATGAATCGTACGAAGAAAGTATTGGATAACTGCCACTGTCGCATAGATGCGTGATTGAGCGATCTTGTCATCAGCCAAATGATCTAAAAGTGGAACCTCTCCCTGTTTGGGGCACGAAATTTGATCTGCCGGAGACCGATTCCATAAACGACTATGATGAGCGCACATATTGCGTACGTTGTTGAGATTGCGAATTGATGTCAGCAATCCTTTTCGCGGCAAGTTATATTTCGCAGCCAAACGGTCTTCATCAGCAATTTTCATGCCGCTTAGGAAAACGGACATCATCCCGAAGTCCCATAGTTCTACAGCGATCCAAATAGGGAGTTTTTGCCCTGCATACTTGCGTTTGAAATGTTTAACAAATTCATCTTTTGAGCGATCAAAACTTTCATCGAGACGCGCTAGCCATTTGGTATGGCCTGTTTGTCCCGTAGCTGGATCGATCTTCTTTGAGAACTGTCCATGCAATTCGTTAGGATCGCGATGGACTAAGGGGCTTCGATTTCCAATGAGGAGGGCAATATCCACTCTCATGGCCACTTCTATCCGTTCAATTGCGTCAAGAAGTAACAGTCTCAGCTTCTTATCAAAGACGTACAGGTCCATGACCTGCTGGAAGGTTGTTCCATCCTTGAAGTCGTCCTCGACGATAACCTGGCTAAACCCTGTGTCTGGATGGGGGATAAAATTTCCGGATTTTTCGTCGAGCAAGATATGACTTTTGCGGTCGGAATACCAATATCCGCTCAGGCGATAATAGCCGATTCTTCCAAGACAACTGGCAGCAGCCACCGTATCTGTGATGTGCATGCCCCTTTGTTGCAATAATGCTATCTGATCTGCCACAGATAAGTACGGCTTCGTATATGCAAGAGGCGCAATTGGGCTTGCCATAAAAAGAGAACCGACCCGTACGCATTCGCGAAGAGGGGCCGGCCGTGTTGAGCTTAGTATACGCGTCTCATCGACACTCCCAACATTTACTTTTTGACAAAGTGCAGACATGGTAATTTCACTACTTTTCTCCTTTACTAACCCATAAACATTACGATTGCAAAGGATGGCTAGAGCATTCGGCGTACAGATCAGAGACCTATTCCCGCCGGTATGAATTGGGTTAGCCAGAGAAGTTATTACCGTCTATAGATAATTAGATGACGAACATCGGAGGCTGAGGCTGAAAGGCAAGTGCAAAATAAGAAGCAGATCCCTCACTTCATTCAGGATGACAGCGTAGAGGCGAAGGTATACCTGAGGGACTGAAGCCCGGAGAGTTTTTGGAGGCGTGGGTGCATGGGATAAATCCCATGCCTACCCTAAAGCAAAGGCGAAGATAGGTCGGGCTTTCAGCCCTTGAATTGATTCGATAATCCATAACCTACGCCCCAGGCTAGTATAGGGCGCGCCGTTGGCGCTAAAGGCAAGAGAGTTGCGTGGGGGTTAGAGGATGTAGCGGGAGAGGTCCTGGTCTTTGACGATGGAGGCGACTTGGCGCTTTACGTACTCTGGGTCGACGAGGATGACTTTTTCTGTGCCGGAGGCGGTTTCGCGGTCGATGATGGTGGGCAGTGGGCCGTCTGAAATGATGGAGGCGGTGCTGACGGCGGGAGCATGGGCATAAATATCCGGGAGTGTAAAGGGGATGGCTGCGTCTGGTTCGTCTGTATTGATTCCGTCTGGGTTTAGTGCATCTGCGTTTGGAGCAGTTGAAGCTGGTTCGGGCGGGCGAGGCTTGAACAGCTCGGGGGCCTGGAAGCTGACCTCATCCAAAACGCGTTCGAGAATGGTGTGAAGGCGACGGGCGCCGATGTTCTCTGTCGTCTCATTCACTTTGAAAGCGAACTGGGCCATTTCGCGGAGGGCTTCGGGGGTGAACTCCAACTTAACGCCTTCGGTTTCAAGCAGGGCGGTGCATTGCTTGACGAGGGAAGACTTTGGCTCGGTGAGAATACGGATGAAGTCCTCAACGGTGAGGGACTGGAGTTCGACGCGGATGGGAAAGCGGCCCTGCAGCTCTGGGATGAGGTCGCTGGGTTTGGAGACGTGGAAGGCGCCGGCGGCGATGAAGAGGATGTGGTCTGTAGAGACCATGCCATAGCGGGTATTGACGGTGGTGCCCTCGACGATGGGGAGGATGTCGCGCTGGACGCCTTCGCGGGAAACGTCGGGACCATGGCCGCCTTCACGACCAGCAATTTTGTCGATCTCATCGAGGAAGATGATGCCGGAGTCTTCAACGCGGGTGACGGCGAGGCGGTTGACCTGGTCCATGTCAATGAGGCGCTGCTCCTCCTCCTGCACGAGATACTCGAAAGCCTCAGTAACTTTCATTTTGCGTTTTTTAGTACGCGCGCCAAAGAGACCGGGGAGAACGTCCTTGAGGTTGACGTCCATTTCCTCCGGGCCCTGATTGGAGATGATTTCAAAGGACGGACCATTGCGGTCGCGGACATCAATTTCGACATCGCGGTCATCAAGGCGGCCCTCATGAAATTGCTGGCGAAGTTTTTCGCGGGTACGGAGACGGCTGTCATTGGCATCGATGACACCGGCATCGGCGGCTGCCTCTGTGACAGAGCCTGCGGGAAGAAGGACATCGAGGAGACGTTCTTCGGCGTTGAGTTCGGCCTTGTCTTCAATTTCCTCGAGGCGTTCTTCACGCACCATGTCGATGGCGATTTCGACGAGGTCGCGGACCATGGACTCGACATCGCGACCGACGTAGCCAACCTCAGTAAATTTGGATGCCTCCACCTTGAGGAAGGGGGAGTTGGTGAGCTTGGCGAGGCGGCGGGCGATTTCAGTTTTGCCGACGCCGGTGGGGCCGATCATGATGATGTTCTTGGGCATGATTTCATCGGCGAGATCGGCGGGAAGTTTTTGGCGGCGCATGCGGTTACGGAGGGCGATGGCGACGGCGCGTTTGGCGGCGTGCTGGCCGACAACGTGCTTATCCAGCTCGGCAACGATCTGACGCGGCGTCATCTGGTCCAGGGAAAGCTCCTGGTCCTCAGCAGATGCGGGCAGATAGATGGCCATGGGGTGCTCCTTTAGCTTGCGTGCAGCTCTTCAATGGTGAGCTGGTCATTGGTATAGATGCAGATTTTGGCGGCGATGTGCAAGGACTTTTCTGCGATCTGGCGCGCGGTGAGGTCAGTATTTTGGAGGAGGGCACGGGCAGAGGCAAGAGCGTAGGAACCGCCGCTGCCGATGGCGGCGACACCCTCGTCCGGCTCAATGACGTCGCCTGAACCGCTGATGAGATAGGTCTGCTCCACGTCGCTGACGATGAGGAGGGCCTCAAGCGAGCGGAGCATTTTGTCAGTGCGCCAGTCTTTAGCCAGCTCGACGGCAGAACGACCGAGGTTGCCGGCATACTGCTCGAGCTTCGTTTCAAAACGGCCAAAGAGCGAGAAGGCATCGGCGGTAGAGCCAGCGAACCCGGCAAGGATTTTATCCTGATAGAGACGGCGAATTTTTTTAGCGGAGTGCTTGATGACACCATCGCCGAGAGTGACCTGGCCATCTGCGGCCATCACGACACTGCCGTTGCGGCGGACACAAAGCACCGTGGTGGAACGAATTCGCGGTCTGTTTGAGGGTTCGGCGGTGGATTGTGCCAAATCGGAATTAGTACGAAAATAGGCCATTTTGCTCAAACCCAAGTATATAGCAGTGGTGGAATGCGCAGAGAGGGGGGATTATCGGCTATGCTTCGAGTAGTGCCTAAATATGGCTGCAAGGTGATGTTCGTTAAGAGCAAGATATGAAGAATGTGTTGGACCAATTCGACATCCACAACCCAGTACATGTGGGTGCGCTGGCACTGCTGATCCTGTTGCTGATTGCGGCGGTGGCCTGGATATTTCGGCGGCGGAAGCTGCCACCTGAAGAGGCGGAACGGCGGCGGCGACTGTGGCTGGTGCGGCATGGGCGGTTGATTGACGGCATGGTGCTGGACTTGACGGAGATACCGCCGGAGGTGAGCGGGATGGAGCGGTCGACGGAATTTTTGCTATATCGGTACCAGATTGCGGGCGTGATTTATGAAAGCTCGCAGGAGGTGACACACCTGGGCGGATATGTGGACATCCAGAACTGCCGTATCGATCTGCCTGCGTCGATCAAGTATGATCCGCACAACCCGGCGAACAGCATTGTGGTGGCGGAGAACTGGAGCGGACTGCATGAGGCGAGGACCCCGATGCGGTCTGCAATGTAGACTTTAAGTTATGCACAGCCACGCCCCAGCAACGGGAAAGACACAGCGAGTGTTACAGATTTCGCTGGTGGCAACGTTTGCATACGTGATTGTGCTGGTGGTAGCGGGAGTACGGGCGCATTCGCTGGCGTTGATTTCTGAGGCGGGGCACAATGTGTCTGACCTGTTCGCGCTAATGCTGTCATTCGTGGCGGTGTACTTTCAGACGCGGCCGGCGACAGAGGAAAAGACATTTGGATACCAGAGGGCCGGAGTGCTGGCGGCATTTGTAAATGCACTGGCGCTGGTAGTGCTGGCGCTGTGGATTGCATTTGAGGCAGTGCAGCGGCTGCAAAGTCCTGTTGCCGTGGAGCCGCACCTAATGATGGTGGTGGCCGGGGCGGGAGTGCTGATGAATGGCGTGGTGGCGGCACTGCTGTGGCGCGTGAGCCAGGACGTGAATATCCGCAGTGTGTTTTTGCACATGCTGGGGGACACGCTTTCAACCGCAGCGGTGATTGTGGGCGGACTGCTGATACTGCTGACGGGACAGAATTGGATTGATCCGGTGCTTTCACTGGTGATTGCAGCGCTGGTGCTGTGGAGTTCGACTGGCATTGTGCGGGAGACGCTGAATATATTGTTGGAAGGCACGCCGCGGGGAATGGACCTGGGGAGTGTTCGGAGCGCGATGCAGATGGTGGAGGGTGTGCTGGATGTGCACGATCTGCATGTGTGGAGTTTGGCGACGCACTCCCATGCGCTGGCGAGCCATGTGCAGATTGCGGACATACCGCTGTCTGACAGTGCGGTGATATTGGAACGGGTGAACGCGACACTGCGAGAGAAGTTTCACATCCACCACAGCACGATACAGTTGGAGATAAAGGGATGCGAGACGACGCATGGATGCAGTTCACCAGCGAGGTTTGAGGCGAATGAACATGCAGGGCATGGGCACCATCATCATGGACACGTGCATTAGGGGCATGTGCGTTCAAGCGTGAATCTGAAGAGGGACTGGCGTAATCTTATAGGTATGAAATTTGCAGGATGCCAATTCGGCTGGCAACACTAGCGGTGCCCATCGCTTGATACTTATTTAATTCACCCTTTCTAAATTAAACTCAATATGTTGAAGGCAGCGATTGCTGTGCGGAGAAGACCATGCTGGACCGATTGAAGCAACTGGAAGTGCGATTTGATGAGATGTCTGGGCAGCTCTCTGACCCGGCGGTGATTGCGGACCAGCCGCGCTACCAGAAGCTGGCGAAGCAGCACCGCGACATGGTGCCGGTAGTGGAGAAGTATCGCGAATACAGCCAGATTGAGAATGGCATTGCGGACGCTCGCGGACTGCTGGATGACCCGGACATGGGCGAGATGGCGGCGGAAGAGCTGGCACAGCTGGAGGCGCGGCTGCCGGTGGTGGAAGAAGAGCTGAAGGTGCTGCTGCTGCCGAAAGACCCGCTGGATGAGAAGAACGTAGTGCTGGAAATTCGCGCGGGTACGGGTGGGGATGAGGCGTCATTGTTTGCGGCGGAAATTTTCAGGATGTACACGAGGTTTGCGGAACTGCACCGGTGGAAGATTGAGCTGTTGTCATCATCTGAGTCTGGCGTGGGCGGGTTGAAGGAAGTGATCGCAATTATTGAAGGCGACCATGTTTATTCGCAGATGAAATATGAGAGCGGTGTACACCGGGTGCAGCGGGTGCCGGCAACGGAGACACAGGGGCGGGTGCATACGTCGGCGATTACGGTGGCGGTGCTGCCGGAAGCGGAAGATGTTGACATCAAGATTGAGGCGAAGGACCTGCGGATCGATACATTTTGCTCGTCGGGGCCGGGCGGGCAGTCAGTGAACACGACGTATTCGGCGGTGCGGATCACGCACATTCCAACGAACACGGTGGTAAGCTGCCAGGATGAAAAGTCGCAGATAAAGAACCGCGAAAAAGGGATGCGGGTGCTGCGCGCCAGACTGTATGAAGCGGAAATGGAAAAGCAGCACCAAGCGATGGCGAGTGCGCGCAAACAGCAGGTGGGGAGCGGCGACCGGAGCGAGAAAATTCGGACGTATAATTTTCCGCAAAATCGGCTGACGGACCATCGCATTGGACTGACACTGCACCAGCTTGATTTGATTATTGAAGGCAGGTTGCAGCCGGTGATTGACGCACTGATTGCGCATGACACTGCTGAACGGTTGAAGGCCGAGACGGCCGTGGCAGTATAAAAATGACTCTGGCAGAGGCCCTGAAGCAGGCCACAACGCGGCTGATGGCTGAGCCCTTATACGCGGCGAACGCGGCGCGCGATGCCGAGATGCTGCTGATGTATGCGCTGAGGATTGAGCGCGTGGCAGTGATTGCGCATCCTGAGCGGCTGTTGACGGCACGGGAGCAGACGCATTTTGCGTCGCTAGTGCAGCAACGGCTGATGGCGATGCCGATCCAATATATAACTGGCGAGCAGGAATTCTACGGGCTGAAGTTTCGCGTGGGGCCGGAGGTGCTGATTCCGCGGCCAGAGACGGAGCATTTGGTGGAGGCGGTGCTGGAGCGGCTACCGCGCAATCGGGCGGTGACAATTGCAGACATTGGGACTGGATCGGGCGCGATAGCGGTGGCGGTGGCACATGCGCTGCCAATGGCGAAGGTGATTGCGGTGGACTTATCCGCAGCAGCGCTGGACGTGGCGAAGGAGAATGCTACGCGAAATGGGGTGGCGGAGCGCATTGAGTTTTTGCAGTCTGACCTGATGGATAAAATTGTTGGAAGGAAGCTGGATGCGGTTGTTTCTAATCCGCCGTATATCGCGTTTAAGGAACGGGGAGAGATGCATCCGCAAGTGCGGGACCATGAGCCGGCGCAGGCATTGTTTGGCGGGGTGACGGGGTTGGAGGTGTATGAGCGGCTGATACCGCAGGCATGGGAGGCGCTGAGTGCGGGCGGATGGCTGATGATGGAGATGGGAATTGGGCAGGACGTGGCGATTGGGCAGATGCTGGGGGAATGGAAGGACGTTAGTTTTGTGCTGGATTTGCAGGGGATTAAGAGAGTAGTGGTGGGGAGAAGGCAGGGGAAAGCAGGGGTTAGGGAACAGGGAAGGTCAAGGATGAAGATCAAGGACGAAGGTCAAAAATAAAGACAAAAGCGAGGTCGTTCGTATTCGCTCAGGATGACAACGTAGAGGCGAAGACCCCACCCTTCGCAAAAGCAGCGAAAGATGGGGCACCCGGTCCTAATTAGCGGGAGGGTTTGTGTTCGTGGTATTCCTGTTCGGTGTTGATGCTCCAGAGGGATGATTTGTCGAAGTTGGCGGCGATGATGTTATCGACAGCGGTCATGGCGGTGAGCATGGAGTGGTCCTGATTGTTGTACTTGTGCATGCCGTTGCGGCCCACGAGAAAAAGGTTTCTGAAAACGTCAGTGTAGTGGCGAATTTCATCGAAGCGGTTGTAGGTGCCGAAATAGGCGGGATAGGTTTTGGGGACGCGCTCGACGTGGCCGTCGATGACCTCTGAGGCGTTGAGGATGCCGATTTTTTGAAGTTCTTGCGCGGCAAAATTTTTCAGGGCATCGTCGGATAGTTTCCAGAGGTCGTCCGTCTCGCGGCAGAAGTATTCGAGGCCGATCCAAATTTTGGTGGGGTCGGCAACCATGTAGGGGCTCCAATTATTGAAAATTTGCAGGCGACCGAGGAGCACGTCGGGCTCCTGTATATAAATCCATGTATCGCGGACTGGACCGCCGTTGGCTTCGGTGACGGAGAGGCGGTTGACGAGCAGACCGACGACGATAAAGTCGCGGTATTGGAGGCCGTCGGAGATTTGCTTTATGTTTGGCGGCACGGTGACATCGAGCGCGTTGATGAGGTCGCAGACGGGCATGGTGGAGAGGAAATAGTCGCCAGCGTAGGTGCAGTTGATGCCGGAGGGATTGGTGGCGCTGACGGCCCAAATCTCAGTAGCGTTGACGTGGATGCTATTTACGGGGGTAGAGAGATGGACCTCGCCGCCGAGAGTGATGATCTGATCGGCAACATGCTCCCAGAGCTGGCCGGGGCCGAATTTGGGATAGAGGAAACGCTCAATGAGGGATGTGTCGGTTGATTTTTGGGCGAGGTCGCGAGGGGCGATACTGGAAAATTTTTTCTTGAGGAAATGGCGGAGTGCGGAAGTGAGGCTGAGAGACTTGATGCGCTGCGCCCCCCATTGGGCGCTGATTTGACTGCATGGTGCGCCCCAGACTTTTTCGGTATAGCTTTTGAAAAAGGTGAGGTACAACTCGCGACCAAAGCGGTTGATGAGGAAGTCTTGGAGGCTGGATTCGGGGGAAATCTTTTTTAGCCGGGAGTGGATGTAGCTGAGGCCGATTTTGAGTACGCGGACAAAGCCGAGTTTGCGGAGGGTGGAAATGGAGAGCGTGATGGGGTAGTCAAAAAATCGGCGGAGGTAATAGATGCGGCTTTTTCGCTGGCGGATGAGCATGACGAGATCGTCTGAGTGAGAGGACGCAGCGGGAGTCTGGTCTGGTGTGTGTGGCAGAGTGCGGGACTGGTTTTGGTAGGCGATGGTGGTGTGGAGATCGGCTCCGGGGTCGAGGGGCAGCATATCGAGCCACCACTGCATGACGCGGTCAGATTTGGAAAAGAAGCGATGACCGCCTATGTCCATACGATTGCCGTTATAGCGGACGGTGCGGGAGAGACCGCCGATGGAGTTAGTGGCTTCAAGGACGATGGGCTTGATGTCAGTCCGGCGGAGAAATTCAATGGCGGCGGTGAGACCAGCGGGGCCAGCACCGATGATGATGGCCAATTTTTTTTCAGTCATGCGCTTTGACCACATTTAGCCTGTGGCCGACCAACCATACATAGTGCACAGCAGAGGTGACGGTGAGAACGGCGGTAGCCTGAAGGGCGTAGGTGCGCACGGTGAGGACATAGGGCAGCCATGACAAGGAAATAATGTTTGCGAGAAAGACGGCGACGACAGTGATGATCTGGGTGAGGGTGTTGAGTTTGCCGAAGATGCTGGGGCGGAAATCGCGCAGGCCCATGGTGACGTAGAGCAGGGCGGAAATGAGGAGGATGCCGAGGTCGCGGCTGAAGACGAGGACGGCAACGTAGGTGGGGATGAGATGCATCTGCATGAGCACGAGGAACAAGGTGCTGAGGAGGAGCTTGTCTGCAATGGGGTCAAGATACTGGCCGAGGACGGTGCTCTGATGGAGCCAGCGGGCAATGGGGCCGTCGAGACCGTCGCTGATGCCGGCAAGCATGAGGAGAATGAAGGCGGTGAGGTTGTGGCCGTCCAGGAGAGTGATGACAATGAAGGGGACGACGCAAAGGCGCAACAGCGTTAGTTGATTGGGAAAGGCGCGAAGTTGTTGGAAGCGAGTCACTATCGGCAATCAGTATGATGCAAAAAAAGGCAGAACATGATGTGAAACGTGCACAGAATAATATTACCGACAGAAAGATGGTGCTGGCGAATGCAGAGTGGAGATGTGCGGGATTTGCCGATGCCGAAGGATGGATTTAGACTAAATAATGACCTATAGGCGCGTAGCTCAGTTGGTTAGAGCGCTACCTTGACACGGTAGAGGTCGCTGGTTCGAGTCCAGTCGTGCCTACCATTTCATCCCGACAAAAATAAAACATTTATTCATGGCCATGTGGATGGTCATGATGGTCAGCGTTCTCGACGTGGTCAATGGGCAGACCATGCTTAGCAAGATGGCGTTCGCGGCGCTTGCGGTTGCGGTGCTCGACACCCTTTTTGAGGAGGTTTTGCATGGGATCGAGCAGGAAAGCGAGAACGCTGCTCATTAGGACGTTGAGGACGCCCACGTTGCTGGAAATATAGTGGGTGACCAAGCCACTGAGGGCGTTGCCTATGTAGATAAAGG
>Ga0116226_10005474_pt1 | contig 11339 bp, 8 predicted proteins | sample S1TSphfallax_FD_89692 | JGI IMG/M metagenome (GOLD analysis project Ga0116226, IMG submission 89692) | Host-associated microbial communities from peat moss isolated from Minnesota, USA - S1T2_Fa - Sphagnum fallax MG | ecosystem: Host-associated > Plants > Peat moss > Unclassified | place: USA... | reverse complement strand
TGCGACTGTTCGCGCGTGACGGTTTACGCGGCTGCTTGCCGACCTAATTCTTCTTCAGCGCCGATAGGCTCAATATAGTCTTTTTGCTTCTTTATTCAAAAAAGAAGTCTGTCTTTCTTCGTCTTGATCTTCCTACAAAAAAGGGAGGGCACCAGGCCCTCCCTTCTTGCAGGTCTTCAGGCAACCATCCTTACTTCAGGATGATTTCCACGCGGCGGTTCTGCGGCTCGCGCACGCCGGGTGCGGTCGGCACCAGCGGGTTGCTTTCGCCGTAGCCGTGGATGGCGATTTCGCCGGCCGGCACGCCGTCACGGATCAGCTCGGCTTCCACCGTCTTGGCGCGACGCACCGACAGGCGATCATTGTAGGCCACCGTGCCGGAAAGGTCGGTATAGCCGTTCACTTCGATCTTCGTCGTCGTCACGTGCGTGCTGGCGGTGGCCGCCTCGGCGACGATCTGCTTGGCACGCGCGGTCAGGTCGGCGCGATCCCAGTCGAAGAACACCAGGTAGGTGCGCGACTCGACCACCGGCGGCGGCGGCGGGTTGGCGGGCGCTGGCTGCGCCGGCGGGGTGGGTGCCGGCGGCTGCCACAGCGCATAGCGCAGCCCGACCATGGCGAGATGGGTGAACGCGCTATCCACCTTCTCACGCGTGTAGGACGAGCCGACACCGTCGACCCGGTACAGCCCGCCGAATTCCTCGGTCGACGGCGCCGCGGTGAAACGATATTCCGCGGTGAGCGCCACGCCGGGCATATCCGGAATGTTATAGGCGACGCCGACCAGCGCATCGAGCGCCGCGGTGCCCTTCGTGCCGTCCAGTTCGAGATAATTGCCGGATGGCGCAAGCGCGTGCGGCCCGTCCAGATGCTCTTCCGCGTAGCCGCCGCCGACGCCCGCATAGGGGGCCAGGCCCGGCACGCCGAACGGCGTCAGGTCGAAATCATACACCACGTTGGCGAACAGGCCGGTGGAGTCGCTGTAGCCGCCGGCGGAGTAGCCGCTGAGGTCTTTGGCCTTGCTGCGGTCGTAGACGCCGGACAGTTCGACGCGGATCCCGTTGCCGAGGCCCCAGCCGACCGATGCCTGGCCGCCGACATAGACGTCGTAGCTGACATGGCCGGGGCTTGGGTCCACGAAATCGAAATTCGGCGCGTAGAGGTTCTTGATCGACTGATCCTGGAACAGGCTGGCGCCGGCACCGAGGCTGATATAGGGCCCGGTGATGGGCTGCGCGATCGCCGCCGCAGGCAGGGCCAGGAAACTGGCCACCAGAAGCGCAGAACGAATCTGCATAAACATATCTCCTTAAAGTTTCAGTCCCCGCAGCGCGGGGTGGCGCGTGGTTGAACCGCCCGTCAACGGCCAAGGTAGGCCCAGTGGTTGCGTCGAACGAGGGGGTTGTGGCTGGTTGCCAATCAGGCGTTGCAAAAGGACCACAGATCAACAGCGTGGGTAGTTGTGGAAAATACCTAGTGAAACGCGTTTCGGACGTGGGTGCCAACGCCATGGGTAGGCATTGGTCGCAGCGCCATTACAAGGGCGTTCGACCGGCAACAAGTGCCTTACCGTAGCGTCAAAGGTTAAGAAATGTCGCAAAAGCCAAGCCTCCTTGTCACCCAGCGTTTGCCGCCGGCGGTCGAGGCGCGCGCCGCCCGAGACTATATCGTGCACCGATGGGAGCGTCCGGCGGTGTCGCTGGCGCAGGCCGCGGCTGGTGTGGACGCGGTGCTCTGCACGCCGTTCGACCGGTTGGACGGTGCCACGGTCGCCGCCTTGCCGGCGTCCGTGGCGGTGCTGGGAACCTTCTCGGTGGGCTTCGACCATATCGACATGGCTGCCGCGCGTGCGCGCGCGCTGCCGGTGGTCAACACGCCGGGCGTGCTGTCGGCAGCGACCGCCGAGTTTTCGTTCCTGCTGCTGCTCGCGGCGGCGCGGCGGGCCGGACAGGGGGAACGGCAATTGCGCGCCGGCGCCTGGCTTGGTCCGTCGCCCGCGACGTTCCTGGGCATCCAGGTGACCGGCAAGTCGCTGGGCATTTTCGGCATGGGGCGCATCGGCCAGGCGCTGGCGGTGATGGCGCGCGGTTTCGGCATGACCGTGCACTACAGAAATCGCAACCGCCTTGATCCGGCGCTGGAGCAGGGCGCGGTGTTCCATCCGGATGACGAGTCGTTCCTGGCGGCCAGCCAGTTCCTGGTGCTGTGCGCGCCGGCAACGGCGGAGACGCGGCATTGGCTGAACGCGGACCGGCTGGCGCAATTGCCGGCGGGCGCGGTGGTGGTAAACACCGCGCGCGGCGCGCTGGTGGATGACGCGGCGCTGATTGCGGCGCTCGCCGGCGGCCACGTGGCCGCGGCCGGCCTGGACGTGTTTTCCGATGAGCCGCGCGTGCCGGAGGGGTATTTGGCGCTGGAGACTGTGGTTCTGACGCCGCACATCGCCAGCGCCACGCACGAGACGCGCGACGCGATGGGGTTCCTGGCGCTGGACGGGATCGACGCGGTGCTGGCTGGGCGCGTGCCGGATAATATCGTGAGGTGAAATAAGGCAGTGTTCTTTTTTGAAAAAAAGAACCAAAAAACTTTTGTCTGTTGGGTTCCGCGTACGTTGAGGGCTCAGCGCGCCACGTGGGAGGGGCGCAGGAGCAAAAGTTTTTTGCTTCTTTTTTTCAAAAAAGAAGGCTTGCTTTCTTGCTGGATATATCCGCCCAGGCCGATCTGATCTGGACCATCACCGCGCTGGCGACGCTCGGGGTGATCGTGCGTCCGTCAGGCTGGCCTGAAGCGGTATGGGCCACCGCGGGCGCGGTTGCGCTGGTGGCATGCCGCTTGTTGCCGCCGGCGGAGGCGTGGCGCGGTGTGGTGCGCGGCACCGACGTGTATCTGTTTCTGACCGGCATGATGCTGCTGGCGGAACTGGCGCGCGCCGAGGGGCTGTTCGACTGGCTGGCCGCCCATGCGGCGCGCGGCGCGCGCGGGTCGCCGGGCCGCCTGTTCACCCTGACCTACATCGTGGGCGTGGTGGTGACCGTGTTTCTGTCCAACGACGCGACGGCGGTGGTTCTGACGCCCGCGGTGGCCGCCGCGGCGCGCGCGGCGGCGGCCGAGACCGCGCTGCCCTATCTGCTGATCTGCGCGATGGTGGCCAACGCCGGCTCGTTCGTGCTGCCGATTTCGAACCCGGCCAATCTGGTGATCTATGGCGCTCACATGCCGCCGCTCGGCGCCTGGCTGTGGCGGTTCGGGGTGCCGTCGCTGGCGGCCATTCTGGCCACCTACGGCGCACTCCGCGTGACGCAGCGCCGCGCGCTCCGCGGCGCGCTGGCGACCGATATCGCCGCGCCGACGCTGCCGCCGGGCGGCTGGTGCGCGGCGCTCGGGCTCGGCGCGACGGCGCTGCTGCTGATGCTGGCATCGGCACGCGGCTGGCCGCTTGGGCTGCCGACCTGCCTGGCCGGGCTCGTCACCAGCGTTGCTGTGCTGGCCGTAAGCCGGCGCAATCCGCTCGGGCTGGTGCGCGGCGTTTCGTGGGGCGTGCTGCCGCTGGTCGCGGGGCTGTTCGTGCTGGTGCAGGGGCTTGACCATACCGGGTTGCTGACGCGGCTTGGCGAGATGCTGCGGGCCGGCACGCGGGGCTCCGCCGTCGGCACCGCCTGGGGGGCCGGCGTGGCGCTCGCGGCGCTGTGCAACGTCGTGAATAATCTGCCGGCCGGCCTGATCAGCGGTGTCGCCGTGCAAAGCGCGCATGCGCCGGACCGGGTGACCGGCGCCGTGCTGATCGGCATCGACCTGGGGCCGAACCTGTCGGTGACCGGCTCGCTCGCCACGATCCTCTGGCTTGCCGCATTGAAGCGCGAAGGTCTTTCGGTCAGCGCGTGGTCGTTTCTGCGGGTTGGCGCGTTGGTGATGCCGCCGGCGCTGCTGCTGGCGCTCGCGGCTCTGCAGGTCGCCTCGTGATTCATTGCTCTGGGAAGCCGGGAAAAAGAAAAGGCGTTCTTTTTTGAAAAAAAGAACCAAAAAACTTTTGTCTTTTGGGCGCCGCGCAAGCTGGAGCGCGTTCACGTCTGGTGGTGCGGGCGCAGGGGCAAAAGTTTTTTGCCTCTTTTTTTCAAAAAAGAAGACCTTCCTTCCTGCGGAGGGGACATGAGGAGCCGCGCGCTCGACGCGCTGAATTTCCTGCTGGCGGACGTGCGCGGCGCGCTGGGCCCGTATCTGAACGTGTTCCTGGTCACCTCCATGCATTGGAGCCAGTCCAGCGTCGGCGTTGTCACCACGGTGAGCGGGCTGCTGGCGTTGACCGTGCAAACGCCGGCCGGCGCGCTGATCGACGCCACGCGTGCCAAGCGCGCGCTCGTGGTTGTGTCGCTGGGGCTGCTCGCCGTGGGCGCGGTCACGATTTTCGCGCTGCCGACGTTCTGGCCGGTGCTGACGGCCAACACGTTGATGGCCGTGGTGGGCGATATTTTTGGTCCGGCGGTCGCAGCACTGACGCTCGGGCTGTTTCCCGCGGCGGCACTGGCGCGGCGGCTGGGCCGCAATTCGGCGTTCGACCATGCCGGCAACGCCGCCATTGCGGTGGCCGCGGGGCTGGTCGGCTGGGCGTTCTCGCAGCGCGCGGTGTTTCTGCTGGTGCCCGCCTTCGCGGTGGCGGCCGTCTTCGCCGTGCTGGCGATTCCGGCCGGCGCGATCGACCACGCGCGCGCCCGCGGCGCCCGCGAAGGCGAGGCGGCGGCCGCCGGCATGTCGGTCTGGCGCGTGTTCGCCGATAGCCGGCCGTTGCTGATTTTCGGCGCGTGCGCATTTCTGTTTCACTTTGCCAACGCGCCGCTGCTGCCGCTGGTCGGGCAGAAACTCGCGACCGCGCACAAGGACATCGCAACGGCGATGATGTCCGCCTGCATCATTGCCGCGCAACTCGTCATGCTGCCGATTGCGCTGCTGGTCGGGCACACCGCGGACCGGTTTGGGCGCAAGCCGATCCTGCTGATTGGTTTCGGTATGCTGCCGATCCGCGCGGTGCTCTATACGCTGTCCGACAACAGCGCGTGGCTGATCACCGTACAAGTGCTGGATGGCGTCGGTGCGGGCATTTTCGGCGCGATCACGCCGTTGCTGATCGCCGACATCATGCGCGGCACCGGGCGGTATAATGTGGCGCAGGGGGCGGTGGCGACCGCGCAGGGCGTGGGTGCGGCGATCAGCGGGCTGGGGGCCGGGCTGGTGGTGGACCATGCCGGGTATGATGCGGCGTTTCTGTCGGCGGCCGTGGTGGCGGCGGCGGCGTTTTTGGTTTTGTTGTTGGCGATGCCGGAGACGAAAGGAAGGTAAGAAAGCCTTCTTTTTTGAAAAAAAGAAGCAAAAAACTTTTGCGCCGGCGCCCTCATCACCAGGCGTGGACTATGTTCGGCTTGCGCGGCGCCGAACAGATAAACGTTTTTTGGTTCTTTTTGAAAAAGAACAGCTTATTTTCTGCCGCGCATCATGCGCAGCAGCATGCCTTCGCGCAGGCCGCGGTCGGCCACCATCACTTCGGCGACGGGCCAGACGGTGCGGATGGCCTCGAAAATCGCGCAGCCGGGCAGCACGAACGCGGCGCGCTCCGGCCCCACGCAGGGATGCCGGGCCAGGCCGTCGCGGCCCAGGCCGCGCAAGGCGGCCAGCGCCTCGGTGGCCGCCGCCTCGGTCAGCACCTGGCCGTCCACCGCCGGCCGCCGGTATTTGGTCAGCCCCAATGCCACACCAGCGAGCGTGGTGACGGTGCCGCTGGTGCCGAGCACGCGCACGCCGGACATGCGCATTTCGTGGCCGATGCAATGCACGCGCTCGAACGGCGCGAGGCCCGCGGCCACGTGATCCACCATGTCGCGATAGCCGTCGGGGTCGAAGCCTTGATGGCCGAACCGCTCGGCGAGCGTCACCACGCCGACCGGCAGGCTGTCATAGCCGATCAGCTCCGGGCCGCTGCCGCCATTCAGGCGCACCCAGGCGAGTTCCGTGCTGCCGCCGCCGATGTCGAACAGCAGCGCACGCCGGCCGGGCCCTGCGAGCAGTGGCAGGCAGCTTTCGAGCGCGAGCTCCGCCTCCTCGCGCGCAGTGATGATATCGAAGGCGAGGCCGGTTTCGGCGCGCACGCGGGCCAGGAATTCCATGCCGTTCGCGGCGCGGCGGCATGCCTCGGTGGCGATGGCGCGCACGGCGCGCACCGGGCGGCGGTGCAGCCGTGCGGCGCAGGCATGCAGCGCGCCGAGCGCGCGCTCCATGGCCGGGACCGACAGGCTGCCGCTCTGCTGCAAGCCCTCGCCGAGCCGCACGATGCGCGAAAAACTGTCCAGCACGCGGAAACCGCCGCTGCTCGGCGCGCCGACCAGCAGCCGGCAATTATTGGTGCCCAGGTCCAACGCCGCGAACGCCAGCGGCCGGCGGACCGGTTGTGGCGAACAGGCGGCGGCAGTTGCGTGCTGGACCATGCTTTGGTTACCCCACACGGCAGGATGGCATCTTCCGGCGCGCGCGGGAAGCCGGCGTGCACGGCGATCGGATGAACAGGAAGACGTGTTCTTTTTTGAAAAAAGAACCAAAAAACTTTTGCTCTTGCGCTCTGTCCGCCTGACGCACCGCTGATCGACCTTGCGCGGAACCGAACAGACAGACGTTTTTTGGTTCTTTTTTTCAAAAAAGAACATGTCTTCCTTTGCTTGCTTGATTTCGGCTGCACCGCATTCAACGCCGCTACCGCGCGCGCCGGCGGCGTGGTATGCGCCTGCGGAACCATTGCGGCGCCTGCCGGCATGGTCGGTTGGCTGACAAAGGCAGGTAGGCAGGTATCATGGACACCCAGCCCTTCTCCCCCGATCTGGCGCTGAGCGATGCCGCGGCCGCTGCGCGGGCCGCGGCGCGGGTGCTCGCGGGCCTGCCGGCGGCGACGCGCGACGCCGGCCTGCGCGCCGCCGCCGCCGCGCTGCGCGACCACGAAGCCGCGATCCAGGCGGCCAATGACCAGGATGTGGCCGCGTTCAGCGGCACCGCAGCGTTCCGCGACAGGCTGACGCTGAACGCCGCGCGCATCGCGGCGATGGCGGCCGGGCTGGACGATATTGCCGCGCTGCCCGACCCGCTGGCCGGCCGCACCGAGGAATGGCTGCGCCCGAACGGCTTGCGCATCCGCCGCGTGCCGAGCCCGATCGGTGTGATCGGCATGATTTACGAGTCGCGCCCGAATGTCGGCGCCGACGCTGCCGGCATTTGCCTCAAATCCGGCAATGCCGTGATCCTGCGCGGCGGCAGCGAGAGTTTTCACTCGGCGCGTGCGATCAATCTTGCGGTGCGCGAGGGGCTGGCCGCGGCCGGCCTGCCGGACGCGGCGGTGCAGAACGCGCCGACCGCGGATCGTGCCTTCGTCGCCGCCATGCTGGGCGCTGCCGGGCTGATCGACCTGATCATTCCGCGCGGCGGCAAGTCGCTGGTGGAACGGGTGCAGGCCGAGGCGCGCGTGCCGGTGCTGGCCCACGCGACCGGGCTTTGCCACACCTATATTCATGCCGCGGCCGACCCCGAGATGGCGCGCCGCGTGCTGCATAACGCCAAATTGCGGCGGCCGGGGATTTGCGGCGCTACCGAAACGTTGCTGATTGACGCGGCGATTGCCGTCACGCTGCTGCCGGTGCTGCTGGCGGATTTGGGCGCGGCCGGATGTAGTTTCCGCGCCGATCCGCGCGCGCGCGCGATCGTGCCCGATTTGCCCGCCGCGACGGAGGAGCATTTCGATACCGAATGGCTCGACAAGATCTTGTCGGTGGCCGTGGTGGATGGCGTGGACGCGGCGATCGCGCATATCGAGCGCCATGGCAGCGCGCATACCGACGCGATCGTGACCGAGGACGCGGCCGTGGCCGAGTATTTTCTGGCGCGGACCGACAGTGCGGTGACGATGTGGAACACGAGCACGCAATTTTGCGACGGCGGCGAGTTCGGTTTCGGCGCCGAGATTGGCATTGCGACCGGGCGGATCCAGGCGCGGGGGCCGGTGGGGCCGGCGCAGTTGACGTGCTTTCGGTATCAGGTGCGGGGCGAGGGGCAGGTCAGGCAGTAAGAAAGAAGAAAGGCCTTCTTTTTTGAAAGAAGAAGCAAAAAGATTATGTTGAGCCTATCGGCGCTCAAGAAGCAAAACGAGCGGACCAGGCACATTCCCATAACCTTGCACGAAACCAAACGGGCAAAAGTTTTTTGGTTCTTTTTTTCAAAAAAGAACAGTCTTGCTTAATTTTCGTGTGCGCGACCTGCGCGACATCGCCGCGGACGGCAACATGCACGCGCCGGACTCGCGCGTGCATCGCGTGCACAGCGTGCCGCGGGCGCGGGTCAATCTGCCGCCGCTCGCGATCGGCGCACCGTATTTCGCCCGTTTGCAGGTCAGCGAACATCCCGGCGGAAGTTCATTTCGGTCTGATGGATATGTTACCGAGGCGCCTTCGGTGTTCGTCGTGCGCGACGCGGTGGTGCAGTCCTCCGCGGGCGTGGTCCGGGTCGGCAGCGACGTGGTGCGGCAGAGCCTGGCGCACACCGATCCGGGTCGCGCCGGCTACGCGCGCATCGGCGCGGACGGCATTGCACTGCGCGCCGCGCCGCCGGTTCATCTCGCCGGCACCTATGTCAGCCTGCTGGCCGGTAACGCGCATAATTATTTCCATGCGCTGATCGACAGCATCATGCGCTTGGCGATCGTGCCGGACATGGTGCTTGGTGCCGCGGACGCCGTGCTGCTGCCGGCCAATGCCGCGGGACAGGAGGCGTTTGCGCGGCTGATGGATCTGCCTGCGCGCGTGTGTCGCGTGGTCGGCGACGACGAGACGTTTCTGGTCGATCGGCTTGTGCTGCCCGAAAGCGTGCACGGGCTGCATGGGGAGACGCGGTTTCATCCGCGCGTGGCAGCCGGTTTTGAACGCATGTCCGCTCAGGTTGTCGGCGGCGGCGACGCCATGCCGAAACGCATCTATATCGATCGTCGAGGCGCCAGGTTGCGGCCGTTGCTCAATGAGGGCGATGTCGTCACGCGGCTCGGCGCGCTTGGCTTCGTGCCGGTCAGGCTGGAATCGCTGGGCGTGGCGGATCAGATCCGGCTGTTCCGCGGCGCGGACGCCATTGTGGCGCCGCACGGCGCGGGGCTTGCGAATCTCGGTTTTTGCCGGCCCGGCTGCGTCGTGCTGGAACTGTTCATGGATGCTTATGTGAACTGGTGCTTCCGGCACATCTCGGCCGTTCGGGCGCTGCGGTACGATTGTGTCGTTGGCCAGTCGATCGACCCATGGATCGATCGGCCGGTCAACATGCACGCGTTGCGGTGGCTGGTGTCTCCGGACGAGGTGGTGGAGGCTGCTTCCTGCGTGCTGGCGCAGGCTTCTGCCTAGGGAAGCATGCGTCTTTTAGAGAAGAACATTCCTCCGCGGCTACGCGCCGCCGCCGGTAATGAGGCCCTCGTAATCGGCAGTTTCGTCCGGACCGATATTGGCATGCGCGCCGGAAACGATCGCGCCGATGATTTTATCGGCGGCGCTGTCGCCGTGGTCGTCGCCGGGCAGCGTGCCGGCGAATCCTGATACATGGGCGATGAGCGGTGGCACGACGGGCATGGGGCCGTGGAAAAATAAAGGCACGGGGCACTCCTTTTTTCAGTGCCGTGAGTGTGGCCGTGCTATCTTGCGAGCAGGTTAAGGAAGCCCGCGGCCGGTGCAAAAGCGCGCATTACAAAATTGTTTCAGCCGTTTGCCGCGCCACCCCACGGTGACCGTCACCGATGCCGGCGTATCATGAGCCTGACCACCGCCAGCCTGCATATCCTGCTGCCGCCCGGCGCGGCGGACGTGCGTGCGGCGTTGACGAACGCCTATCGCGCGTTGGGGTTCGCGCCGCCGCAGCCCGAGGCGCCGGCTGCGCGAGAGGCGGTGCTGGCGCGCGTTGGGGATTTTCTGTCGGTCTACGATTCCGACTGCGCCCGCACCGATGACGGCACGCTGCGCGCGCTGGCGCGCGACCTGTCCGCTTCGCTGCGCACCTGCGTGGTTGTGACCACCGTGCAGGACAGCGAGGATTTCGAATTCATTCTGTTCCATCACGGAAGCCAGGTGGATAGCGCGGTCGGCGACCTGGACCTGCATCCGGGCGGGCTGCGCGCCGTGCGTGGGCCAGAGCAGGCGGATGTGTGGCGCGCGGTGCTGGGGCCGACCCGGTTCGGCACCATTACCCATCGCGCGAGCGACGACGCGGCAGATCCGGTGTCGCGCTTCGTGGCCATCGCCGGCGCCGCGGCCCGCGCGTCGCATCCGTTCGCCGAGGACCGGCTGGCCGCCTGGTGCCGCATGGCGCAATTGCCGGCGCGTGCGGCGCTGCGGCACTTTGCCGACGCCGCCGCGTCGCCCGGCAGCACGCGGTTGGCGTTGGCGCCGATGGCCGTGCGCGCGCGGCCCACGCCGCGGAAGGCTGCGACGCTGAGCTGGCACCGATCCGATAACGAATATCCGTATCATAGTTTCTTTCCGGCTGCCTGGCCGGCCGAGGCCGGCGCCGATGTGTGCTATGTCTGGCCGGTGATTTGCCGGCATCGCGGCGTGCAGCGGCTGCGGCTTGCGCTGCATATCGACCGCGCCGGCGACTTCGTGCCGGTGCATGTTCTGATCACCGCGTTCAGCGCGCGGCACGGCCAGATCGTTTCGGCAGCGCCGCTCGCCAGTTTCGGCCAGTCAGTGCCCGGCGATGCCGGCCGCCTCGGCGCCGATCTCGCGTTCGATGCCGATCCGTTCATTCTGCCTGATCCTGCCGACGAGGCGGGCCATGAATATATGATGCTTGTCCGTGTCGAGCTGCATATTCCGGCCTCGGGCGAGGCACTTATTACGCCCTCGCTGCGGGCTGACGGGACGGACGCACCAGCACTGATTCTGCCCACGCTGCGGCTGGCCGCGACCCGCGTCGCGTGGGTGCCGGCGGTGGCCGATCCGCTGGAAAAGAACATGATGCGGCGCCAGGCCGTGCTGCGCCTGAATACGCCGGCGGCACTCACGCATGTCGCCATTCTGCCGGATACGGGGCAGGATGTGCGTGATTCGATCCGGACTCTGATCGAAACCTGGCTGCTGCCGATGACCGACACGCCGCTGCTCGCCACGATCCGCACCGAAAAGCATTTTTCGCCCGACGGCGCCGGCAGCATTGTCGATATAATCGAGCCTTTGGCCACGTTGCTGCAGGGGCAGGTTTGGCCGAAACTGTTCCGCGCCGCGCGGGATTTGCAGAATTTGCGCGTTGAAATCGGCGCCGCGGACGCACCGCACATGCTGGCCGGT
>Ga0116226_10005473_pt1 | contig 11339 bp, 10 predicted proteins | sample S1TSphfallax_FD_89692 | JGI IMG/M metagenome (GOLD analysis project Ga0116226, IMG submission 89692) | Host-associated microbial communities from peat moss isolated from Minnesota, USA - S1T2_Fa - Sphagnum fallax MG | ecosystem: Host-associated > Plants > Peat moss > Unclassified | place: USA... | reverse complement strand
TGATCGAGACTGGCATGATCGAGCAAAGCCAGTTCCAGCAGGTGACGCAGCAGACCGACCGGATCACGGCCGGCGCCCTTGGCGGTCAGACCGCGATGCGTGCCCGCGACAACGACATGCCGGGCGCCCGGCAGCAAGGCCGAGGCAATCGAGACCAGCCCATCATTGGCGCCGCCGCCACGCCGCTGCATCCAGCGCACCAGCGGCAGATAGCGTCGATCCGGGCCGGTTACGGCGATGTCGACACTGGACGCGCAGCAGACCATCGGAATGGCCCGCACCGCCGCCACGATGCCGGCGGCATTGCTGGTCATCCAGGCTGTGCGCGCGGCGGTGCTGAGATCGCGCAGGCCGAGCGCGGAGCCGCGTCGGATCGCGCGCAGCGCCGCACCAGCGGCAAAATGCAGTGGACGCGTTCCGACCACAGCGTCCGCGACCAGCGACCCGTAGAACGGGGTCTGGATCGTGATCAAGGCCGCACAGTGGGCAGCGGCCGTGGGGTCGACCAACGCCGCCAGCGCCTCCAGCCCGCCTTTGCTGTGCGCCACCACCACTGCGGGCCGTGGATCGTTGATCAGAATGGCCCGCAGTCTGGCAGCGTTTTCGGCAATTGGGGCACCGGTCGGCAAGCGTACGACCGCGACCGCAGCCGGCGTGTGATCACGGAGCCAGGCCGCCTGTGTGCCCATGTAATCGACCCCGAGCGGCCGCAGCGCCGCTCCGACCTCGCCGAGCAGCCCATAGACGATGAGCACGCGGTGGCCGGTCAGCGCGGTGGCCAGCCTGGCACCGGACGCATCAGTGAGGGGGTAGGACGCGATGGCCTGGTGATATGCCACGGGGTGAGCCTCTAGCGGATGCCTGCGAAAGTCGCAGAATGTATATTATGGAATATTTGGATGTCCGATATCCAGCCTTTGTCCGTCATAACCGGCTTCCACACCCACCGGCAGATGCCCGCGCAACCAGGACCAATCCATGTCGACCCCCATATGCGTCAGCACCGTGCGCCGCGGCTGCAATCGCGCCACCCACTCCAGCGCACGGTCCAGCCAAGCGTGCGTATGGTGCGTGGTGCGCTGAAAGCAGCCGAGCACCCAGGTATCGATGCCGGCCAAGGTAGCAAACGCAGCGTCATCGAGGCCAACGGCATCTGTTGAATAGCCAAACCCGCCAACGCGCAAACCCAGCGTGCGCACGAAGCCATGGTCCTGGTCGAACAGACTGACGTCCATGCCGGCCATCTGGACCTGATCGCCTGGCACCACCTCGCGCGGCGTCAACACTGGGCGAAAGAAGCCCGGCGGCTCCCACGGCCGGAATGCATAGCCGAAGCGCATGCGGATTTCGTCCAGGGTCGCTTTAGTGGCGAACGCGTCAAGCGGCGTGCCGGCGATGCGGTTGAGCAGCCTGATATCGTCGAGCCCGGTGATATGATCGGCATGGGCATGGGTGTAGAGAATAGCCGATACCCGGCTGATGCCGCAGGCCAGCAATTGCGCGCGCAAATCTGGTGCCGTGTCGATCAGAAGAGCGCCCTGCCCGCTCTCGCCTTCGATGACGATACTGGCCCGGCTGCGCACATTACGCGGTTCAGCCGGATCGCACACGCCCCAGTCACCACGGCCATCCGCGCCACCGATCATCGGGACACCGGCGGACCCGCCGGTGCCCAGCAACGTGACCCGCATGCTAAGCCGCCTTGCGAAACAGGCGTCGAAAATTCGCCGTGGTCAGGTCCGCCATGGCGTCCGGCGTCATTCCCCGCACCTGCGCGAGCACGGCTGCGGTCTGGACGACCCAGGCCGGCTGGTTGGGTTTGCCACGATGAGGCACGGGCGCCAGATACGGCGAGTCGGTCTCCACCAGCAGACGATCCAGTGGAACTTCGGCTGCGATTTGTCTGATTTCAAACGATTTTGGAAACGTTAGTATCCCCGAGAAACTTACATAACCACCCATTCCCAGGGCAGCTTCCGCCAAGCCGCGCCCCGAACTGAAACAATGCAGCAAAAAATCGAACTTTCCCCCGATAGTCATTTCATCTTGCAGTATTTCAATGACGTCGGCGTCGGCATTGCGGGCGTGAATGGCAAGCGGCAGGCCGGCGAGCCGTGCGGCCCTGATATGGGCGCGAAAACTCGCCTGCTGCACGTCTCGCGGCGCCTTGTCATAGAAATAATCGAGCCCGGACTCGCCGATTCCGATCACCTTTCGTGACATTGACTCAGCGGCGATGGCTTCGGGCGTCGGCACCGGATGTTCGGCGGCGTTGTGCGGGTGGACGCCCACCGTGCACCACACGTTGGGATGCGCGTCAGCGATTTCGCGCACGACCTCGGACTGGGTCAGGCGAGTACCGATCGTCACCATTTCGCCGACGCCGGCCGCCGACGCCGCGGCCAGGATAGCGGTGACTTCAGCCGCGGAGAAATGGTCGAGATGGCAATGTGAATCAATCAACATGAATAGATTATGCCGTCTCTTCAACAAACCGCGGGAATACGCCGGTGGGCACCGGCAGGACCGTGCCAGCGGCCAACGGTACACCGAGTGCCGCCACATCGCGGGCATCCGCGGGCACGCCCAGTTGGTCAAGCATACGGCTCGTGGCGTCCGGCATGAACGGCTGCAGCAGGGTCGCGCAGCTTCTGATGATATCCACGAGTACCCGCAGAACGTCGGCCATCCGCGCGGGATCGGTCTTCTTCAGCGCCCACGGCGCCTGGCGGTCGATGTAGCCATTGGCCGCCCGGATCACTTTCCATACATCCTCAAGCGCATCGCCGAACGCCTGGCGATCCAGCCGCTCGCGCAGTAGGCTTGGCAGCGCCTCGGCGGCGGCGAGCAGGCCAGCATCGTCATCGCTCCGCGCGCCGTGCGGCGGCAACACCCCACCACAGTTGCGCGCGACCAGGCTGAGTGTGCGCTGGGCGAGGTTGCCGAAATCATTGGCCAGCTCGACATTGAGCCGGCTGATCAAGGCCTTGCGACTGAAATTGCCATCATTGCCGAACGGCACCTCGCGCAGCAGAAAAAACCGGATGGCATCGAGGCCGTAGGTCGCGATCAGCTCGACGGGATCGAGCGCGTTGCCAAGCGACTTGCTCATTTTTTCGCCGTCCACGGTCCACCAGCCATGCGCGTACAGGCGCCGCGGCACCGGCAGTCCGGCGGCCATCAGCATCGCCGGCCAATACACTGCGTGAAATCGCAGGATGTCCTTGCCCACCATATGCAGGTCGGCCGGCCAATAGCGCCAGCGCGACGCCGTTTGATCGGGATAGCCGATCGCCGTCAGATAATTGGTCAACGCGTCGACCCACACATACATCACATGCGCCGGATCGCCCGGCACCGGCACGCCCCAGCGGAAGCTGGTGCGGCTGACCGCGAGGTCGCGCAGGTCGCCACTGACGAAGCTGACCACCTCGTTGCGACGCGCCGTCGGGGCGATGAAATCGGGATGCGCGTCGTAATAGGCAAGCAGTCGATCGCGCCACTGCGACAAGCGGAAGAAATAGCTGGGCTCGCGTACCCATTCGACCGGCGCCCCGGTGGGCGCCACGCGGCTGCCGTCCGGCCGGGTGGTCAGTTCATCCTCGTCATAGAACGCCTCGTCCCGCACCGCGTACCAGCCGTCATAACTGCCGAGATAGATGTCCCCGGCATCGACCAGACGCTCCCACAAGGCGGCACACGCGCGCTTGTGACGCGCCTCCGTGGTGCGGATGAAATCGTCGTTGGTAATCTCGAGCGTGTTCGCCAGCGCGCCAAAAATGGCGCTGATGCCGTCGGTAAAGGCTTGCGGCTCGACACCCGCGTCGGCGGCGGCCTTTTCCACCTTCTGACCATGCTCATCGGTGCCAGTGAGAAAGAACACGTCGAACCCATCCAACCGCTTCCAGCGCGCCAGCACGTCGCAGGCGATCGCGGTGTATGCGTGGCCGATATGGGGGGCGCCATTGACGTAAAAAATCGGTGTCGTGATATAAAACGTTGGTTTCATGACAATCTCGAGTTGGTCGACTGGCCACGGGAGAGGAGACCGAGCCCGGTAACGATGGCCTGCCTTTTATCCAGATAAGCGCTTTCGGTCTCATCCTGCAGCCGCGTCAGCGCGTGCCACACGTCGACCCAGGCATCAAGGGGGCGCAGCCCAACCAGCCGGAGCTGGCCTGGGTCCGGTCGCCCACGCGCGACATCGCGCACTGCGGCGGCGATCGCGGCACGCAGCATATCCATGAAATCGGAGAACCCGTCCTCATGGCGGTTGACCGCATCCGCCAGCTGGTTGGCGCGCTCGAACGACAATGTGTCGAGATCCTCCAGCACCCCGGCGACCAGGTCGGCGAAATTGCCGCTACCGGCGGCCAACGACAGCGCCCGGCCTGGCGAGCCCTCGGCGAGCCCGGTGAGACGCGCCCGCTCTTGCGGGGTCTGCTCCGGCAGGTAGTCGGCGAGCAAGGACTCCATATCGGCAAACCGCAATGGCGACAGTGGCAGGCGACGGCAACGGCTGCGAATGGTCGGCAGCAACCGGCCGGCGGCTGAACAGACCAGCAGCAGGATGGCGCGCGGCGGCGGCTCCTCCAACACCTTGAGCAGCCCGTTCGCTGCGTTGCGGTTGAGCTCCTCCGCGCCATCCACCACCACCACGCGCCAGCCACCTTCGGCCGGCGTGCGATGCAGGAAGTCGGCGACCCGGCGCACGTCGTCGATGATGATTTCCGCGCGCAGCTTCTTGCGTTTGGGATCAATCTCTCGCTCAACGGTCAATAGATCGGCATGGCTGCCCGCGGCGACCCGGCGAAACACCGGATGCTCGGGCGACAAGGCCAGCGTGTCGCCCTCCGGCACCCCGGCCAGCAGCCGTCGCGCAAAGCGGAACGCCAGCGTCGCCTTGCCGATCCCAGGCGCGCCGGTGATCAGCCAGGCATGGTGCATGCGGCCGGAGCGCATGGCGCTGGCCAGCATCGCCTCGGCGTCGGCATGGCCGTGCAGTAGCGGGTTTTCGCGTGGTGCCGGATGGCTCACAGTGCCGGTGCCAGGCTCAGGCGACGCTCCACGACGGCCAGGATGGCGGCGGCCACGGCATCCTCGTCGGCCTCGGCGTCGATCAGCACACAGCGGTCGGACTCGGCCCGCGCCACCGCGTGAAACCCGTCCCGGATGCGGCTGAAAAATTCCGCGCCAAGCCGCTCATAGCGATCCGCCGCGGCGCCCCGCGCGGCAAGGCGGGCTAACGACGTCTCGACACTGACATCCAGCACCAAGGTGAGATCGGGGCGCAGCCCGAGCAGATCGGTCAGCGTGGCGATGGCGGCGCGATCCGCCCCCTGCCCCCAGCCTTGATAGACCATAGTGGAATCGGCGAACCGATCACACACGACCCAGCGCCCGGCGGCCAAGGCCGGACGGATCGCACGCTCGACATGCTCGGCCCGCGCGGCGAAGTGCAGCAGCGTCTCCGCCTGCGGAGACCACGCGATCTCGCCGTCCAGCAGCAGGCCGCGCAATCGCTCGGCGCCCGGAGCGCCGCCTGGCTCACGGGTGCGCAGCACCGCGGCGCCGCGCGCAGCGAGGGCTGCGGCCAGCCTGCGCGCCTGGGTCGATTTGCCAGCCCCCTCCCCGCCTTCCAGCGTGATGAAGCAGCCGGGGCGCTGACCTGGCGTGGTGCCAAGACCCGTCAGCTGCGCGTGACCAGACGCATGAGCACCGCCATCGAGCGGCCGGACAGACCGAGACGCGCGACGTCGGCGCCGGCCAATAGCGGCATGCTGATGTCCGGCATCCCGGTTCCAGTCACCGTCAGTCGCCCCAGCGTAACCCCACGCGTGATCGGCGCAGGGATCGGGCTATCATACTCCACGGTTATCTTGGCCTTGTTCTTCCACCCCGTTGGCAGCGTGGCCACGAGGTCGCGGCCGCCGATCAGCGGCACGGTGGGCGCCGAGCCCAGCCACACAGGCGCCTGCTCAACGGTGTCGCCGGCGCTGAACAAGGTGACATCCTCGAACTCGCGGAACCCCCAGTCCAGCAGCCGTTCGGCCTCCTCGGAGCGCTGGTGCATGCTGCTCAGGCCGTTTACCACCACGATGACCCGGCGGCCGTCCCGCTTTGCGCTGACCACCATGCCGTAGCCGCCGTCATCGGTATGGCCGGTCTTGAGACCGTCGACGACGCCTTTCTGCAGCAGCGTATTCCGATTTTGCTGATCAATATTATTGTATTTAAAGCTTCTTTCGGAATCATAGTGGTAGTATTGCGGGAAATCCATGATCAGCCGGCGCGCCAGCGTGGCGATGTCGTGGGCACTCATATGATGCTCGGGATCGGGCCATCCTGTGGGATTGCGGAACACCGAGTTGGTCAGGCCCAACTGCTTGGCCTTCTGGTTCATCAGATCGACGAACTGGTCCACCGAGCCCGCGATGCCCTCGGCCAACACGATGCAGGCGTCGTTGCCGGACTGCACGATCATGCCGCGGATCAGATCCTCGACCTTCACATTAGAATCCAGCATGACGAACATCTTGGAGCCGCCCATCCGCCAGGCCTTCTCGCTCACTGGCAGTTCCTGGTCGAGTTTGAGTCGGCCCTCCTTGAGCATCCCGTAGACGATGTAGGCGGTCATCAGCTTGGTCATCGACGACGGCGTCATCGGCACGTCGGCATCCTTGTCGAGCAGCACCGTGGCCGTGGTGAAATCGATCACCACGGCGTATTTCGCGGCGGTATCAACCGGCCCGACCGGCGTGGCGGCGGGACTGCCGGTCGGCACCGGGTCGGCCGGCTTGCGGATGGCAGGCGCGCGCGCGGCATGCGGCGCCGGGTGACGCGGCTCGGCCGCCAGGGCGGCCACAGACGCCGTGGTCATCGCGGAGCCGGCAAGCAGCAGAATGCGGCGCGTTAGCATGGCAAACCTCCGTGGCCGGGTAAGGGCCTGCTCAGTCTACGATGATCCGGGCGTCCGTGGCCCCCGCACGGCGCGCCTGCGCGAGCGTGGTGTCAGCGGTTGCCACATCGGGTAGCGGCCCGATCTGGACGATATAAGCGCGATCCCGGGGAGCCGTGTAGCTGGTCGTGGTCACAGCACCGAGCCACGCGAGTTGGTCGCGTAACAGATTGGCATAGCGCTGACTGCTGAAACTGCCGCACGTGATCATCAGTGTCACCGGCTGTGGTGCGCCTTGGGTCACCGCCTCGGGCAGGCGCAGCGGAACAGGGCCCGCGGCCACCACAGGGCGCGCCGCGATCGGAGCAGGCCCAGGGGGCGCCACGCGACCGCGGGTGGACTGGCTGGTGCCGGGTGGGGGCGCGAGGCTCTCTGCGTGCACGGGGCCGTCAGCGACAGTGGCAATGTCGAGCCTGGGCGCCTCGCTACGCAGCGCATCCGCCATCGCCCGGCTCTCGCTCTCCATGACCTCGAAACGCACGGGGATCGCGGTTTGCCCAGCCGCGCCCAGAAGCTCGGCGGCGCGTCGCGTGATGGCGACCATGCGCGAGGATGACGCCGGCCCCCGATCATTGACGCGCACCAGGATCTGGCGCCCCGTCGCGATGTCGGTGATGCGGGCGAGCGCCGGCAGCTGCAAAGTCGGGTGCGCAGCCGCCAGGGCGGTCTGGTCGAACAGCTCGCCGTCGGCGGTCAGCGGGCCGTGGCTGCCCATCACCTCGGCCAGTCCGGTCTCGTCGACGGTGAACTGCTCGCGCGGGTAGTGCCACACGCCGTCCGACTGGTAGTTATCGCCGAGCTGATAATGCAGCGCCGCCCGCGGCGCCGGCGGGCGATGGCAGGCCGCGAGCAGCATGGCGGTACCGAGCAGGAGAGCCAGCGCCCGTTTCATACCCCGTCTCGTGCCCCACCTCATGCCCAGGCTCATGCGGTAACGCGGTCGCCGATCAGGCCGACCGAAAGGCAATAGAAATCCGACGGGTTGTAGCGGCGGATCGCGAGGAAATTCGGGTGACACGCCAGAAACGCCTCCCCGCCCGGTCCGCCCGGCAGCAGTACGGCCACACTGGCGTCGGGCGGTAACGCCGCCCCGATCGGCTGCACACCGATGCGCAGCCAGTCGGCGAGACTGCGGCGGTTGTCCCGGCCGGCCAATGTCGGGTCGAAATCCGCCGGTAGGCGCGCGGCTACGCCCCATGGCAGCCGGTCACTCCAGCCGGACCGAGCAAGATAATTGGCGACCGAGGCAAAAATATCGGCTTCGTTGCTCCATATGTCCCGCTTGCCGTCGCCGGTGAAGTCGGCGGCGAATTTCAGATAACTGTCCGGCATGAATTGCGGCTGGCCCATGGCCCCGGCATAGCTGCCGACCATGCGATCCGGCGTGATATCCCCGTGATCGAGAATTTTCAGCGCATCCATCAGCTCGCTGCGGAAGAACGCCGCCCGCCGTCCCTCCCAGGACAAAGTGGCCAGCGCCTCGATCACGTTGAACCCACCGCTGGACTGGCCGTAATTCGATTCGAGGCCCCAGATGCCCATGATCACGCCGGGAGGCACCCGATATTGCGTGGTGATCGCGGCCAACAGCGTGCGATGACGGGCGTACAGCTCCCGGCCGCGGGCAATGCGTGTGTCGGACACGATACGGCTACGGTACTGGTCCCAGGTCAGGGTGAACTCCGGCTGATGCCGGTCGAGTTCGATCACCTTGGCGTTGGGTGAGACGCCGGCGAAGGCACGATCGAGCGTGGTCTGGCGGATGCCGGCGTGGCGCGCCTCCGCCTTCACGCCAGCCACGAAGGCGGGAAAACTATCGGGCGGCGCGGCCAGCGCCGGTGCCGCGAGAATCGCGGGCGCGGCGGCGATCAGAGTTCGTCGTGTGAGCATGTGTGTTCTGTGCCACGAAGCCGGAGTCGCGGGCAATCACGGTGTCAGCAATCCGCGCCGACCGCCCGCCTTATGCCTGTCGACGGTAGAACTCCGCCAGGGTGGCGACTTCCCCATCCGGCCTGGGATTGGCGCGATCCTTGGCGATCGCCGCATACAACCCGGCGGCCCCGTGATACATCGGCGCCGCCGGGTTGGCGCCGAGAAATGCTGCGATCTCTTCCATCTCCGCGACCCACCGATAGGCCTTGTCGAACATGCCTGGCACACCGCGTTGCAGGGCAGCGAGCAGTTGCGGCTGGCTGGCGGCGAGCTCGGCCTGCAACGCCGTCGCGGCGCCGGACGACTCCGCGGCCAGCGCCATTGCGCTGCCCAGCGCGGTCAGGCCCTTGGTAATGCCGGCATAACTCATCTTCAGCGCCGAGGCGGCGCCAATGCCGCCATCCATCGGCCGCAGATCGACACCCCAGCCGCCCAGTGGCGCGAGCGCGCTCGCCGCCTCGCCGGAGGCATAGAGCCGCGGACCCGCATCCTCGTCCATCGGCGGCAAACCAATAATGCCGATATCGGCGAACCGGACGCCCGGCAGCCGGGCGGCAACCGCACGCACCGTGTCGGGGCTGACCGCATTGCAGTCGGCGTAGATCACGTCGTTACGGCCGCCGAGAACGGGGGCAAGTCGGTCCGCCAACGCCAGTGCGTCCCCCGGCGGCAAGATGGACAGCACGACATCCGCCCACGCCACCAGCGACGCCTCGGTGTCATGCTGCGGCAATCCGGCGGCACGGGCGGCACTGGCAGGGCCGCGTCCGGCCAGGGTGACAGCGACATTGGCGCCCCGCTTGTGCAGTCGCTGGGCGATCCCTGCCCCCATCGCGCCAGGCGCGATCACCGCGATCCGCATCAGAACCGCACCGACAGCGCCAACGAGCCGAACTGATGCGGCCCACCATGCTGGTGGCGGAATTCCTCGGTCTGAACCACCTGCGTGTAGGTCAGGCGAGCACCAAACGCCATGATCGCCAGACCGCCCTCCACCTCGCCCACGAACGGCACCAGTTTCACGCTCTGGCTGCTCTGAAACACGTTGCCGTTCAGCGTGACGTCATGCGCGACGGCCTGCCCGTCCACCCCTGCGAAGACATACCAGGCGACCGGCCGGGTCGGCCGGAATGCGTCACCGCCGCTGAGACCGGGCTCGACGCGGGCCACGCCATAGTCGCTATCCAGACCCTGCCCGATGCGCATGGTCAGGCCGCCCAGCGCATACACCCGCACGGTGCCGGCGCCGGCCTCGAATTCCGGCAGTGCCTGGGTTTCGAGGCCGAGCAGATGGCCGGTATCTAGTCGCCACACCCGGCCGCTGGTGATCTGCAACGCTGGCTCATTGCGTAGCTGGGTGCCCCAGCCGTTATTGTGACCCTGGCCGATCAGGTCATGAAACCCGTTCTGAACTTCCTCGCCGAGAGCCGCCGGGCCGACCACGCCGAGCCCGAGCGTCAGCGTGCTGCGACTGCTGGTGGTGTCCTGCTGCAGGCCGAAATTGCCGAGCAGCACGCCGGCATAGGGGCGATCACCAGCCGGTGGGATGACGGCCGAGGCATCGGCGGGCGTAAAAATCTGCTGGGTGAGGTTGAACGAGACGCGCGTTTGCCCATCACCCCACAGCGTGCGCGCAACGGGGGCGAGGATCCCTGGTGCCGACTCGGTGCCGGACGTCCAGCCCAGCCGCAAGCCGTTGACATAATAGCGGTCGGTCAGGCGGGCGGAGCTGATCGAGGCATTCTCGTCCTGCAACGTCCAGATACTGACCGGATCGGGCGGAAGGCCGCCGGGTGAAGCAGCCACGGGGTCGGCCTGAAGTGGAGCCGCCCGCACGCCGGCGGTTTGCGCATCTGCCGTCTGCGACCAGCACACCGCCGAGAGAGCGAGACAAGACCCAACCGCCGCATTGAGCGAACGCTTGATACAGATCTTCATTCGAGGCTCCCCGCCGGCAAAGATAGACTAGCCTCATGAAATGGTAACGCATTGGCGCAGAAGCCGGAAGCCAGCAGATGAACGGGGTATGCGTGCAATGGTTGCAGGACGGTAAGACACGGGATCATTTTGACAGAACGGCGGGTTCGGTGCTGTTTTGCCGGTGCGCTGATGCCAGGTTGCCGCCTCGGCGCGGGATGGGTGGCCGAGCGGTTTAAGGCAGCGGTCTTGAAAACCGCCGTACGTGTGAGCGTACCGTGGGTTCGAATCCCACCCCATCCGCCAGGGCTGTCGCTGCGTTGAGAGAAGACAAGGAAGAGTCTTCTTTTTCTGAAGAAAAAGAAGCAAAAAGACTTTTGTCCATTTAAGTCGCGGCGACGTCCAAGACGACGCGAGATGCAACGTCACCGTGGTCTAGTCGATCGAAGACATCATTGATCGCCGACAGCGGCTGCAACTCGATGTCGGCTGTCACCTTGCCCTCAGCGGCAAACGCCAGCGTCTCCGCCAT
>Ga0116226_10005472_pt1 | contig 11340 bp, 11 predicted proteins | sample S1TSphfallax_FD_89692 | JGI IMG/M metagenome (GOLD analysis project Ga0116226, IMG submission 89692) | Host-associated microbial communities from peat moss isolated from Minnesota, USA - S1T2_Fa - Sphagnum fallax MG | ecosystem: Host-associated > Plants > Peat moss > Unclassified | place: USA... | reverse complement strand
GCAAGCCGCGCATCCACCCTTTTTCCGACTTCTTCGAGCTCTGCGCGGGCGTCGACATCCCAGGTGGCGGGATCGATCTGGTGGATCAGATCGACCGGGGCATCGTCGTGTTCGTCCTCGATTTCGCCGATGATTTCCTCGACCAGATCTTCGAACGTGATGATCCCGTCGGTGCCCGAATATTCGTCGATGACGATGGCCAGGTGCGTGCGGCTGGCGCGCATGTCGCCCAGCACGTCGAGCGCACCGCGCGCCTGCGGCACAAACAGCGGCTGGCGCATCAGCCCCGACCAGTCGTCGGGCGCGGGCGCGCCGTGCAGCGCCATCTGCACGACGATCGGAAACAGGTCCTTCACATGGACCATGCCGATCACTTCATCGAGCGATTCGCCATAGATCGGCAACCGGCTGTGGCCGTGTTCGGCAAACGCGGCGGCAAGGTCGGCAAAGCTGGCGCCCGCCGGCACCGCGATGATCTCGCCGCGCGGGATTGCCACGTCGTCGGCATCGTGTTCGCTGAAATGGAGCAGGTTGCGCAGCATCTGCCGCTCGAGCGGGACAAGGTCGCCGCTCGTATCGCCGGCGCTGGCCGGATCGCCTTCGTGCTCCTCGATCGCTTCCTCGATCTGCGCACGCAGCGACTGATCGTGGTCGCCGCCGCGAAACAGGGCTTTGACCATGCGCCATAATCCGGGACTACTGTCGCCTTCGCCCGAACGGCTTTCACCGCCGGACCCGTTGCCCTCGGGCACTTGTTCGGTCTCCTTCGTGCGGGGCTTACGGTGGTTAAGCTCCCCCCTGGTCACGCATATGGGTCGGCCAGACCCAAAAGCGCAAGGGCTTTGCGTTCCAGCGTTTCCATTTCCTCGGCCTGGTCTTCGCCCGTTTCGTGGTCATAGCCGGCGAGATGGAGCAGGCCGTGGACGATCAGATGGCTGGCATGGTCGGCCTCGCTCACGCCTTTTTCGGCGGCTTCGCGCCGGCACACCCCGTGCGCCAAGATCAGGTCGCCCAGCATCGCCGGGGCATCGTCGGCAGCGCCCGCGCGCAGCACTTCGTCGCGCGACAGCATCGGAAACGACAGCACATTGGTCGGTTTGTCGCGCGCGCGCCATTGCCGGTTGAGCGCGTGGACTTCGTCATCATCGGCCAGCACCAGGCTGACCAGCATGCTTTCGTGCGCCAGTTCGGGGGCAACCGCCGCGGTCGCCTGCGCGGCGGCGGCGGCGATCGCTTCCCAATCGGTCGCCTCGCTCCAGACCGGATCGATATCGATGTCGAGGCTGGGCGCGCTCACCCCTCGTCGGCTCCCTCATAGGCTTCGACAATGCGCCCGACGATCGGGTGGCGCACGACATCGCCCGATCCGAACCGCACCGTGCCGATCCCGTCGACGCCTTCGAGCCGGCGCACCGCATCGGCCAGCCCGCTGGCCGACACCCCGCCGGGCAGATCGACCTGGCGCGGATCGCCGCACACCACCATGCGGCTGTTCTGGCCGAAGCGGGTGAGGAACATCTTCATCTGCGCCGGCGTGGTATTCTGCGCCTCGTCGAGAATGATGAACGCATCGGCGAGCGTGCGGCCGCGCATGAACGCGATCGGCGCGACTTCGATCTCGCCCGAGGCCATGCGGCGTTCGACTTGTTCGGGCGGCATGCAGTCGTACAGCGCGTCGTAAAGCGGGCGCAGATAAGGATCGACCTTTTCCTTCATGTCGCCGGGCAGAAAGCCCAGCCGCTCGCCCGCTTCGACCGCCGGGCGCGACAGGATCAGCCGCTGGACCGAACCGCTCATCAGTTGCGCCACCGCTTGCGCCACCGCCAGATACGTCTTGCCGGTGCCCGCCGGGCCGAGTGCAAAAATGACGTCATCGCGCACGAGTGCGCGCATGTAGTCGATCTGCGTGCGCGATCGCGGCGCGATCGTCTTGCGCCTGGTGCGAATCAGGATCGGCGGGTTTTCCAGCGGGTTGCCGGTGATGATCCCTTCGAGCGTCGGCTCGTTCGACATTGCGATCAGCGCGTCGATCGCGCCGGCATCGATCTCGTACCCCGACTGCAAGCGCTGATGCATGCCTTTCAGCACGTCGCGCGTGCGCGCCACGGCATCGTCGGGCCCTTCGACCACGGCGCGGTTGCCGCGCGCGGAAATGTACACACCCAGGCGGTTTTCAAGCTGCACCAGATTCGTATCGAACTGCCCGAACAGCGCGCCGAGCACGGTCTGTTCGTCGAATTCGATCTCGATCCGGGCACGGCGATTTTGCTCGTTGCGGTGCGTGCCTTCGTGCATCGCACCATAATGGCCGGCGGGTTCGCCACGCGAATCGCGATGCGCCTCGGTCGTGGCGCGGGGAAATTTACGGGCCATGCGTCTCCCTTAACAGTGCGATCGACAGCTTATGCCAAGGTGGCATGGGCGCAAGCGGGTCGAACACGAATTTGCATGATTTGCACAACCTGTTGTCGCGCAACCGGTCTGTCGCGCACCTGCGACAAAGCTGAATCGCCGATAACCGCATCGTCTGGTGACGGTTCAGGTTGAACGTGGCATGACGCGTCACGTTGCGACCAGATCGATCAACGATGCGGTCGTCAACGCCATAACAGGAGGATACCGATCATGCGCAAGACGCTCCTTTCGATCGTCGCCGCGGCCGTTGCCGTTGCTGCTTTCACGCCTACGGTGGCCAGTGCCCATTGGCATCACCACCACCATCATCACCGTCATCACCACATGTGATGCATTTCGCTGGGGGGGCGGTCAGTCAGTCGACTCGCCGTCCCGCCAGCGAATTGGGCCCTGCTGCGATCAGATCGACTTCGACCAGATCGCCGATTGCCGCGGTGTCGGCAAAGTGCACCGATTGCAGCCAGGGTGATTTTCCCAGCCATTGCCCCGTCTGTCGGCCGGGCCGTTCGACCAGCACCGTGCAGCGCCGTCCGATCGAGGCCTGGTTGAAGGCCAGCTGGTCGCGGTTGATCCGCGCCTGCAGCGTTTGCAGCCGCTCATCCATCACTTCTGCGGCGATTTGGCCGGGCATATCTGCCGCCGGGGTTCCGGGTCGCGGCGAATATTTGAAACTGAACGCCTGCGCATAGCCGACCGCATCGATCAGCGACAGCGTGTCGGCAAATTCTGCCGCGGTCTCGCCGGGAAAACCGACAATGAAATCGCCCGACAGCGCGATGTCGGGGCGCGCCGCGCGCACCCGCTCGATCAGCCGCAGATAACTGTCCGCGCTGTGGCTGCGGTTCATCGCTTTCAGCACGCGGTCGCTGCCCGATTGCACCGGCAAGTGGAGAAACGGCATCAGCTTGGGATTGCTCGCATGCGCAGCGATCAGCGCGTCATCCATGTCGGCGGGATGGCTGGTGGTATAGCGGATCCGCGCCAGATCGGGGATGCGCGCCAATTCCTGCGCCAGGCCCGCCAGACCGACCGCCCGGCCCGCATCATCCTCACCGGTCCAGGCGTTGACGTTCTGGCCCAGCAGCGTGATTTCGCGCGCGCCCCCGTCGACCAGCGCCCTGGCCTCATCGACCAGATCGGCAAACGGCCGCGAGATTTCGGCGCCGCGGGTATAAGGCACCACGCAATAGGTACAGAACTTGTCGCAGCCTTCCTGGATCGTCAGGAACGCGGTCGGGCCGACTTTGCGCCGCCGCGGCAGCGCGGCGAATTTGGCTTGCGCGGGCATGTCGGTTTCGGTTGCGCGCCCGCCGGCCGCAGCAGCTGCGACCATGTCGGGCAGGCGGTGATAGGCTTGCGGCCCGACCACCACGCGGACTGCAGGCGCGCGCGCCATGATTTCCGCGCCTTCGGCCTGCGCGACGCAACCGGCCACCGCGATCAGCGGAGTGGTGCCATCCTCGCGGCGCAAGCGGCCGATGTCGGAATAGACTTTTTCGGTCGCGCGTTCGCGAATGTGGCAGGTGTTGAGCACGACCAGATCGGCCGCCTCGCGCTCCGGCGTTGCCTCCATCCCTTGCGCGGTGAGCAGTTCGGCCATGCGTTCGCCATCATAGACGTTCATCTGGCAGCCGAAGCTTTTGACATGAAAAGTGCGGGGCGGGGTGGTCATAGGCGCCGGCCCTTACGCCAGAATCAGCCGATGCGGAAGCGTCACGCGGTCTTCTGTTGCAGACCGCCCGCCCCGCCTCCCCACCCGACCACCACAGCATGATGGTATCATTGGTGGTCGGGTGGGGAGGCGGGGCGGTCGGTCTGCAACAGAATTACGCAGCCTTGTCGGGCGGGACATAGCCGATCGGACCCACGACATGGGCAAACGGGCGCAACGGGCGACCAAGACGCGCTTCGAGCGCGGGCACGATCCGCGCGCGCGCTTCGGCGGCGATGGCTTTGCGGCCGACGAAATCGCGTGGGTCGAACGGTTCGAGATAGAACACTTCGAGTTTGAACGAGCCGCGCCGGGCGAGCACGCGCTTGGCATTGTCGACCCCGCCTTCGGTGCCGATCCAGCCGATCCATTCGCCGATCTCGCCGCCGTAATCGAGCACCACCGGCTGCACCAGCACGCCCGGCGGCGGCGGTTCGAGCACGCGCAGCATCGCGGTCTTGAATGGCAGCAGCGAATGGCCATCGGTGGTGGTGCCTTCGGGAAAGACCGTGATCGACCAGTTGTCGGCCAGCGCCTCGCGCAGCCGGTTGATCTGGTCGGCCACGCCCAGCCGGTCTTCGCGGCTGACAAACACGGTGCGGTTGATGCGCGCCAGCCAGCCGACCACCGGTGCCATGCCAAGCTCGGCCTTGGCCACGAACGCCGTGCCGCTGGCGCCGCCGAGCGCCAGGATGTCGATCCACGACAAGTGGTTGGCGATGAAGAACACGTCGCGTTTCAACGGTACGCCGTGGACGCGCAGCCGCGCGCCGCACAGCCGGCAGGCCACGCGCAGGAAAATCTTGGGAAACGGCGATCCATAATGGACCGTGCGATAGGCATAGTGCAGCGGCACGCAGATCAGCAGCGCCAGCGCCAGCCCGATCGCGCGCAACACCAGCCGCAGCCAGCCCGCCCAGGTGATCGGTGCGCCGCGCGTGGGCCCCACGTGGCGCGGCGTTTCAGGTATCCCGGCCAAGTTTGACCCCATACAGTTCCATGCGATGGTCGACCAGGCGATAGCCCAGCTTTTCGGCGATCTGGCGTTGCAGCGCTTCGAGCTCGGGATCGACGAATTCGATCACTTTGCCGGTTTCGACATCGATCAGATGGTCATGATGCGCTTCGGGCGTGGCTTCATAGCGCGCGCGGCCGTCGCCGAAGTCGTGGCGATCGAGAATCCCGGCTTCTTCGAACAGGCGCACGGTGCGATAGACCGTGGCGATCGAAATCCGCGGATCGCGCTGGCTGGCGCGTTCGTGCAGCTTTTCGACATCGGGATGATCATCGCTTTCGGACAGGACCTGGGCAATCACCCGGCGTTGTTCGGTAATGCGCAAGCCCCGCTCTGCGCACAGCGCTTCGATGTCGATTGGTTGTTGCACGATCCGTCCGCATAAGCCGCAAGAGCGCGGTCGTTGCAAAGACTACAACCGGATGATCCGCCGGCAAAGGAAAACCCGCGCAACCGCCATGGCAAAGCCAGGACGTCACGCGGGTTTTCACGCTGCGTCAGGAAAGATCGGGTTCAGCCCGCCGCTTTGGCGCGGCCGCGCTTGGGCGCAGGCTTGCGGCCCAGGCCGATCTTCTTGGCCAGTTCGCGACGCTTTTCGGCATAGGCCGGGGCGACCATCGGATAATCGGCGGGCAGGTTCCAGCGGGCGCGATACTGTTCCGGGGTCAGGTTGTAGCGCGTGGCGAGGTGCCGCTTGAGCATCTTGAGCTTCTTGCCGTCTTCAAGACAGACGATGTGGTCGTTCTTGATCGAAGAGCGGATCGAAACCGCCGGTTCCGGGGTCGGTTCGGCCTGGGGCTCGGCAGGCTTGAGCCCGGCAAGCGCGTTGTAGACGTTGCTGATCAACGTGGCCAGATCACCGACAGCGACGCTGTTGTTGCTGACATGGGCTGCGACGATATCAGAGGTGAGGGTGATCAGCGTCTCACGCAGATCGTTATCGATTTCAGACATTGCGAACCGTCTTTCTTGCTGTTGGTACTATTTATGATGGTATTTGCAGCGCGACCATACTGCGTTGAACATTGATTGTGCTGGTTTATTGATCGTGCCGGTTGATTGTTTGCGCTCGTATAGTGCCGATCAGGCCGATCGACTCTCCCCTTGGCAAATGCCATATAAGCCAAACGGCACGTGAGACAATAACCCTTCGGGTCATCGCGCAGAAAATTTTACGAAACTTGCGCGTAAATTGGGAAAAGACCGGTCCAATTCCGATTTTTACAAGGTCTCAATCGAGCACCAGTTCCTGTGTAATCGCGTCGATCCGATCGCCGTTCGATGCGCGGTAATACCGGGGCCGTATTCCGATCGGGCGAAAGCCGTGCGTTGCATAGAGAATGCCTGCCGGGTTGTTGCGACGCATTTCCAGAAACAGTCTCTTCTTGCCGCGCTGCCGGGCATTTTGAACAAATTGCGACAGCAGCGCATGGCCCAGCCCGCGCCGTCGCCAGCGTGGCGCGATCGCAAACAGCAGCAATTCTTCCTCGTCGAACAAGCCGCGCGACAGATAGAAGCCCGCAGCCTCAACATCCGCTTCGGGGTGCGGCGCTCCGTCGGGTGCGATCAGCGCGTGGTGGGTGCCCGCCAGCAGCAGCGCGTCGCTGACTTGCCGGCGGTTCCAGGCTTCTCCGAATTCGACCGGAAACGCGACGGCCATGATGTCCATGATACGATCGACATCGTCGAGCGGGGGCAGCATGCGACAGGCCTAGGCCGGCAACCGCGCGTCCGGCGCGCGGCCATAGACCGGGCTCGCCGCGTCGTGCCAGGCAGCGTGCCTCAGCAGGCCAAAGCGGCGCGCATCGGGGCGGATCGGCAGCGCCATGGCATCGTTGTGGCGCGCGACTGCCTCGGCCTGGCTGCCCGCGACGATACCCGCTGCGGCGCGCGCCAGCACCGCTTCGGGCGGCAACGAGGCGAGCGGGGCACGGGCGCTGCCATCGGCATCGAACGGCTGAAAGAACCATTCGCCGTGGCCGCCGGTCATCACCACGTCGATTGCCGCACCCGGGTGGGTGGCGCCGGCCATCGCGGCAACCAGATCGAGGCAGGCATAGCCGCCGACTTCGGCGCCCCAGACCAGCGCGAGCGCGCGCGCGGCGGCCAGCCCGATGCGGATGCCGGTAAAACTGCCGGGGCCCAGATTGACCATGATCCGCGCGGCGCGCCCGCGATCGGGCAAGGCCGCAATCATCGGCACCAGCCGTTCGGCATGGCCGCGGCCCAGTTCGGCATGATCGCCGGCAATCAGCGCGTCGCCGTCAAACAGCGCGACCGAAGCGGCCTCGGTCGCGCTGTCGATGACCAGCAGACGTGGCACGCCGATCGCAGATCACACGATGCGGTTGAACACGGCGAATTCGGGCCGTGGGCTGCGCGGGAAAATCGTGGCGGGATCGCCATAGCCGAGCGTCGAGATGAAATTCGAGCGTACCCGCGGGGTTTCGGCAAAGAACGCGGCATCGACGGCGGCGTTGTCAAACCCCGACATCGGCCCGGTGTCGAGACCGAGCGCGCGCGCCGCCATGATGAAATAGGCGCCCTGGAGCGACGAATTGCGAAACGCCGAGGTTTCGCGCGCGGCCTCGTTGCCGTCAAACCAGCTCTTGGCGTTGGCATGCGGAAACAGCCAGGGCAGCTGTTCGTGAAAATCGAGATCCATGCCGATGATCGCCGTGACCGGCGCGGCGCGGATCTTGTCGGGATTGGTCCCGCCGGCGAGCGCCGCCAGCTTGTCCTTGGCGTCCTGGCTGACGCACCAGACGATCCGCGCGGGCAGCTGGTTGGCCGAAGTCGGGCCCATTTTCAGCAAGTCCCAGATCGCCACCAGCTGTGCTTCGCTGACCGACTTGTCGAGATAACCGTTGTAGGTGCGCGCGGTGTTGAACAGCTGATCGAGCGCGGCATCGGAAAGGGGTTCGTGCATGGCCGGCAATATCCTGCAAAAATCGGTCCGCGCTCAGGCGGCGCGGACTTCGTGGACTTCGGGAACATAATGCTTGAGCAGCGATTCGATCCCGTGCTTGAGCGTGGCGGTCGACGACGGGCAGCCCGAACAGGCGCCCTGCATGCGCAGATAGACCACCCCGTCGCGAAACCCGCGATAGATGATGTCGCCGCCGTCGTTGGCCACCGCCGGGCGCACGCGGGTTTCGATCAGATCCTTGATCTGGTCGATGATGTCGGCATCGGCGGGGTCGTCGGCAAGATCCGTGTCGTCTTCGGCCGGGACGGCAAAATCGGCGACGCCTGCGGCAAACAGCGGTGTGCCGGTGACGAAATGGTCGAGCAGCACCGCCAGCACTTGCGGCTTGGCATCGCTCCACACTGCGCCCGGCGCGATCGTCACCGCGACGAAATCGCGCCCGAACAGCACGCCGGTGACATCGCCAAGACCAAACAAAGCTTCGGCCAGCGGCGAGGTCACCGCCGCTTCGGGCGAGGTGAATTCGCGCGTGCCACTGGCCATGACCACTTCGCCAGGCAGGAATTTCAGCGTGGCGGGGTTGGGCGTTGTTTCGGTTTCAATAAACATGGTCTGCATTTAGGTCACAGGCACCCGGGGTCAAGGGCCGGCGCGGGGTATTCGGCGTTGCGGCCGGGCTTTTTTGCAGTGCTTTGGGGACTCGGGGCGTTTCCCTGCTGGCCCTGGCGCCGTGTGCCGCCTATGCGCGGCGCCCATGAACACGATGATCGCGCGAATCGCCCCCGCCCTGCTGGCCGTGCTGCTGTACGCCCCCGCCCCGACGCTGGCGCAGCCGGCAGCGTCACCCACGATCATCAAGCTGCCGCTGCAGCCGCAAGTGGGCGCAGACTTGCGCGTCTGTTCGGCAAAGACCCCCTCCGGCCTCGGCTATGCCGTGCTGCGCGAAGGCACCGGGCCAAAGCCGGGCAAGACCGATTTCGTGCTGATCAGCTATATCGGCTATCTCGCCGCGACCGGACAAGTGTTCGACCAGAACCAGGGCACCCCGCTCAGCCTCGACAATGTCATCCCCGGCTTTGCCGAAGGCTTGCAACTGATGCCGCGCGGCAGCGTGTGGCGGCTGTGCGTGCCGGCCGCGCTCGGCTATGGCGCGGCGGGCGCCGGCGATGCGGTGCCGGCCAACAGCGACCTGGTGTTCCAGATCGAACTGATCGATTCCAAGACCGCGGCCGAAGTCGATGCGATGCGCAAGACGGCGCCCCCCGGCGAAGCAGCCCCGGGGCAACCCGCCGCGCATTGATCGCGGGTGCAGGGCATTTTTCTATTCACTGGCCCTTCATTTTTCTGCGCCCTATAGAATGCGCCATGGTTGCATTGCGTCGGCGCATCGCGCGCCTCGGTCTTGTCGTATCCCTCCTTCTCGGCGTTGCGCTGCCCACCGGCCAGGTGCTGGCCGCGCCGGCCGCCGATCAGGCCTGGCTCTATGCCGGATCGGACGTGCCGCACGATCCGCAATGGACGTTCGGCATTCTGCCCAACGGATTGCGCTATGCGGTGCGGCACAATGGCGTGCCGCCGGGGCAGGTTTCGATCCGCATCGTCGCCGATGTCGGATCGCTGTATGAAACCGACGCGCAGCGCGGCTATGCCCACCTGATCGAGCATCTGACGTTTCGCGATTCGAAATATCTGAAATCGGGCGAAGCGATCCCGACCTGGCAAAAGCTGGGCGCGACATTCGGCAGCGATACCAATGCCGAAACCAGCCCGACGCAGACGACCTACAAGCTCGATCTGCCCAACGCCTCGCCCGCCACGCTCGATGAAACGTTCAAGCTGCTGTCGGGGATGATCGCCGCGCCGATTTTCACCCCCCAGGGCGTCAAGACCGAAGTGCCGATCGTGCTCGCTGAAATGCGCGAGCGCGAAGGCGCCGAATCGCATGTGATCGATGCCACCCGCGCCGCGTTTTTCCGGGGCCAGCCGCTCGCCGACCGTTCGCCGATCGGCACGGTGGCGTCGCTGGAAGCGGCGACCGCCGAGAGCATCAAGGCGTTTCACGACAAGTGGTATCGCCCCGACAACACCGTGATCGTGGTCGCCGGCGATGCCGATCCGGCAACGCTGGTGGCCGAAATCGGCAAATGGTTCGGCGATTGGCGCGATATCGGCCCCAAGCCGGCGCAGCCCGATTTCGGTGAACCGCGCGCGCCGGCAGGGTCCGGGCCGGCGAGGCCAGGCCACAATCCGATCGGCGAAACCGCGGTGATTGTCGAACCCGGTCTGCCGCGCGTCGTCAATGTCGCGATCCTGCGCCCGTGGCACAAGATCAACGACACGATCGCCTATAACCAGGGCAATATCATCGACCGGCTGGCGCTGGCGCTGATCAACCGCCGGCTCGAATCGCGCGCGCGCGGCGATGCCAGCTTTCTGACCGCGTCGGTCGACGAGAACCGCATCAGCCGATCGGCCGATGCCACGCTGATCACTGTGACGCCGCTCGGCGATGACTGGAAAACCCCGCTGCGCGACGTGCGCGCGGTGATCGCCGATGCGCTGACCACCCCGCCGAGCCAGGAGGAAATCGACCGCGAAGTTGCCGAATTCGACGTCAGCTACAAAGTTCCGGTCGAAACCCAGGAAACCGAGGCCGGATCGAAACTGGCCGACGAAATCGCCGAAGCGGTCGATATCCGCGAAACCGTCGCCAACCCCGACACGGTCTATACCATTTTCAAACAGACCATCCCGCTGTTCACCCCGCAGGCGGTGCTCGCGCACACCCGCGCGCTGTTTGCCGGCACGGTCGAACGCGCGGTGCTGATCACTCCCAATGCCGGCGACGGCAATGCCGCCGATCTGCGCGCGGCGATGCAGGCCGCGGTCGATGCTGCCGGCGAAAGCCGCATCGCGGCGACCAAACTGACGTTTGCCGATCTGCCGCCGATCGGCACGCCGGGCAAAGTGATCGACGCGCAGCCGACCGGGCTGCTCGGGATCGAACGGCTGAGCCTGTCCAACGGGGTCAAAGTGCTGTTGTGGCCCAACGATGCCGAACCCGGCCGGATCATCCTGCGCGTGCGGTTTGGCGGCGGCTATGGCGCGATCGATCCCAAGGACGCGGTCTATGCCTCGCTGGGTGAGACCGCGCTGATGGACACCGGCTTTGGCAACCATGGCCGCGAAGATCTCGACCGGCTGGCCACCGGGCGCAAGTTCAGCCTCGATTTCGATATCGGCGACACCGCGTTCGGGTTCTATGCCGAT
>Ga0116226_10005471_pt1 | contig 11341 bp, 7 predicted proteins | sample S1TSphfallax_FD_89692 | JGI IMG/M metagenome (GOLD analysis project Ga0116226, IMG submission 89692) | Host-associated microbial communities from peat moss isolated from Minnesota, USA - S1T2_Fa - Sphagnum fallax MG | ecosystem: Host-associated > Plants > Peat moss > Unclassified | place: USA... | reverse complement strand
TTGCAGGGAATATATCACGAGTAGAAGTTAGCCAAAGTTTTGAAAATCCCTTTGATCTACCTTTAGAAGCGGTTTATGTCTTCCCCTTACCTGAGGACGCAGCCGTGGATGACATGGAAATAAAAATAGCTGATATCTCGATTAAAGGAAGTATTCAGAAAAGAGAGCAAGCAAGGCAAATTTACGAGGAAGCAAAACAGCAGGGACGCACTGCTGGCTTACTAGAGCAACAAAGAGATAATATCTTTACTCAGTCTTTAGCTAATATTCCACCTGGAGAGAAAATCGAAGTTACTATTCGTTACACAGATAGTCTCAAGTTTCTGGCGGGAAATTACGAATTTGTCTTTCCTCTGGTCGTCGGACCACGTTATATTCCTGGTACACCAATCGATCATAGTGGTGACACAGATCGTGTTCCCGACGCTTCACTGATTACTCCACCAGTTATTCCTCCAGAATTGCGTTCTCGCCACGAAATCAATGTAAATCTAGAGCTTAATCCTGGATTACCTATTTTAAATATTACTTCTCCCTCTCATAAACTCCAAATTGAACAGACCGGAGAAATCATCCAAGTCTCCTTGGCTGGAGGAGATAACATTCCCAATAAAGATTTTATTTTGCGTTATCAAGTTGCTGGTCAAGACACCCAAGCCACAGTTCTGACTCAATCAGATAGCCGAGGTGGACATTTTGCTGTTTATCTAATTCCAGCTTTAGCATATCAACCCGCTGCAATTATACCTAAAGATATCGTCTTTCTCATCGATACTTCTGGTTCTCAAAGTGGCGCTCCCATAGAGCAATGTCAAGAATTGATGCGGCGATTTATCAATGGGTTGAATCCTGACGACACTTTTAATATTATTGATTTTGCCCAAACTACCAGAAAATTATCCTCAACTCCCCTAGCAAATACGCCAGAAACCCGTGCTATAGCAATTCAATATATCAATAATTTAGCTGCTAATGGAGGAACTGAATTGCTCAATGGTATTCGGGAAGTTCTCCAACTCCCAGTAATTTCTACGAGATTACGGAGTATTGTTTTACTTACAGATGGATTTATTGGTAATGAGAAAGAAATATTAGCAGAAATACAAACAAATTTAAAACCGGGAAATCGCCTTTATAGTTTTGGCGCTGGTAGTTCTGTCAACCGCTTTTTGCTGAATCGCGTAGCGGAAATTGGTAGAGGTGTATCGACAATTATACGTCACGACGAACCTACTGATAAAGTAGTAGAGAATTTCTTTCAGCAAATAAATAACCCTGTATTGACCAATATTCAAGTTACTTGGGAAGGCGATGGAGCAGCACCTGTAATTTATCCCATTTCAATCCCTGATTTATTTACCGCACAACCGTTGATTTTATTTGGACGACAACCATCTGCTCAGGATGGTGTTTTGCGGATTGACGGAATTGCGGCTGGTGGTCAAATTTACACAAAGACCTTACGGCTCAAATTTTTTGGTGATGCTAATCCGGCGATCGCTACGCCCAACCCATGTATCGCCCAACTATGGGGACGGGCTAAAATTAAACATCTCACCAATCAGATGTTTAGTTACAACACAAAAGCCGGTGTAGAAGAGATAACCAACACAGCTTTAACTTATCAACTACTTTCTGAATATACTGCTTTTGTTGCTGTTAGCGAAGAAATACGAGTCAATCCAGCAGGTGAATCTATTACTGTACGAGTACCTGTGGAAATACCAGAAGGTGTTAATTATCACAAGGGTTTCAGTGAATACGATCAACCTGATCAACTGCGCCCTCGAGGAGCTGTTTTATCCCCTTCCCCGAAATACTCGCCTCAGTCTTACACGAATGATCTCCATCAATCAGCATTAAGTTTGGGGATAGCACCACAGTCGTTTACTCCATCTAGCAAAAATCAGCCCGTCTCTTCTCCTGATCAATCCAAAAAAATGTCCAAGAAACGCTCAGAAATTTTTCAGGAAGTTAGTCAGCAGCTTGATGAAGTATTTGGTGGAGATTCAGAACCAGTTCCTAGCTATATTGCTGAATCTCCAGAATCTGAAAATCTCTCCCTTATTCTTCCACAACTCCAAGTTGTGAGCGTGTCAGGTTTAACGATCTCTGAAGCTAATGCTTTAACTGAGTATCTGCAAAAAGTGCATTTACCAAAAGCGTTACCTGGTGAAGTCGTGTTTGAGTTTACTGTGGAGCAAGGAAGAGTAAAACAATTGGTTTTAGATGAAGATGCTTCGATATTAACAGATATAACTGTTGTAGTTGAAGAAATCAAGCGATCGCTCTTAGCCTGGTCAGCACCGATCGCAGCCAAAGGTCAAGTCCGCTTAGTCATGCGCATTAATTGAATTACCTCTGGACTAATCTGGAACCAATCAAAATACAGTATTTAGTACTGCAGTACCATAGAATAAAAATGCGTAATTTGCATGTTCATACTTACGTAATCAGCTATTCCTTTTGGATGAATTTGCTCACTCTTTAGATAGGGTTGGGCGATCGCCAGAATCTCTATCTCCAGAGGGAGGGAGAAATAGTTATGGGTAAATTACTATTAGAGTATCTTCCAATAATCTTTTCGCCCTCAACTCAAGCTAGCACTGTGAGGGTAGGTTATTAGGATGTATATTCTCTCCCTGTCGGGCCCGTGCGGGTTCGGGGGGAGAGAATTTGGCTCTTTTTAGTCTGTTAAGTTTAATCTACATACTCAATATCCAAAGATTCGACAAATTGACGTTCTCCTGATTTTAAATATATTTCTCTTTTGTCAATAAATTCATCTATCCTATTTTGTCTGTATAAGTCAATCATCTCAGGTGTAATAAAATGACTGGACAAGACTTCAGCGCAAGAATTTTCAATGAATTGGCTAATTTCTGCTGTTTGCTTATTTTGATTAAGACCAGACAATAACCTAAGAATGATATTAGCAGGAGTTCTATCTTTTTTTGCAGAATTAGAAATAAAAAATTCTTTGATTACTTCCCTATATGGAATCTTATTATTTCCCATCATCGATTTTAAGTAAAATAATTGTAAAGCTTTCTGAAGATGACCTGATTTATGCATGGCGAAATCGATTGTTAGATGCTTTTGATGGTTACGCCCGTCGTGGTTTGGGTTACTCTGTCTAGAATTGTATGAGGAGAAATTAGGAGAAATTACATGAGCCGAGTAGCAATTTTGGGAGCTGGTGCGATGGGGTCGCGGATGGCTCAAAATCTGATCAATGCTGGTCATTCGGTCTTTGTTTATAGCCGAACGGTAGATAAAGTCACGCCTTTAGTCAACCAAGGAGCAATCTATTGCGCAACTCCACGGGAAGCTGCTGCTACGGCTGATGTGATTATTAGTATGGTGTCTGATAATGAAGCATCTCGGACAATTTGGTTGACACCGGACACGGGAGCGATCGCCGGATTATCTCCCGATCAAATTGCGATTGAGTCCAGCACTCTCACAGTTGATTGGGTAAAAGAATTAGCAGCAAAAATTGCGGGTACTGGCGCAGCATTTTTAGATGCTCCAGTGGTTGGTTCTCTTCCCCAAATAGAAGCACAGAAGCTAATTTATTTGGTTGGTGGTGAAACAGAGACTTTGACAAAAGTGCAAGAAATACTTAAATCAGCAGGTGGAAGCATAATAAATCATCTGGGAGAAATTGGTAAAGGAATGGCGATGAAACTTGGAGTAAACGCCCTGCTGGGGACTCAAATAGCAGCTTTAGCAGAAATAATTGGCTTTTTGGCTAAGAATGGTATAACAGGGACACAAGCTATGGAATGTTTAGTAGAGTTACCTGTGATGAGTCCTGTAGCTAAACTCTATGGTAATCTTATGTTGTCAGATAATCGCGCTGTCCTCTTTCCCATCGCATTAATGGAAAAGGATTTTCGCTATGTTCTGGAAACTGCTGAATCTGTAAATGCTGTAACTCCTGTATCTGCGGCTATTCAATATGTTTTTCAAGAAGCGATCGCCCAAGGATATGGCGAAGAAAATATTACAAGTATTATTCAAACCTACAATAGGTAAAATCTAGATTAGTTCCAGACTGCTTCCGAAACCCGTAAGGTGTGTTACTAACGCACCGTAGTTTGATTTCTCATAGTGCATTATATTCATTAACACACCATACAGCTAATGCTCCGGTGTTAATTGACTAATCGTAACCAATCTTTACCAACTTGTACACTAACATCAGAGCCAATATTACCTGTGCTTTCTACAGTTACTTCTCCAAAGCCCAAACTATTACGTATTAATGCAGCATTATCAGTATCTCCATCTTGAGCAACAACATGAGTTACATCCAATGGTTGACTCCAAGTTCTAGAGATAAAAATGTTGCGATAACCAGATTTTTCCAACATTCTGATCAATGGTAGGAAATTTGCATTTTTGCTACCTGTACTGTCTTGAATTGCTACTCTTACTTGGGCAGGATCTTTACTGATACTGCTATGGCTTTGGGCAATCGAACTTAAGCTGAAGTACTGAGACATTAATTTATCAATACCAGACGGATTCGGTACCCAATAACTAGCATCAAATTCTTTGGGATTGCTAAAACGACCAGGAACCATTAACATTTGCATATTCGAGTGCTTTGTTTGTACCCCAAAACCAAACAGTGCGACAAGCTCTTCAACTGTTAAATTAGTATCTATGTGATCTTTAATCGTATTGAGAATTTGTGGTAATTCAGTTAAAGTTTTAGGTGTCAAAGCCTGATTAATTAAAGCCCGCAGTACTAATTGTTGACGCTGAATCCGGCCAATATCTCCCAGAGCATCATGGCGGAAACGCAGTAATTGTAGGGCTTGGTCGCCATTAAGATGTTGTTCACCTGCTTTTAAATGGATATACAAATGCTGAGAATCATCTCGGTAATTCATATCGCGAGGAACATAAACAGTAACTCCGCCTAAAGCATCAATTAATTGACTCATACCCAAAATATTAATCCGCACATAACGGTCAATTCCTACTCCATCTAAAAGATTGCTGACAGTTTTAGCAGTCAGTGCTGGACCTCCATAAACATTGGCTGCGTTAATCTTTTTTAACCCATGTTGCTCAATTTGTATACGAGTATCTCTAGGAATAGCTAATATAACTATTTTTTTAGTTTCTGGATCAAACCTCAGCAGTAACATCACATCTGAGAGACCTTCAAAAGAATTTAATTGTACCTGATATCGGAGATTTTTGGTCTCTGGCGGCGGATTTTTCACATCTGGTGGTAATACACTCATTCCTAGTAAGAGAATATTCACAGGACGAGTTAACTGAGAGAATTTTAGCCCATCACCAGCAATTCGATCCCCGTCAAAAACAGATGCTTCTGTAGCGCTGAGATGACTATGCTGTAATGGTGTACTATCCCAAGAAACTGCCAGTAATGCTCCTGCCATCCCTGATACCATTGCAATCCCGCCCATACCTATAGTAAACCATAACCACCGCTTGGATTTAGCTTTCCGAGGGTTATTGTTTTTGGATGAAGTTGATCGTTTACCTTCTGGGGATGTTCTTTGACTGGTCACAGAGTTCCTCACATTTGAATCCTAAGTAGTTTGTAAACTACAACACGTTATACTACCTACATGATTTCTGTAGATAAATTTAGAATATGATAGCTAATTATTTATAATAATCAAATATTTTCCTGAATATATTGATCAAAGTATTTTTATGCTAAAGTATTTCTATAACGATAATAAGCAGGTTGAGCTATCTCTCCCATAAAATTCTGGCAAAGTAAAGTCTACACAACTTAAATACAAGTCCAATCTGACTATTTCCGCCAAAATCTAGTTGCCAAACTAGTAAAACCAGGCAGTTTTGTTGGTTTACCTTGGATAACTTGGAAAATCAGCCAAATACTCACCAAAAAATAGCCAGAAGTAAGTAGGCTGTTCAGGATTTGTAATCTCAGCGCCCAAAAATCCCCAGTCGCTGTACTAGTAATTAACATCATATAACTTAAAAGCCATGTCAGTCCTAAAGTGAGGGACAAGCGACTGGCTGACTTTTGCTCTCGGCTAGCATTTTGGTGACTGAGAGTCCATAGAGAAGGAAAACAGCCAAATATGGGGATCAGATACATAAGTAGTAGAACTTTAGAGGTAGTTGTCCCGGTCAAATTGTAGTTATCAGTTGGTTTTTTTTTCAACATAGATTTATCGAGAGTGAATGACCGTCCTATAGTCAGAGATAATAGATCTAGAAAAAGCAGAATTCCATTGATTATTTATCCTGTAATTAGCTGAAACATGCAGACACGTAAGCTCCTTGATTGGTGGCACACTTTTACACCAATAGTGCGTCTAGGTGCAATAGTCCTTTTTGCGCCAATGTTAGTCCTGAATGGTTGGGCGATCGCTTCAATTTTTAATTATTTTCATTCCCTGATTGTTATTTTAGTCGGAGCCTCCGTGCTAGCTTTTCTGCTCAACTATCCCGTGAGTTGGATGGAACATCAGGGAGCGAAAAGGGAACAAGTAGCCATTTTGGTATTTTTACTAGCTGTTTCCATTTTACTAGCTTTAGGGTTGACGCTGTTTCCTCTAGCCTTAACCCAGGCGCAGCAACTAGTAGCTCGGATTCCAGAGTTAATTGATTCTGGACGCTCTCAGTTGATGATCCTCAACCAGAAAGTCGAGGCTCTTGGTTTACCGATTAATCTAGATGCGCTTTTGATCCAAATAAATGACCGTGTTAAAGGACAGTTACAGGCAATCACGGGAAAAGTACTGAGTGTAGCCGTATTTACTCTAACTAGTTTGTTAGACTTTCTGCTGACAATGGTTTTAACCTTCTATCTATTACAGCATGGTCATGAACTTTGGGAAAGTTTAGTCGGATGGCTACCAGCTAAATTACGTAATCCTTTTTCCCGCACAGTACGTATTAGCTTTCAAAACTTTTTCATTACGCAACTAATCCTATCCACTTGTATGGCATCTGCACTTATATCCGCCTTCTTATGGCTAAAAGTGCCCTTTGGATTATTATTTGGACTGACAATTGGAATTATGGCTCTTATACCCTTTGGTGGGAGTGTAGGCATAGCATTGATCACTTTAGTAGTAGCTTTACAAGATTTCTGGATGGGAACAAGAGTTTTAGCAGCAGCGGTAATTGTCCAGCAAATTTTAGAAAACCTAATTGCACCCAGGATTTTAGGTAACTTTACAGGTTTAAATCCTGTCTGGATTTTAATTTCTGTGTTGACTGGAGCTAGAGTTGGTGGACTTTTAGGAGTAATTGTAGCAGTTCCCTGTGCTGTGATTATTAAAACGTTGATTGCGGCGATTCGCCCCTTAGAAAGGATTAACGACATGGAAATATCTGATCCGGGGGAAGCGATCGCACCAGAAACTTTGGCAAAATCAGAAAGCCAAAATTCCCTGAATACTTCTGATTGCACTGTCAATTAAGCCGGAAGGCTGAATTTTCAGGACTAATTTGGACTATTTTTGCTTTAAAAATCTCCTTGTTCACTGGATAAACTAGAATCCGGGCTAATCATGATCGAAGCAGGCGTTGTATTTTGGCTGTGATCAATCTGAGGACAGCCAATTACACCTAATAAAACAAGACTAGCCGCAGCTAAAACATAACGTTTACCTAAGCGGACTCCATAACGTCTCTGAATAAAATTTTTTCTTTCACCGCTAAACCTTAGTTGATTCATTCCACCACCTCATTATGCTAAAAGTATCTAGCTGTCTATTGAGTGAGACACCAATTATGTGTTAATTAATCACTATGACATTTCCGAATGGGTGTACATGCAACGGTTTCAAGTTTGGTAACGGAGGAGAGTTAGATTTTTGTCTAAATCAAGCGTTTCATCAAGATATGTTTATATATTACCTGAAGTGCTTATCATAGAACCTATTTCTAGGGTAAACCGAAAAACTTAGTAATTAGAGGTAATAGTTTCCCACAAGATTCAACTAACTGAACTGCTGTAGGTAATTCAGAAATTGTACCTTTCAATATTTTGATGGCTGTTTTTACCATCTTTTGCATTTCTCCATCTTCTGGCTGTTGCGCTGCGGCGGCGATCGCATCTACCTGTTCCAAAGCATCTATTTTATCTTCATCGCTCAAATGAGTATCAGCTTCAATAGCAGCTTGCAATTCCGTGAGTAGTTGTTTGATTCCTAGCCCATCTGCTAGAGAAAATTCAGGTATCTGATTAATAGTATTGGTCACACTTCCACTAATTGTCCCCATACCCACACCTGTCATGGATAAATCTTCACCCGCAGCAGCTACACCACTGATATTCCCTTGAGTCCCGCTGATATTAATATTTCCTTTACTTTGTGACATAGAAAACTCTCCTTGATTTTGATAGGTTTCAACATAAAACTTAGGCTGAAGCATAGCATTTTCTAGCAATTTTTCTAAACTGGAAATCCGCTCATCTTTTTCCTTTATTCCTAAAAGTAGTGCTTGGATATCGCTATAAGGTAAAGCCTGGATTTGGGTATATTTGGCAAAATATTCTTGATAAAGCTGAGAGCGATCAATGTTACCCACTACTTTAGCTTGCATTCTAATTTTATCCTGACCTCTCCCTTCTAGAACAATAATTTCTAATTCTGCTTCCGGGTAATTTTCAGCCAACTGGGTCACAGCTATAGCAGCAGCAGAGGGATCTATACCTTGATGGTGAAACAAGTCAAGAGTTTTGAATTTCTTAGCTACCTGGCGTGGATCGACATTTTGGGTTTGATATAAATTAAGAGTTTTAATAATTGGGCTAATAAAATCGGCAAAATCCTCAGATCTGAAAGTTTCTTGGCGATTATCTGGCTTACGACAAGGATCTGGGTCGTCGTTAGTCGGTAGTTGCATGTAAATATAATCACATTGAATTTCTTCTAGTCTTGTCTTGGTAGAAATTCCCCAGTTTTCAATATAAGCTCCTGTTAACTTAGCTCCATTTAAATTTGCTTGATATAATTGTGATTTAACAAGTTTCGTACCGAACAAATTGGCATTTTGTAAAGTAGCATTGCTCAAATCTGTACCGATAAAGCTAGCATCTTGTAGATTAGCATCTTGTAGATTCAGTTCTCCCAGGTTCAAATAATCGTATTTTTCCCCTCGACCATCTTTAGTAATTACCAATTGTCTGATTTTTGCGTTTTCTAGATATATACCGTCAAGACGTGCTTGGTCTAATCTTTTTGTATTAAACCAACAAGTACGAGTTAAGGTAGCATCTCTTAGGTCAACGCTTTTAAGGCTGGCTTGGGTGAAATCAGCATCTGTCAAATTGGCTCTACGAAAGCTGGTTCCACCTCTGGATACAATATTTATTGTCAATAAACGAATCAGGGAATATTTTTTATTTCCCGAAAGAGCTTGATAACCTATATGAGATCCAAAGGCGATCGCACTCAAGCCAACCATTCCAGATATGAGATAGGCTGAAGCTCCTGACCTGACTCCAAACATTGCACCTAGAATGATACCTATGATAGTGATCGATCCAGTTATGGCTAGACTTCCAGATGGGGCGATCGATTTGGCTATGGCTACGGCTACAGCGATATTTCCAATACTAGCCAGGGTTCCAGCTAAACCTAGCGCTGTAAATTGTGTATCAATTATTAGTCCGGTTTGTTCATCGGGTAAAAGAGCCAGTGCTAAGATTAGAATAATAGTTACTACTTCCGCTACTACAGCAAGTGTTGCTCCTAAGCCTTCCAAGGAAACTACAATTATAAACATTGCTAAGGTGATTAAACACGTTATTCCTAAATTAGAATAGTTATTAATAAACAAATCACCTATAATTGCTCCAGCATAGCCAGAAATTAATCCAGCAACTAATGACAGAATTAGAAATAAGACGATTAAGCTAATAGTGCGAGCATTTGGTAACCCAGCTGTAGCATTACAAAAGGTTGCACCAATGAGAATAGCATTATTAAAATTTGCGCCTTGAATTTCTGCATTATTAAAATTTGCTCCCGTTAGGTTTTGTCCTTGGAAATTCCTACCCTGTAAATTAGCATTTTGAAATTCGTTTACCATAATCATTATTTAATTAATTTAAAGACATTTCCAACGCAGTAGAGATTTTATTTGTGGAATCTTGCAAATTAAAAGAGGTTTGGTTGCTGTGCGGGTAGCGATTACTTCTCTTAAGTGTTTTGTAGCCGCATCAGGACAATCCCTGTACCAATCAATGAACAGCAATTTTGATAGAATTTCTTGATTCCTCTCTAAAACCAACATAGCTTGCTCCGAACCTATGTTTTTTAATGCATCAATTACTTTAAAACGTATATCATTATATTCATAATTATCTAATAAAACTTCAGTAAGTGCAGAAACAGCATCTTTTGCATCTACACCCATTTTTCCTAAAGCTATAACAGATGCCAATCGAACATTATGATTCCTATTTTTCAGGAGGGTAATTAGAATTGGGACAACATGTCTACCCATTTCGGCTAGATTGTCTACAATATCGCTACAATATACATTTTCACCATCTTCTAAATTAGCGATCAAAACTGAAATATCAGTATTTCCTAGATGATTATATAATTTATAATACTCGTCTTCACCATCTTCTAAATTAGCGATCAAAACTGAAATATCAGTATTTCCTAGATGATTATATAATTTATAATACTCGTCTTGATTTTGTCGATCTCTAAATAGAGATGGCTTGCTAGTTTTTGTCTCTTCACTAATTTGCCATAGTGCGTAAACAGCATCTTTACGAACATTGCTATCTTCATCGTGAAGGGCAATAGTCAACATCGGAACAGCATCTTTTGCATCTTTACCAATTTGTCCTAGTGCTTCAGCAGCATTTTTACGAACATCGCCATCTTTATCCTGAAGGGCAATAATCAACATCGGAACAGCATCTTTACCAATTTGTCCTAGTGCTTCAGCAGCATTTTTACGAACATTGCTATCTTCATCATGAAGGGCAATAATCAACATCGGAACAGCATCTTTTGCATCTTTACCAATTTGTCCTAGTGTGTCAGCAGCATTTTTACGAACATTGCTATTTTTTTTATTCTGAGGTGCAGTAATCAACATCGGAACAGGATCTTTACCAATTTGCCTTAGTGCTTCAGCAGCATTTTCACGAACATAACTATCTTCATCCTGAAGTGCAATAATCAACATCGGAACAGCATCTTTTGCATCCTTACCAATTTGCCCTAGTGCTTCAGCAGCTTTATAGCGAACATCACGATCTTGATCCTGGAGAGCAGTAATTAAAGCTGGAATAGCATCTTTACCAATTTGCCCTAGTGCTACGACAGCTTTATAGCGA
>Ga0116226_10005470_pt1 | contig 11342 bp, 9 predicted proteins | sample S1TSphfallax_FD_89692 | JGI IMG/M metagenome (GOLD analysis project Ga0116226, IMG submission 89692) | Host-associated microbial communities from peat moss isolated from Minnesota, USA - S1T2_Fa - Sphagnum fallax MG | ecosystem: Host-associated > Plants > Peat moss > Unclassified | place: USA... | reverse complement strand
TCTGAAGAGAGGGGCGTTCACAGTCGCGGGCGTTGAAGCGAACGTTGCCAGCCCCTCTCTTCAGAGGCCGGGGCGCGTTTCCAAAGGCTGTGCCTTTGGTGGGGGTCCAGGGGCGCCGCGCCAGCGGGGCAAAGCCCCCTGGTCTTGCTTGCGGTCGATCAAACGCTATGTCGGCTGACGACCGCGGCCAAGTTCGTTTGCCTGGCGCGACGCGGCGGGCGGTGGTTGATCTTGGGTCGAATTCGGTGCGGCTGGTGATTTATGAGGGCGAGGCGCGCAACCCGGTTCAGATTTTCAACGAGAAGGCGGTGCTGCGGCTGGCGAAGGGGATGAGCCATACCGGCCGGCTCGATAGCGGGGCCATGCAGCAGGCGGAAACGGTACTGCGGCGGTATACGGCGATCGTGCGGGCGATGGGAGCGGGCCCTTGCGATGTTCTGGCGACGTCGGCGGTGCGGGATGCCGAGAATGGGCCGGAATTTGTGCGGCTGATGCAGCAGCGCGTGCCGGAATTGCGGATCAGTGTGCTGTCCGGGCATGAGGAGGCGCTGCTTTCGGCCGAAGGAGTGCTGTGCGGCATTCCCGGGGCGGACGGAGTGCTGGCGGATCTGGGCGGCGGGTCGCTGGAATTGGTGCGGCTGGATGCCGGGCGGGTTGGCGCGGCGGCGACCCTGCCGATTGGGGTGATACGGCTGGCGGATCGGGCCGGGGGCGATTTGCTGAAGGCGCGGGCGATCGTGACGGCGGCACTCGAGGAGACGCCGTTCATCGCCGAGGCGGCGGGGCGGGATTTGTATTTGTCGGGCGGCGCGTTCCGGGCGCTGGCGCGGATTCACATCATGCAGACCGGCTATCCGCTGAACATGGTGCATCATTATACGATCGGGCGGGAGGAGGCGCGCGACCTGGCCGGGGTGATCGGCGAGGCGGGGCGCAAGCTGATCGAGCGGATGCCGGGGGTGCCCCGGCGGCGGATCGAGGATTTGCCGTATGCGGCGCTGATTTTGCGGCGGCTGCTGCGGACTTCGGGCGTCAGCCGCGTGGTGTTCAGCGCCAACGGACTGCGGGAGGGGTGGTTCGCGCGGATGATGCCGGCGGAGGTGCGGGCGGAAGACCCGCTGCTGGCGGCGGGGCGGGATTTGACGCAAGGGAGTTTGCGCGATCCGGAATTGCCGCCGGCGCTGGTGGCCTGGACCAACCCGCTGTTCCCGGCGGAGACGGGCGCGCAGCGGCGGTTGCGGGAGGCGGCGTGCTGGCTTTCCGATATCGGCAGCCATGAGCATCCGGAATATCGCGCCGAGCAGGCGTTTTTGCGGGTGCTGCGGCAGGCGGGGATGGGTCTGGATCATCATGCCAGGGCGTTTTTGGCGCTGACCACGGCGCTGCGCTACGAGGCAGAGCCGGACAGCCCGTTTCTGGGGCCGGCGCGGTCTCTGCTGGACATGCACGCGACCAGGCGGGCGGAGACATTGGGGGTGGCGCTACGGCTGGCCTACACGCTGTCCGCCGGAACGCCGCAATTGCTGGGCGGGACAAAGCTGACGATTGCGCCGGGCCGGCTCATTCTGGGACTGACCGAGGCGAATGGGGTGTTCGCGGGGGAATCGGTGCTGCGGCGGTTGGACCGGCTGGCGCAGATGCTGGGGTTGGAGGCCGAGACGGAGCGGCAATAGGGGTTTTGACAAAGCGGCGCCGGCTGGCCAAGACAGGCTGAGCAACGTGACTTGAGATGGATGGACGAGCGCGCTCACCCTGTTCGCCAGGCGGCCCGGATTTTTCTGGTTCTGCTGATCGCCCTTGCCCTTGTCACGGCTTTTGTCAGGGCGCCTGGCACGTTTGACGATTACGCGTTCGTGCAGTGGGGCAAGACGCTGGTGTTGGACGGGCCGTTCAAGGGCTATGGCCTGCTGCGCCATCAGACGGAGCTGGACTATCCGCCGGTTGGGCTTTTCATCATGTGGCTCTCGCTGGTGGCGGGCCATGCGGCGGGGCTTTCGGACTTGCTGAGCTTCAAGCTGCCGCTGGCGCTGGCAGGGTTGGCGGCCATGCCGGTGGCCTGGTGGTGCAATCGGTCCGCTGGCGAGGCGTTGCTGCTGACGCTGATCGTGATCCCGTTTGGGCTGATTCTCGGGTATACGGATGTGGTGTATCTGCCGTTTCTGTTGCTCGCGCTGTATGCGGGTGCTGCGGAACGGTTTGCGGTGGCGGGATTTGCTCTGGCGGTGGCGGCGCTGATTAAATGGCAGCCGATTATTCTGGCGCCGATTTTTTTGCTGGCGGCTTTTCGGGCAAGGCGGGATTTGCGGCAACTGGCGATCGTTCTGGCGCCGACGGTGCTGCTGGTTGTGTTCGTGCTCGCGCTGTTTGGGGCGGCTGCGTGCTTCGATGTGTTCGTGACGGCGACGAAGGATGATTATCTGAGCGGGCAGGGCGCCAATGCGGGGTGGCTGCTTTCGTATCTGTTTGAAGTTTTGCACTTGGGCGGGTTGCAGTTGCAGGCGAATGGCGCGGTGGCGATCTTGCAGACGCCGTCGCCGGCGCCGGCGGTGGGGTGGGCGATGTCCGGCTTGCGGATCGCGTTCTATCTTCTGTTTGCCGCGAGCCTTGGCATTTATCTGGCCGGGCGGAGGACAGCGGCGGCGTTTCTGACGTCGGCGCTGTCTTGCTGCGTGGTGCAGTTCAGTTGGAATAGCGGGGTGCATGAAAATCACCTGTTTCCCTCGATGATCATTGGGTTCGTCGGCTGGCAGATGCGGGCGGTGGAGCCGTTTGTGTTTGCGGCGGTGGCGGCCATAGCTGTTCTGAATGTTGTGCTGTTTTACGGGTTTGGCGATGGGTTCAGTTTTGGCGATCTGTTCGGGTTTGATGGGACGGTGTTGCTGGCGGTTGGTGAGTTGATACTGTTTGGACTGGTGTTCGACTTGCAGATACGGACTTGCCTCGGCCGAGAAATGGCGGGGGCGGGGGCTGGCTTGCCGTGAGAGGCGTTCTGCTGGCGGCTGGATTGTTTTGGCTGTGGGCGTCGCCTTGTGCGGTGGCGGATGATGCGGGGAGCGTGCTTCGCAATTTTGGCTTGCTGGGGACCTGGAGCGCTGATTGCAGCACCTTGGGTATCACGGATTCGATGATTTTGGTGCGGTTCACGGTGACGTCGCTTGGGCAGCCGCGGATGATCGTGGGGCATCCGGACGAGGTGCTGTACGCCTCGGTGATCGAGGCAGCGGCCGCCGGCGGGCCCGATGAGGTGGTGCTGAGCCTGGATGGCGGCTTGGACGGCGTGCCGGAGCAGGTGACGTTGCGGCACGATGATGGCGCGCTGCAGGTTTGGGAGGTTTCAGCGGCACCTGGGCAGGCGCCGCTAGTGGGTGATGGGTTGAGCGCGACATCTCATGCGAGGCTGGCTGAATTGCATCGCTGCGTTTCGGAGTAGGAGAGGGTGGCTGCGCCCTTCGGCCCCTACGCTGTGAGGCTGTGGCTGCCGCTGGTGATATATGCCGGCATCGCATTCGCCGAATTCGGAACGACCGGGTCCTGGACGTCTCGCTATTTCAGCACCGGTGATGTGGACGCATTTGCGTATATGTGGTTTCTCAACTGGTGGCCGTTCGCCATTTGTCACCATTTGAATCTGTTTGTTAGCCGGTTCATGTGGTTTCCCGGCGGCAGCAATATGACGTGGGATGCCTCCGTGCCGGTCGCGGCGCTGGTGGGCTGGCCGGCGACCGCAATATTTGGTCCGGTCGCGACGTACAATGTTTTGACCGTATCGGCGCCGGCGCTTTCGGCGTGGACGGCATTTTTGCTGGCCTGGCGGATCAGCCAGAATTGGGCCGCAGCCATTGTTGGCGGGTTTATCTATGGATTTTCCAGTTTTGAAATTGCCCAGATGATCGGGCATTTGAATCTGGATTTGATCTGGCTGCCGCCGTTGATCGTCCTGCTCTGTCTGTTGCGCTACGAAGGGCGGTTGGGGGCGCGGCGGTTTGTTGCCGTGATGAGCATCGCGCTGCTGGCTCAACTTGGACTGTCCACCGAGATATTGCTGACGAGCTGCATTTTTGGCGCCATCGCCTGGCTGGTTTTCTTCGCGCTCAACCAGCGGGACAAGAAGGACGTGCTGATCCGGCTTGGGCTAGAGGTGGCGGCGAGCGGTGTGATCATGGCGGTGCTGGCCGCGCCGTTCTTTTTCTATCTTGTGAAGGGTCTTGGGGATATTCCGCGGCAATTCAATTCGGCGGCGCTGAATTCGGCAGATATTGGAAACTACCTGATTCCGACGGTGGTGACGCGAATCGGGCAGGCGCAGTTTGCGGCGATTGCCAATAATTTCACGGGAAATCCGGTGGAACAGGGCGCCTATCTGGGGCTGCCGTTGATCGCCATGCTGGTTTTGTATTTCCGGGAGTCGATTGGTAACCGGAATAGCCGGGGATTGCTGATTGTGTTGGGGCTGCTGGTGCTGTGCAGCCTTGGACCATGGCTGCATCTGGGCGCGGTTGAGACGAGGGTTCCTCTGCCGTGGTTGATTGCAACGAAGATGCCTCTGATCAGCTCGATCATGCCGACCCGGCTGACGATGTATGTTTCGCTTTGCGTGGGGATCGCGGCTGCTCATTGGATCGCGGGAGCGCGCGGGCGGCGGGCGCGGGTGTGGCGATTAGGGTTGGCGTTGATTGGCTGCGTCGCGCTGATGCCCAATCCGGATGTTTATCCTTGGACGCCGGTGCCGGTACAGCCGTTTTTTTCGGCGAAGACTATTCGCGCTGTGCTGGGGCCGATGACGAATGTTCTGATTCTGCCGTTTGGCGGGGATGGACCGGGGAGCATTTGGCAAATCGAGTCCGGCATGCAGTTCACGCAATCCGGTGGCTATCTGGGCTATACGCCCTATCACGAGGCGCTGTTGCCGGCGATGACCGATTTGTATCAGGGCGTGCCCGATCCCTATTTCAAACAGGAGTTTGTGACGCTTTGCGCCACGCATGGCATTGATTTCATACTGATCGCGCCTGGCGCTGAGCCGAACTTGGTGGCGGCCGTTTTAGCCGAGGGGTGGAAGCAGCGTGTGGAGGATCAGGTGACGATTATTGAGGTGCCGAAGGCTTAGGTGGAAGGAAGCGGTCACTTTTTAAAAAACTAACCTCTTCCTTCTGACTTCAGGTAAGCTACGGGAAAATGGAGGACGTCATGAATTATGAAAATCGGCAGTTTCGGTTGGCTGCGCGGCCTGTGGGGCTGCCGAAGGCGAGCGATTGGGATTTTGTCACAGAGCCGGCCAGGGCACCTGCGCAGGGTGAGGCGCTGATCGGCGTGGAGTATCTGTCGCTTGATCCGGCGATGCGGGGCTGGATGAATGAGGGCAAGTCTTACATCCCGCCGGTGAAGATTGGGGAGGTTATGCGGGCCTTGGGTGTTGGCCGCGTGCTGGAGAGCAAGGCGGAGGGGTTCGCGGCCGGTGATCATGTGTCCGGGCCTCTGGGTATTCAGGCTTATGCGACGGTGCGGGGGAAGGATCTGACCAAGATCGATGCAGGGCTGGCGCCGTTGCCGGTGTATTTGAACGTGCTCGGGATGACCGGGATGACGGCGTATTTTGGGCTGCTGGAAGTGGGTGAGCCGAAGGCCGGGGAGACGATTGTGGTGTCTGGGGCCGCGGGTGCGGTGGGGGCGACGGTTGGGCAGATTGCCAAGATCAAGGGGTGCCGGGTGGTCGGGATCGCGGGCGGGCCGGAGAAGTGCGCGTTTTTGATGGATGAGCTCGGGTTTGATGCGGCGGTGGATTATAAGACGGGCGATCTGCGCAAGGCGCTGAAGGAGGCGTGCCCGAATGGGATTGACGTGTATTTTGATAACGTCGGCGGCGAGATTCTGGATGTCTGCCTGGCGCTGATTGCGTTGCATGCACGGATTGTGATTTGCGGGGCGATTTCGCAGTATAATAATACGACGCCGGTGAAGGGGCCGGCGAATTATTTGTCGTTGCTGGTGAATCGGGCGCGGATGCAGGGGATGGTGGTGTTTGATTATGCCGACCGTTACGGGGTGGCGGCGCGCGAGATGGCCGGCTGGATGGCGGCCGGCAAGCTGAAGGGGCGGGAAGATGTCGTCGAGGGGCTGGAGACATTTCCGGAGACGCTGTTGAAGCTGTTTTCGGGGGAGAATTTTGGGAAGCTGGTGCTAAAAATCTGAGCGAAAGAAAGCGCTTCTTTTTTGAAAAAAAGAAGCAAAAAACTTTCGGTCCTGGGGGCGTTGGCACCGGCGAGCCAGGGCCCGCGGTAAACAGAAATTTTTTGCTTCTTTTTTTTAAAAAAGAAGCGCTTGCTTTCTTCGATTTCCCAACACGATCTAAGTTCGCTATCACGCGCGCCTCACAGGTGACTGGATTTTATTTATGGCGCGTCAGAAGCGCGGCCGCAGGGTTGATGGGTGGTTGATCCTTGATAAGCCGCAAGGGATTACCAGCACCCAGGCGGTGAACAAGGTGAAGCGGGCGTTGGATGCGCAGAAGGCGGGGCATGGCGGGACGCTGGACCCGCTGGCGACCGGGTTGCTGCCGATTGCGTTGGGGGCGGCGACCAAGACGGTGCCTTACGTTATGGATGGTACGAAATTGTACCATTTCACCATCAGGTTTGGGGAAGCGCGGGATACGGATGATGCGGAGGGCGCAGTTGTCGGCATCAACGCGCATCGGCCGACGGATGAGCAGTTGAGGGCGGCGCTGCCGGCGTTTCGAGGGCGGATTATGCAGGTGCCGCCGGCGTTTTCGGCGATCAAGGTGGATGGTGAGCGGGCCTACGATCTGGCAAGGGCCGGGTCGCCTCCGGAACTGGAGGCGAGGCCGGCGCAGGTGGACCGGTTTGAGCTGATCGGGCGGCCGGATGAGGATAGCGCGGAATTCGAGGTGGAGTCGGGCAAGGGGGTGTATATGCGCTCGCTCGCGCGGGATTTGGCGCGGGCGTGCGGGACGGTTGGACATATTGCGGTGCTAAGGCGGCTGCGGGTTGGGCCGTTTACGGAGCAGATGGCGGTTCCTCTGGACAGAATTCTGGATCCGGCGCATACGCCCGCCACTCTTGCCGAACTCGTTCGGCCGATCGAGACCGCGCTGGACGACATCCCGGCACTGGCCCTGACGGCAAGCGAGGCCCACGCGCTATCGAATGGCCAGGCAATCAACCTGGTTGATCTGATGGGGCGGATTCCGGACGGCGCCGACCCCGATGAGGGGCTGGTGCGGGTACTGGCGGCGGGACGCGTTCTGGCTCTTGGCCGGCTTTCTGAAGGCTGGCTGAAGACCGAGCGCCTTATTCAACATCTTTCGTGAAGGACATCACGATGTCGATTACCCCAGAGCGCCGGACGGCGCTCATTACCGAATATGCGACCGCCGCCAACGACACGGGTAGCCCGGAAGTGCAGATTGCGCTGCTTTCGGAGCGCATTTCTAATCTTACCGAGCATCTGAAAACCCACGCGAAGGACTTCCACTCGCGTCGCGGACTGCTGATGCTGGTGGGTCAGCGCCGCTCGCTGCTCGACTACCTGAAACGCAAAAACGCCGCCCGGTACCAAACCCTCATCGGCCGGCTGAACCTTCGCCGGTAAGTAAGTAAGGCGAGGGGGCTCGGCCCCCTTGCCTTGCTTGCTCACGCCGGCGTGGCCCGTGCCTCTGAGGCGGGGATTTTCATCATCGTGCCTGTCATGGGGATGAAGAAGACGCCCATGTCGCGGCGGGAGTGGATTTTGCCGTTTTTGTCTTTTGTGTACACGTACAGGACCTGACCTTGCTTGAAGGGCTGGCCGATGGGAATGATCATGCGGCCGCCGGGTTTTAGTTGTTGGAACAGGGCTGGTGGGGCGTATTGGGCGGCGCAGGTAACGATGATGATGTCGAAGCCGTCTTTTTGCTCGGGCCAACCGTAATAGCCGTCGCCGACGCGGGTGGTGATGTTGGTGTAGCCGAGCGGGGCGAAGATTTTATGGACGGCGTTGCCTAGCGGCTCGATGATTTCGATCGAGTAGGCGGATTTGACGATGCGGGAGAGCAGCGAGCTTTGGAAGCCGCTGCCGGTGCCGATTTCCAGAGAGACATCGTTCGGGCCGGGTTTGCAGACTTGGGTCATGTAAGCCTGGCCGAGATAGTCGGAAAGCGCGGAGCCGTAGCCGATGGCCCAGGGTTTGGGGGGTTGGTCGTAAGCGTCGCCGCAGGTGGAGCGGTGTTCGGGGTAGATGTAGTGGTAGTATTCGCGAGGGACGGATTCGAAGCCGGCGAGGACGGCGGGGTCGGCGGTGCCCAGGCGCATTTTGAGGTAGTCCGCAATCAGTTTCATGGCCGGGGCTTTGCGGGCCTGGATGGCGTTGAACTGCGCGTCTGTCAGGTTGACGGCGCGGCCGGAAGCGGCCATTGCCGATTCGAAGGCGGCTTTGGTCCAAGGGCGGCCGTTTGGTGTTGTGACTCCGGAAGTCGTTGATGTTGGTGTGTCGTTGGGGAGTGCCAATGCGCGCGCCGCGGCGAGCGAGGCGGCGCCGCCGATCAGGACACGGCGGGTGATGTTGTTTTGGATGTGAACCAATTTCGCTGCCTCCTAAAGGCGGGAAAGCTTGTTGCGGCGAGCAGATATAGCAGAACCGCGCAGCCTAAAACCATGTGCAGTCCATAATTCCTGGCGATGAGATTCGCCAGGGGCGTGGCGACGACCGAGAATGCGCCGTTGAGGCCCCAGGCCCAGGGCAGAAATCGGCCGCCGGCGAGTTGGGCGAGGCCGAGCGGAAATGGCAGGCCCAGGGCGATGGAAACAGGCGCTAGGTAAAATATTACTAAAATACAACGAAGGAAATAGGGCAGGACGTCGCCGGCGAGGATGGCGCCCGGGAGTGTCAGAATAGCAAATGTGGCCCAGAGGGTGATGATGAGGCAGGCGAGCCAGACGCCGCGCAGTGGCGTTTGCTGGAAGCGGGCGCTGAGCAGGCTGCCGAGGCCTGAGAAGATCAGCATGAAGCTGAGCACGAGGGCGAAGCCGGCGGCGCGGTCGTTGAGGAAGGCGCTGGCTTTTTCAATTCCGAAGATTTCGATGAAGAGGAAGCCGAGGGCGAGGGACGGGAAGTAGAGGATCGGGCGGATCATGCCGGTGTTGCGGGGTTGGTCTTTGGCGATGCGGGGGGCAAGGAGCGGGACGAGAAGGACGCAGAGGGCGATGATGATCGCCTGGGCGAGGACGGCGAGGTTAATGAGCGCGCCGATTTCGGATTGCGGAAGGATTTGCAGGCGGGCGAGCAGCACACCAAGATCGGCAAGGCGGAGGACTGAATAGAAGACTGGTCGGTCGTTGGTGACGGGCGAGAGGTTGAAGGCGCGAGAGGAGATTGTTGGCTGGTTTTGCAGGATCTGCTGGGCTTCGTCTGCGATCGAGTCGTCGGGGCCGTCGGAGGTGACAGTGCCAGCGTCGAACGAGACGGCGGGAAGGTCGTTGTAGAGATTGGGGCGCAAGGCCGGGACGTTGATACCGTCATAGAGAGAGACGTCGAAGGAGCGGTCGTCGCACCATTTGCTGACCAGGGCGATGTCCGCTTGCGTGAAGGGAGCCGGGCTGACGAGGATCCGGGCGTTCCAGGCTGAGCGGTAGATGATGACATGGGCGGCGGGGTCGCTGATGCCGGCTTGGGCCAGGGCTTCGCGGGTGGTGGCGAGCATGCGCAGGGCGTAGACGGGGAAGTCCTGGATCGAGACGGGGATGGAGAGGATGCCATCTGGCTGCAGGTGTTTGAGGTAGGTGGCGAAGGCTTCGGTCGTGAAGGCGTTGACGTTGGCGGGGGCGGCGTCGAGGAAGTCGGCCGAGAGGTCGATCAGGTCGAATTTCCCTGACTTTTGGGCGGCGGCGACGGGACTTAGGGGGGAGAAGGCCAGCCTTGGGTCGGCTGGGGCGGGCGGTGACGGGCCAAGGCCGTGGGCGAGGGCGGCGAAGAGGGCTGGTTCGGGTTCGAGGGCTTCGACGCGGACGGCGCCGAGGGCAAAAACTTCGGCGATGCGGAAGCCGCCGGAGGCGCCGGCAAGCAGTACGCGCGGGTGAGCACGCATGGCGTAGGGCAGGGCGTCCAGCGCGCCTTGGGCGTAGCCCGTGCTGGCGCGGCCGGGGATGGGCAGGCTCGCGATGCGAATGCCGTCGCGGTATAGGCCGTAGCTGCGCGGCGGGTCCGGGTACCCTAGCATACCGGAATCGTTGGAGATGTCTGTGTTTACGCGCTCGGTGAAATCGTCGAGGAGTATGTAGTCGCCGTGAGGGGAGTAGATTTCAGCGAGGACATGGGCGTTCGGCGTGTGCAGCGGCGAGTAGAGCGGCTTGTACTGGCTGATGCTGGCTTGCGGGCCGAGCAGGAGCAGGGCTTCGGCGGCGAAGAGTGACAGGGCGGCGGCGGCGGTCGCGCGGCGGCGGTGGCGAGTGGTGAACAGCGCGGCGAAAGCGAGGGCGGGCAGCAGAGCCGGGATCAGACGAAAGGGCGGGCAGAGATACATGAGGAAGAGGACGAGGATTGAGCCAATGCCGGCGCCGGTGAGGTCCGCGGCATAGACGCGACCAATTTTTTCGGCGTTGAGAACGAAGCAGAGGCTGATGAACAGGCCGGCAAGGAAGAAAAAAGGCAGGAGGGCCGCGTAGTACAGGAAGATGTTGCCGAGTTGCGGCAGGTAGGTGACCTGGTTTTGCAGTTGCAGCGGATTGAATTGGTTGAGGATTGTGCCGGCGTAGCCGAGGGCTGCGCTGGCGACGAGGAGGGCGGGCAGGGCGGCCAGCAGGAGGTCGGCACGTTTGACGAGAGCGTCGCGGGCGAGGGACAGGGTGACGCCGCTGAAGGCGAAGCCGACCATCACGATTGAAATGACCCAGTAGCCGTAATCCGACCAGTTTGCGAGGGCGAAGTAGCGCGTCAGCGAGGTCTCGATGCCGACGGCGGCAAGAGAGACGAGAAAGAGCGGCAGCAGGTTCACTGCGGCCAGACCTCCGTGGCGAGGAAATGTTCCAGAAGCTCGTTGAAATGCGGCGCGGCGTCCACGAACAAAGCGTGGCCGGCATGGGGGAACAGGGCGATTTGTGTGTTGGGGCGGTCGATGAGCAGGTTTTGGGCCTGGCCGGAGAGATGCGGGCGAACGATGTAGAGTACGGGTTTGGCGGTGGACATGATAGCGTCCCTCCAATAGCTGCGGGGGACCGGATATTCCAGCAATTCGCGCGCGTCGTATACGGGCAGGCGCAGGGTCGCGGCGGTCAGGCGGTCGATATAGGCGTCGGGCTGCCTGGTGTGGAACATGGCGAGGACGAAGTCGCGCATGTATTCGTCGTGGGTGA
>Ga0116226_10005469_pt1 | contig 11342 bp, 9 predicted proteins | sample S1TSphfallax_FD_89692 | JGI IMG/M metagenome (GOLD analysis project Ga0116226, IMG submission 89692) | Host-associated microbial communities from peat moss isolated from Minnesota, USA - S1T2_Fa - Sphagnum fallax MG | ecosystem: Host-associated > Plants > Peat moss > Unclassified | place: USA... | reverse complement strand
GGGAGGGGGCGGATGTGAGGGCCGGACGCTGGGCGGGTTCGCAAAAGACCGAATGCGGCATACATACCGCCCGGGCTCCCGGCGCCGCCCCCTTCCTGGGCGGCGACATCTGATCCGCCCCTCACCCTGCGTCAGTTACGAAAGGCGATCGTCGTTCCATGAGTTTGCCAGAGGCCGACACGGCGCCGGCCCAGACCAAGGCGCGCGGCGCCTTCAATGTCGAGCGCGTCACCCACGTTCATCACTGGACTCCCAGCCTGTTCACCCTGCGCACCACGCGCGATCCCTCCCTGCGCTTCGCCAGCGGCCAGTTCGTCATGCTGGGCCTGGAAGTGGAGGGAAAGCCGCTCCTGCGCGCCTATTCCATCGCCAGCGCCTATTACGCGGACGAGTTGGAATTCTATTCCATCAAGGTCCAGGATGGGCCCCTGACATCGCGCCTGCAGAAGGTGGTTCCCGGCGACGAGGTTCTGGTAGGCCGCAAGCCCACCGGGACCCTCGTTCTGGATGGCCTGAGGCCAGGTAAGACCCTCTATCTTGTGGGCACGGGCACGGGCCTGGCGCCCTTCCTCAGCCTCGTGCGCGATCCCGATGTCTATGAGCGTTTCGATAAGGTCGTCGTCACCCACACGGTCCGGGAAGTGGCCGATCTCAACTATCGCGAGTTCCTGAGCCACGAACTGCCCATGGACCCGGACCTCGGGGAAATGATCGCCCCCAAGCTCGTCTATTATCCCACGGTGACGCGGGAAGCCTTCCACACCCAGGGCCGGATCACCGATCTTATGGCGTCCGGCAAAATCTTCGACGATCTCGGCCTGCCGCCCCTGAACCCCGCCCATGACCGCCTGATGCTCTGCGGCGGCCCTTCGGTGCTGGCGGATCTCAAGACGCTGCTCACCGAACGGGGCTATGAGGAAGGGTCTATCGCCTCGCCGGGTGACTATGTGCTGGAGCGGGCCTTCGTGGAGACGTAAGAGAAGCGATCTGGCGCTGATGTCACCGGGGCGTCTCGGCGCCCTCCGGGGTCTTCGGTCCCTGGCTCTCTGGTCTTGGCGTGAAGCTGAGCGCCTTGGATCCATGCTCACGGTGAATCTCAAACACCGGTCCACCCTCGTAGGATATGTAGATGCGCCGCTGACTTTCAGCGATATAGACCCTGTGCGCGCGTAAAAAATCAGCGCCCAAAAACATCTCCGGCCTATCCTCATCGACCTTCGCGGAAATGTTGGAGCCGATCGGTTTTTCGCGATCAAATCTCGAAATATCGGCGACAAGAATGCCCGTGTTGTGAATGAGTTCATCGCCGAATCCGAAGGTCGAAATCCGTCCGAGCACGGAGTCGATCCGATTGGCTCCAATTCCCCCTATGGCGCCCTGGCGCGGAGCCTCATTCGGGTCCAAGGAGATGCCGACCGAACGCGCGGTGTCGGCGTCAATCGACGACCGGGGACTGCCGGAATCAATCTCGGCCCTGACCACATGGCCGTTGACGGTGACCTGCACAATGAGGCGCCGTCGCGCGTCACCCATCAAGGGAGTAACCGCATAGGGGTGGCGCCAATAGACCACCGCGTCCCCAGAGCAATTGCGGGGGTTCATGAACCGGATGACCTTATCAGGCAGGTCGAATTCAAGGTCTCTCTGCAGCACGAAGGCGCTTCCCAGAACGCCGTCGACCTCGAACCCGGCGACCGTAAGGGGAACAAGGAAACTGGCCCTGTGCCCGATGACGCCACCGATCTGTAGTGTGTCGGCTGTCGCTACCGCCATGTTACTCCGGCCCCCAAAGCCATAGCCGGTGGCCACCGTGGAGCCCGGCTTGAGCCCGACCTTGATGGCCCCTGATGGGAAAAGGAGGTCCGCCGTCGCCCCTGTATCGATGGCCAGGATTGCGGGATGTCCATTTATCATCGCCGTCACCGCCGGGCGAAGTGGGGCGCCGATCATTGGCATTTCCGCCAGTTCTTCCATGACGCAGCTTGCCGTGGCCGGAGTTGCGGCCAGCGCCATCTGCCCCGGCAAGAACCCCAGACCAAGCCCCACCAGGATCAAGACCCGCAGACCGGCACGCATGCTGCGCATAAAACCAGTACCCCCTTCGACCCTCTCACGGCGCCCAGATCACCCAGGGGTGCGAAGGTCTTCGTTTCGTAACATGAATTTGCCAAGATAAACTCTGAACAGCCGGGGAGCGCGCGTTTGCCAGGGCCAATTGTCCGTCGTCTGGGTCTGGTGGCGATCGGCGTGAGCCTCATCAGCTTGGCCGGCGCCGCCTGCGCCATGGCGCCTGCTTACGCCCCAACCGGCCAGGCGATCACGCCGCTCGCCACGCCAGGCGCGGTCTTTGAGGGCCTTAACCCGCACCTCCCCGACCTGCCGAACTACACAGCCGGTCAGGCCTCGGCGCTCGCCTTGTCGCCCAACGGCAAGACGTTGCTGGTTTTGACCAGCGGCTTCAACCGCATGTTCGGCGCCGACGGTCACCCTGTCATGGCGGATTCCAAGGAATACGTCTTTGTCTATGATGTCTCTGGGCCGCTGCCCAAGCAGGTCCAAGTTCTGCCCATTGCCGATAGCTTCATTGGCTTGGCCTGGGCGCCGTCGGGAAGCGCTTTCTACGTTTCCGGCGGCGTTGATGACGATGTCCTGGAGTTCGTCGGCGAACCCGGCATCATCAAGGCTGGGCGTGTCTTCAAGCTCGGCCACACGACGGGGATCGGGCTCTTGGCGCGTCCGGAGGCCGGCGGTCTCGCGGTGAGTCCAGACGGGACGCGGCTCCTGGTCACCAACGTCCAGAACGACTCGGTAAGCCTCATTGCCCTGGAGACCGGCAAGATTACCGAGCAGGATCTGCGTCCAGGCGTCATTGATCCCGCCAAGTCCGGGGAATCTGGCGGCACATTCCCCCGCGCCGTGACCTGGGCCGACAACGCTCATGCCTATGTGGCGTCCGAGCGCGACCGTCAGATTATCGCCCTGACCATCTCGGACGCGGCGATCAGTGTGGGTCGGCGCATTTCGACGGTGGGTCAGCCCGTCTATCTGGTGCAAGGGCCGGGCCAGCGCCTCTATGCCGCCCTCGACAACACCGATGCGGTCCTGGTGATCAACACAGCGACCAACGCGGTGCTGGAATCCATCCCCACCGCGGCTCCGCCATCCCTGGCGCGGCCAGGCCTCGGCGGCGCGGGATCGAATTTTCTGGCCCTAAGTCCGGACCATCGCAGCCTGTTGGCGGCCGATGGCGGCGAAAACGCCGTGGCCGTGATCGCGTTGGACGCTCTTGCCCGAGGCGTCTCGAAGGCTGACTCGGATGGCGACGATGATGATGATGAGGGCAAGAGCGGATCCGGGTCGGAACATTCCGCTGTCGTTGGGCTGATCCCCACCGGCTGGTACCCCACGGGCGTCGCCGAGCGTCCCGACGGGCGGCGGCTCTATATCGTCAATGCCAAAAGCGTGCCCGGCCCCAACGCCAAGGGATGTCGCGACAACCTCTCCACGGCGCGCGACGCTGATCTCATCTGCCGCGCCGCCAACCAATATGTCTGGCAACTTGAAAAGGCAGGCCTCTTGACCGTGCCGCCGCCTGATGCGCCGACCTTGGCCGCGGCCACACGCCAGGTCGCGCTCAACGACCACATGATCGAGGCTCCGAGCGCGGCGGACCGCGCGACCATGGCCTTCCTCCACCGCCATATTCGTCACGTGATCTATGTCGTGAAGGAAAACCGAACCTATGATCAGGTCCTCGGCGATCTACCGGTTGGGAATGGCGATCCATCCCTGGCACTCTTTGGGCGCGCAATAACGCCGAATCTGCACGCCATGGCGCTCGGCTTTGTCGACCTGGACGCCTTCTTCGACAGCGGCGAGAGCAGCAATACAGGTTGGAACTGGTCGCTCGCCGGTCGGACGAATGACTGGACCGAGCGCGAGGCGCCGGTGAATTACGCCGTACGCGGCCTGCAATACGATCAGGAAGGCGACAATCGGAACGTCAATGTGGGCTTTGCCTCTCAAGCCGAGAGGCTTGCGGCAAATCCGCTGGGGCCGAAGGACCCCAATGCCGTCGCGGGCGCTCGTGACGTGGCCGCTCCGGACGCCCCTGGCGCGGTGGAGCGCGGCTATCTCTGGGATCAGGCTCTGCGGGCGGGGCTTTGGGTGCGTAATTGGGGCTTTTATGGCGACCTTGCCCTCTATGAGCCGGCCGCCGGCGACAAACGCACGCCCCTGATCCGGGATCCCTATCATGATGGCGTGAAGGTCTTCACCGCGGCCAAGGCGTCGCTGATGAACATCACCGACCCCTATTTCCGCGGGTTCGATAATGCCTTCCCTGACTACTGGCGGTTCATCGAGTGGCGTCGGGAGTTTCGTGGGTTCGAGGCCACGGGCAAAGCGCCGGCCCTTATGATGGTGCGACTCATGCATGACCACACGGGGGACTTCGGCAAGGGGCTGGACGGCGTCACCAATGTCGAGACGCAGCTCGCCGACAATGACTATTCGGTGGGCCTGCTGGTCGAGACCGTGGCCCACAGCCGCTTTGCCGCCGACACCCTTATCTTCGTCGTCGAAGACGACGCACAGGACGGTCCGGACCACGTGGACGCCCATCGCGCCCCCGCTTACGTCGTCGGGCCCTATGTGAAGCATGGCGCGGTCGTCTCGCGCCGCTATACGACCGTCAATCTGCTGGCGACCATGGAGGCGGTCTTGGGGATAAAGCCCATGGGCCTCAATGACGCCCTCGCCGCGCCCATGACCGAGGTGTTTGATATCCATCAAGCGACCTGGAGCTTTGACGCACACCCCAGCGACGTTCTTCGCACCACCAGCCTGCCCCTGCCGCCGGAGGCGCACGCGGAGGCCTGTGTCATTCCGCAGCGCTCGGGCGCCTATTGGGCGGCGGCCATGGAAGGCCAGGACTTCAGCCGCGAGGACCACCTAGATACGGCCGCTTATAATCTGGCCCTATGGAAGGGGCTGAGAGGCGATACGCCCTATCCCACCCATCGGGACGGTCAGGATCTTCGGCAGCATCGCGAGAAGCTTCTCGCCGAGAACGGCGTGGGGGCGTGCCCCTAGGCGGAAACGAGTTCCCCCAGCACCACCCCTATTTCATCATGCAGGACGAGGTCGGCATAGCGATCCTGGTCCGTGGGCTCCCGATTGACGATGGCGAGACGCGCGCCCTCGCGCTTCGCTAGGAGCGGTAGCCCCGCCGCCGGATAAACGACTAGGGACGAGCCCAGAACGATAAACAGATCGCAGGCGCGCGCCGCGGCTTCAGCGCGATCCATGGCCGCCGCGGGCATGCCCTGGCCGAATGAAATCGTGGCGGTCTTCACCAGTCCCCCGCAGGCGCGGCAGAGGGGGATCTCGCCCCGTGCGACGAAGGGCGAACGCAGATCTTCAAGCTCGTGACGCAGGCCGCACGCTAGACAGGCAGCATAGCCCGCATTGCCGTGCAGCTCGACGATTCGCTCCGGCGGCACGCCGGACTCCTGATGAAGATTGTCCACATTCTGGGTGATGATCAGGCTGATCTTTCCCTCGGCGACGAGCGCGGCGATGGCGTGATGCCCCGCGTTGGGCGCGGCGCCTGTCCAGCCCGCCGCGCCGGAAAACGCCCTTGTCCAGGCTTCCCGACGGCTCTCTTCGCGGCCGACGAAATCTTTGAAGGCAATGGGCTTCATGCGGCTCCAGACGCCACCGGGACTGCGGAAGTCCGGGACGCCTGATTCGGTGGACATCCCCGCGCCGGTGAAGACGACCACATCGCGGGCTTCGGCGATCATCCGGCCAAGGGCCGCGCGGCCTGTCATGGAAACGTCAGTGTCTCAAATTTCATCGTGAAGAGGGCAAGTGCGCACCCTGGCGCGCATCCCGTCAAGCCGCGTGCTCTCGGCACGCCCCCCATAGGGGAAACATACCGGGCGTCACCATCCATGACGAAATTTCGCCAGGCGGGTGATCCAGTCCCGCGGACGACGCGTAAGCTTAACAATTAGTGACCCGCGCAGCCGTGAGGCCGTCTCAAATTGCGGAGCAAAAGCGTGACCCTCTCAACGGATTCTGAGTTGCGCCATGACATCCGGCGGCCCTCAGATCCTGTTCAAGCCGACGCCTGCGACCTGCTCGCGGGGGTGGCCCCGGAGCATCTCGTTGACCTCACGCCGCGCTTGGAGAGTCGCAACGCCGGGACGGAACTCTTCAATCCGCGCGAACCGGGCGACAGCGTGCAGATTCTGATGGAAGGTTGGGCGTGCCGGGATCGCACGTTCGGCGATGGTGACCGTCAGATCACGGCGTTCATGTTTCCTGGCGATTTGGCCTCCTGCTGGACCCCGATTGAGAGCCCTTTTGATCACAGGGTGAGGACCCTCACCTCATGTCGGGTCATGGTGGTCAGCCGCGAGCGGCTAGCTGATCTCGCGCGGCGCAACTCCGTGATCGCCACCAGACGGCGCCGCGCCATGCGGACTGATGTCTCGATCCTCAATGACTGGCTGGTGAATGTCGGGCGGCGGAAGGCGCCCGAACGCATCGCCCACCTGCTCTGCGAACTGAACCATCGTTTGGAAATCGCTCGCCCGCACGTCTATTGCGGTGATCGTGTGATCCCGCTCACCCAGCAAGACATTGCCGACGCCTTGGGGATGACAAGCGTCCACGTGAACCGGGTGGTACAGAAGCTGCGGGCCAATCAGCTGCTTGAGATCCGCAAGGGCTCCATGATCCTGCGCGATCCTCACGGACTGGCGCGACTCTGTGCATTCGATTCCGCTTATCTCGGCGTCTTGAGCTAGAGACTTCGCACGGGCGTGGGGCGATAGTCCTCGGGGAGCAACACCTTCAGGGCGGCCACCTTCGGGAGGTCATAGGTCGCGATATATGGGGCGTCCGGGTGCCTGAGCAGATAATCCTGATGATAGGTTTCGGCCGGATAGAACCCTGAAAAAGGATCCAGGCGGGTGACGATCTTGTCGTGATAGATATGAGCGCCGCCAAGCTGGGCGATATAGCGCTCCGCCTCCTCCTTCTGGGAAGGGCTCAGATAGAAGATGTCCCCGCGATATTGCGGCCCTTCGTCGGGAAATTGCCGGTTAAGCTCAGTCGGATCGGTGGCCACCGAGAAATAGATCCGCAGGATCTCGCCATAAGAGATCTGCCGGGGATCGAAGACGATTTTCACCGATTCCGCATGCCCCGTCATGCCGGTGCTCACCGTCTCATATTCCGCCGTGGCGCGCGTTCCACCCGCATACCCAGCCAGGACCTGCTTGACCCCGCGCACGTGCTCGAACACGCCTTGCAGACCCCAAAAGCAGCCGCCCGACAGCACGGCGGTCTCGTCGGTCGCGCCAGCGGCGGGCGTCGCGAATGCCGGTGCGGGCGCCTTGACGGGACGTCCCGGCGACCAGGCCGCATCGGCTGAACCGCCGGCCAGGACCATGGCGCCGACGGCCGCCAGCGCCGCGGCCGCGCCACCCAGGACGACAAATCTGGCGCCGGAGCGCCGTGTGGGGTGGGGCTTCAGGGACATAGGGGTGACTCCTGGATTGGCGGGTCGAGTGAAGACTATTCGCGTAGATGTGGGGGTGGGTTACACGGGATCAACGCGCCGTCGCCGCGCGCCTGGGGGACGAACGACGCCATGAGCCTTATTCTCAATATCCTGTGGTTTATCTTTGGCGGTTTCGTTTCGGGCCTCGCCTGGATGCTGGGCGCCTTTATTCTGGCGATGACGATTGTTGGCCTGCCCTGGGCCGCGGCGGCGTTTCGTATAGGCGTGTTCTCCTTCGCGCCCTTCGGCGGCGAAGTGGTGAGCCGCCGTGTCCTGAATCCTTTCGGAGACCTGGGAACCGGCTGCCTCGGCGCGCTCCTTAATGTGGTGTGGTTCTTCGCCGCCGGCTGGTACATCGCTCTGGCGCACGTGGTATTGGGAGCGTTGCTATGCCTGACGATCATCGGCATCCCCTTTGGCTTGCAGCATTTCAAGCTTGCGCAAATCGCCCTCGCGCCCGTGGGAAAGACGGTCGTGCGCGTCTGAGGCGCGAGACGAATCGCCACGCGATCTAGGCCATGGCCGTGGACGCGCCGCCTCAGGTCACGCAGGTCATCATCACCGCGCCCGGCTTGCCTCCAAGCCCGGCCGACGCCGCGTTCTCGATCCTTCATCTTGATCCGCAAATCCTCCAAACAGCGCCCCGGCTGGATGACGCCCTGTCCCAGATTCCCGGTTTCTCCATTTATCGGCGGCTCTCGAGCGCGGGGGCGAACCCGACCACCGAGGGCGTGACCCTGCGCGGCATCGCTGGCTCGGCCGCCAGCCGCGCCCTGGTGACCCTGGACGGCGTTCCTCAGAACGATCCTTTCGGCGGCTGGGTCATTTTCAACAGCCTGCCATCCGAGAGCCTTGGAGGCATCACGGTGGTCCGCGGCGCCGGCGCGGGCCCCTATGGCGCCGGAGCCCTGACGGGGGTTATCGCCCTTAAATCCATACCGGCGCGGGCTGGGGACTGGCTTATCGACGCGAGCGCCGGAGAATTGGGCCAAGAGCACCTGACTGGCGTGGGAACGGTCGCGAGCGGGCCGGTCCTCGCCACGTTCACGGCCAGCGCGGATCATTCAGACGGCTGGGATCCAGTTCGCCAGGGCAGGGGGCCAGCGGATGACAACCTCACCCTGACGGATTGGACCGCCAGCGGGCGCTTCGCGGCCGAGATCGGCCGGGCCAGCGCCGTCCTGCGCATATCAGCCTTCGGGGAGTATCAGGACTCTGGTCTGGTCGGTGAATCTTCCCGAGAACGGGGCGGTAGCGTTTCCTTGAGCGCCGCCGCCCCGCCGGCGCCGGGCGTCCTGGGCTGGCGGGCTCAAGCCTGGCTGCTGGCCTCGGACTTGGCGAACAGTTCCTATGCGGTCAGCGCCCATCAGGCCACCGATAGTCTTGCGGATAATGAGTACGCCACACCCGCCCTGGGCGCCGGCGCCAATGCCGCGCTTCGCGCCGTGTGGGGGGCGACGACCCTGGAGGCCGGGTTTGACGCCCGCTTCGATGGCGGCGAGGATCGGGAGGACTTGAGCCCCGTGGACGGCGTTTTGACCCAAAACCGTAGGGCGGGCGGGGAGACCTTCGTCGGCGGCGCCTATCTGGACGTGACCCGCCAGATTGGGCGCTTGTTGCTCACCGCCGACGGCCGGGCCGACGCCTGGGAGACCTTTCTCGGCCATGACATGCAGGGATCCATCGACCGCGCCTCGACCCTAGACCTGAATCCGCCGGACCGCGGAGGAATCACGCCCACCGGCCGCCTGGGCGCCAGGTGGGACCTCAGCGATACAACGTGGCTGCGGGCGGCCCTCTATTCCGGTTTCCGGCCTCCGACCCTTAACGAGCTCTTTCGGCCCTACCGGGTTGGAAACGTGGTCACCCTCAACAACACCGCCCTCAGCCCTGAGACGCTTTACGGGGCGGAGGCCGGCCTTGGCGGGGAGGGCGGCGCCTTTCGCTGGAGCGCGACGGGCTTCTACAATCGACTGGTGGATCCCGTGACCAATGTCACCCTGCATGACGGGCCCTATCAGGATCCTCTCGCGGGCTATGTTCCCGTCGGCGGCTCGGTGCTGGAGCGCGAAAACGTAGGCGCGGTGAACGCCTATGGCTTGGAGGGGGACGCCCAATGGTCAATCAGCCAGGCTCTGGACGCACGCTGCGCGGTCAGCTGGACGCATGCGCGGGTGGATGGCGGCTCGGCGGCCGCCCAACTCACCGGCCTTCGCCCGGCCGAAACCCCGGCGGTCGTCGCCACCGCGGGCCTGGACGCCCGACTTTTTCCACGCCTGACCTTAAGCCTCGACGCACGTTACGAGGGTCAGCGCTTCGTGGATGATCGTAACATCCTGCCCCTCGCCTCATCGACGGTGGCGGATGCGCGTCTGGACTGGACAGTAACCCGCGCGGTCACCGTTTATGTGGCCGCGGCAAACCTGTTCAACGCCGCCGTGCAACAAAATAACGTAGCCGGCGGCCCCTTGAGCTATGGCCCGCCCCGCGCGGTCAGTTTCGGCCTAAGGATCACTGGCGTCGCGTCTTCTTGAACGATTGGATATGACCATGAAACGTTGGGCGAGCATGGCTCTGACGGTGGCGGCCTGTGGCGCTCTGGCGGACTGCAAACTTCCCTGGACGCAGAACGCCGTGGCTGGGCGTCAGGTCGTGGCGACCGTGCAGGGCCGCCTGATCACGAAAGAAGATGTTGACGCCGAGATGGCCGGGGGCCCTGCGTCGGACGCGGCTCATCGCCGGGGCGCCGAGGCGAGCGCCCTGCGCGATATCATCGCCCGCGACATCATGGCCAAAGCTGCGCGGGCCCAAGGGCTCGACCGCACACCGGCTTTCCGGCGCGAAGAGGCCCGGATCACCGACGCGCTCCTGGCCCAGGCCTTGCAGCAGAAGCTCGCCGCCGCTCCGGCGCCGACGACGCGGGCCGAGGCCTTGGCCTTCATGGGCGCCCATCCTGACCTTTTCGCCGCGCGAAAAATCTTCACGCTGGACCAGATTCGCCTGGCCCCGCCATCCGACCCGTCCCTTCTCAAGGCGCTGAGCGGCCTGACCTCACTCGACCAGATCGCCGCCGCCCTCGCTCAGTCCAAGACGCCTTTCCAGCGCGACACCGCACAGCTGGACGCCGTAAGCGCGGCGCCGGCCCTCGTCGAGGCCCTGGCCAAGGCGCCGCCGGGCCAGCTTTTCGTCCTGCCCCAGGGGGCTATTCTCTCGATCAACCAGATCAAGGCTGCGCGCGTGGAACCCTTCGCGGGAGAGCCGGCCATCGCCTACGCCCAAAAGGTCCTGAGCAGCCAGGCGGATCGCGGCGCGGTCCAGAACGGCCTTAAGGCCATCTTCGCCAAAGCGGCCAAGCAGGTGAAGGTCGCCAAGGGCTACGAATTGGCCAATCCGACGCTCGATCTGGATGCGCCGGCTCTGGCGAGCCCGGCAAAGCCCGCCTCAGGCGGCTGACTTCGCCGCCTTGGCCCGGGCAATGGCCTCCAGCACCATGCCGCGCGCTTCTTCGGCCGATCCCCAGCCCATCAGCTTGACCCACTTGCCGGGCTCCAAATCCTTGTAGTGGCTGAAGAAGTGCTCGATCTGCTGGAGGGTGATCGTCGGCAGGTCCGTATAATCTTGAATAGCGTCATAGCGCCGCGTGAGCTTGCTTCCTGGAACCGCGAGAAGCTTTTCGTCGCCGCCGGCCTCGTCCTCCATCCGCAAGACGCCGACAATCCGGCAACTCATGATGGCGCCTGGAACGATGGCCCGCGTATTGGCGACG
>Ga0116226_10005468_pt1 | contig 11347 bp, 8 predicted proteins | sample S1TSphfallax_FD_89692 | JGI IMG/M metagenome (GOLD analysis project Ga0116226, IMG submission 89692) | Host-associated microbial communities from peat moss isolated from Minnesota, USA - S1T2_Fa - Sphagnum fallax MG | ecosystem: Host-associated > Plants > Peat moss > Unclassified | place: USA... | reverse complement strand
CATAGGTATGAATATATATAATCTATTAAATTTGAAAGTGTATAAGATTTAACAGTGTGGCTAATGAAATCTAATTGCAACTTTTATTTCAAGTTTTTAAAATTCATTCAATAATGGAACCTCGATGTGCCACTAGAAAATACTAAATCGGTCAAAGAAATTGATTGCGACCATTACAAAAGTACTACTAGCATTACATGATGTCTGCAAAACAAGCAAATTCCCTTAACATGTGATCCCACTCTTGGCCACGTAGGCACGTTACAAATGTGTCATGCGTAACACCCAACCTTTGGCCATGACATTCATGGGATGCAGATTATCCACCGTTGCATAATCCCATTTCACCATCCCATGAACCCATCACATAACTTGGAATCGTTTCAAACCCTATTCCCTAGCATCAAGATTGTTGTGAAACCCAAACTTATTACAAGTCTTGGAACCTAAATTTTAATGCAACATAACAATTGTTTGCTTGTGTACCATCTCCATCACCATCATTGTACAAGTTTCACACAATCATCATTAGTTTTATTGTGCATCAATAATTTGGCTTTTGTGTTTAGGAGAGTTCAACTTTTATACATCAGGTTCATTAAAACGTTGTTTGGATTATTGCAAGCAATTTCAGCAAAGGGTGTGGAGTTGGAGCTAAAGTGCAAAACCTACAACTTTTAAGCTTGAGATTAATGCTAAGGTAAACTTTTTGTTTTTTGTTAGAATCCATGGCTACAAAATATTTATGGAATCGCCCTTGTGTACCAAACAATGTTTTACTAAGGCGTTCATGGGTGGCATGGAATTCTTTAACACAGAAACCTCCTACAATAAGAAATTGTTAATAAAAAAACTAAAAACATCAAGATGATGTTACAACATCATTTTGATCATTCATTAGAGAGTAATGGTTGTTCATCTTGCCATGATAATAGTTGTTTAGAATAAAGAAACAATAGAATGAGGTTGTTCTGTTAGGCTACATTGCTGATTGGAACCCAATATTGTTGCTGGAATTGGTAGACCATAGCAACCAAGTTGTTAATTTTAAAAAAAAAATTGTTATTGTTATTAATATGGATGTTAGGTTTTCCAATGGTTAAAAACAAGAATGTTGGAGAATTTAAAGCTCAATCAACAATGGAATCTATTGAGGGGTTGGTACATTATTTTGTCAACTTGGGATATGGGAAATGTATTGAGTAATTTGTGACTCCAAAGCTCTACAATGAGCTCAAATTGGAATCTATGGCTATCAAGGTGACAAAGTTTTTGGTTGTCAAAGTTTTCATGTTCAATTTCCATTTACGTGATTTATACCTTAACAAAAAAATTTGTCCTTATGTTAAGTTACACCCACCAATGGTGAAAAAATAACAAAAGGACAACAAGATGTTGTCTACATATATTGTGGTGGAAAATGGCCTAGCTATTTAAATTCAGAACATCAGCATAAGGGTTGCAAAATGCACCTTTCTATTTAAATTCATTTAAACAAGTGCAAATGCATGTCTACCCCAACTTCAAATTTGTGTAGGAAACAAAAAAGTTGAAACAAATGTTAATTGGTGAAAAAGGTTCTTCTCATTTACCTTTAAAAACCCAAGCAAAAATTAATGAAGAGCAAGATGGGCAACATGCAATAATGGAATACACTAGGCAAATGTGTTGGTTCAAAACACTTGTTGGATTGTAGCCCCTTGCTAGGTTTGATGCAAAACATCATAGGTGCACTACAATTAACGCACTAGATGAAGATGCCATTGTTGATGTCAAGCAAAAAGGACGTTCAACTATCCATAAGTGAATCTTTAAGGATGTTGAGTTGGTTACTAGATCTAACAAGGAGAGGTTGAAGAGGCAAAAGTTGGGGTGTAATATTGGGAAATCTAAAAGACAATGTTCCCAACCACCAATAAAGAAGGTGGCTAGGGATGTTGTAATGTTATCTAACAACGGTATTTAATAAAAGAGTGGTGAGACATCAACAACCAAATTCTATATCCCTAGTTGAAGACCAAACATTGGATAGACAACATGTTATTATAGTCACAACTAAAGCCCTTATGGAAGAAAGTGGGGGGCAAGTTATAAGGATACCTTGTAACACCCCATCTATACATATTTTTTAGTTTATATCAAATGGGTTGGCTGACACAATCTATTGGAGAATAGTGTTAAAATCTCCAAGTTTTGACCTAAACTTGACACAACTCTAGATGGACAAAAGTCATGGTGAACGTTGGGAAGCACTGTCTATAGCATGTTTGGAAGCAAATCAAGAAGTGGTAATGGCATGGCATCCACCTCCCCCTCCTCCACCATTTTTGAAAAGAATTCTTATTTTGTTTGTGTTGATGCCATACATGTTACAACATTACGATTGGGAGGAGACACAATCAATGAATTCAAAGTTCTATTGGCATAATACAAAAAATTTGAAAGTAGCAAATGGGAGGATTGGGTTGAAGATGTCTTCATGTCTTCATATGATAGTTGGAGCTTTGCAAAATTAATAAGTGAACACAAAACCCTAACTTTTAATTATAGTTTGCATTTCTTGTATATCTTTGAAATGTTGTAATTCTTGACTTATTATGTGTTAGGTTAGAATTAAAACCAGTGCAACAGTAATGTGAAGAATGCCACCACTATGTGTGTAGGATGAGTGTAGAATTTGACCACTATGGATGAAAAATTCTAAACAATGGTTGAATATGTCGAACATTGGTTTTTTTGTAAAAGCGAACATGGCTTTAAATGCAACATGGAAATTTAAAAAGGCCCAAAACTTTGAAGAGTATGTGGAAAAAAAATAGCGAGATTGGGAAACCCTTGTTGTCCCTTGTTTAAAGCGCATTACTTGGGGATGACATTTGGCTTGGGCTTTACATCTAAGGCATGGTCTCCAATAAGGCGAATGTTATAGGAGGAAAGGTTTTTATCAATTGTGCATAGGTTGTATAAATGTTTTTTCTTGCCAGGAATGGAAGTAGCAAATAGATATGGCATTTGAAATCTTGAAAACCCCAATTGACCAATGGTGGGGTGAATATAATGCTTGGATTTAGCATGTGTAGTTGCGAGCTATTCATGTTATGGTGGTGGGAAACAAATGAAGCTTTTTAGAATTATGGTAAGAAACAGAAGTTGTGCTTAAAGAAAATTGTTTAATTAAAGTATGTTCAGGACCATGACATTGGGTGGATTACTCATGATGCAAGTATAATGACTTATGATAGAATTTATGTTTAAATAAAAAAATTATTGTGAGAAATATTGAAATTTAGAATGTCTCCGTTATAATTCCAACAGTGCCCAATTGTTATGGTTTGTGTAGGCACATTATATTCAATTGCAAATGGATAAGATCAACGTAGGTTGCTACTATGCAAAAACATCTAGGACCATAATTAGTCACCCACTAGACTAAATCCAAAATTGACACATTCAAATGACATCTTTGAAAGTGTCCCATTATCTATCATTACAACTCTTACACATGACGCATGGATGGAAATTGGGGTAGCCAATCATAATGTAGAAAGCATTATGAGTGCCATTACCATCACAAAATTTTTAACACCAGCATAAGATATATCTAGACTTGCAACAACAAAGGCCAAGGAAGTTTCTAGTGGTCCATTAGAACATCAAGTACATGTTACAAAAGTTGAAGTCTCATGTACAAGCAAAATCTCATATGGTATGTCAATTTCCTTATAAAACTTTTATTTGAAGGATTGGGTTTAGGGTTTATGTTAACCACTGCTTAACATTTTGTTCAACTAGTTGTTGGATTTTGTTGTAGGGGAAGGAAAGGAGTATGGTGTGACTAGAAATGATACCATTGTTTAGAATGAAGGAGGAAATAACTTCATTGAATTACTTGTGGCTCACACACAAGGTGTTGAAAACACAACATGATTTTGCCAACACACATGGACATTTAAGGTAACATGCCCATTAAAATTTCATTTCCATTCATGCATTGTTTGTAACATGGAAACTTTGCCTTACAATTTCTAACCTATTTTGTAAATAGTCTACGATTTATAACATGTTGTCCTATTTATTATGTTACAAATGATTACACACAAGTTCATCTCTTTGAATTTAAGGATTAATGGTGTTGACAAATGGTGTTGACCCCTCCTCAAGTAATGAGGATTAATTGACTAGATGTGGACCATTGGGGCACAAGTCTCAACCATTTTTGCAAAGTCTAGGATTACATAGATTTAGGGTCAAATTTTAAAGTTGTAAGTTTTAATGACCCATGTATTTTAGTTTTTTGTTGATTGAATTTTGCTTATTTTCATTGCCATATATGTCATAGTTGGGTTCTGGTGCTATGTTTTCCAATTTACATTATGGATAATTTTATTGTGTTAGTAATTCTTCTCCCATCCACCATAATTGTTGTTGCATTATGAAACTTCTTGAACATTGGTGTTTTATTTTTGTTTCTTACTATTTACATTAAAGCTTGATGGATTTCCAAGAATCGTATGAAAATAATGGAAGATTTGGAAACGTTTTGGAAATTCACTTGTTAATGTTTGGAACTTTGCTAACATCATACACGTGAAAAATAACATTGTACAAGCCACAAGGATGTTTTCATGTTTACGAACTTAGGCATTCTTTGCACCCTATGGAAAGTCATAATGTTATCTTGTTCAATTATGTGGCCAATTATGCAAAAAAATTAAAAAAACATTTTTTCCTCAATTTTGTAATGTAACGAAACTTATTAGTATCCTTTAATAGATTTCACCTTAATTAGTAATGACTAGTTGTTTTGTCTTATAGTTTTACACATGTGTATTACACCTTTCTTACTTCACACATCCACTATAATCTTGCAAATTATAAACTTTTTGCAAATCCTAAAATAAATATAACAAACTCACTCATTCATGTTACAAAAAAAAATTCATTAATCTCAATGATTGAACACAAAGAAGTTGCAAGATTGGGATGATATTAACCTGGCTCATATGCATAAAGGTAAAATGAATTGAAGTTATGGTATGTGAAGCCACAACCCAATTTGACTTGGGGTAACTCAATTTAGATTCATATGCAAGTAACATTTAATGTAAGCAGGGTCTAGATGTAGTTTGATTAAGGTTGGGTTTCAAATTATACTTCAAGTCCTTAGTGACACAAAATTGGGGTCAAATGCATGTTTTGTGGATAATGGTATTTCCATGAAAACAATATGCAACAATGTTACTATTATGTTCTACCTCATTTTTCGTCCATTTTGTCATTTACATTCAATTAAGTTTAAACATACCTATGATCGCCATTGTCATTACTTGTCATTTTTAGCCTTCCATTGGTAGTCTAAATTAATAGTAGTAATATTTTTGTAATCCAAATTCACTATAAGAAATCACACTTTATTTGATTGGAAATTAAATGAAAAATCAATCATTTTGACATTTGATCAATTTGACCTCTTAATCATACTAGACAAGTCAATTTGAACATGTCCAACTTCACTAATGGTTTGATTACTCAAATTAGACAAAAAAAATTGGGCAGCCCAAAAAAATTAATTAAAAAAAAAACTCAATTTGTAAATATAAAAATGTAAATAATGAATAGATAGTAAGTACTTACCTACCCACACACCCATGACCTATCTACCCACCATGGCCTCCCACCTACTTATCTACAACCCAACTATGTATTATACATTTACCCACATGTACAAGGTATATATACAAATAAACATATTCCACATAATATATGTTAGTAAATGGAATTGAACCTTGGTTTCCTTGGTTCTACATCAATGTATTGGCCACCAAACCACCCCATCACTTTGTAAAATAATATGATATCAAATGGATTTAACATGTATCCTTGAATTTCTATGTAATGTTTTATCAATGTGTATAACAATGTTTAATCTTTAATTTTTTTCATAAGTAGGTAAGTAATTAGGTAGATAGGTAGGTACACATGCCTACCTACCTATGTTTTAAAATGTTCATACCTACTTATGTAAACTATAGGTAGGTATGTACGTAGATACTAAGTAGGTAGAAAGATAAATATAATATATGTAGGTAGGTAGATAAATAGTCAAATGCTTTTGGCATGGATTTTTTTTTTTGTAGGGCTTTAGTATAGTTCTTCTACCCTATCCACCAACGAGCTCAACAACCTTCAAAGGAAAACCCTACTGCAATATATTTATAAAGCTCATGAATACTTGCCTAGATGCACTAGTAGAAAACCCCATTTTTCAACTTGTCTTAGGCGATTAAAAATGTCTTTTGCAACTATTTTTGATAAAAAATACTCGCAAAAGACACTTTTAGTTGCCTAAAACAAGTTGAAAAATGGGGTTTTTCTTCTAGTGATGACGACATGATCGCATTTGTGTCAAGTTGTTATGTGTTGATTGATTGTTTGTTTTGGTTGTATTCCACAAACTTCAATGTGACTCAAGGTGGATGATGTAGCCTAGAAGGAGGATATAGAATTTGATCACAAATCTTCAAATGGTAATCCAACAAAATGCATGAATGCCTCCTACCGTGATCTATAGCCATCCAAGCTTCCAACTTAATAAAAATGGGCTTCAAGGGATTATTAGGAGGAGTGCAGAATAAGTCATTGTTAGAATCATCATCTTCAACTTCCAATGAGGCACCTATGCGTTTCAGAGTTTCCAAAACACAATTATTGATGCGATTTACGTCTTTTTGAGATAACACCTTGTCTATAATAGGATCCATGTTAGAAGTTGGGAGCATATGTGAGTCCAAGTTCCAATGTCCATGTGGAAAAATATTTTTCCATCCCAAAGAACCTACTTGATCATCTGCCAAATTTAGCTTGGAGCAAATGGGACTTTCTTGCAAAAGTTAATCAAACATTTTCTTTTCTTCCATTACAATGTCCTTTCCCCAAACATGCTTGTTGTTATGATTACCTAACATGTTATGGTGCCAAAGCGTGGCAAGTTAAAAGATTGTAATTTCATAATATGCGACATCATAACATGTGTTTACTGCTCCAATTGTTGTTTGGTCAATTTAAATTTCCCACCATTTACCAACAACGTAATAAGAAAACGGGGAAAATTAAAGGAAATGTAATTATGATGATGATTTGTCATATCTTTGAACTCATAAGTGTTTTTTGTTGTGTAATAATGGCAATTGTAAATTTTAGTTATAGTAAAGGCCCCTTGTTTGTTCTATGTGATGGATCATTGCCCTTTCAAGCAAGTTATTTCAAACAACTATCAAATTCATTGTGCAAGTGAGAAGAGTGTATGTTGCATTTGAAGATCCTATGAAATTTCCCTTTGCAAAGTTGTCACCAAAGTTTTTTTAGCGCAAGGTATGCATGATGTTTGCCCAACCATACTTTTCTTCTTATAAGCCAAGGTTGTTTCATGTGTTATCCTTTAAGTCATTATAAATGGTATGATAAGGAAAATTGTCCAAGGTGAAAAATGTCAATGAATGCAAGTTTGTAAAATCATAGATCTTGGAGAAGATAGAGAATTTCCCAAATGAAGTTTGAATGCAAACTTGCAGAATACAAATCTTTGGACAAGACAAATGAAACAAAACTTCAAAATTTAAGAAGTTTGTGTTCCATGCTCTCAAATTTGAAGAAAAGGAATTTATTTTCATGTTGATTTTGGTTTGAATCTTGAGAGAGTGGAGAGACAAAATGCATGGAAGAATATGCTTTGCTTTCTGGACAAATTGACACATTTGGTAACAATTTTCTTTTTTTCTTGAAACTCACAATTCTAGTCGGACAATGAACATGTCAACTTAGTGCAAATGTCCAAATTGATTGATGTTGTGGGTGGTGTTTTTGGTCTTCACACTTTGAAGTTCGTATCTTGAAAAGACCACATGATACTCTTTGGTCTTGATATTGCACATCATGAAGAAGATGGTGAAATGGAGCTTGAAATTTTGCTTTACCCAAAAGGATGCATCATTCATGGCATTGACATTGAATCAATAATCGCCAAGGATTTGCAAAATACAATGATGTGTGGTTGATTGGGGTTGCTTGGTGTATTCTAGCAAGTTTATTTTGTGATTGGCTCCCCTAACTATGAGCTTGATTTGCTAGGAGTTGGTGTACTCCAAGTAGGTGTGTAACATCATGTTGTCCCTTCTACAAATGTGCGATGTAGTTCATATGTGATGTAATTTGTGTTTCTCTTGGACATAATTTTTGTGATGTAGACCATAGGAAATAGCACCATCTATGTTGTGCTTCTTTCTTGGATTTTGGATCATCACCTTTTTTCTTGAATTTGGATCTTCTTTTTCTTCCTCCTTGCATTTGGATTTGATTGTTCTTGTTCCTCTTTTTCCTCCTTGGATTTGAATCTTCTTCTTCCATCAAGAATGGAAACATTCATCTTTTTTGTTAGATCATGCATCTTGTTATTCTTCTTCCTTTCATTTTGGATCTTTCTCTTCCTTGGAATAGGAAGCTTCTAAGTTCTTTCTATTTTTCCTTTGATTTGGAACTTTTAGAATTTTATTTCTTTGGATTATGCATCATCTTCTTTCTTTGATTTGAAACTTCTTATGTTTCCTTGGAAAATGGAATCATTCTTTTTCTTTGGATGCAATTTTGCATGTTTTAATGCTGAATGTTACTATAGTGAAGAAAAACACATTGTGGGCACAACAAGTAGCATCATTTTGCTTCTACTTCTCCTTTGGATTCAATTTGTGTATTATTTATGATAGACGTTATCGCAATGGAGAGAAAAACATTTAATGCACATCATTTTTCTTTTTTTTCGTCTTCTTCTTTAGATCAATTTTATTCTTTTGTGATGTGTATTATAATCCATTTGGAGAAACCCACAATGGAGATTGCAAATGATGAAAATCACCAATGTCTCATCCCTTGCATTCAATCTTGATGTCAGTAATGTTTTTATTACAACCATGGTATTCATCTTAATTTTTTTTCCTTTTTTTTGTCTTTGAAAACTTGCTTAATTTTCAATGTTCTCTTTTAGTGTTAGATGAGATCATCGTATACCCATGGATAACACCTCCTCTAGGTGTGGAAGCACCTTATGTGTTATAGTACAAGCATAAGGTTCTTCTATCCATAAAGAATAGGTAGAAGGTGCCTTTGCATCTAAAATGATTGCCATTTCAAGACCTAAGCATCAATCATTATCTCATGGATCAAATGTTTAATTCATTATTTGCATCTAAATGATTTATGTTGGGTGAATGCCTACGAGTGGGGGTGTTCTTGAAAGGTGAAAGGCCAAGTGTTTGGCTACCCCTTTCACCTAGACCTTTACTTCAAACATTTTCTCACACCTAGGTGTTACCTTACACAAACTCTTCACATGATCAATAATAGGCTTGGAGATTGTTGTTATGCATCATCCTTCCTTTAGGAAAGAAAATAACCTTTTTTCAACCTTGACAAATTTGAAGTGAACATGGGATACAAATCATCCTCCTTCTCAATTCCCACCCCATAAAACAAAAATTATGTTGGAAAATGTTGTGTGACAACTAATTGTCACATTTTTGCCACAAAATGTATCATCATTCACCACAACAAAGTTGCAATCTATCAATTTGCGCCACCATGCATGGATGGAAAAACTTTTTGTCCATCCACTCTAAATTTGCTCATGTAAGTCTATGTGTTCCATAATTATGTTTTGGCCTTACTAATTGTGACTAAAACTATTACGTTGAATTTTGTGGGCTTGAATAACATAGTTTCACAAACTATCTTTTAAAAATTTCCTTTGGGAATTCTTTTTTGCACACGGATTTTAAACTCACCATAAACTACTCAAACCAAAAATTTCCCAAACATTTTAATAGGTTTGCAATTTTCTACAATTGACAAGTGATGGTGATAATAAACCAATTAATTTATGGAGGCCAAGTCCTAGTTATGGATCATGCATTGCAACACAAGGAAACATCTAAATTCATGGTTTGACAACTTGATCAAGTTTTCATTCACAATTGGGGTTTCAAAAAAGAGTGTCTAACTAAAAAATGGACTCTAAAGCATGATTTTTAATTTCATAGTGCTCAACATATTGCAATTATGGTGTATTACTATGTTCCTACTATTAGAGTATTGAAAAAAAAAAGCTTAAAAAAACCCAATAATTATGGAATGTTGTATAAAATATTTGGATTCCTTGATTCATTTACAATCAATTTTCCATGTTACAATTTTTTTATAAAAGAATGCATAAAATGATGTAAATAATTTTTTTTAAAAAAAACAAGAAGACAATGTTTCCTTTTAGGCAATTACATGTTCATTGGGTCAATTTGATGAAAATATAAATCATATGAACATTTCAAAAAAGGTTGCAAGGGAAATGATTCTTTTACTAAATCATTTGGTTAACTTTTTATATTTATTAGGTTTAAAAACTTTATTGAGTTTATTTACATTGATGAAAGCCTTCAAAAAATTTACACTACCAGGTTGCGTAAGCTTATGCAGGGTCACAAGGAAAATAGTGGCAACCATTGGAACTTTTCAAAAAAATATTCTTCAAGGCATAATCAATTATCTTGGTTTATTTTCACTAAAAGTATACATGCAGTGTTCATTCATGTCATAGACCACTAAGCTAAACATACTTATCCTCTTCTTCTTCTGGTTCACGGCATAACCAGAATTCATGAACCATAATGCTCCCTACTGCACTCTTAATACCAATGTAAACTCCTTTATGATAGGAATGTATTGAGGTGGTTTTGTAATAATTATAGGTACAATGCAAGATTTATTGCATGTTGAAGAAAATTTTGAAAAAAACATCCAACAAAATCAACACTAAAAGTTTTAGGGAAATTGGGGGCAGGATTTTGGTATTGTTGGAAAACCTGAATGAGTTGAGTTTAATCAAAGAAGGTTTGTAATGTTTAGACCTAAGGTTTGGGAGAAATTGAATTTGAATAGTTTTTGTCATTAAAAATTTAGTAATAAATAAAACTCCATTTTTTAGTGAAAATTGGATTTCAGATTTAAGTTAAAAGAGGTGTGCCATTTTCCTTTTCAAAATTCAACAGTTAGGCCAACAACATAGACCATACTAATTTCCAATCATATATACAATAGTAGTTTGAAAGCATTCCCTATAATAAAACATGGATTGGAAACCATCATGAAGGGTTCATGTAAAAAACAACAATTACATAATAACATATGAAAAAGGTATTTAATGACACCAATTAAAACTAATGTGAGGTTGTTTTTTGGCCTAAAAGCATGAATTGATTATTTCATGGTAAATTTAGTCACAAAACAATTAGTATAAATTATCCAT
>Ga0116226_10005467_pt1 | contig 11347 bp, 9 predicted proteins | sample S1TSphfallax_FD_89692 | JGI IMG/M metagenome (GOLD analysis project Ga0116226, IMG submission 89692) | Host-associated microbial communities from peat moss isolated from Minnesota, USA - S1T2_Fa - Sphagnum fallax MG | ecosystem: Host-associated > Plants > Peat moss > Unclassified | place: USA... | reverse complement strand
TGCCCCACAACATACCCGCCGCACCCAGTCCCCGCCGGCGGCCCGCCCGCCTCCACACACATCACCCCGCCATAACCCTCATACACAAAATCCTCGATGCGCAGCTCTTCAGGATGAAAATCCACCGCCTCCAGCGCATCAATCACCGTCGGCACCAGCCGCTTCGTCAGCGTAAACGTCGAATCATGCTTCGGGTCACACCCAATCTGCAACACCCGCTTGCCAATTTTGGAAAACGCCGCGGACAAATTAGAAGACGTCGTGCTCTTCCCAATCCCGCCCTTGCCATAAACCGCAAACACCTTCGCCCCACCAATCTGCAGCTTCGGGTCCAGCGCCACCTGCACGCTGCCCTCGCCATCCCCGCAAGAACTCCCGCAGCTCGCTCCCTTCAGCCGCTCCACCAGTTTTGTCTCGTCAACGATACGGTTCATAATTCAAAATCCCTAACTAGCAAAATGCGCTTTGGCGTCATACAGCGTCTTCAATGTAATCAGCCCAATCTTCTGCGCCGCGGCAAAACTCTCAGTATTCCGCCGCGCCTTCCCCCGCACGAAAAACGGAATCTTCTTCAGCTCCTTCTCCGCCACCTCATCCCACACCGCCGTCACCTTCTCCGCCTCCACCACCACCGCCGCCCCATGCCCCAGATGCGACGCCGCCGCATCCCCCGAAAACTCGAAATCCTCCCGGAACATCCCCAAAAGATGCTCCTCCAGCCCCATCATCAGCGGATGCGTCAGCGTATCAAACAACACGTTCGCACCCTCAAACCCCGCAAACGGGCTATACCGTGCCGGAAAATCCTGCACATGCACCGGCGCCGAAATCACCGCGCACGGAATCCCCAGCCGCTTGGCAATATGCCGCTCCATCTGCGTCCCCAAAACCAGCGCCGGCGCCGCCGCCTTTATCGCCGCCTCCACATCCAAATAATCATCGCAAATCAGCGCCTCAACGCCATACCCCTTCGCCGCGGCCCTAACCTCCCGCGCAAACTCCCGCGCATAAGTCCCAAGCCCCACAACCTGATACCCCAATTCCTCCGCCGCCACCCGCGCCAGCGCAATCGCATGAGTCGCATCGCCAAACACAAACACCGTCTTGCCCGTCAGATACGTCGAATCAATCGACCGCGAATACCAAACCAACCGCGACGTCTCCGCCCGCAAAAAATCCGTCGCATCAATCCCCGCAAGCGCCGCCACAGCCTTCACAAAATCCCGCGTCGCCCCCACCCCAATCGGCGGAATATTCACATATTTCTGCCCAAACGTTTTCTCCAGCCACACAGCCGTCGCCAGCGCCACTTCCGGGTACAGAACAATATTAAAATCAGCCTCAGGAACGCGGGAAAGATCCGCCGGAGACGCCCCCATCGGCGCCACCACATTCACCCGCACACCCAACTTCTCCACCAGCCGAGTCACCTCCACCACATCATCCCGATGCCGAAACCCCAAAGCCGTAGGCCCAAGAATGTTGCAAGAAGGACGTCCGGAAACCCGCTCCACGCGCGCCCCCACACAAGCCCGCACCAGCCGGTAAAACGTCTCGGAAGCCCCGTAATTCTCCTTGCGCTGATACGCCGGCAACTCCAGCGGCACCACCGGTATCGGCAAACCCAGCGCCAGCGCCAGCCCACCCGGATCATCCTGAATCAACTCGGCCGTGCACGAAGCCCCCACCAGCATCGCCTGCGGCTTAAATCTCTCATAGGCATCAGCAACGGCCTTCTTAAACAACGTCGCCGTATCCCCACCCAAATCCCGCGCCTGAAACGTCGTATACGTCACCGGCGGCCGCTCATCCCGCCGCTCGATCATAGTAAACAACAAATCCGCATAGGTATCGCCCTGCGGCGCGTGCAACACATAATGCACACCCTTCATCCCCGTCGCCACGCGCATCGCCCCAATATGCGGCGGGCCTTCATAAGTCCAAAGCGAAAGCTGCATCTTTGCTAAACCTTCAACAGCGCGCGCCGCCGCACCGGCCGCGCAAACAGTTCCGCCAAATCCGCCGCCTGCTCAAACCCCTGCACCGGCGTAAACACCAATTCAATCGACCACTTCGTCGTAAACCCACGCGCCTCCAGCGGATTCGCCAGCCCCATCCCACAAACAACCAAATCCGGCCGCTCCTCCTCGCACCGGTCCAACTGCCGCTCCACATCCTGCCCCTCGGACAAAAACGTGCCGCGCGGCAACAGCGCCAGCTCTTCCGCCAGATGCTCCCGATGCAAAAACGGCGTCCCCACCTCGCTCAGCGTCATCCCCAGCTCCCGCGCCAAAAACCGCGCCATCGGAATCTCCAGCTGCGAGTCCGGAAAGAAAAACACTTTTCTGCCCGCCAGAGTCACCCGGCACCGCGCCAGCGCCTGCCGCGCCCGTTCCGCCGGCGCCTCCAAAACCGCCCGGCACCGCGCTTGCGATATTCCAAACTCCCGCGCCGCCGCCTCAAACCAAGCCGTCGTCCCCTCAACCCCCAACGGAAACGGCGCCGCAATCCGCTCCGCCCCCCGCCGCTCCAATTCCAGCGCCGTATTCGCCAAAAACGGCTGCGCCAGCAAAAACTTCGTCCCCGCACCCACCGCCGGCATCTCCCCCGCCCGCCGCGGCGGCAGAAATCCAACATTCTGAATCCCCAAATCCGCAAAATACCGCCGGAACTGGTCCTCCACAATTTCAGCAACCGTCCCAACAACCATCAGCTGCGCCACATCGCTCGCCGGCAACACCGGCACCAGCGACGCCAAACACGCATCCTCACCCTCGGTAAACGTCGTCTCAATCCCGCTCCCGGAATAAGACAACACCCGCAAATCCGCCCCAAACCGCCTTCCCAACCGCAGCGCCGCGCGGGACAAATCCAGCTTGATCACCTCGGAAGGGCAAGACCCCACCAGAAACAACAATTTAATGTCCGGCCGCCGCTCGATCAGCCTGGTCACCACCCGGTCCAGCTCATCATTCGCATCCGCCAGCCCCGCCAAATCCCGCTCATCGATAATCGCGGTGGCAAACCGCGGCTCGGCGAAAATCATCACCCCCGCCGCACTCTGCAGCAAATGCGCGCAGGTCCGGCTGCCCACCACCAGAAAAAACGCATCCTGGATTCGCCGGTGCAGCCACACAATCCCAGTCAGCCCGCAAAACACCTCGCGCTGGCCACGCTCTTTCAACACCGGCGCATCGGAACAACCAACCGAATCCACGGAAATGGGCGAAAGCTCGTTCATCCCATCACCCGCATGGCAACCGGCGTCTCACGCCGCGCCATCCGCAGCTTCATCACAAACTGCGTCGCATTAATCACATAGGCCGTGTAAGCCGCCAGCGCGATCATCATCTGCGCCCGCGCATCGCAAAAACCCGTCAGCAGCACCACCACATAAATCGAATGCAGCGCGATCACCGCGAACGAAAACACATCTTCCCAGAAAAACGCCGGCGCGAACAAATACTGTCCAAACACCTCGTATTCCCAAATCGCGCCTGTCACCATAATCGTGATCAAAAACGTGGTCTTCACCAGCACGGAAATCGTCGCCGCCTCAAACCACGTGCCCGCGATCAAATAATGCAGCACAAAACCCAAACTCACCAGAAACACCAGAAACTGCACCGGCGCCAGAATCCCTTGCACCATCGTCCAGGGCGTCGCATCCCGGCGCCGGCGCTCGGCCGGCGAATACAAATAAGGCGCCCGCGCCTTTTTCACCCTCACCGGTTCCGGCCGCAGCCCATAAGCATGGCCCACCCACGGGCAGCAGTTCACGCCCCCCACCAAACGGTCAAAAATCCGCGTCAGCATTGGTTGACATGCCTTTCGTAACGGCGTTCGATCCCGGCAAAGCCACGATCCAACCCGCGGAAGGACCGTCCAGCTTGTTGAATTCGTATGAAAACCTGGCCGTTCATGCCGCTTTCCTCCCGGGGGTTACGCCGGTGAAAACAAGGCTAGCCTCCCCCCACAACAAGTGTCAAGTTTATATTACGCTCCATACGTCAATAAAACTTGACACATCCGTCCGGACTGCGCCAACATGATCTCAAAGGAGTCTGGGATGGTGCCAATTGTCCAAGCCGAGGCGAAAACCGCAGAGCCGCAAGACATCATCGGCGCGCTGGCGGAGCTGCTCGGCGCCACCATAGAGAGCGAAATTTTGCCCCGCCTGCTATCCGCTCACCGGGACGAAACCGGGCTGCCGCCGGACCACGCCATCAGCGCGGCTGAGGTGGCGGCGTTCGTGGAAATGATCATTGGTGACGAGATCGAGGAGGCACGCGCCGTCGCGGACCGCGTCATTGTCCATTACGGCGGGCGGGATGCGCTGCTCAACAACCTGCTCACCCCCGCCGCGCGCCTGCTGGGCAAAATGTGGGAACAGGACACCGCGGATTTCATGACCGTTACCCTCGGCGTGTACCGGCTCGACCAGATCATGAAGGAAACCGCCACCGCCGGCCACGCTTTTGGCTCGCTCAGCGCGCACGACAACCGCATTCTGCTCCTGCCCGCCCCTGGTGAGCAGCATAGTTTCGGCCTCGCCATGGTCGCCGACAAGTTTAGGGAAGGCGGCTGGTGTGTGCGCTCCGGCCCGGCCGCCACCAGAGCCCAGCTTTTGCGCCTGGTGAAGGATGAATGGTTCGACATCGTCGGCCTCTCGGTCAGTGCGGAGCGCGTGATGAAGGGCCTGGCCGCCACCATCCGCGCCGTGCGCGCCGCCTCGTGCAATCCCAATGTTCATATTGTGCTGGGGGGGCGAGCGGTGATGGAAGACATGGAACGCGCGCGATTTCTGGGCGCCGACGCCATCGCGTCTGACGCACAGTCCGCTCTCGCCCACGCAAATTATTATGTAGAGAGTACCGTGACGGAACGTTTACACCGGTCTAAGACACGCTTGGTTGACATTGGCTAGTATCTCTAAGGTTAGGGACGCAGCCGTCACGGCTGAAAGAGCGGGTTGTCCATGAAGGCTTTCAAGTCGCCGGCGCGCTGGCTTGCCGGGATCGATTCGGACGCCGCGGCGCTGCTGATTGCGGCGGCGGCGGATATTGCCGTGATCGTGGATCACGACGGTGTGGTGCGCGATTTCGCGTTCCAGTCGGAAGCCCTGGCGCATGAATTTTCGGAGCACGATCACTGGCTTGGCAAACCCTGGCGCGACTCGGTGACGGTGGAAAGCCGGCCGAAAATCGACGAAATGCTGGCCGACGCCGCCGCCAAAACCCACCGCAACGGCCGCCAGGTGAATTACCCCACCAGCCGCGGCGCCGACATTCCCATCCTCTTCAGCGCCCTGCCGGTCGGCAAAACCGGCCAGGTGATTGCCTTCGGCCGGGATCTGCGGGCCTTCGCCACGCTGCAGCAGCGTGTGGTGGACGTGCAGCAATCCTTTGAGCGTGACTACGCCCGCATGCGCCACATCGAAACGCGCTACAGGATACTGTTCCAGATGACGCCGGAACCGGTGCTCATCGTCGATGCCGGCAGCCAGAAAATTCTGGAGGCCAACCCCGCCGCCCGCGCGCTTCTGGGCCCCAAAGGCAAGGTCATCGGCCTGGCTTTGCACGAGCTCACGGACCAGCAGACCGCGCAGGACGTGGACCTGATGATGGCCAATATCCGCGCCGCCGGCCGCGCCGACGACGTCGCCTTCCGCCTCGCCGGGCATACCGAGTCGATGACGGCCTCCGCCTTTCTATTCCGCCAGGGCAACGCGCAGCTGGTGCTGCTCCGCCTGGCGCAGCCGCCACCCCCCTCCGAGCCCGCGCGGATCAGCAACGCCAAGGCGACCCTGCTGCAGCTGGTGGAACGCGTGCCGGACGGTTTTGTCGTCACCGACCATGACGGCGTCATCATCGCCGCCAACGACGCCTTTCTGGAAATGGCGCAGCTGCATAACGAGGCGCAGGCGCAAGGCCAATCTCTGGACCGCTGGCTCGGCCGCCCCGGCGTCGATCTCGGCGTGCTCCTCAGCAATCTGCGCCAGCACGGCGAAGTCCGCCTGTTTTCCACCCAGCTGCGCGACGAATTCGGCGCCGAACTGGACGTGGAAATCTCCGCCGGCGCCGTCATCAACGGCGGCGACCCCTCCTACGGCTTCGCGATTCGCGCCATCTCGCGCCGCATCGCCACCGCCGCCCCCGCCAACCCCCGCGCCTTCCCCAAATCCCTCGAACAGATCATCGAACTCATTGGCCGGGTGTCGCTGAAAGACCTGGTGCGCGAGGCGACCGACGTCATCGAACGCCTCTCCATCGAAGCCGCCCTCGCCATGACCGGCGACAACCGCGCCTCAGCCGCCGAAGTCCTGGGCGTCAGCCGCCAAAGCCTCTACGTCAAAATGCGCCGCCACGGCCTCATCGAAGCCGAGACGATCGGGATCGAGTGATGCAGGCAAGGCAAGCAAGCCGTTCTTTTTTTGCCCTCCACGTCATGGCGAGCGAAGCGACGCCATCCATCTTTTCGCGCCCGAGCGCGTCTTCCTTCCTATAACAACCGGGGTGACGTCTTGGCCGCCGAACAAAAACTGACGCTGACAATCCCTTCCCCCGGTCTACGCGTCCCGGCCCTCAAAACCTGCCTGGAACTCCTCAAACCCGTTACCTGGTTCGCCCCCATCTGGGCCTTCTTCTGCGGCGTCGTGTCATCCGGCGAGCCGCTCCGCCCGCACTGGCCGCAAATCGTCGCCGGCCTGCTCCTCGCCGGCCCGATGGTGTGCGGCACCAGCCAAGCGGTGAATGACTGGTTCGACCGTCACGTCGACGCGATCAACGAACCCAACCGCCCCATCCCCTCCGGCCGCATGCCCGGCCAGTGGGGCCTCTACATCGGCATCATCTGGTCCGCCGTCTCCCTCGCCCTCGGCGCCACCCTCGGCCCATGGGGTTTCGGCGCCACCCTCGTCGCACTGGCCCTCGCCTGGGCCTATTCGGCCCCCCCGCCCCGCCTCAAACTCAACGGCTGGTGGGGCAATGCCGCCGTCGCCATCTGCTACGAAGGCGTCCCCTGGTTCACCGGCGCCGCCATCCTCACCGGCGCCCTCCCCAGCCCCCACATCCTCCTCATCGCCTTCCTCTACAGCTTCGGCGCCCACGGCATCATGACCCTCAACGACTTCAAATCCATCGAAGGCGACCACAAAGCCGGCGTCCGTTCCCTCCCCGTCCAGCTCGGCCCCGACCGCGCCGGCCTCACCGCCAGCATCATGATGGTCGCCCCCCAGCTGGTCGTCATCCTCACCATGATCCTCTGGCACCACCCCCTCACCGCGCTCACCGTGCTCGCCCTCACCGTAGCCCAAATGTTCCTCATGTTCTGGCTCGTCGAATCCCCCCGCGAGCGCGCCCCGCTATACAACGCCACCGGCACCACCCTCTACGTCATCGGCATGTTGTTCTGCGCATGCGCGCTCGCTACATGCGCCGGATGAACCATTTCCTCAGCAACTGGGCCCCCACGCTGGTCGCCGCCGGCGGCGTCACCATCGTCGCGGTCGCCGGCGCCGTCCTCACCGAGCTCGGCCCCTGGTACTACAACCTCAAAAAACCCTCCTGGCAGCCGCCCGACTGGCTCTTCGGCCCGGCCTGGACCCTCATCTTCATCCTAGAAGCCGCCGCCGCCGTCATCGCCTGGCACGCCCTGCACGCCTCCCTTGCCATGTTCACCCTCATCGCCCTCCTCATCATCAACGGCATCCTCAACATCGTCTGGAGCCTCTTCTTCTTCAAACGCCACCGCCCAGACTACGCCCTCCGCGAAGTCGGCTTCCTCTGGCTCTCCATCCTCGCCCCCATGACCCTCCTCTTCGCCACCACCGGCTGGCCCGGCCTCCTCCTCCTCCCCTACCTCCTCTGGGTCAGCTTCGCGGCCTACCTCAACCTCACCATCGTCCGCCTCAACGCCCCCTTCGGAGCATCATCGTGACCTTCCCCTTCACCGCCATCGTCGGCCAGGACGAGATGCTCACCGCCATCATCGCCGCCGCCATCGAACCACGCCTCTCCGGCGTCCTCATCTTCGGCGACCGCGGCACCGGCAAATCCACCGCCGTCCGCGCCCTCGCCGCCCTCCTCCCCACCATCACCGCCGTCGAACACTGCGCCTTCCACTGCGACCCCGCCGACCTCCCCACCCTCTGCCCCGACTGCCAAACCCGCCTCGCCGCCGGCCACCTCCCCACCACCACCACCCGCATCCCGGTCGTCGACCTCCCCCTCGGCGCCACCGAAGACCGCGTCGTCGGCGCCCTCAACCTCGAACGCGCCCTCGCCGACGGCTCCAAAATCTTCGAACCCGGCCTCCTCGCCCGCGCCCATCGCGGCTTTCTCTACATCGACGAAGTCAACCTCCTCGAAGACCACATCGTCGACCTCCTCCTCGACGTCGCCGCCAGCGGCGAAAACGTCGTCGAACGCGAAGGCCTCTCCCTCCGCCACCCCGCCCGCTTCGTCCTCATCGGCAGCGGCAACCCGGAAGAAGGCGAACTCCGCCCCCAGCTCCTCGACCGCTTCGGCCTCTGCGTCGACGTCAAAACCCCCACCGACATCGCCACCCGCATCGAAGTCGTCCGCCGCCGCGACGCCTACGATTCCGACCCACAAAAATTCGCTGCCCAATACGCCCCATCAGACGCCGCCTTGCGCGAAAAAATCATAACCGCCCGCCAAAACCTCCCCCACATCACCGTCCCCACCGAAATCCTCGAACTCGGCGCCAAACTCTGCCTCGCTTTGGGCACCGACGGCCTCCGCGGCGAACTAACCCTCCTCCGCGCCGCCCGGTCCTTGGCCGCCTACGAAGGCCAAACCACCGTCACCGCCGCCCACCTCCGCCAAATGTCCGCCCCCGCGCTCCGCCACCGCCTCCGCCGCGACCCGCTGGACGACAGCCTCGCCACCACCCGCGTCGACCGCGCCGTCGAAGACATCTTCTCCCCCGCATGAGCCCCTTCGACCCCTCCTGGGACGAGTCCGCCACGCCCCAGGCCGGGTCCTTCCCCGATTCCATCCTCGCCGCCGCCCTCCTCGCCATCGACCCCACCCTAACCGGCCTCTGGCTCCGCGCCTGGTCCGGCGAGCCGCGCGATGCCTACCTCAAAAACCTCACAACCCTCTTCCCACCCGGCACGCCAGCGAAAAAAATCCCCCTCTCCATCACCGACGACCGGCTCCTCGGCGGCCTGGACCTCGCCGCCACCCTCGCCGCCGGCCGCCCCATCCACAACTCCGGCATCCTGCAGGACTCCCACAACCACATCCTGCACATCGCAATGGCCGAGCGCCTATCCCCCCAGCACGCCGGTAAAATTCTCGCCCAGCTCGACCATGGCGCCCCCCTGACCCTCATCGCCCTCGACGAAGGAATTCTGGATGAAGCCCCGCCCAAAAACCTCACCGAGCGCCTCGCCTTCACCATCGAAGCCCTGCCCGAAGCCGGCGCCCCCTGGCCAGACGCCGAACAAATCCGCATCGCGCAGGAGAATCTCGCAGCCATTCACGCCCCCGAACACGCCATACACCATCTCTGCACCCTCGCTTTAGCTTTCGGAGTCCATTCGGCCCGCGCGGAACTTTTTGCCCTGCGCGCCGCGCGCGCCAGCGCCGCATTTTCAGGCCGCGACACCATCGAAACGCCGGACATCGAACTGGCCGCCAAACTCGTCCTGCTCCCCCGCGCCACCCGACTTCCCGCGCCGGAAACGGAGCCCGAGTCGGCAGAATCCCCGCCAGAACCCGATCCCGGCGAGGACCAGATGCAGCCAGACCAAAAACTCGAAGACTCCGTCACAGACGCCCAAACCACCCCCCTGCCGCCAGAACTTCTCGCCGCCCTCGCCGCCGCCGCCGCCCCCACCCGCAAAACCCGCGGCGGCGGCACACCCGGCAAATCCACCGCCCCCACCCGCGGCCGCCCCGCCGGCGCACGCCCCGGCCCCCTCACCCCCACCGCCAGACTCGCCATCCTGGAGACCCTGCGCGCCGCCGCCCCCTGGCAACCTCTTCGCCAGCGCGCGGAAAACCAAAAAATCGCCATTCGCAAAGACGATTTCCGCATCAAAAAATTCAAGGAAAACCCCCGCGCCATCGCCATCTTCGCGGTCGACGCCTCCGGCTCCTCCGCCCTCAACCGCCTCGCCGAGGCCAAAGGCGCCATCCAACACCTCCTCGCCGACTGCTACATCCGCCGCGACCAGGTTTCTCTCATCGCCTTCCGCGGCCAAACCGCCGAAATGCTCCTCCCCCCCACCCACGCCCTCGCCCGCGCCAAAAAAACCCTCTCCGGCCTGCCCGGCGGCGGCCCCACCCCACTCGCCACCGGCATCGACGCCGCCCGCACCCTGGCCGATGCCGAACGCCGCGCCGGCAAACTCCCCCTCCTCGTCATCCTCACCGACGGCGGCGCCAACATCGCCCGGGACGGCACCCAAAGCCGCCCCGCCGCCGCAGCCGATTCGCTCACCGCCGCCCGCGCCTGCCGCGCCCAAAACTTCGCCGCCCTGGTGGTGGACACCTCCCCCCGCCCTCAAAAATTCGTGCAAAATCTCGCCGCCGTCATGGGCGCCAAATACCTGCCCCTCCCCTACGCCGACCCCAAACTCCTAAGCCGCGCCGTCCAGGCCGAGGGAGCCCGCCATGCCGGCCACCACTAGCGCCTTCACCTTGCCGCCGGAAAATTCCCGCATCGGCGCGCCCGACTGGTCCCGCGACGGCAAAGACTGGCCCAACCGCGAATCCTCCCATTTCGTCCGCGCCAACGGCCTGCGCGTGCACGTGCAAATCGCCGGCACCGGCCCCGCCATATTGCTCCTGCACGGCACCGGCGCCGCCACCCATTCCTGGCGCGACCTTTTGCCCATTTTGGCCAAGCAATACACCGTCATCGCCCCCGACCTGCCCGGCCACGGTTTTACCGAGCGCCCCACCGAATCCGGCATGACCATCCCCGGCATGTCCGCCACCATCACCGCCCTGCTCGCCCAGCTCAACCAAAACCCCGCCTCCTGCGCCGGCCACTCCGCCGGCGCCGCGGTCCTCGCCAACATGATCCTGGACAACCAGATTTCCCCCAAATCCTTCATCTCCCTCAACGGCGCCCTCCTCCCCTTCAAACACGCCGTCAGCCCCTTCCTCGCCCCGCTCGCCAAAATGTTCGCGCGCTCGCCGCTGGTGCCGTTCTTCTTCTCCATGCACGCGGCGGACCCACGGGTGGTGGACCGCCTGCTGCGCGGCACCGGCTCACAAATCGATTCAGACGGCGCCAAATTCTACGGCCGCCTCGCCGCCCGCTCCGGCCACGCCGGCGCCGCCCTCACCATGATGGCCAACTGGGACCT
>Ga0116226_10005466_pt1 | contig 11350 bp, 10 predicted proteins | sample S1TSphfallax_FD_89692 | JGI IMG/M metagenome (GOLD analysis project Ga0116226, IMG submission 89692) | Host-associated microbial communities from peat moss isolated from Minnesota, USA - S1T2_Fa - Sphagnum fallax MG | ecosystem: Host-associated > Plants > Peat moss > Unclassified | place: USA... | reverse complement strand
TTCTATTCGCATCCGACCTGGGAGGTCGCGCTGCTGGTGATCGGCGTCTGGACGGGCCTGTCGCTCCTGGGGCTTGTGGCCTTTCATCGCCTGGTCGACGTCAACATACGCCATAAGGACACCGAAACGGTCGGCCTGACCTACGCCATCGTGGCCGTCATCTTCGCCGTGCTGATCGCCGTGATCGTGGTGGACGTCTGGGAGACGGCCGCCAAGGCCGACGAGATCGCCACGGGCGAAGCCAATAAGCTCAGCAGCCTGGTGCTCGATTCCTCAGGCCTGTCGCCCCAGTTCGGAGGTGTGGTTCGAGGCGACGTCGAGAAATATATCGACATCGTGGTGAAGTCGGAATGGCCGAGCCAGCAGGCCGGCAAGACGGGCGAGGAGGTCTATGAGGAAGGCTGGTCGGTGGTGGGGCGTCTGAGCTCACAACTCGCCGCCTTTGAGCCGAAGACGCTTGGCGAAAACGCGACCAAAGCGGAGATGCTGCATACGGTGAACGACTTGATCAAGGCGAGGCGGCTGCGCATCCTGGCGGCGGCGGCCCATTTGCCGGACGTGATCTGGCAGATCTTGTTGTTCGCCGGCGGCGTCGCAGTCGTCTATACCTATCTGTTCGGCGCCAAGAGCTTTGGCATGCACCTGGCCGTCACCGGGCTGATCGCCAGCACCATAGCCCTCGTCTTCGTGCTGATCATCGCGCTGGACTATCCTTTCAGAGGCGATGTGAGCGTGGGCGACGACGCCTTTGTGGGCGTCAAGGCGACGGCCGGAGGCCTGGCGAGCGGCCCTGGCGAGCCCGGGCGCGAGGCCAAGTAGAGTTTCCCCAAACATCGATCTCGCGCCGCCCCTTGGCGTCGCAATTCTCCATGAACGGGACCAGCCCATGCTGAACGCTTGGTTTTATTCGCATCCGACCTGGCAAGTGACCCTGGCGGTCTGCACATCGGTGATCGTCCTGTCGCTCGCGTTGCTGTTCCTCTTTCATCGCCTGGTGGGCTGGGAGACGCGGGAACGCGACACCACCATGGTGGGCTTGAGCTACGCACTGGCTGGCGGGCTCTACGCCATCGTCATCTCGTTTGTAGCGGTCGGCGTGTATGAGGCCATGGACCGGGGGGAGGCGATCGCCGCCGGCGAGGCCAACTCGCTGGGCAGCCTCGTGTTCGACAGCGCGGGCCTGCCGACGGCGCTGGGCGCCAAGCTTCGCCACGATCTGGGGGCCTACGTCGATACGGTCACCAAGACGGAGTGGCCGGACCAGCAGGCCTATCGGATGGACGACAAGAACTTTGAGAAGGGTTGGGCCCAGGTTCGCCGGATCAGCCTGGACCTCAGCACCTTCGATCCGCCGACCATGGGCCAGGCGACGGTCAAGGGTGAAATGATCCAGACCGTCGGCGATCTCATCAGCGAGCGGCGCGCGCGGCTCCTAGCCGCAAAGGCCCACCTGCCCGACGCCGTTTGGCAGATGATGGTCGGCGGGCTGATCCTGGTGATCGTCTACGTCTGCCTGTTCGGCCCCCATAGCTTCAAGATGCATATGGCGACCACGACCCTGACGGCGATGACTATCGGGCTGGTCTTCTCTCTGATTATAGGACTCGACTATCCCTTCCGCGGCGACCTGAGCGTCGATGACGACGCCTATGTCGGGGTGGGCAAGTCTGCCGCCGCCCTGTTGGGCGGCGGGGAACACAGGACAGCCGCCGAGGTGAAGGACCCGCCGCTTTAGCAGCCTGTTGGATAGACCTCGTCAGAACGGCCTAATGCCCTCCAAAAAGGACGCTGACTCTCCTCCCCTGCGCGAAGCGCGGGGGAGGTGGCGCGCCGCAGAGCGGCGTGACGGAGGGGGCGCGGCTTGAGAGTTCAACTTTCAGCCACGAGAAAAGACGATCCTTGGGTATCGCCCCCTCCACCACGCTACGCGTGGTCCCCCTCCCCCGCGCTTCGCGCAGGGGCGGAGAATGGCCGTCGCTTGTCAAGAGTTTACAACAATATCAAAGCTTTAACGCCTCAGTCCCGCAGGCTGATAGCCCTGAGGTCAGCCCTTTGTGAGAGCGTTCAACAGGCCGCCCGCCAGACCGCCGGCGACGCCGCCGCCGACCGCCTGACCCTCGCCGCTGGGTTTGGGCAGGTATCTCGCGATCTCCTCCGCCAGGTTCAGGATCGGCATGCTTTGCAGCCAGATTCGCCCCGGCCCGGTCAGGGTGGCGAGGAACAGGCCCTGGCCGCCGAACAGGATGTTGCTGAAGCCCTTGACCATCTGAATATCGACCCCGACCGACGGCTCCTGGGCGCCGATATGGCCGGCATGGACCAGGAGCCGCTCACCCGCCGTCAGCGTCTTGGTCACCACCTCGCCTGAGAGATCGAGCCATACCACCCCCGGCCCCGTGACGCGTTGCAGGATGAAGCCCTCGCCGCCGAAAAAGCCGGCGCCCAGCCGCTTCTGAAAGGCGATCTCCAGGCTGACCGACATCTCGGCGCACAGGAAGGTCTCCTTGCGGCAGACGATCGATTGGCCAGGCGCAAGGTGCACAGGCATGATCGTGCCGGGAAAACGCGGCGCGAAGGCGATATGGGCGGGGCGTTCGGCCTGAAACTGGGTGATGAAGAAACTGCCGCCCGTCAGGCTGCGCTTTAACCCGGCGAAGAAACCGCCCCCCGTATTGGTCGCCATCCGAACGCCTTCGCTCATCCAGGCCATCGAATGGGTCATGCTGAAGAGCTGTTCGCCGGGATCGAGGTCCACGGCGACCGTCTGCATCACGGTTCCAGAAATTTCATAGCGCATATGCGTGTCCTCCCCCGTTTGAAGGCCCCAATACTTAGCTGACGACTGCGCCGGCTCAATGAGGCGAAACCGCCTGCAAGCGCTATCGACCTTTCAAGGCGCGGGCGACCGACGGCGCCAGCCGCGCGGCGATGATCCGGACGCCGGCGGCGTTGGGGTGCAGGCCGTCGGCTTGGCGTAAGCTGGGGTTCCCGGCGACCCCGGCCAGCAGGTCGGGGGCCAGGATCACGTGACGATCGGCGGCGATCTTGGGGAACAGGGCGTCGAACGCCCGGCCATAGGCGCCCGCGCTACGGGCCGGGGCCGTTCCGCCGACCAGCACCACGGCTATTCCCCGCGCCTTCAGTCGGGCGACGATCTGATCGAGATTGGCGGCGGTATCGCGCGGGTCGATGGATTGCAGATAGTCGTTGGCGCCGAGCTCCACCACGCAGACCGCCGTGTCGGGCTGGACGCTGAAGTCGAGCCGCGCCAGGCCGCCGGCGCTGGTGTCTCCCGAAACGCCGGAGCCCCTGACCAGGGCTCTGACGCGCAGCCCGGCGAGCGCCTGATGGAGTTGGGCGGGCAGGGCGGCGCCGGCGGGCAGGCCGAGGCCGGCGGTGATCGAGTCGCCTAGCAAAGTGACGACGGGCGGGGCGGCGGGGCGCACGCTCGCCGCCATCAAAACAGGCGCCAAACCCGCTAAACCGGCGATCGCCGCGCGCCGCGAGATCATAAGGCTGAAAGACGTCGGGCGCTGTCGCATCGCCGCCCTATCTAAGCATCGAGGCCACCGCCGCCAACTTTAAGGATCGCCGCCGTTCATGATGTCCCCGCCCCAGCTTGAACTGACTGGCGTCAACCTGGCCCTGCCGTCCGCGGCCGGGCCGGTGCATATCCTGGAGGGGGCCGACTTTTGCGTTCGCGCCGGCGAACGGGTCGCGGTGGTCGGGCCGTCGGGGTCTGGCAAGTCGTCCCTGATCGCCGTGGCGGCGGGCCTGGAGCGCCCCACGGCGGGTCAGGTCCGCCTGTTCGGCCAGGATTTGAGCCTATTGGACGAAGACGGCCGGGCGCGGTTGCGGCGCGGGCGCGTGGCCCTGGTGTTCCAGAACTTCCACCTGCTGCCCAATATGACCGCCCAGGAGAATGTCGCCGCGCCCTTGGAGATCGCCGGCCGCAAGAGCGCCCACGAGACCGCGCGGGCCTGGCTGGATCGGGTCGGCCTGTCCGCCCGGCGCGACCACTATCCCCACCAGCTCTCAGGCGGCGAGCAGCAGCGGACCGCGCTCGCCCGCGCCCTGGCGGTGGGTCCGGAGCTATTGTTCGCCGACGAGCCGACCGGCAACCTGGACCAGGCGACGGCGGCGCAGGTCGCGGACCTGATGCTGACGCTCGTCGCCGACAGCGGCGCCGCCCTGGTGCTGGTGACCCACGATCCGGCTCTGGCGGCGCGGCTGAATCGGCGGGTGCGGGTCGCGGGCGGCCGGCTGCACGCCGCATGAGCGTCGCCCTCGCCTTCGCCCGGCGCGAACTCAGATCCGGCGTCCAAGGCTTTCGCGTCTTCCTGGCCTGCTTGGCGCTTGGCGTGGCGGCGCTCGCCGCGGCCGGCTCGACCGCCGAGGCCTTTCGCCAGGGGCTGGCCAGCCAAGCCCGCTCGATCCTGGGCGGCGACCTCGCCGTCTCGGTCGAGGGCCGCCGCTTCACGGCCGCCGAAGTCACAGCCTTCGCCAGGCTGGGCGCGGTGTCGGACACCCTTCGCGTTCGAGCCATGGCGCAAGGGTCGAGCGACCAGCGACGCCTGGCGGAGGTGAGGGGCGTCGACAGCGCCTTTCCGCTCGCGGGCTCGGTCGAGATCACGGGCGCGCCCAATCTGGCCGCCGCGATCGCGCCAAACGGCGACCTGCCCGGCGCCGCCGTCGATCCCGCCCTCCTCGACCGGCTGGGGGTGCGGATCGGCCAGACGCTCATGCTGGGCGACATGGAGGTGCGGGTGCGCGCGGCCCTGACCGGAGAACCCGATCGCTTGAGCCGCGGTTTCGCGCTCGGTCCCTCGGTCATCATCTCCCGCGCGGCGCTCGAGCGGTCCGGCCTGATCGAGGCTGACGCCCTGTTCGGCGAGACAGCGCGCATCGCCCTTCGCCGCGGGGCGAAGCCCAACCCCGCGGTCGCAGCCCTGCACCGCGCCTTCCCCGACGCCGGCTTTCGGGTTCGAGACCGCACCGACGCCGTGTCTGGCCTGAAGCGGCTGATCGACCAGCTGGAGTTTTTCTTGAGCTTCATCGGCCTCGCCGCCCTGCTGGCGGGCGGCCTTGGCGTCTCCAGCGCCGTCACCGCCTATCTGGAGGCGCGCAAGCCCGCTATCGCTGTGCTGAAGGCGCTTGGGGCGGAAGGCGCTCTGATCCGCAACGTCTATCTGATCCAGATCGGGGCGCTCGCGGCGCTTGGCGTCGCCATAGGCCTCGCCATCGGCGCCGCCTCGCCCTTCGTCTTGGGGTGGATCGCCCGCAATCGGTTGCCCGTACCCGTGCTGTTTGCGCTCTATCCCAAGCCCCTGATCGTTGCGGGCCTGTTTGGCGTCCTAGCGGCCGCGGCCTTCAGTCTGCTGCCGCTGGCCCGCGCGCGGGCGACGCCGCCAGCCGCTCTGTTTCGCCGCGACCTGGGCGGCCAGCTGCGATGGGGGCTGGAGACGGCAGGCCTGGCCCTCGCCAGCCTCGGCCTTATCGCCCTGACGCTCGTAACGGCCCCAAGCCCCATCGTGGCCGGCGTGATGATCGGCGCCGTCCTCTTCGCCTTCGCCCTGCTGTGGCTGATCGGCCGGGCGGCGACCTCAGCCGCGACCGTCGCGCGGCGGCTGGCCGGAGGACCGCTGCGGATCGGCCTCGCCAATCTGGCGGGGCCCGCCTCGGCCGCCCGCACCGCGACGCCAGCGATCGGCCTGGGCGTCGCTTTGCTGAGCGCTGTCGTCCTGATCCAGTCGAGCCTCCTGTCCCAGGTGCGCGACGTGGCGCCGGCCGCCGCCCCCTCGCTGATCCTGACCCAGATCCCGCCCGAGCGCGCCGCAACCTTCGACGCGACCATGGTCGCCGCCATGGGTCCCCTGACGCCCGACCGCTATCGCCGCACGCCCTTCGCCACCGGTCGCATCACCGCCCTCAAGGGCCAACCGGTCGATCCCAAACGTATCGACCCCAGCGCGCGCTGGGCCTTCGATCAGGACATCACCCTCTCAGACCTCGCCAGCGCGCCGCCGGACGCCAACCTCGTGGCCGGCCATTGGTGGCCCGCCAATTACGCCGGGCCGCCGCTCGTCATGCTGGACGAGCTGATCGCGCAAGCCGCCCACCTGAAAGTCGGCGACACCCTCACCATCGAAGTTCTGGGCCGCCCGCTGGACGCCCGGATCGCGGGGCTGCGTCACATCGACTTCGGCCAGTTCGGCGCGACCTTTCCCGTCATCCTCGATCCGGCGGCGCTGGCTGGCGCGGGCCTGCGCGACATCGCCATCGCCAAGACCAGCCCCAAGGCCGAGACGCTCATCCTGAAGGCGCTGGAGACGGACTTTCCCGCCGTCAACGTCATCAGCGTGCGCGAGCAGCTCGACGCCGCCGCCCACCTGTTCGACCAACTCGCCTGGGCCGTCCGCGGCGCCGCCGCCGTCGCCGCGCTGGCCGGCCTCCTCGTCCTGACCGGCGCCATCACCGCCAGCGCCCAAACCCGAGGCCGGGAAGCGGCGATCCTGAAAGTGCTGGGCGCCACACGCGCCCAGATCCTGACCGCCTACGGGGTCGAATACGGCGCCGTCGGCGTGATCGCCGGCGTCGCGGGCGTAGCTCTGGGCGCCGCAGCGGCCTATCCGGTCGTAGCCTTCGTCTTCCACGCCCGCTGGAGCCTGGACGTCGGCGGCGTCGCGGCGCTCGTGCTGATGACCGCGGGCTTGGCGGCGGTCGGCGGCCTGGCGGGGGCCGCCGTGGCGCTGGGCCGACGGCCGGCGGGGGTGTTGCGGGGCGAGTGAGGCTCAAGCTTGCGCTTTGAATAAGAGGCGAGCCGGCCCGCTGAAGCCGACCATCGGCCTGAATATCTAAGCCGCCTGCTTATCGAAGGCGCCTTCTTAACCCGCCTTCGAGGCGCGTCGAGCTGAACGTCACCCCCCCGGCAATCCCCCCGACCAAGCCCGCCCTAATGATCAGCAGATGCCGTTGTCGGGCTATCCTTATCTGGCGCTGGCCCAAGGTCGGACGTGACCAGCGGGGGTATGTATTCGCACGCTCTATTCACATTCTTATACAGACTTTGGACCGCGACGGCGTCGCCCAAGCGCACCGCCATGGTCCTTGGAACAATGAAGATGTGGTATGAACCGCTGCTCAGTCTGACATTGACCCTTTGATTGTCGATGAAGTCTGGATCAATTTTTCCGCCGAGTTCGGCTTCGTTGCGTTTCGTGCGCGCGAGCGATGTGGCCCGATCTTCGAAGGCCATGACCGTTCCCCGACTGAAACGCGTGGGGGCGGGTGGCGCGACCAGCAGGCAGACCGTCTGTTGCGGTAGCGGGGCGGCCTGAGGCTCGGCGGCGACCACGGCCTGATCGTGAGTCGCCGTGGGGTCGGCGGGGCTGGCCGCTCGCGCCAGCCTTGGGGCATGGGCGGGTGCGTCCGCGGTCTCCAAAGCGGGCGCCGGGGCGACCGCCTGGGTCTGCGCGGCGCCGGAGGCTGTCCCCTGCCCCATCGTCGGGGCGGCGGATACCGGCTGTTGCGGGAGGTTGGCCAGGTTTGAGGGCGGCGGCGGGCTGACGGGCGTTAAGTTCGCGCCGTGATCGGCGAGGCGCGGCGGCGCGGTCGGGGCGCCTGGCGACGGCGCAGATGTTAAGGTTGGCAGGTAGAGCGAGGCGGCGGCGACCGTGAAAAGGGTCGCGGCGACCGTTAGAGCTCGCCAGCCCGGCGCGTCCGACCACAGATTGAACGCCTCAGCCTCAGCCTTTTCACGGGCGAGCGGCGACGGTTCAACCACGGCCGTGTTCGACCTGAAGCGCAGCAGGGTCGGCGTTTTCCGCGCGAACGCCCGTCTCGGTCTGCACGAGCGTCACGGCGGTGGCCCCCATCTGCTTGACGGCGATCAGCGAGTCGGCGATCGATTCTTCGATTGAGCGGGTCAGATCTCTCGACGATGCGGCGTTTCCAAGCCGTTCTTGCCGGCCCATCAGATCCAATAAGATGTCCGGATCTATGCCGCCCTCGGCCACGGTTAGGCCATAGCCCCCGATCATGCGCTCGATTTCAAGCGCCGCCACGCGCGCGATGTCCAGTCCTGACAGCAGGCTGAAGACGAAGATGCGATCGATGCGATTGAGCACCTCGGGGGCGAAGCCCGCGTCGCGCAACGTGCTGACCGCCGTTCGTCGAAGTTCTTCGGCGTTTCCAGCATAGATTCGGCTGAGCTCTGACAGGGTATCGACGGCGGCGTTTGTCGTCAGAACAAAAATCGCCCGCGTCGTCGAGATCTGCTTTCCATCCGATTTCTCGGTGATGAACCCATCGTTCCAGGCCGTCAGGAAGTTCTTGTGGACATCGCCATGAGCCTTCTCGAATTCGTCGAGGAGAACAACGGAGTCCGGATGCTCCCGAAGGCCAGAGGTGAGTTTTCCATACTCTTGCGAGCCGACGTAGCCTTTGGCGGCTCCAAACAGCGAGGTGGCGCCAAATCCCCCGGCGGAAAACTGGGTCATATCGAAGTGCAGCAGCTTTCGCCCCAGCGCCTCCGCCAAAACCTTGCCGAGCAAGGTCTTTCCCGCCCCGGGCGGGCCTGCGAACAGGAAAACGCCAACGGGTCGGCCGCGCTGCTTGAGGGCTAGCCGACGCCGGATCTGGGCGGCGAGATCGACACAAATGGTGTCTTGACCAACCACCTTCGCCTTTAAGCTCTCCGCGAGTTTGTCGGCATCGATGAATATGGATTCGACCTTGTCGGAAATTTTGCGTTCGAGTTCGGCTCTATTTGTCAGGCGATCCAAGATATCCATCAGCCAATTCCACTTCTTGAGAAACCTTGGAAGTTTTTGTCTTCGGTGCAACGCTCCCAACACCACGAATAGCCAAGCGACGAAAGCAAGGCCTGCGAACGCCAGACCAATCTGCCTTCCGTAATGAAGGACCCAACCCAGCACGCCGCTCTTTACGACGTAGCGCCAGACTAGCGCGGAAATTTGAATGAGCGCCAACAGTCCAGTTAAAAGAAAGATGTACGGCAACAAACGGTTGAGGCGAGACGCAGAGATCATTCTACCGACTTAACCGTTTTGGACCATGGATTCGAGGCTCAATCGCGCTACGCCATGTCACAGTCGTCGAGCACTGGCTCGCGAAGCAGTTTCTCAAGAAGATCGGGGTCGCGACGCTTTAGCAGACGGAACCGCGTGGCGATAAATGCCCCATCGGGATCGGGGTGGCGCACTTCGTGGAGCTCAACACAAAGAGCGCCCCACATCCGTTCGCAAGCCACTGTGTAGATAGCGCCCGCCACGAGACCGGATGGGCGATTCTTAGACGGACCGCGGGCGCGTATCGGCCCCGCATCGACGCACTCCACCATATCGCCGGGTTCGAACATCAACACTCTCCCGCAATCGTTACGAAATCAGAGCCGCTCCCAGGTCAAGCGCCCCCGGGCATGGCGTTTGGGGCTAGCCTTTCGAGTGATCGTCAAAATACTGATACCAATTCCGTTGATACTCCATCAAACGCTGAATTATTGCGAAGGCGAAACGCCGCGCTGTGCAGCATATCAGACATTCCGAGCGGCGGCCTCTGGTCTAATTAAGGCCGTCCGCACGCCAGAACGCTAAGCAGCCCAGGGGTAATGTCATGAGCCAAGAACAGGTCTCCATTCAAGCCGCCGACGGAGCGTGTGCGGCGCAAGTCTTCAGCCCCGGCGGCGCAGGGCCCTGGCCCGCCGTCATCTTTTACATGGACGCGTTCGGCATCCGTCCGGCCATGGTCGAGATGGCCCGCCACGTGGCTGGCGCGGGTTATGTCGTCTTGCTGCCGGACCTGTTCTATCGGTTCGGCCCCTATGGGCCGCTGGCGCCTAAGGAGGTGTTGGCCGGTGATTTCCGCGCCATCATCGGCCCGATGATGGGGAGCACCGACAACCATAAGGCGGCCGCAGATACCGCCGCCTTCCTGGCCTATCTCGACACGCGCAGCGACGTCAAAGGCGACAAGGTCGGAACCGTGGGGTTCTGCATGGGGGGCGGGATGGCGTTGACCGCGGCGGGCTATTACCCCGAACGCGTGGCCGCCGCCGTGAGCTTCCACGGCGGCAATCTGGCGACCGACCAACCCACCAGTCCCCATCTGCTGGCGCCCAAGATCAGGGCTGAGGTCTATGTCGCCGGCGCCGACAAGGATCATAGCTATCCCCCCGAGATGGCTGAGCGACTTGAGGCCGCCTTAACCGAGGCCGGGGTCAAGCATCGCTGCGAAATCTATCAGGGCATGGCCCATGGCTGGATGAAGCCTGACATGCCGGTCTATAACGCACGCGCGGCCGAACGCGGCTGGGGCGAGCTGTTCGCCCTGTATGGCCGCACGCTGAAGGGCTGATGCCGATCATGCTCTAGCCCGCCGCCCGAAACACCCAGAATCGACAGGCCAGGAATACGGTCAGTGTATAGGCGGCCATGCCGGCGAGCTGGGCGGAGAGGTGGGGCAGGGGGCCGGGACCCAAGCTCACGCCGACGCCGCGCAGGATCAACTGGTTGAGCGCGAAGGCGGCGAGGACGACGGCGATATAGCGGGGCGCCGTGGCGCGGGCGCTGCTCTGGCTCTTGAAGACGAACCGGCGGTTTAGCACGAAGCCGACGCCCATGCCGACCAGGTAGCCGGCGGCGTTAGCCGCGGCCGGCGCGACATGCAGACCGACATCAAGGCCCGCGATGACGGCGAATCCGATGGCGGTGTTGACCAAGCCGGCCAGCCCGAAGCGGGAGATCAGGGCGACCAGAGCGCGAATCGCGGCGATCTTGGGGGGAATCGGAGCCGCAGCCGTTTCAACCATGGGCCAATGTATAGTATTGCGCGCCAACCGGCAGGGCGCCCATCAGGGGTTCGAGCGGTCGAAGGGCCTTGAGCGCGCCGGGGAAGAACCCGGTATAGGTGACGCCCACCTTATCGAAGCCGGCTTGGCGTTGTCGGGCCTTGAGCGCGCCAGCGGGGATCAACACGGCGTTTTCATCGAAGGGGCAGGTCGCCACAATGTAGCGCGTCACCGGGTTCACGGGGTTGTGCTCAAAGACGACCATGAGGCCGCCGGGCTTTAAGAGCCCCTTCAGGTGAGTGAACAGCCGGGCGTGCTCCGCCGCGTCTATGTGGTGGAAGACGCAGGCCGAAAAGATCAGGTCGAAGCTTTGAGCGGGCAATGGAATCTCGCCACCATCGTAGCGCACCAATTTAGCGACGCCGGGAAAGCGGCGCTCGGCGATGGCCAGGCTCTTTTCCGAGACATCCAGGCCCGTCAGCGACGCGGTCGGAAACTGTTTGGCGAGGTAGGGCAGGGCGTTGCCGATCCCGGCGCCGAAAT
>Ga0116226_10005465_pt1 | contig 11351 bp, 8 predicted proteins | sample S1TSphfallax_FD_89692 | JGI IMG/M metagenome (GOLD analysis project Ga0116226, IMG submission 89692) | Host-associated microbial communities from peat moss isolated from Minnesota, USA - S1T2_Fa - Sphagnum fallax MG | ecosystem: Host-associated > Plants > Peat moss > Unclassified | place: USA... | reverse complement strand
GTGAGATGATGTAGTTGACAACATCCATTGCACATTACATTGATTGATTAATGATATTGGCCCATTGCCATAAGATTTGTATGGATATCTTTTGAACATGTTTCATTAAATCAATAATTATGTTGTACTTGCATTTTTTTGCGTATTGAAATTTTTAGATCCATGTGGCACATGCAATCTTTGTACTTAACATTAAAGCACATCCAAGCATATGTTCCTTATAAAATAAAATAAAAATAATAAATCGAAGTAACATTGAACAACTTTGAAACCAATGTTTTTTTAGGAAATTTCTAATGTAACCTAAGTGTCAATCATCCATAAGAAGATGGAAAAAAACGACAACTATCCTTATAAAGTTGTAATAAGTTTTGGTTATAAATAGGCATGAAATGCAAACTTTTTAATCAATGCTTTATTCATGGCTACATGTTGAAAACCAACTATAGAAATTTGTAGATTTTTCTTCACTTTTGGCAATTGAAAATTTTCAAAATAATTCCATTTTCAATTTTCTTACTATTATATTCATTTTTTGTGAAAATTTCCCAACAAAATAACATTGTTGGGGACAATTGGGTTAGTAAAAAACATTGTCAAATTTTATGATGATTTACTTCCTCAACACAACCTTCAGTATAAAAAATTTATTTAAAATATAAAATATAAAATAAGATAAAAACTTAAGATTGAAATGTCGATACACAATTTTCCAAGGGTGATTTTTCTTCTATGCGCCCCTTTGTTTCCACTTAACTAGTGTGGCTTTTGTCATTGAACACATATTGTAGTATTGAATGATTTTGAAAGGATACTAGTAAACATTTTTAAACTTAAGTCTCAATCCAATTTTGAGTAAAATTTTATTTATTTAATTATAAAATTTCCAATGACAAAAATTACTCAAAATTCAATATATTTTGCACCTTGGGTCTAAAATTTAACCACCTCCATTAAACCTTATAATTGAAAGCTTTCCTTTATACTATTAAAAGACACTTCAATTTCCTTTTTTTAATTTTAAAATTTACTAAATTTTAATGGTTTAAATATTTAAAATTCAATATCTCCTACATTACAAAAAACTTGTGTACACTCGTCCTCATTGAGGGCTTTCCAAATAACACCTTACCCTAAGGTCAATTTCATCATTAAATAATCCTCAAAATAGTGAAATGAAATTTGTGAAAATATGAAATTGATAGCTGAAAATCATCATAATTATCATATGCTACTCTCTAAATAAATATACTATTCATATCACAATATAGTAGATAATGTAAAATATATATAATTTCAAATTTTTAAAAAATCATTTTTTGAAAAAATAAATTATTTGTTTTGTTAACATGGAAATTGACCCTAGGCTATGGTACCAAAAGTGTGGCTAGGGGCACCTTATTTTGGGAGATTTAATGTGATGAAACAAAATTAAAAATAATAAATAATAAATAAATAAATAATATATATCTTCCTTAATAGATGGATGTTGTGTAAAGAAATTAATTACATTGAGATACCCCCAAAATAAACAGTTCACTAGAAAAACCTAAACTTGGACTTGATTAAAAGTACATGCACACTTGGTAAATTGTTGATAAATAAGTGTTAGACTTAATAATGTGGAATTTCACGTATCATACATATGTTAAGTGAAATGTTGAATTAATATCAAATGTTAAATTTTAAAAATTCATTTATAAAAATACACCAAAATCGTGTTGTTAAATTGGTGGCCCAATTTTTGACAAAACAAATCAACAATAAGTTCACACTATGTGTGCTTGTGGTAGTGAAGGTCACACTAATTATGGTGCTTTAAGGTTGTTTCTAAAGTTTTTCATTACAACAAAAATAACTATGAGTTGCAATAAATTAAAAACACAAGAAATCATAATGGCTAAAGGAGAAATAATGGCATATTGATAATGAGAATGCATCAAAATTTATTTGCATGTTAAGTAGTGAACATTCGAAAGCTCTATTTTAAAAAATTGACAGAGACATAAAGTGACATTAGCGCAAAGTTTTAAATATCAAATGATGATCAAAAAATGTTGCAATAGATAAAGAATGAGGGCACAAGAGTGTTGGAATAATGATATGCCAAGATACAATCTCCTATCTTCTAGGTTTGCACAACACATAATTTGTCCTAATGGTAAATAAGTGTTAAAAAGACCAAAAAGGTAGCATACCACTAAGTGTCAACACGTATGTAATTATCTAAGTAATGTTAGTGGTAATTAAATTAGTAAATAGGTGTTAGGTTGTTGACTTGATTAATAAGTTAATGACATTAAGGACTAATAATTAATTTTTCTTGACACTAGGTTTACAAGCACCATAATTTTAGATATTTGTTGGGTAGGTGGTATGCCAAAATAGATGACAAACAAGGTTGGGCATTCTTGGCACATTCCAATGATGTTTAATTTTGAGGGCATGTGCATACAATGTTCACAAAACATAAAGGAAATCTTAAGGAATGGAAATATTTCTTATATTGAGTTATTAACCTTGGGCTCCTTAGGTTGCCATCATCTTGGTGGTTGTAATCAAACCTCAACTTTCTAGCAAGTGAATTCACAAACAAAAAAAAGGTATGAAAAAGAAATGGTTTTCCACTAGAAATCATTATTCACACATTATGTTTCAATTTTTAGGTGTTGACATCATGTTGAGATAGTGAAAATCTAGTCCATAGGTGTGCATATAGACTTCATCCCTATGTCAAAAATATTGTGTGTTTATGTGATTTTGAAACCTAAGGTCAATTTGGTAAATTAGAAATCAAATTTATTCCAAATTGCCTCCTTGAACAATGTGAAGGTTTAAAAGGTGCACACCTTCAAGCTATCAAAATCTTGTGTAATATTGAACAAATTCCTTGTTAAATACCATATTCGTGTTGTATTGAAATGGATGAAATCACATAAGTAGTTGATCTCACACATGTGTCATGAGCCAAGGCCTACTATTGAGAAAAACCCTTGCATTGTTGTATTGACTAGTATTGCTTAAATATTACATTTGAGCTTCACACTACTTTGCACTATTAGTGACGATAAATTTACATAAGGTTAAAATATTATTATATTTATATTTTACTTTACAAATTTATTTTTAAAAAATTGGTTACCATACATTCGTAATCCATGATCATACAGATTGTTTATGAAATCATTTTCATTTCCATTACTTTTAGAATATGATATTTCATTTTCACCTATTATAACATAAACATTTTTAGCATCCATGATATCCCTTTTGGCACCTTCATTGCATCAAAAGATTTGTTTTGAGCTTTTCCAACATTCCCCGATGTCCTTCCTACCATGCTTCCCAATGACCCTTGGTTTGAAAAAAATATAAAATATAAAATATTTTCAACCTTAATGCCCACAATGTCCCTTATGTACCTATTGGTGTCCTTCAATATATCCAACGCCGTCAATCATCAACATCTTGGTACCCTTTATTGCCCAAAAATAAAAATAAAAATTTCATATCCAACCCAATGGGCCAATGCCCCTAGTGTTTCCAACATAGCCTTTCAACAACCTTACTATTGTTGTTATTTTGTCATTCCTTGTCAACATTTTCATCTTTTTGTTGTTCCCCATCTTTCATCATCTTTGGTGTTGTCCATGTGTATTTTTGTTGTTGACCAACCTTAGATTCCTCAATCAAAATGTTGATTAATTTGGATTTTGAATAAAGATGTTCGAATTTGGGAATGTTTGGTAAGTTGATGTTTCATCTTGGGATGTTCTTTCAAGACCTTGGCTTAGTAACAATTATCATTGTTTAAAGGTTCAATTTTTTTTGAAAAAATGAGTGAAATCTTCACTAATTTTTAAAGAGACCAAAGTTGAAGTTAAAAAATATATTATGTTGATTTGAAAAGAGAAGGTAATTAGAAAGAGGGAAAAATTGTTTACTTATTCTTGCAAGAGGGTGGTTAGAAGGGGCAAAATAGAATGTCCATACCCAAGTTGTGTATGGAGGTGATATTGAAAGATTGTTAAATGTCACTTCCCATTAAATATCAATAAATTTAATGCTTATATGAGTTTATTGAGCCTAAGAAATTTCATATACATAACATTGATGTATAATACTATAGAGTTGTCCAACTTTGATAAAATGTTTTGATAATTATTTCATTTTCAATGTTTTTAATTATGATCAAAATATGTCCACTAAAATATTTAAAAAAATATAAGATGAAGTTTAATGGTTTGTGTATATATATTATATTTATTTATTTAATATATTTATATTAATTTATCACAATATTTTTCTTTATTAAAATCATCATTAAGTTGAAAAATACCAACATTAATATTCTTAGAAATTCAATAATTTAGTTTTAAAATTATAATTATAATGGGATTCCATATTGATTTATTTGTATTTTTTTTTTCAATACAAACCAAAATTACCCATGATGTTAAATTAAATGTTAACACAATATGAAAATTATTCAATATCCATATGTCGTAGTGTAATTTAAATCCATTAAACCACATTCTACATCCATACATTTTTTAGTGAATTTGATATTGATTAATTTTGATATTGTGTTAACATTTGGATTCAATTCCAATTCAACTGAATTTTATTGAACAATTGAATTAAGATTTAACTAAATTGAATTAATTTTTTTTAAAAATGGATGCATCTTGGTAGAAAATGAATTCAAAATATTTTTGTGAATATAGTGTTGGAAAAAAAAAACATAAAAAAAGACACAAATTTGAAAAGACTCCTTTCTAGACCTCTTCATTTATGAATGGGTTAAATAAATTCCAATTTGGAAATACTATCCAATATATGGTGATGACTTATGGAACCTAAAGTTGTCCTATGTACAAACTAGTTCTAATGAATCAACATCATTGGAATTAAAATGAATACCCCATTTTGTGCCTAGAAATTAATCACAAATCATTTTAACAACTAATGATTTGTTTAAGTGTACTTGTATCCAACATTAATTGTAAATAATGACTCAACATAACATAAACATAATGCACATGGATGAAGTATAGGATCAACTATATACTTTTCCATCCATTAATTATATAATTTATATTACTAATTATCACAATTTGTGATTACATTGTTGAGATTACATGTTATTGCATGGCATAATTTTGGAATTTCAAAAAATTTATTATTTGAATCGCCCAAGTCCACTTTTGAAGGTTTAAATTGATACACATGGTCAATTTGAAAGCTACCATGTGGCACATTAAGTATTTTTTTTAAAAATAAGTTAAAATATAAATTTTAATCCCAATTGCATGGCATAGGTTTAAATTGCATGGCATTTACACCTAAGCCACCATATGGGACCTAATCTAAGCTTAAGTTTTAATAACTTATGTGGCACTTGGGTTAGGCTTAAACCTAGGTCACATGACACCTAGTTAGGAAAATCATATTTCATTTTGGATTTAACTTTTAAGGGTAGTTCTTTTGAATAGCTCATCCCAAATGGCACTTTCATTTTAATGTTTAAAAAAAATGTTTATAGTGCACCTTTTTATATGTTTTAAAATTGAAATGCAAGATAAACCATATGGGATAAATATTTTAGTTGCAATATTTGTAAAAGTGAGGTGCAATTCATTAGCCTAAATCACTATGGGATTTTAAAAATGAAATAGATTGACTTCACCTTAATCATTTCACCTTGCTTAAAGTTACATCACCAAAGGGACATTATATAATTATCATGATTAGTTGACATAATTTGGTATTAATTATAATAACTATTTTTTTAATGTTATTGCTTTAAATATTTTAATGTTATTCTAAGTTATCATACCCTAAGTTATTATTAATTAATTTAAACTATTGAATTTTAGAATATTTTTGGTGATTTAGAACTATTCCACTTAAAGCTAGTTCACATTAAACTATATTAAGTTATCTATTATGTGTTGTTTTTTACTACTCGAAATTATAATACTTTTGAAAATAATAATAAAAAAATTAATTTAAAAAATTAATAATATACTTTTAAAATTTTAAATATAATTTTAATACACCCCTAAAGATATACCTATGATATATTCATAAAACAACCTAAACAACTTTTACAATTGCATTTTGGCGACTAATATAACTGATGGGATTTATTCGTTTATTTGTGAATGAAATTCATTTAAAAGTCATGCACATGGAAGGATGAAGCTTCAAATAATTGCAATGTAATTATGCCATAGTTGCAAGATAATCATAAAATTCTCATGGGTGGTTAATAGTTGTGAAAAAATGCACAAATGACATAGTCACATGTAATTACAAAATGGTTGCTTGCAAAATACTAGATTTCTTGTGTTAAAAACTATTGTTTGTTTGTGAGTTAAATGCATATGCTATGTTCACATTTTCAATCATATGGTTTCGGACATGGTTTCAGGATTTCAAATTAGGCCTATTCTCTATGGCCATAGCCATGCGTTCTTTGCAATTGAGAGAGAGAGAGATCTTAGTTCGATAGATAAGGAAGCTTGAGCAGATGTAACAAACAGAGAGTGTATATGGCTTGTAGACCAACGTATAGGCCTTTTCATTTGCTGTTAGCGTGGTGGCCGGAAAGAAACCTTTTACATTGTTGCTATGTCGATGAATGAAGTGAATTATTTTTTCACTAGTAAAATGAAAAAACAACACCATTGGGTAAGTTTTAAGACAATCCACTTAGAAGTTCAAAACTCTAGAGGTAACCAAGTAATTATAATCAATCCATATTTGATAGTCTAGAGAGGAACAACAATTCTCCAAAAAGTAGAGTCCGGAGACCAAAGTGAGGACTTGATTGTGTTTTGATATGGTTTTATTTGTGATTTTTCGAGGGAAAAATGGAAGAAAATTTGCCAAACTATTTCATGGGTTATCTTTTGGAAGGACCTTCTTCTCCTTCTTCTCAAAGGTTAAAGTTAAGGTCTTTTCAAGTTGTGAATTTGAATTCTCCTTTTCAACCTTTGGGTTTGGGGTTGGGCTTAAGTGTAAATGTTGGCTTGAGTGCCCTTAAACTTGGGGTAAGGCCTCAAATTGATAGGAGATTGTAGAGTAATGGAAAACTCCAAATGATGATTGATTTGTGGGAGGAGAAGCATTGGGAATAACAAAGGCAACCTATGGCTCCAAAAGATTGGAAAGAGCTTACCGACAAAATCAATGTAACATTCCCTAATGAGGTGTCACACACTTGGAAATAGTGTCAAGACAAAATCACCGAGACGAGAGAGGAATATCGTGAAGAACATGAGGTGTGCAATGAAATAGGTGTTCCTTCTTCCTCTTGGTCATGGTATGAGAAATTTCATAGCATTTTAGGAAGAACACTAAAAATGACAAGTGCAATTGGTGGCATTGATCAAGGTTCTTGTTTACCATATCTTCAAGTGGTAAACTTGGATGATCATCCTAATTCTATTCCAAAAACACAACCACTTGAAAGCCTTGAACATCAAACCCCAATTTTTGTTGATAGTAATGATCATGTCACACCAAATCACACATTTAACCAAACATTTGTATAATCTCACCTAGGACAAGGGAATGTAACTTACCTAGCACTAGAGGCAAACCCAATAACAAAGTTACAAGCAAAAAAGGATGTTTGTCTAGGACTTTCCTTCCATTGTAGAAGCTATCAAAGAATATTCACAAATTGCGAAAGAATTAGAGCTTTTAAAGATGAAAATGACAAAAGAAATTGCAACCGTAGAGTGAACAAGTTGGGAGGAAATTGTTCTTAGAGGGTCAATTACAAATGGTTGTTCTTTTTGTTGAAGTTTTAAAGCCTAGAGATCCAAGAGGGCTTAGTTCTTCTACATGTGGTAGCATCTGACATCATGTTTTTTGAGATTAATGACCATATCAATGTCAAGTAATTACAATGTATGATGATGAAACAAAATTTATGCCAATTCATGTTCAAGGTACAACGCATAGAATCAAAACCTTTATGGATGATCCATTAACCATCGTTGAAATAAAGCCCTTCTCATTAATTTCTCCTACTCGTTTTGCTTGCTTTCCATCCTTCAAGGTTGGTAACCTATTAACCCTAAATCCTGCAAGGTTTGTTCTTCAACCAAAACAGTGAAAACATAAAATGTCATTAGGTAATACATCATTATATTCTATCTCTCATATCAGGTGTTGGATGTCATGCAATGGCCTCCACCATTTCCCAATGAGTTCTTTGTTTTGGTTCTACCCAAAACAATAGTTTACAATGTTTCTTCCTTTTTCTCAACAAAGTCCACAAAATTGGTTGAACCCCAAAAATTGAAGGTGACAAATTTTGAAATAATAAATCTCTAGCTCGTGATGTGCAAAACAAAGAATTACCGAATGTCACTGAAAGGAGCATCCAAATTAAAGTAACCCTTCCAACACATATATGATCCATGGTGACTATACAATTATCAACTTCAATAAAAACCCTAAAAATCATAGACCTGAAAACAAAAAAGCCCCAACCTTCAATAAAAAAAACCATTTTTCTTTTTCAAAATAAAATCAACAATACAAAATCACCTTTAAAAAGTGAAAAACAGAAAAAAATCAAATTCAAAATCAAAATATAATTTTTTAAAAAAACCAGTGAACAAAATTAACAGAGAGCTCTATGGCCTTGCACAGAAGCTCTTGAGCCTCTGGACTTGGGAGCCACTGTAGACTCTTTTGAGAAGGAAAAGACTTCTGGCGGCTCCTGTGAGCAGCTTTCTTCTCCCCTTTGTAACTTTTTTTGGGGGAAACAGACGCCGAGGGCGAAAATGGGTTTGAGGGTGGATGCTGCGGAATCTCGCATGAAGAAGAAGGTTGAAGAAGAAGGTAGGCTCTTGCTCCAGTTGGAGTTTGGACGATTTTTGCTCAAGTATCGACTGTTTCCTCTTCTTCACAGCTTCAATCTTGATTTCTGATTTTCTACAAGCTCTAGTTGTTTGATTATTTTTTTGTTTCTAGTATCTTGAAATGCGTCCGTTTCTTGTTCTTGTTTATCTTTTAAGAAAAAAAGGATATTGTGTTGTAGCCTAAAGAGTCATCTTGCCACAAAGAGGAGTTTGGGGTTTGGTGGGTGATAGAAAGGGTAAGTAACTCTCTGGTTTTTCTTAAGGGGAGGGAGAGGTTTTGTTAGCTGTTTCTCTTGTGTCTCTAGTCTGGCATTGGTGGTTTACTCTGAGGAGATTGTTTGCATCTTCTGGAGGGTATTTTCCGTCCAAAACATGCATAATCTTATGAGGCAATAAAATCACTTCATGTATGGTAAGAGAGAAGCTAATGTGTGGGCATATGCTAGCCCTTCGCAGCAAGATGAAGGCACGAGCACTGAAAGAGTGTGATGAAATATCGCAAAATTTGCTGAATGCGCAAAAGGAAGAACCCTCTCTGTGATTTGGTCATGCTGATCCCAGGCCCGAGAATTGAATAACTGCCTTCATCAATAGTAAGTCACACAATCAACTTGTTATTTGTTATTTCCTTGTCTTTGTTGACAGTTGCTTCTTATGTGGGAGGAATATTTGTGAAAGTCTGTTTTAGGGTTTTTGAAGGGTTTGAGCAACCAAAATGCTGGAATTAAATCCATAATAGGACTGTAAACTTTTTTGGTTAGCAATGAGCTTTCACACCAGACTGAGCATTTTACAGAGATAGTCAAAATTTGGTGGCAACTTCTGCACTAGAACACACTATTGTTACAGGTGCACTTGATGGAAATGTTACACTGGCAGAATTCATGTCATTAGTCTTTAAGGTTCTGTGGAGGTTAGAGTTTTAGAAGTCATTGTGATTTGTCTCCTTAAGGACATTGAAGTGACTATGAGTAGGGTAAGGTCCTAGGCTGAGGGCATTACCAGAAGAACAGCCTGTACAAGGTGGGTTTAGGGTTTATGCTCTTGAAAATGAAAGAAGGAATGTTAAAAAATGGGAGATACCTCCCAAAAAATGGAACAGCCCTCTTGAAAACATAAGGCACTGACAGTTAGTTGATGTCAGATTCTGCCTTATAAGGCACTCTCCAAATACACTGTCAAATTTTTAGCAGTGCAGTACAGGTAGATTCAGCAAGTAGATTCTGACAGCATATGAGGTGCTTGGGTGAAGAAGATGTTTAATGATTGATTTTGTTTGCAGCACCAATGATGAAGTCCTTGAGAAGTTCAAGAAGCAGTATGAGGAAGAGAGGTTGCTCAGGAGCTAAGATATGAGTTCCTTGTTTCTCAGGCGCTTTTTTTGCTAGCACTCTAACTTGCTATTCTTTTGTATAGTAATTCAACAATCAGAATTTCTGCATCATGATGCTCTCATGTGGAGTGAGGTACTCCTGTCTTTTTGTAGATTTAGTGCTGTGTTGAGAGAATTTAGAATAGTAATCTCTTCCTGTGGCACTTGACAGGATGCCCATGCCAAGATTCTTGTGCATCCACTAATGGACAAGCAAAGTTTTCAAAAACATGTACATATCAACACCAAATGAGACACAAGAAAGGCCTTGTTTTAGAGAGATATCCTATTCAGCTGCAGCACTCAACTTCAAATGCCTTGTGCCCAGCAGTAATACTACAGGGGAGATGTTAAGGTAGTGGGTATGACCCCAACAGTGACTGGTGGATGGAAGGTAAGTTGTGTTATGGCAACCTGAAGGCCTCCCACCCTGTTTCACTGATTGAGGACTCTACTCACTGCAGTAGATTTATCAATCACAGCAACAACACTGCAATTGACATAATTCCAGAATTTATTTCAACAGGTCTTTGTAGGCACATAGATGATACGAGAGTAATTAACAGGTGCCAGAGCACAGGTTGTTGTTGAGATAATTTCATGCTGACCTGTTCCTGTACCTGTTTTGTTCAAGTGAAACAGATTACAGTAGGCAAGATACTTCCAGCTTCCACCTCTTAGGAAAGCAGACTGAATTTGGGCAGGAGTAGTGATAAGTTCCTTTCATGCTTGATGTCTGGTAACTGCTATCTATGTCTGCTTGCAGCAGTTTTCCCATCCAAATTTGTTCATCTTCTTCGTGGTTGAGGATGTGGGGGTGTATTGAGTTGGACTGTTGGTCTTTTGTGGATATGAGAGAAGAATGCATTTTTTTGGTCTCATATGGATCTGAGAGCACAATTAATCACAAGGTAGCCAAATTGAAATCTTTGACTGAATGAAAATTGGAAGGATCTTTGAGTCCCACTCTCGGAAGTAGAGCTATGGTGGTATCACAGCAACCAAATTACTTTGGTGAGCAGCTGTGTGGGCCTTGCCGTTGCATTTGTGGTACCTGAATGCAGGTTAGACAGTATCTGGCACCATTGTCAACT
>Ga0116226_10005464_pt1 | contig 11351 bp, 9 predicted proteins | sample S1TSphfallax_FD_89692 | JGI IMG/M metagenome (GOLD analysis project Ga0116226, IMG submission 89692) | Host-associated microbial communities from peat moss isolated from Minnesota, USA - S1T2_Fa - Sphagnum fallax MG | ecosystem: Host-associated > Plants > Peat moss > Unclassified | place: USA... | reverse complement strand
CGGCGCCAAATCCTCATCATTCCAGTCCACGGATGGGCCCGGCAATAAAGCGTGTTGCGCCGGATAGAGATCGGCGGCGACAAGCGCTGTGCGATAGCCATCTTCGGCGAGCGCTTTGGCCAGGCTCGCGGCCATCATGGTGGTGCCTTCGCCCTCGGCCGATGCGATGATCAATACAATCATCGAGCGGCCGACGCGTTGGGTCCGGTACAATGCGCCGCGCAGCAGGTTGAAAGCCTCCGAAAACGGTTCGCCGCGATCCGGCACCGGAAATTTAAGTCTTATGCGCCTCGGCACGACCGCAAAGACCGGTAAGGCAATGGCTTTCCGGACCTGCTCTTCGCTCTCGAAACGGCCCGAGAAGGCATGCTGCCCGAAGACCAGCGCGATCCCGAGGACCAGGCCGGCGAATGCGCCGAAGACGACGCTGATGGCGCCTTTGGGCGAGGTCGCGGAATTGGGCGGCGCCGCGGGCGTGACGATCCTCGTATTGACGATGGTCTCGGCTTTCGAGACCTCGGCTTCCTGCTCTTTTTCCATCAGCAGCACGTAGAGTTTTCCGAGCACGTCGACCGAGCGTTGCAGGGAGATGACCCGCAAGGAATCCGCCGGCATGTTCTCGATTTGATGCTGGAACCCGGCGATCTGCTGATCCAGTTGCGCGAGGTTGCGCCGGGCGGCGGCCAGATCGTTTTCAGCGATGGTCCGGATCGCCGATTCCTGCCGTGCGATCTGCGCTTCCTGGATTTGGATCTCAACGGCATTATCAAAATATTGCGCCTGCAATGCCGCCAGTTTGACATAGGAATCCGCAAGCGCGCTGGTCAATGTCGCCAGCACCGTGTCATTGGCCTGGCTCGCAAGATAGGGGTTCAGCGGGCCGCGGCTGCGCCTGAGATCGTTGTTCAGCTCCTGCAAGGCAAAAACCTGCAACAGCATCGCCGAGCGCTGGGTTTGATATTGCGCCATGGTCGTGACCACGGATTGCGCGTTCAACGGCACTTCCATAATGCCGGTTTTCGCCTGGTATTGCGCCAGGTTCTGGTCCGCATCGGCGAGCGAGGCGCTGACTTTTTTCAACTGGGTGGCGACGAAGTTCTCGGTGGTGGCCGCCGATTTAGTTTACAATTCCAGCTGTGTCGCAATGAAATTCTGCATGATCTGGTTGAGCAGCGCTTGCGCCTGATACGGGTCGAACCAGCGAAATTGCAGGAAGGCTATTTTGGTGGGCTGGTCGACCGAGCCGCCGGCATTGACCTTGATTGGGCCGCCCAGCAGGGATTCCGCCATTGCCCCCGGTTCGATGATTGTAAGGTTGTAGACCATGCCTTCCCGGTCCTGGAAATTCGGGCCGGCCGGCCGGATCAAGAGTTGAATGCCGCCGCCGGAGGCGGGCTCGCCCAGCGTGCCGGTAAGGATGGGCGTTGCGGCGCCGGTTTTCGGATAAATGCTGTAGGTCTGGTTGGCGCCAAGAACCACCTTGTAGGCACCTGGGGTGGTGGCGTACAGCGCCTGCAAGGCATGCGGTCCCGGCTGATAAGCGCTGATATTCCGGTGGTCGACAAACCGCCAACGCAGGAAGCGGAGGGTTGTCGCATTGACGGGAGCGATGCTGGCGTTCAGTCCGGTTTCCAGCAACGCCTGTTGAACGATTGCTTTTGAGGTGATCAGCTCGATCTGCGTCTCGATATCGCTTTGCGAGGCAAAGTTCTGGCTGAACAGGCCGGAGGAATCGCCGGAGTTGCCGGCCGCACTTTGCGCGTCCCCCAGATAGAGTGCGCCGGTCGCCGTGAATTGCGGCACCGCCGTGAAAACCGAAAACATCGCCAGGATGGTTCCGGCGACAGCGAACAGCACGATCACCCAGAACCGGCGGCGCAGCAGCGTCCCGATCTCGGCGAAATCCACGGTGTCACTCGGTGGTTTGAGCGATTGCGGGAGTACTCTTGCGTCCAACTCCGTGAAAACTCCTGGGTTAGTTGTTACGCTGGGATAGGTATTTGATCGAGACAAAAGGGTTGAGCAGCCCGGAAATGGTGTTCAGTGATGGAATAAGCTGATTGAGCACCTGATTCCATGAGGCAATCTCGGTCGGTGGCACGAAGACGATATCGCCCGGCTCGAGCGCGAAATTGGGGGCGCTGCCTTGCAGGATCTTTCTTGCATCGATGACCATGAGTTCCGCCGAGGCGCCGTGCGCGCGGATCAGACGGATTTGCGACAATTCGGCGTTGGTGTAGTCCGTCAAATCCATCCCGGCCGCAGCGAGCGCCTGCAGCAGTGAAAGCGCGCCCGATTTGAATTGAACGGGGCCGGGTTTGCCGACCGATCCGAAGACGAATGCGTCCTCGTTCGTTGATGGCGGAATGACGATGTCATCGCCGGAACCGAGCGTGATATTCTGCGTGAGATCGCCGTCGATCAGCAGCGCATGCAGGTCGATCGGCAGTTTGACTTTGCCCTTGGCGACATAGGCCTGGTAGAGATCGGCATTGGTGATATCGACACTGCCGCCCAGCGCCAGCGCGTCCAGCAGGTCCATCGCATGACCGGGATATTTGACGCCGGGCGAGGTGAAGGCGCCGAGCAGGTAATAACGCAGGCTCTGCGGATTGACGAGCTGGAGGGTGACATTGGGCTGCTTGACTACGGATGCGTAATCCGAAGTGATCAACTGCGTCGCCTGCGCGATCGTCAAGCCGCCCAGATTTACCTCGCCGATCAGCGGCATATCGATCGAGCCGTCGCTGGTGATCAGAACGCCACCGGACCCGTTGCTGATTCCAGGCGGCGGCGCCGAGAGTTCAGGGTGGTTGTAGACCGAGACGATGATCAGATCATTCGGGCCGAGCTGATAGGAATCATCCTCATTTGCGCTTAACGCCGCCGCCAACTGGGCGGGGGTCAGGCTGTCCGTCTGCGATGAAATCACCGCCGAGGAGCTCGCTTCAGCGGCCGAGTTGTCGGTCGGCAAGGCCACGGGCCCCGTCGGGACCTGCCCGCCGCTGCACGCCGCCAGCACCAGATTCAACAAAATCGCGGCACGCCAATGCCTGAAACGAGCGCGGCCGCGGAAGACGTTAAACACCATTAAAGCCAGCCAAGCGCATCATTGAAAATTCGGTCTGCCTAAAAAACACGACATGTCTGTTTACGGTGCTGCTCTGTTATCTTACATACTTAAATTGAGCCAGATTTTTTTAGAATCTAAAAGATTTTAGGCTAAATTTGACCTGAGGTTGATAAATTAACACAATTTTAACGGGAATAGAGAGCGGCTTCCTAGTGTCATTTCCGTTGTACGAAAATGCAGACGCGGATACTACCTTGTTTCGGCGCAGCGGCCGCTTCTGCCGTTGCGCATCGGGCGGGGGGAAAATTCGGTGACGGGTCTTGGCATCGTCTTTCTCCCGCTATGCCTTTTGTTCATCAACAATCCGGCGCGGCTGCTGGAACTCATCTTTATCGGCTCGGCCTTTGCGGCCGCCGCGGTGCTGGTTTTTGGCGGCTTTGGGGTGGCGCCTGGACTGGTGCCCTCGGCCCTGTTCGTCGGATTTGTTATCCTCAAGCTGTTGTTCGGAACACGCTACCCGGCGGAGCGATTGGTCCTTAAGGTTTATCTGCCGTTTATTCTGGTGGCGGGCTGGGCGTTGATCAGCTCGTTGCTGATGCCGCGGTTCTTCGAATCTGAAATCCTGGTGTGGCCGCAGAAAGCGGCGACCTTCATAGAGCTGACCCCGCTGGCGCCAAATTCCGGAAACTACACGCAAGATGCGTATTTTACCGCGGCCGCGGCGTTGACATTGGCGGCGGGGGTTTATCTCACCCGCGCCGATGTCAATTTTCGACGCCTGCTGGATGTGTATTATGCCGCCGGACTGATGGTGGTTTTCATTTCGCTTTGGCAATTCGCCGGCAACACGGTTGGTATTTGGTTTCCGACCAGTTTCTTTCTCTCCAATCCCGGTTGGACCTTGTTGACGGGGGAGAGCGTCGGCTCGTTCATTCGCATTACCGGGCCGTTCAGCGAACCTTCCGCGCTGGCCTCATATCTATGCGGCACCGTCGGCAGTTCAGGCTGGCTGATCCTGAACGGCCATGACGGCGTTCTGCCAAAAATCACCCTGGCTGCCTCGGTCTTTGTGGTTCTGTTGAGCACCTCGACGACCGGATATGTGGCGCTGGGCGTGATGGCCGGCATGCTGGTCATTTATACGGCGGTGGTGGGGTCCGCGGGATTGCGCCGGCGCGTGCTCATCGGCTTCGCCTCGATCGCCGTATTCGGGGTTGCCTGCATCGTCACCGTGCCCGTCATCGCTCCGGGGGTTGCAAAAACCGCGGCAACGATCACGGACTCCACGCTCAACAAAGGGTCCTCCTCTTCCTATAATGACCGGACCGGAACCGATAAGGACAGCCTCCACGAGGCCTGGGAAAGCTATGGGCTGGGGGTAGGATGGGGGAGCAACCGCTCATCCAGCCTGCTGCCCGGATTATTGGCCGGCGTTGGCGCCATCGGGGTGGCGGGATTGGCCTGGTTTGCCCTCAACGTGACGCTGCATGTGCGGACCGCGCAACGATTGGCGATCTCCGATGCGCCGCGCCGCGTTATGCATGGTTGCGTCGGCGCCATTCTGGGCACGCTGAGCGCTGCCACGCTCTCCGACCCGACCATCACTTCACCGGATTTTTTCCTGCTGCTGGCTTTGCTCATCGCCACCGCGGCGCGGGTGCGTTATGAGGCGGCTTTATGAGCCTGCCCGTCTACATCAACGGCCGTTTTCTGACCCAGAATTTTTCAGGTGTGCAACGATTTGCCACCGAAGTTACCCTGGCGGTGCAGTCCCTTCGTCCTGATGACGCCGGGCTGCTGGTGCCGCCTGGGGCGCTGGCGTCGCCGATCCCGGGCGGCATCGTCACCGGACGGCTGAGCGGGCAGGGTTGGGAGCAGTTAGAGCTGCCGCGCCGTGCCTCAGACGGCTTGCTGTTGAACCTTGGCAATACCGCGCCGCTATTTGGCCGCAAACAGATTATCGTTATTCATGACGCCGGCGTATTCAGTACGCCGGAGACTTATCCCTGGCAGCTTCGCCTGTGGTACAAGGCCATGCAAAAGGCGTTGGTCCTGCGCCGCACGGCTGTTGTTACCGTCTCCGAATTCGCGCGCCAGGAAATCATCCGCAATCTGGCAGCGCGGCCGGAAGACGTGAGCGTGGTCAGTGAAGGTGCGGATCATATTGGCCGGATCAAAGCGGATGAAAGCATCCTGAGCGCGAACGGCTTGGAGCCGGGTGGCTTTGTGCTGGCCGTCGGCAATCTGGCGGCGCATAAAAATCTCACGGCACTGCGCGCGCTGGCGCAATCGCTGGCGCCAACCGGGGTCAAACTGGTGATCACCGGTGGCTTCGGCGGCAAGGCGTTCCGTGAAATGCCGGCCCTGACATTGCCGCAACCGGCACTCTATGTCGGCCGCGTCAGCGATGCGGAATTGAAAGCATTATATGGTACCGCGGCCTGTTTTGTGTTTCCGTCCCGTTATGAGGGGTTTGGCTTGCCGGTCGCGGAAGCCATGCTCTGCGGCTGCCCGGTGGTCGCCTCCAATATTCCGGTACTGCGCGAAATATTCCCGCAAGGCGCCATCTTCTGCGACCCGCTATCGCCCAGCGACATCGCCGCAAAAGTATTGCAGGTGATCGGCGACAAAAAACTGCAGGCGGAATTAGGTGAGGCCGGCATCGCGCTGGCGAAAACGATGACGTGGCGGCGTGCCGGCAATGAGATGAATGGGATTATCTCGCGCTATGCCGAATAGCGCGATGAAATGTCATCCGGCGCTAAAACCGTGTCGCCGCCTCGAATTCCAGGATGGCGGGCCGGCGGCCTGAGTAGCGCCAGGTGAGAGTCTCCACGATCCATTTATAATATTGCTGGCCGAGATATCTGGTGCGGATATTCGGAGACATTTTTTTCAAATAGGCTCGCAGTTCCGGGTATTTGGCGATCAAGTCTGTGTAAGGATCGACGAAACTGCGGTTCCAGGGCAGAAACACGCCATTCCATGGCTTTGGCTTGGACATGAAATGAAAGACCCGGGGTTCGATCGTCGATTCGACACCGCAATTTTTGAAAAAGATCGGGAAGTTCCAACGAAATGACATCGGCGCGTACCGGGCATGCCCGGCAAAATTCAGCGCCGATTGATCCTGAAACAGGCATGTAGAGGGTGATTTGGTCAAATAGTCGAGCGTATCGCGTTCTATTCCAGCCCATTGCGAGCGCTCGATCAGCAGCGCGCCGGAATTGAAATATGGCCTGGCGGGGGAGCTTTTTACGCCGATCCCATCGAAATAGGATTGGATCACCCGATGCTCGCCTTTCGACACATGCAGTTCGAGCGCCATCGGGTCCGGCACCGCCGCAAAGTCGCAATTTTCGGGCAGCGCGATTTGAATCAATGCATTAAGCGAGCCGGTGATTTGAATATCGCCGTCCAGATACAAAACGCGCTGGTAGTTATCCGGCAGAAGCCGGGATAGAAACAGGCGCGCGAACATGGCGCTGTAGCCCTCCAGGATTTGTCGGTCGGCGCAGATCAGAATGATTCCGTTCTGCTCGCAAATTCTGGAAAACAGCTCGGTTGTCTGCGGTGTGGAATCGAACAGGATGATGACCACATCGGCGGTCTCACGCTCCAAATACTTCCTGGTCTGAATCGCACAGAGCAGGGCCGGAAACATGTAGCCAAGATCCGTAAAAAAACAGGCGCAGCGATTGGGCATTTGAAATCTCAACGGAATTGGAATTCAGCTTTCGGCATGATAGCTGAAAAGATAAGCGCTGTATCGGGGTAGGGCTGCGGGATTTAGCGCCCCGGAATGGCTCCGGGGTCGGATTTGCCGGACAGCAGATGCAGCAAGCCGATCCAGTTGCCGCGCATCCGGCCGGCGCGGTCGATAAAGGTCTCGGGCCGCACCGCTTTCACATGGTTGGCGAGGAAATTTTTCGCGATCAGCTTCACCGCCTTGGCGGGCCGCATGGTACCTTTTTTTACCAGATAGATCGGGTTCACGACCTGCGAAAAACCCAGTGCAAGCCCGGGTGTGCGGCCGCGGGTGACACCGCGATGGACGCCGCAGAACGCATTGGTTTTGACGATCCGGCCCTTGGCCAGCAACTGACCGGCAAAGTCCACGTCTTCCTGCCAGGCATAGAGCGGGAGTTTTTCATCGAAGCGCAAATCCTGCACCGCCGACATTCGGAAAGCCATGTTGCAGCCATAAAGTTCGTCGATATCCTGCTGCGTGAATGTGCTGGCCGCGTTGGCGCGATGGGCGGCGATGCAATCAAGCGCGGTCTCCAAGGACAGCCCGCCATGCATGATGCCATCCTGCAATACAAATCCGGTGGCGCCGGCGATATCGCTATTGCTTGAAAATAGCTGCGATATACCGGCCAGCGCATCGTCACATGGGAGGTAATCATCGTCGAAAAATACCACCACGTCGCAATCGGGGCGCACGGCGTTCAGCGCCCGGTTGCGCTGGGCGGTGAGGCCCTTGGTGCCCAAAATGATTTCCGCGCCTGCCGGCAAATCCGCCGGGGCATCGGTGCGGCGTTCCAGCGACAGGATAATCTGTGCCGGCTGCAGGGTCTGATGTTCGAGTTGCGATAGCAACTGCCCGATCTCATCGGGACGCCGGATCGAAGCGATGGCGATGGCAATGTTCAACTCAGTCACGGATCGCTCGCTTTTGAACCTTGTAGGTTGCTGTAGGATGCAAGTGTCAGAACGCATTTTCGCCGAAGAATCCAACCAAGAGGGTCCTGAACAGGATTTTCACATCACCTGCGAGGCTCCAGTTCTCGACATAATGCAGATCATGCGCGACGCGATTCTCGATTTGCTCGATGGTCTCGGTGGGGCCGCGCCATCCGCTGATTTGGGCGTGTCCGGTGATGCCGGGCTTCACCCGGTGGCGTGCCGGGTAGTTGGGGACCGCCTTGAAATAGAGAATCCCGGCAGCGCGCGCCTCTTGGATATGCGGCCGCGGTCCGACCAGCGACATATCGCCCTTCAGCACGTTGAAAAGCTGCGGCAGCTCATCGAGGCTGAATTTTCGCAGAATCTCGCCAAACTTGAAAACGCGCGGATCGTTGCGTTTGGTCAGCACGCCGGTGTTGCAATCCGCCATATGCATAGTACGGAATTTAAAAATCATGAATTCCTTGTTCCGGTAGCCGATCCGCCGCTGCCTGAAAAAGACCGGGCCCGGGCTCGACATTTTTATACCGGCCGCACAGATCAGCATTAGCGGGCCGAACAGCAGCAGTGCCAGTGCGGCGCCGATAAAATCCATCGCGGTTTTCATAAAGCTGCCCATGCCTTGGATCGGAACATCCGCAAGGTGCATCAACTGAATGCCCGGCAGCGTACCGGCGGGGGAACAGTTGCCGAAGAAGAATAATTTGGCTGGCCGGCCGGCCAGCAATTCCGGGGGAAGAATGCCAATGCGTAGGGGCTGTACGGAGAGTTGCCCAACCAACGCCTTCAAGTTCGAGCTGGTCTGGTGTTCCGTTGCGATCACCACGGTATCGATTGGGTGATGCTTGGTATATTGCAGCAACGCGGGGACGCCGCCTTTCATTGGGACGCAGGCAACGCTGGAAGGCAAGGGTGCGTTTAAATTGTCTTCGAAAACGCCGCGGACGCGAACGCCCAGGCCACCGGCGTGAAGTTTTGTGATGATGGCCTCGGCAGCGGCCGAGGTTCCGACCACCGCGACATTGTGACTGACATAGCCGCGCGCAACCAACCGGCGGAAGGATTCCGAGAGAACGAATCGTAATGTGAGGAACAGGCAAAGGACGATCCCGGCCCATTCCAGGCACCGGTGGTCGAATGCGGCGGCTTCGGAACCGGCCGGCAGGATCATGAATTTTTCCAATTCACCGGCAGCGGCGATGGCGGCGAAAATAAGCCCGAAGCGGGCGCAGAAAAATCGGAAATGCGCGATCGTTTCAATGCGATATAATTTGCTGAGGTAGAACACGACCAGCAGAAATACCGTCAGACAAAAACTGCTGAGGGCGGCATTCACCGGGGCTGCCACGCCGGGCAGCATGCCGAATGCGAGCGGCGATAAGGCCAGCGCGGCCATCAAAAAACAGAAATCGCAGAGCAGCAAAAAACCTGGAAAATGTTGAAGAACCGCTTTGGTTTGGGAGCCGGCGCTTTTGACATCCAAATCCACCGAGGCATCGGCGCTGACCTCGTAGAAGGAACCATGGCTCAGATCAAAATAAGCCGATGATTTCAAGGAATTCTCAAGCACGGCGGCAACTCCATAGGATCAAATCGACGGTCAGCGGGTTACGGAGGTCAGAGGCGAGAAGGTTAAATTCCAATCAAACTCACTCAAATCGTGTAAAAAAATAGAGTAGCCAAGTAAATAAGGACGGGCCGTGGTGTACGCGTTTTTGTTGGCATTCGCAAACAAATTCTCGTGAGTAAAGGCATTTTTAATTATTCGCTAAATAACAGAGAGTTTAGTTTTCTATATATATTAGCTGGGCTAATCGAGATCTTTATATTTATGATAGGCTGCCTGCGAGGTGAATTATGCAGCCTTGCTACGCACAACTTAACCGGGAAAAATAATTGGAAATCGCCCGGTCTCCCGGTTTCGTCTGCTTATGGGTGACCTAGAGCGTTTCCGATTGATCGGAATACGCTCTAGCTGCGGAGCCTTGATAGGTTGTCCTCGGGCAAACGGCGCTGGGTGTTTGCGTTCACCCGGGATTAGAGCGTGATCGCCGCTCTAAGGCTGCGCAAACTGCAGGCAAGTTTCAGAAGCGCGCAAAGAATGGAAGGTGCCGGCTAAAAATTTCCCGTCCGAAAGCGCTGAATCGCGCGCTGCATTTGCTTTTAGCTCGCCAACAGACGCAAGCCACGCGGTGAAGAGCCGCCGGGCAGGCGCTTGCCAGTCGCTGCTGAGGCCGGCCGTGACGGTGTTGATGAAATCCGTTGAAGATAACATCTCCGGCGTCGCGGCCTCGAATGCCGCCAAGGCGGTCTGATCGAAATAATTTTGCGGCGGCTTTGGGCAAACACCGCTCTGACCCAGCGCAAAGCGCTTCAGGTCCCGGCAATATTCGGAAAACAGCATTTCCGCACCGTATTCCAGATGCCCCTGCAGAAACAGAAACTGGCTGTTTTTATGCTGCTTGATGAAGCTATCCGGACCGGCCAACGGCGATTTCGACAGGATCTCATAGCCCGCAGCCACAAGTTCGGCTTGGCTCAAGTCATTGTAGCGTGAATGCGGCGCCGGCCAACGGGCCGGCATGGTTTTGAAAATCGGATGATCCGAAACCTTCTCGCATTCGAAGATGCCGGAGAGCTTTTCCGGAAAGGGTTGGCGTTGGATATTGTCCAGATGCAGCACCGCGGCATGGGCGGAAAAGCATGACCAGATTGTCGAAAGGGTGTTCTCTCCGGCCCAGTCGCAGATCCGCTGCAAATCGGCCCAGCAGGGTTCGTCTTTCATCGACCGCGCGCGCGATTCCGTGCCGGTGACGATCAAGGCGTCCAAAGGGTGCTCGCTGTCGGGCGAGTCCCATAGATCGTTCAGTGTCTCATAACCCTGCGGCGCGCCGGCTTCGGCGGCATTGTTAGGGTTCAGGGAAAACAACCGCAGGTGAATGTTGCCGGGCGATGCGCAGGCATTCAGCAGCAGCCGAAACAGGTTCTCGATGGTTCTCATCGCCGCCGGCGGCATGATATTGACCAGCCCGATCACCAGCGACGTGCCATTACCGGCGCTGGTGCTCAGGTTTGCGCCCGGCTGCTCGGGACGGCGCGTTACCGGGTCAACGAACAACGCGCTAACCCGCCACGCTCAACGGGCGCAATCTGGTGTCGCGAATTCCCTTCAAGCCTGAACCCGCGAAAATCACTTGTGCGCGTGGTGTCAAATGCGGTTTCACATAATCTATGGCGAAATTCCCGGACATTCGGTCAAATCCAATGTGAAAAGGTTAAAAACCGTTGGCAGCGTATCAGAAAGTGATAATAGGGTGAGAAATAATACGCATCCGCGTTAATATGTCAACAGTTATTCGGCATTTTGTTCTAATTAACAGATGGCGTATTAAAATTGAAGCAAAGTGCCGTCGGATGTGCGGGGTTCGACGTGCGCTGGCGAAACCAGTGGCATCGTGCCATGCTGACAGAATGGCATTCCTCCCCAATGTTGAGCGGCTGCCCTCCGGCGGTGGCCGTGGCGGCCGTGGCCAGACCCAGCTTGCCGCCTTCGGGGCCGCCGCCCTGGCGGTTCTGTTGCTGCTGTTTT
>Ga0116226_10005463_pt1 | contig 11352 bp, 7 predicted proteins | sample S1TSphfallax_FD_89692 | JGI IMG/M metagenome (GOLD analysis project Ga0116226, IMG submission 89692) | Host-associated microbial communities from peat moss isolated from Minnesota, USA - S1T2_Fa - Sphagnum fallax MG | ecosystem: Host-associated > Plants > Peat moss > Unclassified | place: USA... | reverse complement strand
GCGGGCGGCGGCGCGGCGGTCCGCGTAGGGATCGCCCGGCTCGCGGTGCGAACCGGGGGGCAGTCGGGCGAGGTCCGTCAGGGCTTCCCCGAACGCGACGTTGATCTTCACGCGGCCGTTGATCGCCCAGCCGTTGGCGTCGAGGATCGGTCCCAGCGTGCGCTGCTTCAGCTTGAGCCAGGCGATCAGCACGGAAGGACCCGAGATCACCGCGAGCACGCCGAGCACCGCTCCGAGGATCATCCAGAGGCCGCCATGCACCACGTGGCCGACATAGACGATCAGGGTGGTGCAGAAACTGCCAATCGCGCCGAAGGCGACCCCCAGTGCGGCGACGGTGCCCACGTCGATGGGCTTGCCGGCGGCAGGGACGGCCGGCACCGCCGGGGTCATGGTCTGGTCGGCGGCGGCCGTGGTGGCCGCGGCGTTGGCGAGCTTGGCGTCGGCGGCCGCGGCGGCCCCCGCGGCGCGCTTCGCCACCGCTTCCTCGATCAGGCGGACGAATTTCTTATAGGGCGCGAACACGGCCTCGCGCACGCTGATGGGATTGTCGACGACGGTGGTGATGACGGCATCCCAGTCCCGGCCCTGCCGGTCGTAGAACACGCCGTGGCGTCCGGCGAGGAGGTAATCGCTGTCGCCTTGGGTGATGCAGGCCGCGACCAGCATGGTCTGGCCGCCGCTGCGGGTGCACTGGCAGTAGGCGATGCAGGCCTTGCTCATCGCCGCGAGGGGGTTCGTCGCGTCGACGCGGAGACAAAGCCGGGCGCTCCGGCCATCCAGATAGAGCGTACCCGCCTGGAAGACGGCCCAGCGGCTGCGGGAATAGAAGTCCGCAAAATTGACGAAATTGAACAGCAGATCGCGCAGGTCGCGGTAATAGCGGACGAGTCGCTCGACGTCGCTGATCGCCTGAAATTTCGGGGCGAGTTCCTGATCTTTCGCGACGAGCGAGGCGAGCGCGGAGCGACCCGGCCCGGCCAGCAGTTCCCGGACGCGGGCGAGCCCGAGTCGCTCGACGGCGCTGCCGGCCTTGCCGCCGAGCCAGGTCTCGTAGGGCGCGAACGCCGCGTTCAGCGCGAGCCAGTCGGCTTCGGTCAGTTCGGTCCGGCCCGCTCCGAGCCGCGGCGCGATGACCTTGGACTGGAGCGCGGCGATCGCGTCCGCCCACGCCGGGTTCAGGCCTTGCGTCAGCGGCAGGGGGCGGTCGGGGGCGATTCGCGCCAACGGGAAGGCCGTGACCTCCGGCCCGGACCGGGTGAGTTCGTGGGTGGCGATGGCATTGTAATCCGCTTCCTCGCGGTTGAGCGCGGGGATGGCGCGGGTGTCGAAGGCGGCGAGGCGGCAGCGGGCGAAGTAGTCGTCCACCTTCGCGCGGACGGCCCGGAGCGCGCCGACGGCGGCGTCGGTGGCGTCGCCGAGGATGGCGATGTCCCGTTCGGCGCTCTGGCTGACCCAGGTCTCATAGGCGGAGAGTTCGGCGAAAAAATGTTCGATCTGCGCGGACGTGACGCCGATCGACCCGTTGCGGTCGGGGGTGCCGCCGACGCAGGTGATGATTTCTCCGATGAGCGTTTGGAGGGTGGGATCGGCGGTCGCCTCGGGCGGGATCACCCCGGCGCCGTTGAGCGGGCTGGCGGCGAAGATGCTGGCCGTGTCGGCCGCTTCCGCGACGGTGATCGCGGTCGCCTCGGGCCGGCCCGCGCTGGTGAGAATCTGCCGGGCGGAGGCGACGAGGATCCGGCCTTCCGGCGTGGCGGCGGCGATCGCGGCGAGCGGGAGTTCGGGCGATCCCTTGAGGAGGTCGCCGACCTCGACCAGACGGGCGTCGGCCCAGCTGGTGGCGGCGAGCAGCTCCGGCACCCGAATGTGGCCGTCGCCATCGGCGTCGATCAGCGCGAGGGTCTTCTCGTCGAGCTCGAGGCCTTTGACGGGACAGCTCAGCGCCACCCACAGCTTTTGATCCAGCGTGGGCAGCGCCCGCAGATCCGCCCCCGTCTCCAATCTCACCTGGTCGAGTCCGCCGGTGCGAAAAAATTTCCAGGGATGGGGCGACGGCGATGGGCTGGGCATGGCGGGCGGTGGCGGGAGCGAGGGCGGCGGCGAGGCTGGCCCAGCCGGCGTCCGCTTTCAACGCGTTTTAAGTCGGGATGACCGCGTCCGGCGCCGGACTCGCGGTCGGAGCCGCGGCGCTCCGCCGGAGCGTGATGACGCATTCCAAGTGCCGGGTTTGGGGGAAGAGGTCGAACGGCTGAACGGCCGCGAGCGCATAACCCGCCGCCAGGAAATGGCGCAGGTCCCGCATTTGCGTCGCGGGATCGCAGCTCACGTAGACCACGGCGCGGGGACCGAAGGCCAGCAGCTGGCGGACGAAGGGTTCGTCGCAGCCTTTGCGCGGCGGGTCGATCACGACGGCGGTCTCGGCCGCGGGGAAGTCGAGCTTCGCGAACAGAGCGCTGGCGTCGCCGGCGACGAAGGTCGCATTGCCGATCCCGTTGGCGGCCGCGTTGTCGCGGGCGCAGGCGACGGAGCTCTCGCTGATCTCGATGCCGGCCACGCGTTCGAACCGCCGGGCCGCGCCGAGGGCGAAGAGGCCGCTGCCGCAGTACGCGTCGACGAGAAACCGCGCCCCCGTGCCGGCCGCCTGACCCGCGACGTAGTCCACGAAGGCGGGCAGGATGAAGGGGTTGTTCTGGAAGAAATCCCGGGCGAGAAAACGCAGGCGCAGCGCGGGCCCCGGCTCCAGCGCGACCACTTCGGCGACGGTGGCGGACGGCTCCGTCGCGACCACGCCCGCGGCGTCGCGGAGGAGCAGCGTCCCGCCGCGCGGAAATTCCCCGGCGGCGAGACGCTCCCGGATTTCGGCCCGGAGTTCGGGCAGCCGGGCGTTGATCGCCTCCGTCGCGATGGCGCAATGCGGCACGTCGATCAGATCGAAGCGGGTGCCTTGGCGGAGGAAGCCGATGGCGGCTTCGCGCCCGTCCCGCGGCGCGGCGAAATGCGGCGTGAGCTTCGAGCGGTAGCCGAACGGCCGCGGCGAACCGTGCACGGGCGCGACGGGGAACTCCGCGCCGGCCAGGTGCCGCAGGAGTTCGGCGACCTGCCGCTGTTTCCACGCCAATTGTTCCGGGTAGGCGAGATTCTGATACTGGCAGCCGCCGCAGCGGCCGAAGAGCGGACAGGGCGGAACGAGCCGCTGGGGCGAGGGCGTGAGGAGTTCGACCAGATCGGCCTCCGAATAATTCGCATGATTGCGAAAAACGCGGGCGCGGACCCGCTCGCCGGGGAGCGTGAACGGGACCATGACGACCCAGCCCGCTGAGGCGGCTCTCGCCGCGGCTGCGGGCGGCGGGTTCGCCGCCTGGTCGAGGGTCGCGCCGGGGGGCAAGGGCACGCGGCCCAGCCCCACGCCCTGATTCGTGAGCGTGGCGATCTCCAGCTCAAGCTCCTGGTGGTAGGGGAAGGGGCGGTCGCGGCTGGTTTTCTTTTTGGACACGGGGGGCGGGAAGAACTCAACTCGGGCGATGCCCGCCGAGAAAATCACCAGCCTGCAGAATCCGCGGTTGAAGGAGCTGGTCAAGCTGCGCGACCGGCGGGCGCGCGACGAGGCGGGGTGCTTTCTCGTGGAGGGCTACCGCGAAATCCGGCGGGCGCTGGAGAAGGGCGTGACCCTGCAGTCGGTCTACTTTGCCCCGGAGTGGTTTCTGGGCGCCAACGAACCGGCGCTCTTGGCCCAGGCGGAAGCGGCCGGCGCGAGCCTCTGCGAGCTGTCGCGCGAGGCGTTCGCCAAGGTGGCGTATCGGGAACGGCCGGACGGCCTGCTGGCGGTGGCGCCGCAGTGGCGGCGCCCGCTCGCGGAGCTGGTCCTGCCGGCCGAACCGTTCCTGCTCGTGGTCGAGGCGATTGAGAAACCGGGCAACCTGGGGACGATTCTGCGGAGCGCCGACGCGGCGGGGTGCGATGCGGTCATCGTGTGCGATCCCGTGACGGACCTCTTCAATCCCAACGTGGTGCGGGCGTCCACGGGCGTGCTCTTCTCCGTGCCCTGCGTGGTCGCGGAGAGCGCGGCCGTGCTGGCGTGGCTGCGGGAACGGCGCATCCGGGTGGTGGCCACCACCCCGGCGGCCGAAACCCTCTACACCCGCGCCGATCTGCGGGGACCGCTGGCGGTCGTGATGGGAAGCGAACAATACGGGTTGAGCGAGTTTTGGCTGCGCGGGGCGGACCTGCCCATCCGCATCCCCATGGCGGGCCAGGCGGATTCGCTCAATGTCGCGATGGCGACCATCATTGCGCTCTTCGAGGCGGTGCGCCAGCGAGCAGCGCCCTGACCAGCTCGGCCGTTCCATCCCTCATCGTCACCCGCGGGCGGTAGCCCAGATCGCGCCGGGCGGCGGAGAGGTCGAACCAATGGTCCTTGGCCAGTTCGTTGGCGATGAAACGCGTCATCGGCGGGTCGCCGGCCAGGCGCAGGCCGCGCCAGACCCACTCCGCCGCGGCCCCGGCGGCGTACGCCGCGCGCAACGGCACCCGCCGGGTGACGGTCCGCTCGCCCAAAGCTTCGAGGAGGCCGTTGATCCACTCCCATAAGAGGACCGGCTCGCCGTTCGTGATGAAGTAGGGCCGACCGGCGGCGGCGGCCGTCGGAACGCAGAGCGCCGTTTCCGCGGCGAGGTGCGCATCGACGGCGTTGTCGACGTGCACCAGGTCGACCCGGTTGCGGCCGTCGCCGACGATGCGGAGGCGCCCCGCCCTCGCGCGGGCGAGCACGCGCGGGACGAGGTGCGGATCGCCGACGCCCCAGATCAGATGCGGTCGGAGCGCGACCGTGCGCAGCGAGGGCCCGTTGGCGGCGAGCACCTCCCGTTCAGCCTGCGCCTTGGTCAGCGGATAGGGACTCGGGCAGCGGGTGGTCAGCGGCAACGATTCGTCGGCCGCCGCCAACGGCCGGCCGTTGTAAACCACGCTCGGCGTGCTCGTGTGGACCAGCCGCGCCACCCCGTGCGCCCGGCAGCCGGCGAGCACCGCACGGGTGCCGAGGACGTTCGTGCGGAAATAATCGGCGAGCTCGCCCCACACTCCGACTTTGGCGGCGACATGAAAAACCGTGCCGATGCCTGCGCAGGCGGCCTGCACCGCAGCGTTATCCTCGAGGGAGGCGCGGATGCAGCGGACTCCGCGGGCGGTCAGATCCGGGGCGTCGTGGCGGGCCAGGATCGTGACGGGGCGCCCTTCCGCCAGCAGACGCTCGACCAGCCGGCGGCCCAGGAAGCCGGTGCCGCCGGTGACCAGCGCCGGTCCCCCCAGTGGCGCGGGGGACGGAATGGAGTCGGGGGGCGGCACGGAGAGGGCGGGGAGTGGAGGGCGCGGGCTCAGTCCACCCGGTGAAGGCGGGCGCGCCCCGACCGCGCCCAAGCGGCCAGCGCCAGCCGATGAATCTTGGCGTTGTGCCGGACGTCGACGGGGAAGTGCGGCCGGAAGCAGAAGGTGTGGATCGCCGCCGTATGCGGGTGCATTCGGCCCAATTCGCGCAGTTCGCAGGCGAGCCGCTCGGCGTCGGCGCGGCCGCCGACCCGGGTCTCCGCGACGAGGGCCGGACCGTCCGGCCCGGCGATCAAGGCGCACCGGCGGGCCCGGGGATGGAGGCGGAAGACCTGCTCGCACGGCTCGGTGAACATCGGCCCGGCGGCGGTTTCGACCCGCTCGACCTGCCGCCCGCAGAACCAGAGTCGGCCCTCGCCGTCGGCGTAGCCGCAATCGCCCAGCCGGTGCCAGACGCCGCCCGGCGCCCCGGAGTCCGGAATCTTCGCCGCCGCCGTGGCGTCCGCCAGCGCATCGTAGCCTTTGGTCACCATCGGTCCCGCCACGAGCAATTCGCCGATTTGGCCGGCCGGCAGCTCGCGCACCTCGGCCAGTCCGCGAATGGGTCCTGCCGTCATGGCCACGACCTTGACCGTGACTCCCGGCAGCGGCCGGCCCACGCAGGCGCCGCGCACGCAGTCGGGCTCGATTTCGGCGGCCGACACGCTGCTGACCGGCAGCGCTTCGGTGGCCCCGTAGGGGCTGTGCAGCTCGCCGTTCGGCAGGAAGGCGGGGGCCGCCCGCCACAAATCGGCTGGCACCGGCGCGCCTGCGCAGAGCACCCGGCGCAGGCTGGGGAGGGCCACCCCTTGTTCGGCGCAATGGGCGGCGATCTTCCGCCAGAGCGTGGGCGACCCGAATGAATTTGTGACGCCTTCCTGCCGGATCGCCTGCACCAGTTTCGCCGGATCGGCGGCCGCCGGCCGACCGGCGTCCATTTCGGGGATCACGCTGGTCATGCCGAGCGCCGGATTGAACAGCGCAAAGATGGGCAGCAGCGGCAGGTCGATCTCCCCGGGCTGGATGCGATACGTCTCCCGGATCATCCGCACCTGCGCCTCGAACATGCCGTGTTCGTAGCACACGCCTTTGGGGGCGCCGGTCGATCCGGAGGTGAACAGGATTGCGGCTAGATCATCGGGCGCGCACTCCTGAGGTCTGCCCACGCTTCGGACCGGCGGCGGAGGCGGTCCGGGCAAATCCCTCCTCTCCCTGGGTTCGTCGCCAAGCCTCCGGCACGCGGTCGCTTCGGGACTCGCCCGGGCCGCCTCCGCCGCCGGAGAGGGCCTCGCCAGATCTGGATGGGGATCCACGGTAAGGCGAGCGAGCAGCGAGCGGCTGACGCGGACCCGGATCTCCACGGTGCGGAAAGCGCGACGGAAGAGACGGGAGAGGATCTGCGCGAGCGGGATGCCCACGAGGACGCGGGGGCGGGAGCGGGCGACGCAGGTCAGGAAGTTCCGCAGGCCCATGCCGGGATCGATGATGACGGGTACGGCGCCCAGCTTGAAGAGGGCGAACGCCGCCGCGATCAGGGGCAGGCCCGGGCGGACCATGACCAAAGCGCGGTCCCCGCGACGTACGCCGGCGGCTTCCAGCCGCGCGCGCCAGGCCTCGGCCTCGGCGGCGAGTTCGGCGAAGCTCAGGGTCAGGTAATCGATCCGGCCTTCGCGGGTCCGACCGCGCGGAATTTTGAGCGCCGCGGTGGCCGGCTGCTCCGCGGCCATCCGGTCGAGATGGCGGCTGATGTTGGCGTTCACGCCCGGTCCGGAGCGCGCTTGAGCGAGGGCGCTCCGGCGAGCAATCCCGCCTGCCACGGCAGCAGCAGGTCGCCGAGCTTGCCGGGGTCCCGCGCGATCTGGGACAGCTGGGACCGGTTGGCGATGAGCGTGGGCTCAATCGCCAACCCGGCGGCGATGCGGTCGCGATCCTCCTTGATGCGATCGAGACGCGCCAGTTCCGCCTGGGTCAGCGGCTGGTGGCTGGGATCGCGTCCCGGCCGCCGCGGGAGCGTCGACGGATCGCGGTCGTAACCGGCCTGGACGGCGGTGGTCAGGGAACCGATCAGGCGGAGATGGCGTTTGCCCAGACTGATCTTGGCGAGGACCGCGGCCGCGGCGTCGCCGTCCTCGGCGCCGTAGGCCAGATGGAGCAGCAGGTCGTTATTGCAGACCTTGAAGGGCGGGGTGTCCAACCGGCGGGCCTGCTCCTCGCGCCAGTGCCAGACGGCGTGCAGCACCGCGAGCCCGCGTCCGCGCAGCCGCTCGGATTTGCCGATCCGCCAGTCGTTCTCCCCCGACGGGGCGAAGCCCTGCGCGCCCGATTCGATCTGGGCGGCGCATTGCTGCTCGAGCCAGCTCAGGCGCCCCGTGCGCCGCAATTGGCGGGTCATCAGATCGCGCAGGGTCGGCAGGTACCAGACGTCGAGGGCGGCGTAGTCGAGCAGCTTCTGGGTCAGCGGCCGCTTCGACCAGTTGGCGCGCTGGCCCTCCTTGTCGAGCTGCACCTTGAATTCATCCTCGATCAGCGAGGCGAGCCCGACCCGCGCGCGGCCCAGAATCTGGCCGGCGAGCACGGTGTCGAACAGGCTCTTCGCGCGGAAGCCGCAGAGGTCGTGCAGCAGGCGCAGGTCGAAGTCGCTGCCGTGCATCACGAGATGCTTTTGGGCGAGGCGCGGCCAGAGGGGCGTCAGGTCGATCGGAGCGAGCACATCGAGCAGGAACACCGATTCACCCACGAGGAACTGCATCAGGCACAGCCGCACCCGATAGTGAAACATGTTGTCGGCTTCCGTATCGAGGGTGACCTCCGTGACGCGGTCGAGCGCCTCCAGCAGCGGCGCCAGTTGCCCCGGCTGGTCGATCAGTTGATAAGCGGGCAGGCGTTCCCGCGGCTGACTCTTGACGCCGAGCAGGCGGCGTACCGGGTGCGGCAGGAAACGGGAGATCATCTCTATCCGCCAAAACGTGGAGCGCCGGGCGCTGGAGGGCGAATCTTAAACGCCGCGGGGCGCCCTAATCGATGTTCCGGGCCGGGCAAAACGCCCAGAGCCGCGTTTCGACTCAACGCGCAGCGGCCAACGCCTCCGTCCACGCGACCGCGTCGAAACCGACCCGCGCCACGCCGGGGCCGAGCAGCACCGGGCGTTTGACGAGATTGCCGTTGCCCGCGAGCAGCGCCAACGCTTCGGCTTCGCTCATGCCGGCCAGCGTGTCGCCCAGCTTGAGGGCGCGGTAATCGAGGCCCGAGGTGTTGAACAGCCGTTTGATCTGACCGCCGTGGGCCGCCAGCAGCCGCCGCAACTCGGCGAGCGTGGGCGGGGTTTCCCGGATCGGGCGTTCGGCAAAGGCCGCTCCCCTCCCCCGCAGCCAGTCCGTGGCGCGCCGGCAGGTGCTGCACTTGGCGTAGGTGTAGACTTTGAGCATCGCTTCTTTCTGGTGGGACGGGCGGCCCGCGCAACCCCGAGCTTGGGCGGACCCGCCGGGATGCCACCCTAGTCGGCCCGCACCGCGTCGGCCCGCCGCCGCGCCTTCGCCCGCAGCTCCTCACTCGTGCACCCGCAGCCGCCTCCGCAGCCGGGCTTCCGCCGCGCCGCGAAGGCCCGCAGCGTCAGCCAGATCGCGGCGACGCCCACGAGCGCGAGCGCGGCGAGGGTTTGGACTTCAGGTGACATCGTGGGGGCGGTGACGAGAGGGAAAGGCGAGGTGGGGAAAGAGGAAAGTGGAACGGAGGCTGGCAGGCTTGGCCCAGGCGGCCGCCAAGGGGGGTGGTCTTCCGGGCTGGTTCAGAACCCCAGCGCCCTCCCCGACTGGTAGACAATAAACGACAAAACCCAAGCCGCGCCAGTCATGTAAAGCGTTTGGAAGATCGGCCAGCGCCACGTGTTCGTCTCCCGCCGCACGACCGCGATCGTGCTCATGCACTGCATCGCGAACACGTAGTAGATCATCAGGCTGAGGCAGGCCAGCGGAGTGAAAAGCGGCCGCCCGTCCGGCCACCGCGCGGTGCGCAGCGCCTCCCGCAGCGGCGTGACGTCGGAGTTCTTCCCGCTGTCGAAATCCTGGACGCTGAAGACCACCGCCGTCGAACTCACGAAGACCTCGCGCGCGGCGAACGAACTGACCAGGCCGATACCGATGCGCCAGTCGAACCCGAGCGGCTTGATGATCGGCTCGATCGCCCGGCCCACCTGCCCCGCGAAACTGTGATTGAGCTGCTGCGTCGCCGACGCGCCCGGCGGCGGCTTCGGGTAGGACGACAGAAACCACAGCACGATGCTGATCCCGAGAATCACCGTGCCGGCCCGCTTGATGAACAGGGCCGCCCGCTCGGCCATGTGCAGCGCCACGTCCTTCAGCCGCGGCAGCCGATAGGGCGGCAGCTCCATGATCATCAGGGGCGGCTGTCCCTTGAGCAGCGTCCGCTTGAAGAGCCACGCAAAGCCGAACGCCCCGACCGTGCCCAGCAGGTACATGCCCAGCATGATCCCCACCTTCGTCCCGACCGGCACCCGATCGCCCGGCACCAGCGCCGCGATCATCAGCAGGTACACCGGCAGCCGCGCCGAACAGCTCATCAGCGGAGCCACGAGGATGGTCACGAGCCGGTCCTTGGGCTCCTCGATCGTCCGGGTCGCCATGATGCCGGGGATCGCGCACGCGTAGGAACTGATCAGCGGGATGAAACTCTTGCCGTTCAGTCCGACCCGGCTCATCAGCCGGTCCATCATGAACGCGGCCCGGGCCATGTATCCGGTGCTCTCCAGCAGGCCGATGAAGAAGAACAGAATGAGGATCTGCGGCAGGAACGTCAGAATCGTGCCGACGCCCGCCACCGCGCCGTCCGTGAGCAGGTCCCGCAAGTCGCCCGCGGCCATCGCGCCCCGAATCCAGCCGGCGAGCGCATCGAAGCGATTGCCGATCCAGTCCATGGGGGCCTGCGCGAAGGTGAAGATGCTCAGAAACAGCAGCGTCATCACCGTGCCCAGGATCACCCAGCCCCAGAGCGGGTGGGTCACCCAGGCATCGATGCGGTCGCTGACCGTCTTGGCGGGCGGCCGATCCCGCGACACCACTTCAGCGGCCAGCCGGCCGATCGCATCGTAGCGCGAATTGACCAGGATGCCGGCCCAATCCACGCCCTCCCCTTCCCACCGCCGTTGCCAGGAACGCAAAATCTCCTCGGTGCGCGCGCCGAGCGGACTCGATCCCGCGACGCGCACCGAGTCCTGATCCGTGAGCAGCAACAAGGCCTCCGCTCGCGCGATCAGCGGGCTCTTGCGGTCGTTGCCCGCGAGCGAGGCCTGAAGTTCCGCCACCGCCGGCGCGATCGCCGCCGGCACATCCCACGCGTGGCGCGAGAGCGGCAGGTCCGCCCGGCTCATCGCGAGCTTCAGCTCGATGAGGCCCCGACCGTGCACCGCCTCGCAGGCGATCACCGGCACGCCCAGGGTCTGTTCCAGCCGGGAGACGCGGACCCGCAGACCCGCCTCCGTGGCGAGATCCATCATGTTCAGCACGACGATGACGGGCCGGCCGAGATCGAGCACCTGGTGGACGAGATAGAGATTCCGCTCGAGGTTCGTCGCATCGACCACGCAGAGAATCCGGTCGGGCTGGGGCGTATCCGCCCGCCGGCCGAGCAGCACGTCGCGGGTCACTGCCTCATCGGGCGAGCGCGCCGCGAGCGAGTACGTGCCCGGCAGGTCGATCACCATGCACGGCTGGCCGTGCTGCGAATAGGCGGTGCCGACCTTTTTCTCGACGGTCACCCCGGGATAATTGCCCACCTTCTGCTTCAACCCCGTCAGGGCATTGAACAGCGTGCTCTTGCCGCAGTTCGGATTACCCACCAACGCAAAGATGGGCGCGCGCGCGGACTTGGCGGTCGCGATCATGCCGCGACCCGCTCGACCAGCACATGCTCCGCTTCGCTCTTGCGCAGCGTGAGATGATAACTCCGCACCAACAGCTCCAGGGGATCGCCCAGCGG
>Ga0116226_10005462_pt1 | contig 11352 bp, 21 predicted proteins | sample S1TSphfallax_FD_89692 | JGI IMG/M metagenome (GOLD analysis project Ga0116226, IMG submission 89692) | Host-associated microbial communities from peat moss isolated from Minnesota, USA - S1T2_Fa - Sphagnum fallax MG | ecosystem: Host-associated > Plants > Peat moss > Unclassified | place: USA... | reverse complement strand
CGTCAAGAAAAAAAAAAGAAAAAGTACAGATTGTCATGTTAAAATTAAGCTTCAGTTCGGTTTAATTGTTGATTATTTGTTTGTCTTTTACCAAGAAATGGTACACCACAATAACCGAAAAGAAAAACGATCAATGATATAACGCATGCGTTTTCTTGCAATATCAGACAGCTAATTTTTATCAAAAAACACAAATAGAATAAAGCTTTAAGTTCTTAGAAGTTTAGCTCTATAGTTATAACTGATAGAGAGATACATGAACAACATCGAATGATATGATTTTCTTCAGATCGTTGACTTTAATCGATATTTTTACTTTATTGAATATAGAATCAAAATATGATTTGATTATCAATGACAATCTCAAGTAAAGCCATTCTATACAACATGGATAAGGAATATCATTTGTATTGATTGATTTCTATCATTAAAGTTTGAAAACATAGCACTCATTGATACTGCATAGTTTGCAACTACGAATCTTTCTCTTGATTTAGATCAACTTTTGTCACGAAAAGATAAGTTAGTACGCGATAAAATTCTTCGAGAAAATAAATGTGTTCACCGAAGAAACATACCATCATCTAGTAGAAATTGTTGTTATTACCTTTTGTGTACTATTTTATCGCTGATGGTGAAGAAGAATTTTCTGAAAGAATCTTTGACCTATGTATAAAAATCTAATTTGATGTTGTTTTTTCTTGGTACTAGAGGAAAATCAAATGCATTCTTTTCTGTATTTTTTGACTAATTAATGATAAAACATAATTCCTATCGGTCGGTACACATGAGAGTTATTCTTTTATTAATCTTTTTTTGCTGATTTTCTTTTTAATTTACTAACAATATCATCCTCATCACGGTCAGTCCTTGATGAAGAAGTTAGATTATCAAATTTTCGTTTTTTCAATTTTTCTTCGATAAGTTGTTGTGTACCGGCTGTTGATTTGAAATGAGGATCAGATTGATCAATATTGAATGTTGATTTAGTATAAACTGCTTGAAACCGTTGATCATTAACATTCAATTGAAAAGCATCATTATTATTTTTTTCTTCTGTTACCACTGATGAATTTCGTTGTGATTTTTTTGATTTCTTCGCATTTTTAGCTGCAGCTTTAGTTGCTTGTTTATGTGATTTGATCATATCACGAAGATTAAAATCACGTTTACCATCTATTTCATCATCAACTGTAAGTAATTCAAGTGTTTCTCGATGATTTTCAGTTGAATCTTCTTCTTCTTCTTGTTCAATTTGAGCTTGAAGAAGATTTGATTTTTCATGTTTTTTATCTTTGTTTTTCTTTTTTTCTATTTGATTATTAGAATTTTTAAATTTCTGTTCTGCTTTACTTTTTAAACCTGGTTCCCATGTAATTTCCATATCAATATCACTAGCATCATCATCATCGTCATCATTGATAATACCTTGATTAGAATCTTCATTATCACTATGTTCTTCATCAAAAAAATTTGTTAATTTCTTTTTTGGTTTCTTATCTGCTTTATGGTCATCGTTAAAATCCAACAGTAAAGCTCTAAAGAAAATGGAATAGAATGAAAGAATAAGGAATGACATTTTGTGTATAGTTTACCGATAACGATCAATATCATCTTGACTACTAAGCACACTAGGTGCTCGAGCAATAGGTTGATCTCGTTTCTTTTTACTTGAAGCTGATGGAATAGTAGTTGGTACTTTAAAAACACCATCTTCTAATTCTTTCTCATTTTCATCACCACTTTCTTCATTATTATCATCATCATCTTGTGGTTCTTCATCAGATTCTGATGCTAAATAAGCATCTAAATCAACTTTATCTAATTCTTCAAGTGTATATTTTTTCTTTGTTAATCTACGTCGTTCAATAGGTGTTTCATCCCATGTACAACGTACTTTTGTTTGTGTTAATGCTGTATTACGAAAAAGTAACGGTTTATATAATGTTTTATCAGGTAATTCAGTACATTGATCACGCGGTAGAATAGAAGAATCAAATGTAACTGAATCAGGTATAAAACGTAAATCAAGACGAACGGCACTTGTTTCATATTCAATTCCATCACATTCTTCATAAATGCGAGCAGCTGTTGCAACACTATCACATTCAACAACAGCATAATAATATTTTAAACGATTTAATTGATATTTTCGTAAACGTTCACGCATAATTGGATCAGTTGTATCTTGATCATCATCTTGATTAAAATTTTGTTCTTCATCATCATCGTCTGATTTTAATTCTGGTTCATCTGGTTCTTCTTCAGCTTCACTTTGATGACCACTATCAGTACCATTTCTATAGGAAAAATAAGATCCATATCAACGTTTTTTTCGAAGAAAAAATCAAACTTACTGATTTGTAGTGACAACCGGTTGTGTAGTTCCAGGTAAAGGACCCAATTTTTTTTCTACTTCCATTTGTTGCAATCCGTATTCGGATGGATAGATAGTAACTGACTTAATAACACCATCGGCTGGTTTCCATGAATTCAATAGGAGAAAAATGTCAACGGCTCGAACCCGATCCCAATCCATATTGCATACTGCCAATCGACGACTTACTTCATCCGAACTAAATGAAAATATATATATTTGATCATTCATTTTTATTCTCATCAATAATGAATTAAAAATATTTACCGAATACATTTATCATCGAATTCATTCCATGCAATTCCATCATCAGTTTCAGGTACTTCTTCATCTTCATCGGATGAACTTGACTTTCTTTCTTCTTCTTCCTCTTCTTCTTCTTCATTATCACTTTGAAGTAATTCATCAAGTTCTTCATCATCAGTTAATTTTTTTTCTTTTTTCGTTATTTTTTCTGATTCTTCATCAGATGATGTTGAACTACTTTCATCTTCATCTTCGTCAAGATGATAAAATTTATTCATATCATCACGTGTTGTATGTTCTTGAACAAGCGGTCTTCCACGTTTATCAACTGTATATTTTAATTTAAATTTTGGATCATTAAACATCGATGCAAAACGTCGATCAATTTTTAATTTTCGTTCATTTTTTGATGCTGGCCGAAAACGTGGATCTTTTGTAATATGAGCAAAACGAGCATCTTTTTTAAGTTCATCCATGATTTGCTCTAAAAATATGAATAGGTTAAATAGGTATTTATTAAGTTTAGAATTTTTCTTTTCTTTAAGGATAAAAGAACAAAGAGGAGTATAATAAACCTAAGTAAATCGCAAGTCGAAATCCAAAAAAAAAGTGCGAAAGTTTATTTTGACAAACGATTTGAGCTTGTTGAAGTTGTTTTGTTTGTTAAATTTTCAATTGCATTGAGTACTTGTTCAGCATTCATTCCAGTCAATGGAATTTGTTTTTCAATTCCATATTCATATCGTGTCCATAATGTTGGATTTATATTCGAACATTCTCGAATCAATATTGGTGTTGTTGGATTTTGTTTTTTTAAATTAACATAAAATTGTTCAATAAATTGACGTACACCTTCACTAGTCGGTGATTTTTGACATAAATGTAAACGTAATTCTTTTACAGCTGGTGCAAATCGAAGTGCTTTAGACATTATCTGAAAACCATAACAAAAAAAGTTTGAATGTTTATTTTGTTCACATGCTTAAACAAAAAGACATTAAAATAACCATATTTCACTCAGATAAGCTGGCGCTTGCAAAAAAATGAACAATATCAACGAAAAAAAAATCAATCACTGATAGTCATCGGTTTTATTTGGAAAGTATAACAGTGAGTAGAGCCATTCGAATGTAAAGACCATTTTCAGCTTGACGAAAATATGCAGCTCGAGGATCACTGTCAAATGCAGTACTTATTTCATCAAGACGAGGTAATGGATGCATGACAATCATTTTACCATGTTTTTTAGCATTACGCATTAAGTGTGGTGTGATTTTATAAAGACCACAAGCCTATGAAATAAAAATCGATTAATCAATTATGAAATATTTACAACGAAAACAAAAACCTTTTTATATTCTTCATCAGAATTAAAACGTTCTTTTTGAATTCGAGTCATATAAAGAACATCTGTATCTGGTAAGATTTCTTCTAGATTTGTATGTAATTTCTAAAAAAATAACAATGAAAATATGTTTTTATTATAGGATAAATACCTGTGGAATGCCTGCTTTTGCAACACAATCAATAATATCGTGAGGCATCGCTAATGAAGGTGGAGAAACATAATGAAGTGAAATTGATTCTAAAAAAGAAAGAATAAATTGTTTAATGAATAATATCAAAAACAAAATGCGATTTAACATACTATCCTTATACATGGTTAATAATTTCGCCAATGAATGAACAGTTCTACCATGTTTCAAATCGCCAACCATTGTAATCTGTTTTCAATGAAAAGAATTTTTTTTTTCGGATTCCCAATCAAATCAAATAACTTACAGTTAAACCATTAAATGTTCCAATTTCTTCTCGAATTGTAAAAATATCAAGAAGAGCTTGTGTTGGATGTTCACCAATACCATCACCAGCATTAATAACTGGTACACGTGATACATTAGCTGCTCGTTGTACAGCACCCATTTCAGGATGACGAATAACAATTACATCAGCATAACTCATTAACATTCGAACTGAATCTATAATATCGAAAAACAAAAGATCGAATAAAACATTTATTAATCAAATGATTTAACCTTCGAGTGATTCTCCTTTTTGAATTGATGATAATTGACTATCAAATGGAATAACACTACCACCAAGACGTAACATTGCACCAGTAAATGAACATTGTGTACGTGTTGATGGTTCAAAAAACATATGAGCTAAAATTTTACCCTAAAAATTCGATTTAAATTAATGAGAATTATTCAAAAATAAATTAACTAAATTACAGTTAATATGGGTTCAATTTGACGTTGATGTAAATGACAATTACGATATTGATGTGCTAAAGTAAAAATTTCTCGACACTAGAAGGAAAAATCCGAGGTGAATCGTAGGTTTCTAATACGAAAGAGCATACTTGTACACGAGTTAATTCTAAAGCACTAAGTAAATTTTGTCTGGCTAGACTGCCGCTTGTTCTTGGTATATTTTCTGATTTATCCGATGCACTTGGTTCACTAATAACTATTCAAACGAAAAAAATTCGAATTGTCAAATAAATAAAAATTAAATTTATTTACATCGGTGTCGTAATTGATGTGTTTGAATGGGTGAACGTTTATTTTCCAATGGTAAATTTTGTGGTGTTTTAATTCTTATCATTTGATTGTTTTCACCTCGTAAATGAACTAAATTTTTTCCTGAACCTTGTTCAGCTAAGACTTGTCCATCAACAAAAACAACTTCACCTCGAAGTATAACACGATGAACAGCACCTCGCATTGGCATACCAATAAATGGTGTCCAAGCAGATTTTGAGAATAATAATTTATCATCGATTATCCATTTTCTTTCCATATCAACTTCAATAAATGTATCATCACCTTGATCGGGTAGATTAAATATACGTTTAGGATTTGTATACATTTTTTCAATCAATTGTTCTATCGTTAATTTTCCATTATTAACAGCTGTTAACATTAACGGTAAAGCTGTTTGTAAACCAGAAAAACCCGGTGGTGGATTTTGTTTATTAGATTTTTCTTCTTTTGTATGTGGCGCATGATCCGTAGCAATACAATCAATTATATCCATATTATCCCATAATGCTTGACAATCATCAATTGTTTGAAGTTCAGGTTTAACATGACGAAAACCTTCCGCATTACCATATGCATGTAATATAAATTGTGTATTATCACGATGAAGAAATAAATGATGTGGTGTTACTTCACATGTAACTGGTATACCTTTTGCTTTTGCTGCTCGTATTAAAAGAATTTCATCCCGACGAGCAACATGTGCAATATGAACATTACGTGAATAAATTTCAGCTAAACATAAGACACTTGCAACTGTTTGACCTTCAGCATGAGCAACAATTGGAATATTATGTGGCCATGTTTCAAAATCTAAATAATTAAGAATAATTATAAATTTATATGGATTTATTTTTCTTACGTTTCATCCATGATTCCATATTGTCTAATTTTAAATCACCAAATGTTGTATTAAGATACATTTTTAATCCAATACATCGATATGCTATTTGAGAAATAGCTTGAGCATTATCAACACTCGCACCCATATATAAACCATAATCACATAAAGCTTTCTTTTCATACAGTTTTTCAGTGGCTTCTAGTACCGACGCATTGATTAATGCTGGTTTCGTATTTGGCATTGCTAAAATCATTGTAATACCTCCTGAAAAAGAGATGGATACTTTTCCAATCTTTGTTTTATTCTTAAATTTTTATTCTTACCAGCTAAAGCCGAAGCTGTACCAGTAGCAATATCTTCTTTATGTTCATCGCCTGGTTCTCGTAAATGAACATGACTAAAAAAATATTTATGATATTGAAAAAAATCAAACAAGAAAATTTTACCAATCAATTAATCCAGGTAATCGAATAAGTGTTGTAGTTGAAATAGAATCAATAGACATAGTAATATTTGCTTCTCGTCGACCAGATCGACGTAAAGCTTCGACAAATAATTTAACACATTTAACATCTGTCATTAATGGTACACTATAATCTGTAGCCAAACGACGACATCGATATCCTTGAGTAACAAATGAAGATGCACGAAGTAATGTTGAACGCATGGGAATATTAATAACCTATAATAATCAAATAATTATATTTTGAAAATTAAATTAGACAAACTAACTAAATCGAATGAACCATTAGCAAGATAATCTGCAACTGTTAATTGTGGATTATTTTCCATTGTTGGTGAATCAGCATGTCCATTTTCCAATCCATTCAAACTTATTTCTGTTTCTTCATATTTCCAATCAATTGGATGAATACTAATATTATTAGCTTCATAAAAATCTGCTGTTCCAATACTAGCATATAATTCATAACCAAGTTCTTTTAAAGTACGAATAGCTGTTAATAATTCTTGTTTAGCTTTATATGAACCAATTGAAACAAGAATATTCTTTTTCGGTATTCGATATCCAGTACTTATTAATGCTTTTAAATAAGCATCAAAACGATCAACACCAAAACAAGCAACTTCACCAGTAGACATCATTTCAACGCCAAGTAAAACATCAGCACCTTTACAACAAATCAATTTAATATTAAAAATGAATTAATATGTTTTTTTTACCGGATAGACGTGAAAATGAAAATTGTGGTACTTTAACACCAATACGTTCTGAATGAAGAAAAAGAACATCTTCGATTGGTTCTGGTTCAATTCCCACTAAAATTTGTGTCGCAACAGCAATAAAATCATGATCAAATGTTTTAGAAACAAATGGGAATGAACGAGATACACGAACATTACATTCAATTACTTTTAATTCATTATCCTAAATATAATCCTATATCTAATTAATCTATTTATTAATAAAAATACTAACTTTAGCAATTAATTGTAAATTAAAGGGTCCTGATATTTGTAATGCTCTAGCAACTGAAAAACAGATCACTCGAATTTTTTCAATTGTATGTTCATTAAGATCTTGTGGTGGTGTTACTAAAGTAGCATCACCAGAATGAATACCAGCATTCTCAACATGTTCAGAAATAGCCTGAAAAAAAAACAATAACAAAAGTTATTTCTCTTAAATTCTTCATCATTTCAAATGTGTACCATTCTAACAACTTGACCATTCCATGCAACAGCATCAATATCTAATTCTTTTGCATCAGCAATAAATTTTGAAATAACAACAGGATGTTCTTTTGAAAGACCATATTGACTTAAATATGCTTTTAAATCATTAGCATTAAAAACAATACGCATTGCTGCACCAGATAAAACATAGGATGGACGAACAAGACATGGATAACCAACTGAATCACTAAAAGCATTAGCACTATCAAAATTTGATAATTCTTTCCATTTTGGTTGTCGGATATTAATTTCATCAAGTAAACGAGAAAATTTAAAACGATTTTCAGCTGCATCAATACTTTCCGGAAGTGTACCTTAAGAAAAACAAAACAAATCTTTTAAATCATAATGTTTAAACTCTTACCAAGAACACGAACATGTTCTTGTCGATGTAAAGCCATTGCAATATTATTTGGTAATTGTCCACCCATAGATAGAATAATACCATCTGGTCGTTCAAAATTATAAACATCAAGAACAGATTCAAATGAGATTTCTTCAAAATATAATCTGTCACTCATATCATAATCAGTACTAACAGTTTCTGGATTACAATTAAGCACTAAAAAAACCAATCATAAATAAAACTCTTTTTTTTTCTCTTCGAAAATCTTACTTATAGTAAAATGACCAAGACGTCTTAATTCTTTCAAACATCCAACAGCACACCAATCAAATTCTACACTACTACCTATAAAAATTCAAATTTAAAATAAAATAAAAATTTCCTATTTTGTTATTTACCAATTCGATAAACACCAGATCCAAGTACAAGAATTGGTGCTTCTTCATTTGTACTTGGTTGTATATCATCAATATTAGCGTGATAGGTCAAATAAAGATAATTTGTTTGTGCTGGCCATTCACCAGACACAGTATCGATTTGTTTAACAAATGGTCGTATTCCAAAACGTTGACGTGATCCACGAACTTCAAGTTCAGTACTACCACAATACATACCAATCTGTTTATCGGAAAAACCTAAACGTTTTGCTTCGAGTAAAAGTGATCGATCTTGTATAATTGTTAAATCAGAATGATCAACAATAAATTGAATAATTGAAGCAAATTTATGAAGAAACCATCGATCGATTTTTGTTAATTCAAATAAACGTTCAATTGTATAACCTTGACGAAGAGCTGTTGCTAATATAAAAACACGTTTATCTGTTGGACTACTTAATTCCTAAAATAAGATCAAACAAAAAAAAATAAAATGTGAGATTCTTTTTAATTAATATTACATCATCTGTAATTGTTCTGGAATATGGATCAAAGCCAGTTACATCTTCATCGACCATTCTTAAAGCTTTTTGAAAAGCTTCTTCAAATGATCTTCCAATAGACATAACTTCACCAACACTTTTCACTAATGAAAAAGAAAACAAAATCTATATGCGTTAAAATCATCACTTACTAGAACTTCCAATTTTATTCGAACATCGAACAAATTTTTTTAAATCCCATCTTGGAACTTTAATTGCTACATAATCAAGACTTGGTTCAAAACAAGCACATGTTTCATTCGTTATACTATTTCTTAATTCAACTAAACTCATTCCAAGTGCAAGTTTAGCTGCTATATATGCTAATGGATAACCCGTTGCTTTTGATGCCAATGCAGATGAACGAGATAAACGAGCATTTACTTCAATGATATAATATTCATTACATGATGGATTTAATGCAAATTGTACATTGCATTCTCCAACAATACCCAAATGACGAACGACTTTAATTGATACACTTCGTAATAAATTATATTCATCATTTGATAATGTTTGACTTGGTGCAACAACAATTGATTCACCAGTATGAATACCTAATGGATCAATATTTTCCATATTACATACAACAATACAATTATCATATTGATCTCGTACAACTTCATATTCAACTTCTTTCCAACCTTTAAGTGATTTATCAATTAATAATTGAGATGAATGAGCTAATGCTGATGTAACTAAAGGAATTAATTCTTCACGATTATCTGCAAAACCTGATCCAAGACCACCAAGTGCAAAAGCAGCACTAAATAGAAGAATAACTATCGAAGACAATGATTCAGAAGATATGCATACCGAACAAGAACTGGAAAACCAAGTCGTTCAGCTGATGCCATTGCCTAAAATATATCATTATAAAATAGTATTTTCAATTTCCTTTGCGATCAAACCTCTTCAAGAGAATAAACAGCTTCACATGGTGCAACTTTTTCTCCAATTTTAGCCATTTTTTGTGCAAATAAAGATCGATCTTCAGTAGCTTGAATCGATTTAATTGGTGTTCCTAATACCTGACAGGCATATTTTTGAAGAATACCCAATTCATGTAATTGAACACCACAATTTAATGCTGTTTGTCCACCAAAGCTAAGTAAAATACCATCGGGACGTTCATTTCGAATAACTTGTTCAACATAAGATGGTATTATTGGTAAAAAGAATACTTTATTAGCAAGACCTTTGGATGTTTGAACCGTAGCAATATTTGGATTGATTAAGACGGTATAAACATTCTCCTCAGTCATGGCTTTAATTGCTTGTGTTCCTTTTAAAACAATAATTAAAATAATCGATGAAAATCTTATTGACATACCTGAATAATCAAATTCTCCAGCTTGTCCAATCATTAAACCACCACTACCTAAGATTAAGACTTTTTTTACACGAGCACAAAAAGCTTCTGGTGGTGCATTTTCATCAGTGAAACGTTTAGTTAATTGTTCAATCAAATATGATTTAACATGAATTGGTTTGTTGGATTTATAGGATTGAACAACATCGAGAAATATTGGAAATAAACTTTCTGTATCACGTGGTCCAGCACAATGTTCAGGATGGAATTGAACACTAAAAAATGGTTTAGAATCATGAACAATGCCTTCATTTGAGTGATCATTTTGGTTTGTAAATAAAATACTCCAATCTTCAGGTAAACCTCGTGATGTTTGAACAGCAAAACCATGATTTTGTGATGTAATAAAACAACGTTGAGTGCCTTCTAATAAACATGGCTAAAAATACCAAAATAACTATTGTCATACATTTCGAAATTTTTATTATAGACATACTTGATTATGACCTCGATTTCCATATTTTAGTTTTGCTGTTTTCATTCCAGCAGCTAAAGCCATTAACTAAAAATCAATTCATGTAACGAAAAGAATCATTAATTTGAAATTTTTACTTGATGACCAAGACAAATACCAAATACTGGTTTAATAATTTCACTTTTAATCCATGCTTTAATGGTTGCAATTGTTTCTGGACATTGAGTTTGTGGATCACCGGGACCATTACTTAAAAATAGACCATCGAATTCTAGAAAAGAAAAAACAAAATAATCACTGTTATTCATTTTTCAAGTAAAATACCATCTTGTTTAACAGGATGATTCCAAGGAAAGACAGTTACTTTTGCACCGAGTTGACATAAAATTCGTAATTGATTAATTTTAAGACCACAGTCTATACAAGCAATAGATATTTTGCCTGTTGGATTAAAGACACGTGGTTTCTAAGAATTCAACAAAAATAAAACAATCAAAAAGATAAAAGATTTTATTTACCTGAATAGAAACTTGTGTCATAAGATTCGCTTTATTCTGATCTTGAAATGGAATTGATTTTGAATCAGTTCCTT